>Ga0075428_100007353_pt1 | contig 12205 bp, 4 predicted proteins | sample RhiMetdeltSRZDD2_FD_75291 | JGI IMG/M metagenome (GOLD analysis project Ga0075428, IMG submission 75291) | Populus rhizosphere microbial communities from Tennessee, USA - Rhizosphere MetaG P. deltoides SRZDD2 | ecosystem: Host-associated > Plants > Roots > Rhizosphere > Soil | place: USA...
CACACTACAAAAGCGCCGCCACGCATGCAAAAGTCACCGAATGCGGAACGGGGCGGCGCAGTCCAAATTGGGAGTAGTAGATCTAACGGTTTATTGCCTTCGATCAGCGTTTGCCGAAACGGGCTTCCATAAGCACCCAGGTGTTAGGATCCAGCGTGACCGACAATGGCTCTTTTTCCGCGGCAATCTGAAACTGCTGCTGCTTCTGAGTCAACTCAATCTTTTCGATCTTTGAAACGCCGTCAATAGTGAGGCCGATTTCGAGAGGAAGGCGATAGGCATCTCCGATTTGTGTTTGTGTAAGTTCCAGCACGACACGCCTCGACGCCGCGTCGTAGCGCCAACCGCCTTCAATCGCCGGCGACCCCGCGCGAGTCAGCCATTGTCGAAAGAACCACGACAGCTCCAGACCGGAGTTTTCTTCCATCACTCGTCGAAAATCTTCGGTCGAAGCGCTGCCGTCCCGATAGCGTTGATAGTAATTTCGAATCCCTGCCCAGAACTTCTCGGTACCCATCAAGCTGCGCAACATATGCAGCGTCCAGCCGCCTTTCTGGTAGATGAGCCGGTTCAGCACATTCTTCATATCCGATAGATTGTTGTGCAGCACGGCTAAAGCCGGACTCTGCTTTTCGAGCGAGAAGACCTGCTCGCGGCTACGCTTCAAACCATCCACAAAGGCGTCGTGGCCTTGAGAATGTTCGGTAAACAGTAGCGTGAAATAAGTGGCGAAGCCTTCGCTCAGCCACACATCATCCCAGTCTTTTTCGGTGACTGAGTTGCCGAACCACTGATGTGCGATTTCGTGGGCGATCAGACCCGTGCCTGGGCGAGAGAGCCCGGTAGCTGGATTAGTCAGGATTGAATTCTCGCCATAAAAGATTGCGCTGGCGTGTTCAGTTCCTCCGCCGAAGCCCGCAGCTTCGACGTTGGCCAGCTTCTCGTACGAATACGGACCGATCTGTTCGCTAAAGAACTCCATCGCCTGGCGCGACGTTGTCTCAAACCACGCGGGACCGGTCGATCGTTCCTGACGATAGACCCAGGTTTGCAACTCAACACCTTTAACCTGGCCGGCGTGATGCACGGCGAACTGCGCCACGCCAACCGCGTTAAGCCACGAAGCAATGGGAACTGATTGTTTCCAGTGCGTAAGCCGGCGACCGTCGCCTAGATCGGTTTCCTCCTGTAGCAGCCCGTTGGCGACGACCTGATACTTGACGGGCGCGGTGATGATGAACTCGCTCATCGCTTTGTCATACGGGTGATCAATCATCGGGAGCCACTGGCGAGCGTTGTTGGGCCAGTTCTCGCTGAAGTAGCAACGCTCGCCAAACTTGTTGTTGAGAATCCGCAGCCCTCTTGCCGGCACGCCTCGATATCGCACGACGAACTCTCTTCGTTCTCCGGCTTTCGCAGCCGTCCCAAGCGTTATGCGCAAAAGATCAGCCTGGTGGGTGAACCGCAACGCCGCGCCTCCGGATTGAACTTCGGACACTGTCATTCCTTTGCCGCCGTTCACCGAAGCAAGATCGAGCGTAAAGTCAGCGAGGTTGTCCCTGGTGAATCGCAGCTCAATGCTTGCTTCTCCGATGATCTCATCAGTGTTGTCGTTGAGCGTCAGTCGGAAAACATAGTTCAAGGCGTCGACACCGGGCTGTCGCGGATAGGTGTCGCCCGATACCACCGGCGCAAGCAGGCTCAAGCATAGATAAAAGCAGAACGTTCTCATCATAGGTTATTCCAAACTCTGTTTATCTCCACTCGCCTTGGATCGTAAACGCTGCCCAGTAATACGGCGACTGCCATTGCTTCTGCTTCCACATCTCGACTTGTGCCGCGCGCAAAGCTGCCGCCGGTCGCTCGCCTTGCTTCAGCATCTTCTCATAAAATCTGGTCATTAAATCGGCGGTAGCTTTGTCGTTAACGCTCCACAGACTGACAACTACTCGAGCGGCTCCGGCATACATAAACCCGCGAGTAAGTCCCACCAGCCCTTCGCCTTTGATCTCTTTGCCGAGCCCAGTCTGGCAGGCGCTCAAGACCACAAGTTCAGCGGGCAGCTTGAGGTTGTAGATGTCGTTGGCGCGAAGGAAACCGTCTTGCGGTTTGCCTTGCTGGTCAACCATCGAAAGCACCAGCGAGGACAAGCCCGGTCGCTCAGCGTCGAGCAGGCCGTGCGTAGCGAAATGCACATAACGATATTGCGCAAGGTCGCCCTTTAGCACAGTCTCACGATTGGCCTGAAAATCCATCGCTTGAAAGCTCGATGTCTTCGGCGTGAGAGCCAACAGGCGAGTCGCTTCCTGACGGGTGAAAGGCAGTCGCGGGATGACCAATCTGCGCGTCGTCACACCGGACTTGTCATCAGATGTGTCGGCGAGATGTTCGAGGCTCCGCGCGTCGTCGGAGGCGATCGTCAGGGCCTGTTGCTTTTCGTTCACCACGGTCCCGGGTGTGGTGAAGCGTACATCGCTGCGATCAAAAACGGGATCAGCAATCACCGCCAGCATTTTGGGCGCGGGCTGACGGCCCGCCAGTTCTGCGCGTTGAATCGCCAGCGCCGAGGCCGACGGCAGACTGACAATTTCGTGGTTGACGATCAGCGGCGCAGGCGATTGCGGATTGCGGATTGCGGATTGCGAATTGGCAACCCTCGCGCTGATCGGTTCAGGCAGCATGGCAAACGGAATGTATTGCAACGCGCCGTCGGCGACGATGACCAGCCGCTTGTTGCCAAGCTCGGCGGCGACTGGAGCGAGCAAGGTCTGGCTCAAGGCTTGGGCGGCCGAAGGGAGCTGGGCTTCGGCTTGCTTGATTCGCTGCTGACGTTCGAGAGCCGATTCCCCGCGTTTCGCTGTGCTGCGCGACGTCAGCATCTCTTGAACGGAAAGTGCGCTCTGTGTGATCTCTGCTTCTTTGGGCAATTCATAACTCTTAATTGAATCCTTCGATATTGCCCACAAATAACTGCGTTCTTCACCCAGTGCGTATTCCAAGAGCAGGGTGTCGGCGTCGAGTTGACCTTGGATCTCACCAAGCTTGAGCGGCTGCGGCCGGGTGAGGGCGGCATAACGCGGACTGGCTTTGCGGATGGCAACCTGCGCCCGTTCGTAATCGTTTTCAAGCTGACTAATTTCTAACTTCAGCACGGCGGCCTGCTCCGGCGTTCTGGTTTGCTTCCGGGCTTTGTCGTTGAGTTGTTTGGCCAGCGCGCGCTCGCGTTCGATTAGTATAGGGTCTACTCCCTTACGCAAATCGGTGTTGGCTTCTGAGAGCAGGTCGAGCAGGCTGCGTGCGCGCTGGCGTTCGGCGGCCTCAACGGCGAGGGCATCAAACCCTTTAGTCGGCTGGGCCTGGTGCTGGCGCATCAGCACCTCCGTGTAAAGCCGATATGATCCCTGGGCAGAGTCGGAGGCCAGGTAGGCCGAGCGGAATTCTGTGCTGCCGAGTTCGGCTCGCAGTGATTCGGCAAGCTTGATGGCTTCCTCAGTAAGTTTTTGCGCTCGCGCCAAATCACCACGACGGTTTTCAGCTCGCGCGGTGTGATAAAGTGACGACACCACGTTGATCGGATCATTTGTTTCCCTGCTGATTGTCAGAGCCTGTTCTTGATGGAAAATTGCTTTCTCAAACTGCTTCACTTCATAATATGTAGCCCCTAACGCGCTGAGCGCAGACGCTTCAAAGGAGCGCGCCTTTATCTCTCGAAATATTGCGATCGACGGTTCAATAAACTCGATCGCTTTCTCGAATTCTCGCTGGTTAAGATAAATTATTCCCAGTCGCTCCAGAGCACGACCTTCCTGCCATCGGTTTTTTATTTCCCGCGCGAGCGCCAGCGCCTCTTCCAGATAGGGGATCGCTTTCTCATATTGGAAAAGGGTCGAATAATTACTGCCCACATTGATGAGCATATTTAGCTCTGAACCGCGTTCTTTGTACTCTCGATAGATTGCGAGCGCCTGTTCTATGTATTCATTTCCTTTCGCGGTACGGTACGTGTTTGCGTAGGAAGCACCCAGATTTGCAAAAGCAGCTGCTTCAAAAAGCCGGTTCTTAATCTCCTGTGAGATCAACAGCGCCTGCTCAAACGTCTCGATCGCTTTCTCAAATTTGCTCAGTCCCAGATACGCATTGCCCAGACTAAAGAGGACGACGGCCTGCTGACGCCCATCCTGGACTTCCTGATTGATTCCAACAGCAGGCGCGAAATACTCGATAGCCTTTTCGTGCTGACCCCGGTGGACAAGTACCTGTCCCATCATAACCAGCGTTCGGCCTTCCCCCGCCCGGCTCTTTATCTCCCGGTTGATTACCAGCGCTCTCTGAAGCTGATCAAAGGCCTTCTCATATTGAGTCAGCCTTATATACACAACCCCTAAACGGAGGAGCGATTCTCCCTCGCCGCTGCGATTCTTCGCTGCTTGAAAGACGCTCAGTCCCTGCCCTAAATACTCAATCGCTTTCTCCTGTTGGCTCATGTCGGAATACGCATATCCGATTCTGCTCAGCGACCAGCCTTCCCAGGATGGTTCATTCTGTTCGCGCCAAATACGTAGCGCCTGTTGCATGTTGTCGATTATCTTTGGCGCAGCTTTGCCTCCCTCCGGAACCAGCTTCTCGCTTTCGATCATTAAGGACTCGGCGGCAATTCGCTGTTTGTCACGCGTTGTAGCCGCAGCCTTCACTACCGCTTCAAGCCGATATGTCCCGCGTAACGTCGCAAGACCTCCGACTCGCACCGTTAGCCCATAGTCGCCACTTAACGCTGCTTCGAGCGAGAGCGACTCTTCGTCACCCGCACGGGTCAGGTTCATCTCAACCATGGGCTTGCCGTCGGGCGCTGTCAGAATCAACGCCGCGTCAATCGCTCGCTGGTCTAACCGGAAGCGTGCGAACTGCCCCTGCGTGAGGCTGACTTTATAGGTATGCGACTCGCCGCCCGCGATCTCGCGCTCGACCGCGTTGCTCGGTTCCAGTTTCATTTCCTGCCCGTGTGCAATCACCGAGAGTAGACAAAAAACCAAAGGCAACCATCGCAGTTTTTCGATCAGCATACTGTTTCTCCTAACGGGTAAGGGGGATTTCACGAGCAAATCTGTTCAGGAGCGCGTAATTTTTTTCCCAACCACGGAGTGGTTGCATGTTTATAGTAACGAAGTCGGCAGGAATCCTCACTCCGTCAGGAGTGAAATGTGTTAGCAGGCCGGCTAAAACATGGAACTCCTGACGGAGTTCGGAACGTGTACACACCATCGCTCTATAAACATGGAACTCCTGACGGAGTTCGGAACGTGTACACACATCGCTCTATAAACATCGAACTCCTGACGGAGTTCCCCAATCACTTCATCGCCACTCGCCCTGCAGGATAAACGCTGCCCAGTAGTAAGGCGATTGCCATGCCTTCTGCTTCCACATCTCGACCTGTGCCGCGCGCAAAGCTGCCGCCGGGCGCACGCCCTGCTTCAGCATCTTCTGGTAAAACTTCGTCATCAGCTCGGATGTCGCTTTGTCATTGACGCTCCACAGACTGACGACGACGCGCGCGGCTCCGGCGTACATAAAGCCTCGAGTCAGTCCCACCAGCCCTTCTCCTTTGATCTCTTTGCCGAGCCCCGTCTGGCAGGCGCTCAGCACCACAAGTTCGGCCGGCAGCTTCAGGTTGTAGATATCGTTGGCTCGCAGAAAGCCGTCCTGCGGTTTGCCCTGCGCATCAATCATCGAGAGCACCAGCGATGAAAGTCCTGGTCGTTCGCTGTCCAACACCCCGTGGGTGGCGAAATGCACATAGCGATATTGACTCAGGTCGCCCTTCAGCACGTTTGAGCGACTCGCCTGAAAGTCGATCGCGCCAAAGCTTGAGCTTTTCGACGTGAGCGCGAGGAGCCCTGTCGCTTCTTGTCGAGTGAAAGGCAGGCGCGGGATGACCTTTCTGCGTGTCGCCACACTAGAGTTGTCATAAGATTCTTCGGCGAGATGTTCGATGCCGCGAGCATCGTCGGGGGCGATCGTCTCGGCTTGTTGCCTCTCGTTGACCTCGGTCGCAGGTGTGGTGAAGCGTACATCGGAACGATCAAAAACGGGGTCCGCAATCACCGCCAGCATCTTCGGCGCGGGCTGACGGCCGGCGAGTTCCGTGCGTTGTATGGCAAGCGCAGAGGCCGACGGAAGACTGACGACTTCGTGACCGACAACTAACGGCTGGTTGTACTGGGCGAGTTTCGTGCTGCCTTCCGCCTTCTGCCTTCTGCCTTCTGGATCAGGCAGCATTGCAAACGGCACGTATTGCAGCGCGCCGTCGGCGACGATCACTAGCCGCTTGTTTCCAAGCTTAGCTGCGACGGGCGCGAGCAGGGTCTGGCTCAACGATTGTGCCGCAGCAGGCAGTTTCGCTTCCGCTTGAGTGACGCGCTCCTGTCTTTGCGGGGCGGTCTCGCCGCGCTTGTTGCTGCTGCGGGCGGTCAGCAATTCATAGACTTGCAACGCCCTCTGCTTGATCTGCTCGCCCTTCGGCAGTTCATAGCTGGTCATCGAGCCTTTGGTGATCGCCCACAAATAGCTGCGCTCCCCGCCGAGTGCATATTCGAGCAGCACGGTGTCAGCATCGAGTTGCTGTTGAATTTCCTTGAGCTTTAGCGGCTGCGGTTGAGTCAGCGAGGCGTAATGCGGGCTGGCTTTGCGGATGTCGGCCTGCGCCCGCTCGTAATCGGTTTCAAGCTGGCTGATCTCCGTTTTCAAAGCTGCAGCCTGTTCGGGACTGTTGCCTTGAAGCAAACGCTGCGCCTTGTCGTTTAGTTGCCGGCCCAGCAGGCGCTCGCGTTCGATGAGCGCCGCGTCTACACCTTGCCGCACATCAGCGCGGGCTTCGGCGAGCAGGTCGAGCAGACTGCGTGCGCGTTGCCGTTCGCTGACCTCGAGGGCGAGGGCGTCTAACCCTCCAGTCGGCTGCGCCCTGTGCTGATGCATCAGCAGGTCGGTGTAAAACTGGTAGGCGCTTTGGATCGAGCCAAGAAACTCGGCGCGGGATTCCGAGCTCACAAGATCCGCGCGCACTGATTCCGCGATCCGCAGACGGTCTTCGATGAGGATGCGAGCACGGTCCAGATTTCCTCGATTCCTTTCGGCTTCGGCAAGAAGGTGGAGCGTGTTTCCTTCGACCTCCCGATTCCTGGCTTCGCGTGAAATCGCCAGCGACTGCTCGTAGTATTCAATCCCTTTCTCAACACGTCCCAGCGCGTAATAAGCTCGACCCAGGCTGGCAAGCGTACTTCCTTCAGTCGCCCGATGCTTGACCTCGCGGATGATCCGTAGTGACTGGTCAAGGTACTCAATCGCCTTCTCATGTCGGCCCAGCGCATTACTCACACCGCCCAGAGTGCTAAGCACTATGCCTTCGCGCGACCGATTCTTGACCTCGCGACTGATCGCTAGCGTCTGCTCGTAATACTCAATCCCCTTCTCATATTCGCCCAGCGCGTGATAAGCCTTGCCTAGATTACCCAACGCATGCATTTCCCCGTTGCGGTCCTTGAGTTCGCGGAGGATGGCAACGGACTGTTCGAAATATTCAATCGCCTTTTCATACCGGTCCAGGTCGTAATACACATCGCCTAGATTGTTCAATAGAGCCGCTTCATTCACTCGACTCTTCACTTCCCGAGAGGTGACCAGCGCCTGCTCGTAATGCTCAATCGCTTTCTCATAACGGCTCAGCGAAGTCGCGGCAAGGCCAAGACCGTTGAGAACGCGCCCTTCCAGCCCGCGGTCCTTCACTTCCCGAGATATCAGTAGCGCCCGCTCGTAACATTCAATCGCCTGCTCATACCGGCTTAGGTCCTGATAGGCCAGACCCAGATTTGAAAGCGTGCTTCCTTCGCCGTAGCGGTTCCCGGTTTCACGTCTGATCTCAGCCGCCTGCTTGAAATACTCCACCGCGTTCTCAACGCGACCCAGGTTGCGCGAAACAGCCCCCAGACCATTGAGAGCATTTCCTTCACCACCCCGATCCTTCAGAACGCGAGAGATCGCGCGCGCCTGCTCGAAGTAATCAATCGCTTTCTCAAAGCGGCTCAGGTTGGTTCCGGCATTGCCCAGGTAGGTGAGCGTGTAGGCTTCCCAATACCGATCTCCCACTTCGCGCCACAACGGAAGCGCCTGCTCGAACTTATCCGTTGCCGGTTGCGCCTGGCCCCGCTGATACAAGGGATATCCCTGGCCCAGCAATCGTTCGGCGGTGATCCGGTGTCTGTCCTGCGCAGTGGCCGCTTCCTTCCGCTCCAGCCGGGCTTGATACGTTCCGGCGAGCGTCGGAGTGCCCAGAGCGCTGATGGTGAAACGGTATTCGCCGCTGACGGTTGCCTCATAGGAGAGCGATTCCATGTCTACTCGCGTAAGATTAGCCTCGGCGATCGGTTTACCTTCTTCGCCCTTGGGGGCCGCGAGTGCAAGGGTCAGATCAATACCCTTCTGATCGACCACGAAGCGCACGAACTGCCCTGACGTCAGGCTGATTTGATATTTGTGCGATTGGCCGCCTGCGATCTCGCGCTCGACGGGCTTGCCGGGCAAAAGCGTCTGCGGCTCCTGCCCCGCCCGCACGGTCACCACGAAGCAAAACATCAAAGTCAAAAGGCAGAAAGTTTTGTTCATCGATTCACTTCCAATTGCCGATCAGGATGAATGGCGCCCAGTAGTATGGATGGGCATACGGCTTCTTTGGATCAGGCGTGAAACGCGGCCTGCTTGCCTCCTCTGGGTTTTCCTCGTGCACAATCTGCCGATCTGCGACGGGCGCCTTCGATCTAACGCCGTCCAGCGGCGCTTCCCCTCGGAATAAATGCAGTTGCGCCTGCCTCAGAGCCTCGGCTTTGGTGGTGTCTACTTTGGCTTCGCGTATTGTGTAGAAGTCCTGCATCAAGACTTTTGTGCTCGAATCAAAGACCGGCCAGAGACTGGCAATGACGGCTTTCGCTCCCTGCCGTTGAGCGAGCACGCCAAAGCCTTCGACCTCTTTGCCGTTTGCCCCGCTGCCGCCGGTCGCCGTGTTGCAAGCCGACAGCGTCAACAGGTCGACGCCGCCGAAGACATTGGGCAAGCTCTTGATCTGCGCCAGACTGAGGAACTTGCCATCGCCGAGTAGCAGAGCCGAGTTGGTTTCATTGCCCGCCGAGAACTGAAAGTGCGAAGCGATATGAACCACAGGGTTGCGCTTTCGCAGTTCGGTGAACATCGCTTCCTGGGTGAAAGCCTCATCCAGTTTGATTGTCCCCGGCAATACACCACTCTTGTTCTGCTCGTCCTTGATGATGCCGTGCATTTCTTCCGCAACGCCGGGCAGCGCCGGTATCCGGTCGCCGTGGGCTTTGGTCACGCCTAACCCTAAGGCTGTCCAATTGCGGCTGGGCTCGAGCGACAGGCGACTCTGACTGGCAGGCGTGAAAACCGAATTTTGGTAAGTCTCAACCATGTACTGCCTGCCGTCATGCAAGGCCGCCACCGGCAAGTAACGCAACACACCGTCGAGCGACCACATCAATACCTGCGCTTTTGCCTTCTCCAAATCTTTAGCCACTGGGCCGAGCAGAATCTTGTAGAGTTCTTGAGCCAGCGGCAGCGGGTCATATTTCGGGTTTTGCAACACCTCACGAAATTCCAGCACCTTGCGATTGAGGTCTGCGACCTTGATCGGATACTCGTAGCCTTTTTGAAAATCAGCGGTCGTTAGAATAACCCGGTACTTGTCTTCACCGACCAGGGTGTAGAGCGCCACCACTCCTTTACCGAGCTCGCGCAAATCTTCCATCAAACCCTGTGACTCTCGCAGGGCGAAGACTTTCGCACCGGGATCGACGTTACTGCCCATCTCGTCGGCTAAGCCGTCGAGGAATTTTTGAAAAGCCGTGCCCGCGACGACCAAATCGGCATCGAGTCTCGCTAACCGCTGTTCCTCTTCGGCCGTGCGCGTCTTCTTGTCGATGAGCGCCCCGCGCTCGCTGCCGAGTTCGGCGATCCGGTCGGCGATCTCACGGTAGCGTTTTTCGAGCGCTGCTTCTTCCGGCGTCAGTGCCGCTTTTGCAGCCTTGGGCGAATTGCCCTCGTCGCGGCGGATGAATTCGAAATATTCCTCTTCTTTGAGCATGCGAATGACCTGCTCGGCTTCGGGCAGCCGGCCTTGCGCGATCAGCAGGTCCGCCAGCTGACGGTAAGTTTCTTCGTTCGACTGGATAAAGCTCTCCTGCAATTCACGGTCGAGACCCTGGATGTTGCTGCGAATCTCCTGATAGATATTCACGGCCTGCTTACCATAATAGATGGCGAGGCGCGGCTGGTTGTATTTCTTCCAATCGAGCATTAGTCCTTCCAGGGCGTCTGCCTCTTTATTTTTTGCTTTCACTTCCTGCGCAATAAATGCCGCTTGTTCGTGAAATCGGATGGCTTCTTTTAGGCGACCCAGCGAGCGATACGAACTCCCCAGACCGCTCAGTATGTTCCCTTCGTTAATCCGATTTTTTATATCGCGAGCTATCCTCAGCGCCTGCTCATAATATTCAATAGCTTTCTCGTGTCGCTCCAGATTGGCATAGGCGACGCCCAGATTATTGAGGGTGCGTCCTTCGACTGGCTGCCATCTCACCTCGCGGGCTATCCTCAGCGCCTGCACGTAATATTCAATCGCCTTCTCAATGCGACTGGTTAACAGATACTGGTTGCCGAGGGCATTGAGTGCCGTTGATTCGGAGCGCCGATTTTTTGCTTCTCGGGCTAACGCAAGCGACTGCTCCATGTATTCAATTGCCTTCTCATAGCGGCCCAGACTGCTGTTGGCACTACCAAGGTTGCTGAGTGCAGAGGTAATGCCAAATTGATACTTTAGGTCGCCGGCGATGGAGAGCGCTTGCTGAGAATATTCAATCCCTTTCTCGTAGCGACTGAGCCGGTTATAAAAGATACCCAGACCGTTGAGCGTATCTGCTTCCCATTGCCTATTCGTCAGTTCACGATAGATCGCCAGCGCCTGCTCCAGGTATTCAATCGCCTTCTCAAAGCGACTAAGCCAATTATGAGCAAAACCCAACCTATAGAGCGTCTCTGCTTCCCCTTGCCTATCATTCAGTTCACGGCGGATCGCCAGCGAGGACTCGAGGTATTCAATTGCCTTCTCATAGCGACCGATTTGAATATGCTCGAAGCCGAGATTAAGGTGTGCCGAGGCTACGCCAGATTTTTCCTTTAGCTCGCGGTATGTCCGAAGCGCATCCTCGTAATATTCAATCGCTTTCTCACGGCGATTCAACTGAGAATTAATCCAGGCGAGACCGCTGAGCGTGTTGGCTTCTGCATAGCGGTCCTTCAGCTCGCGGCGGATCGCCAGCGCCTGATTGTAGTATTCAATCGCCTGATCATGCTTGTTGCCATTGAGATAAGCGTACCCGATGAGACCGAGCGTGTAAGCCTCCCAATAGCGATCGCCTAACCCGCGCCAGAGCGATAGTGCTTGTTGTGCCTTCTCGACCGTTGGCTCGAGAGCTGCCGCCCCTCGATCACTCAACTTATAGGCCTCCGCCTGCAGCCTTTCGGCCTCAATTCTCTGCTTGTCTTGGGCGGTGGCTGCCGCTTTCATTTCAAGCTTTGCTTCGTAAGCCCCCTTGCGCGCGGTCGCGGTAACGGTTCGGATGACGATCCGGTAGTCGCCTCCGACAGCGACGTCCTGGGAAAGCGATTCCTGCCCGAAGCCATCAGTGAAATTGACTTCAACCAGCGGCTTACTGTCTGGAGTAACAAGCTGCACAGCCACATCGACCCTTTTTTGTTGCAGGGTGATGCGCACAAGCTGCCCCGCGGTGAGCTTGACCTGATAGGTGTGCGACTCGCCGCCCGCAATCTCACGCTCAACTGTTCTGCCGGATTCGAGTTTTGGCGGCACAGATGTGACCTGCGCCGGTGCAAACACCGCCAACCGGCTGAGGACAAGCAACGACGAAGCAATTGGCTTCATCAACATTTGGACACCTCCATGATACAAAGCGAAAGAACGGTCCAACTCCCCTCATCCGAGCGAAAGTATTGCTCACGTCGTCGCAAGCATTCTCACGATCGGTCCCAACCACGGAGTGGTAGCAAGTCGGTCCCAACCACGGAGTGGTAGCAAGTCGGTCCCAACCACGGAGTGGTAGCAAGTCGGTCCCAACCACGGAGTGGT
>Ga0075428_100007355_pt1 | contig 12205 bp, 14 predicted proteins | sample RhiMetdeltSRZDD2_FD_75291 | JGI IMG/M metagenome (GOLD analysis project Ga0075428, IMG submission 75291) | Populus rhizosphere microbial communities from Tennessee, USA - Rhizosphere MetaG P. deltoides SRZDD2 | ecosystem: Host-associated > Plants > Roots > Rhizosphere > Soil | place: USA...
GTGGCCATGATCACGACGCATCTGTTTCGCGACTCGCCACGTCCGGGCGCGTGGCAAGGACGACAGACAGACGCCGATTGACGATTGAGCGCGTGAGCATCGCGAAGCGCGCGCGGCTGCCGTTTCACGGAAGCCGTTCAAACGCCACGACTCGCGCACTCAGTCGCGGAGCTGCGCGGCGACGCGCGGCGGTCCATGCAGCCGTATGGCGATCGTTTCCCCAGAGGCGCCTGTCCACCACCCCGCATCTGCGAACGCTGGTGACGGCGGCGCGAATCCGAGCAACGCCTCGATCTGTTCGAAGGTCAGAACCACCGTGACTGCGTAGCGGCGTTCGAGGTAGGTGTACAAAGGCATGTACGCGGCAGGGACGGGCGGCCTCGCCTCGTCCGAGGGCGTGATCCGGAGGCTTTCTGGCACATCCTCTCGATGCCACCAGTCCCGAAGCCACGCTGTCGCGGACGCCATGACGCGCTCTGCAGGCGAGCGCAGGTTCGCAGGCGGCATCGTGTCAGGGTCGCAAGCCGGCGAGGCCGGTCATGTCTTCATCCTGGCCAACCGGCTACCGGCGAGCGTCGCGGATGGTTTCGGAGATTGTCCGTTCCGGAGTGCGCCAGAAGCTTCGCACCACCAAAGGCGGCACGATGGCCACGCAGGCCACAACGATCCAGTTCGGAACGGACGTGATTCCGATCGCGATCGCCGCAAGGCACACCGCAATCACCCAGACAACGAAAAGCAGCGTCTTGGTATTTTCGGAGAGCATGAGACGAGTGTAGCCACCGGCACCAAGGTCCGCTGTTCCGAATTGCACGGTCCGGCCTGATGCCCGGCGGATCGATCAGTCGTGAAGGACGATGCTCAGCAGCGAGCTGTTGACCTTGAGCCCACCGTTGTATTCGATCAACCCGAGCTTGCGGAACTTGTTCATGAAGAAGTTCACGCGTGAGCGGGTGGTGCCCACCATTTCCGCCAGCGTCTCCTGCGAAAGCTTCGGGAGCACATGCTGTATCGTGTCCTCCTTTCCGTATCGCGCCAGGAGCAGCAACGTGCGGGCGAGCCGCTTCTCGCTGGAATTGAAGAGCTGATCGATCAGATCCTCCTCGATTCGGATGTTGCGCGACAGCATGTGCGCCATGAACCGGTCGGAGAATTCCGGGCGTTCGTGCAGCATCCGGACCATATCGCGCTTCGGGATTCGCAAAAGAGCCGTCCGCATGACGGTCTTGGCCGTACCCATTCGCAACGGCTGTCCGGCCAAGCACCCCTCGCCGAAGAAATCGCCGGGGCCGAGCATCGCCACGACGGCCTCCTTGCCGGCGGAGGACAGCACCGAAAGCTTCACCCCGCCTTCCTGGACGTAGAACACGCTGTTCGCCTGCGCTCCCTGGGCGAAGACGACGGCATCAGTCGCAAATCGAACCGTCCGAGGAGAGACGCCGGCCGACTTGAGAAACGTCTGGATGTCGAAAGCCGGCGCAGTCGTTCGGGCCGGGGAGGGCTTGGGCGGCATGTCCAGCCGATCATCCCACGAGTGACGGCCCTGTACTCGGCCGAACCGCTACCGCGGGGCCACCACCGATCGCCAACGAATCAGTCGTGCAGAACGACGCTCAGAAGCGCGCTGTCGACAATCAGCGTGCCGTCGTACTTGATAAACCCCAGTTTGCGGAATTTGTTCATGAAGACGTTTACGCGCGATCGTGTCGTGCCGACCATCTCGGCGAGCGTCTCCGGAGAGATCCTCGGCAGCACGCGCGGTGGCATGCGATCGTCGCCGTAGCGTGCGAGGAGGAGCAGTGTCCGCGCCAACCGTTTCTCGCTCGAATCGAAGAGGTGATCGACGAGGTCCTCTTCGATCCGTATGTTGCGCGCGAGCATGTGGGCGATGAATCGATCCGAGAGCGCCGACTGTTCGTGCAGGCTCCGCATCATTGCCCCCTTCTGAATGCGGAGCACGGTCGTTGGCACCAGCGCTGTCGCGGTGCCCATTCGGAAAGCTTGTCCGGCCAGGCAGCCTTCACCGAAGAAGTTACCCGGCGCAAGCATGGCGACGATCGCCTCCCTGCCTCGTCGCGACAGGACCGACAGCTTCACCCCGCCCTGTTGGATGTAGAAGACGCTGTTGGCCGTGCCGCCCTGAGCGAAGATGACGGACGCCCGAGCGTAGCGCACGATGCGGCGTGAGATACCAGCGGAATCGAGGAACGCACGCACATCGAAGGAGGACAACGGCCCGCGGAGCGCGAGCGCCGTGGAGGCCATGTGTGTCGCCGCACGGCTACGGTGCTGTGCCATGGCGATCCAGCCAATCGAGGAGTTGGTTGATGCTGCCGGTCGCCATCGCCACGCTCGTGTCCGCGGCCCCGTAGTACAGGTTGACGGCGTCGCCGTCTGCTCCCAGCGTGTAGCCACACGGAAACGTGACGTAGCCGACGTCGCCCTCGCGTTCGTAGGGCGCCTCGGGCCCGAAGATCCAGGAATCACCGCGCAGGATGCAGTGCTCGGCGGTCTCCAGGTCCAAGAGCGCCACGCCAAGCCGATACAAACACCCGGCGCCTGTTCGCCGGACGCCGTGATACAGCATCAGCCACCCGCGGGGAGTCTCGATGAGCGGTGGCGACAACCCCACGCGATTGGCGTCCCACCAAGCCCCGCGCCGCGCGGGCAGCACCAGCTTGTGTCCACCCCAGTTGCGAAGATCTGGAGAGAAGGAGATCCAGACGTGGGCGCCCGAGTCGGTCAACGGGCGATGCAGCAATGCAAAGCTGCCGTTGAGGCGCCGGGGCAACAGCGCCGCGTCTTTGTCGTCGGGTTGCATGACGAGGCCGAGCCGCTCGAAGCTGTGGAAGTCCTCGGTGAGAGCGAGCGCCACCCCGGGTCCTCCTCGACTGTATGCGGTGTAGGCCACGACGTACCGATCCAGTTCCTCCACAAAGGTAATGCGCGGGTCTTCGATCCCCCACAGCTCCTCTGGATATCGATCCGGATCGGGACACAGCGTTGGCACCTCATCGATCGTCCAGCCATCGACACCGTTACCCGATCGGGCGGCGCACAGATGCGAATGGCCGCGTCGGTCCTCGACTCGGCAGAGGAGCAGGGTCGTGCCATCACGAAGTCGAGTCGCCCCGGCGTTGAACACGGTATGTGCCGGGTAGGGCCAATCGGCCGCGGTCAGAATCGGATTGGCGTCGTGTCGGAGGAACAGGGTTTCGTATCGGTGCGGTGACGTCATGATATTGACTGCAGTACCTGCGCCGGGACGCCGTCCAGGTCGAGGGCGGTGATCGCCCGCAACTCGTGCAGGGCGAGCAGGAACGACAGGGTCGCCTCGGCCCCCTGATTCTGATTGGGGCGATCGACGTGCAGCCCATCACGGCAACCACCCGTCGCAGGGTCGAACAGCCAGTGCTGCAGGTGGTTCTCGCCGAGAAACCAGTTGAACGCCCATCGCGCCTGACTCAGCCACCGCCTGTCGCCATGCACGCGGTACGCGTCGAGGCACGCAGACACCATCGCGCAGGCCTCGACCGGCTGCTGATCGAAGGCCGCGGGTGAGGCGCCGCGTTCATAGAACCCGCTGGATCCGATGGCAGCAAACTGTCTGTCCGCAGATGATTGCACGGAGATCAGCCAGTCGAGCGAGCGCATTCCGGCCGCAACCATGTCTGTCCGCTGCATTCGATCACCCGAAACGATGAGCGCCTGAGAGAGACGACCGTTGCAGTAGGTCACGGAGTCCTCGAACCATGGCCAGTCGGATCGGCTCGTTCGGTTGAACAGTGCGAGCAGGCGATCGGCGAGCTCCTGACGTCGTGCTTCGGCCGTGCTGTCCCCTTGGAACGCTCTCAGGTACTCGTCGAGGCCGAGGAGCGCGTACGCCCAGGCTCGCGGGCTCGTGAAGGCGGCCACCGCTGGAATGGCGGCGTGAAACAAGTCGCCAGCGAGGCTCTGGCGGCCGGGATCACCTGCCCGTCCGATAATGGCGCCGAGCGCCCACAACGCTCGCCCATGGCTGTCCTCCGACCCGCATGGCTCCAGCCAGTGCCGCGCGTAGGACAAGAAGTTCCTGAAGCGCCCGGTCGCTCGATCGAACGCATGACTGACGAATGCGAGATACCGCAACCCGAACGACCGGACCGCCGCCGGGTCGTCGCTCCCGGCTTCTTCGAGTAACGCCATCAGCAGCAGGGCCCGTGCGTTGTCGTCCAAACAGTAGCCATCGTCATACCGCGGGACGCTGAAGATGGCGTGCTGAAGAATGCCCGTGTCGTCGGTCATCGTCCGCACGTGCTTCAGGGTGATCTCGGGCAGGCCAGCCGGTCTCGCGGCGAGCGTTTGCGCGCGGAACGTGGTCCGACGGCGGCGCGTGTGTTCGGATCCAGCGCGCGCGAAGCTTTCGACGTATCCCCGGCCGACCGCCGGCCAGGTCATCCCCACACCGTATGCGGCCGCCCGGGTGCGCATCGCTCGTTGCCCGTCGTGGTCGCCGACCAAGCCGATGACTTCCTGCGCGATGGCGTGTGCATCTCTCCACGGGACGAGCACGCCCCGCCCTTCAGCCAGCAGCTCACGCGCATAGATGTACGGCGTCGAGATCACCGCCTTACCGGCGCCGACGGCATACGCCAAGGTGCCAGAGGTGATCTGTTCGGGCTGGAGGTACGGCGTGATGTAGATGTCGGTGGCCGACAGGAATTCCGTCAGCTCGTCCTGGCTGACGAATCGGTTGTGAAAAATCATGTTCCCGGCGACACCGAGCTGCTGACCTCGCGCTTCGAGCATCAGGCGGTACGCTTCTCCCTCGTGCTCGACGACGTGTGGATGCGTAGCTCCAAGCACGATGTACACCGTGTCAGGATGGACGGCGAGAATGGCCGGCAGGGCATCGATGACATACTCGATGCCTTTGTCGCGGGACAGCAGGCCAAACGTCAGAATCACGGTCTTGCCGTCGACTCCCAGTCGGTCCTTGCTCGCGGCATCAACCGGTACGTGCGGAATCCCGTGGGGAATCAGATCGATCTGATCACGTGAGATGCCGTGGACGCGCATGAGCAGGTCCGCGCCCGATGCGCTCATCACAACGAGGCGTTCCGAGAGCCGCGCCAACTCGTCGATCACCGCCCGTTGCGCCGGATTGGGCGCAGAGAGCACCGTGTGCAGCGTCGCGACGATTGGCATCCGGAGCTCCCGCAGGAGGGCGAGGACATGAGCGCCTGCCTTGCCGCCGAAGATCCCGTATTCGTGCTGTACGGACAGCACGTCGACATGATTGACGTTCAGGAAATCCGCCGCTCGGCGGTACGAGCCCAGGTCACCCTCGGCAATCTCAAATCGAACACGAGGCGGATACGGGTGCCTGCGACCGGCATCGTTCATCGCGAGCACGAACGTGTCGGCATTCGGCAGCTCTGCCGCCAGCGCGTCTGCGAGGTGCGTCGTGAACGTGGCAATTCCACAATGACGCGGCAGGTGATTGCCAAGGATGGCGAGTCTCTTCATTCCAGGGGCGTAGCCATGTATTGATAACGACGTATTCGTGTGCGAGGACACGTCCGAAGGTGTGGCCTACGGCGATCCAATCCAGCGATCGTAAAAGAGCCGACTCGTGGAGGCTGTTCACTCTTGTACAGTCGCAGAGTCAGGAAACCGCCAGCATGCGTCATGCAGACCGAAATTGGCGTGGTCGACAGGGCTGAGGCACGCCTCGCCGACGAGCGATGGACGGCTTGGGTCGCAAAGGGTGTGGACCACGACAGGAAGACCAAGAAGCGCGCGGTCGCGGCGGTTGCCGTTGTGGCCAGTGGCTTGGCGCTTTGGCTGGCGACCGTCCTCCTGTTGGGTTAGCCCGCGCACCCGTTCGGCATCCCTCCGTTAGAAACGACACAGCAAACATGCGCGACTTAGAACCTGGCGATGTGACGCGCCCGACGAGGTGCCCGTTCTGCAATGGCAAGATCATCGACACGCTGGCCAAGGTCATCACCGTGACGACCTTCTGGCGCTGCCGCGAATGTGATCGGACGTGGACGATCGCGAGCGTCAGAGCGTCTGCAGCGCGCCCTAGGTGAGGTCACCTTCCGGTGGGGCGCCGCTGGCGGAGACCTGCCAGCGATAGTCACAGCGGCGGCAGGCGTGGTATCTCGTCATCGACGTGAGAAGACTCAGCACCGCGTCCGATGCGGCACAGCGCGGGCAGCGGTTCTGCTCCAGTGGGACTGCCGGCACCGCAGGATTGGTCATATCGTCAGAGTTCTCCATGCTCCCCTGTGCGTCACAGTCCGAGACGCGCGAAGTGCGCCCGGATGACGCCGTAACACTCGCACGCGGCCGCTTCGAGTCGCTTTCGCTGCAGTATCTGGATGCGTCCATAGCGGCTCGAGATCAACCCCTGTTGCTGAAGCGTGCGCAGGACAACGGTGACGGTCGGACGATGCACGCCGAGCATCACTGCAAGAAATTCCTGTTTGAGCGAGAAGGTGTCGTGGTCGACGCGGTCGCGCGTCTGGAGGAGCCAACGGCAGGCACGCTGGGTCACGTTGTGCAGCGCGTTGCACGCGGCGCACTGCATGATCTGCAGCAGATTCGCCTGAGCGTAGAGATTGACGACATCGCGAAATGGTCCGGCGTGTGCGGTCTCCTTGACAAACTGGGCGGCGGCCATCGACGGCAATGTGCCATTCGCCACCTGTTGGAATGTGCGACCGATTCCGGTCCGATCGCCGAAGAAGACACCAATCCCAAGCATGCCTTCCCGCCCCACGGTGGCAACCTCCACCTGCGGACCATTCCGCATTTCGTTGGTGACGGAGAACACGCCGCCATTCGGGAAGTAGACGTCCTTGATTCGCGCACGGTGCGCATGAAGGGTACGACCGGTGGTCACTCCCGTCATGGTCACGTACTGCAGAATTCGCTCGTAATCGGCGCGTGGCAGTGCGGCGAGGAGCCGATTGTGCAGAAGCGTTCCGTCAGGCAGGCGCCGGAGCGATGGTGATCGTGCGCTAGGCATTGCCCCTCCTCTGAGCGACCCTGAGCTGAACCATTCAGGTGCTTCGATGAGGCTGGAGGGGCGCAGTGCCGACTGCGAGCGCAGCTCAGAAAGCAGTTGAGACCGCGAGCGTATCACGTCATGGCGCGAGGATGAATAAGAATGTACGCTAGACTACATTTCCCCGCCAGACTGGTGCCACGCCACATGTGACGTCGCTTCAGCCTCCGAGTTTCCCTGTAGCCGCTGCTATCGCGTAGGAGCGTGACGATGTCCAGTTCGTTTCTTCCGAACAAGCAGGCATCCGCGATGACGCCCCGACACCTCCACACTCCGGTGAACTGGATGTTATTGATGCGGCTGCATACCCTCATCGTTCAGCAATGTGAAGCGCGATGAGAAAGAAGCGAACGTCATGACTGTCCATCTCGTCAACCCGAGCCACCTGTCATTCGGCATTGGAATCATCACGCCACGCTGGCTCTTCGTGTTGGCGGGGGCGACACCGGCCGTGTATGGTCGGCCACAGATCGTCGACGAGACCCTGGAACCTTTTGATGTGGACGGCGTACAGCCCGGTGACGTTGTCGGGATCGGCATTCACACGGGCAACGCGCTGCGCGGCTACGAGATCGGGAAGCGTGCGAGCGCGCGAGGTGCGCACGTGGTATTTGGCGGCATACATGCCACGTTGTATCCGGACGAGGCCCGTCAACTCGGGGGCGCGCACGCCGTCGTCCGCGGCGATGGCGATATCGTCTGGCCACTCGCTCTCGATCACGCAGTACACGGCGCACTGCAGCCAACCTACGAGGGCGGACGTGTCGACGCCGATCGCTTCGTGCCCGCTCGATGGGAGTTGCTGCCCGAGGGGAGGTACATGTGGGGTTCGGTGCAGACGGTCCGCGGCTGTCCGAAGCATTGTTCGTTCTGCTCGGTCTGGCGAACCGACGGGCAACAGCCACGCCAGCGGACCGTCGACAGTGTCATTGCCGAGATCATCGCACTGCGCCGGCGCGGGTTTCGGTTCGTGGCGCTTGCCGACGACAACTTCTACCCGGTGACACTGGCGGATCTGGCGATGGCCGAGCGCCAGCGAAATCAATCGCGGCTCGAACAGCTCCTGGCGTTGCGGAACGAACGATTCGAACTGATGGCGCGGTTGGCCGAACTGCCGTCCGACACGGTGTGTTTCACGCAGATCACGATGGAGGCCGCTGAGGACGACGAGTTCCTTGACGCCATGCGCCGAGCCAACATCAAAGGCGTGCTGGTCGGCGTCGAAGCCGTCACGCCGGAAGGGCTCAAGGACGTCTACAAGAGCTTCAATGACGTGGGTGAGGCGCTGGTGCAACGTTTGCGGAGGTTCAGCGACCATGGCGTCCACGTTCTCGGCTCGTTCATCTTCGGGTTGCCGAGTGATCGCCCCGCGACGTTCGAGGCGACGGCGGACGTCGCCGAGCGCGCGGGGCTTGCCTTCGCACAGTTCGTGATGTTGACGCCGTTTCCGGGCACGGTTGATTTCGCGGCGTGGGAAAAGCGCATGGGCGCGGATGCCGCGCGGGTGGCCGGTATTCCGATCACGCGCCACTGGCTGATCCCGCAAGCACAACGGCCGAAGGTCTACGTGCCGCATCCGGTCATGACGCCGGACGAAATCCGTGCGCGCACGCAGGCTGTATGGGATCGGTTCTATACCCTTCGGCGCATTTGGGCCCGCTCCCGTTGCACGCCGACCCTCCGCGCGCGCCTCGCGTTCGTCTTGCTGTCGAAGCTCTATCGTCAGATGTACGCGAATACCGGCATCGCGACCGACAGCGCGCGAGTGAGTCGGGCAAACCGATGGGCTCGTCTGATCGCCAGACCATGCCGCCGCCTTTTTGCCGGGCGCCCGCAGCCCGCATTCGGTGGGACGGCGTCTGACGTGTGACCGAGTCTATTCATTCCCCGGTTCAAGGAACCGGTGCCCCTCCGGACGCCGGTGGTACGGTCAACGCCAGGCCCTGCGCGATCTTCTGTTTCATCTTGCTGATATAGCGGGTAGCGTGCTGCTCGTCGTACTGCGCCGCGCGGAACGCCTCGCGCCATTGAGGCTCGGATAGGCGAGACAGGAGCTGACACGCCCAGCGCACGTCCGTCGGAGTGACACGCTTGATCACGTCGCGGTAGATCCCACGGTAGTCGAATGTGATGCGAGATCGATCGTCGATGCTGCGAATGAAGCCCTGCTCTTCGAACCCAGGCAGGTCGTTGCGGGTCCCTTGCCCGAATCCTCTCAATCGAAACCACGTCAGAAGCCGAGGATACGTGGTTCGACCCAGCGAGGCGCCAAGATCGCGAACGACGAACCACCGCCTCACTCCTCGCACCGGCTCGGCGAGCTCGTAGATCTTGTTGTTGGACGTTTTCCAGTCCCAGCTGTTCAACAGCAGGTTGGCCACCACCAATCCGCGGTACGGCTGCGAACCGACGAACGGGTTCTCGTACCAGGACCACTCTCCGACAACCTGCTGTTGTGGCAACTCCGGACGGAATCGTCCCGCCGGTTGTGGGCCAGCCTCTGCACCCATCAGACTCCATCGTTCGACGTAGTACGTCGGCGGCTGATGGAACCCGATTGCCCAGAGGACGCGGGAGGTCACGACTTCTGATTGGGCCTCAGGACCGAGCTTCACACTCCACTCGACCCCGGTCGCGTCCTTGACGTCGAATCCCGGGCTCCAGCCGCTCGTGTCCCGTGACACGAACTGGAACACGCTGTCCATCGGCGCAAGTCCGGATCCACCTGCGCCGTGAAACAGATCGCGCTGCTCGAGGTCAACCGGGTCCTGCCAGAGCTCCGCGATACTCGGCGGCGGTCCGGGGATCACTGGTGCCTGCTGAAGGCGTCGAGCGCAGCCTCCGATCCCGAGCACCAGGCCGAGGGCAAAGACAAGGCAGACGATGAGCCGTGATGCAGGGACCGCGGGAGCAAGACCGCCGCCGGCAAACAGCACGGAAGGCATTGCTTTCAACGCTGATCTCGGAGCGTCCCAGAGCGCGCGTATCTGGCAAAGGTCACGATGATAAATGTCGAAGGGCGTCCACGACTGAACGCCCGATGCGCCGCGGTTCCAGCTGATGCGCACGTCGAGACGGCGTTGAGTTGCTGACTACAATCATAGCGGGGCATCACATGCGGATTCGCCATCTCGTCGTCGCGATCGCCGTTCTGCCATTTGGCCTGGCCGGCCAGAGCCCTCAGCCGCCGATCAACGTGCTGCCGGCGACAGCGACTGCGCAGCTCGCAAGGAGCCTGGACGCGGCGCGCACTCATGCGCGGCATGTCTGGCGCGACACGCCGCCGAGAAACGCTGACGGGACGGTGAACGCGTACATCGAGATCGCGCGCGGCGATCGCCGGAAGTGGGAGCTCGACATGGGCGCGAACGCGCGCGCCATCGATCGCATGATCCCCGAAAGCGTCGGCGGCTATCCCGTCAACTACGGCTTCGTCCCGCAAACGGTGTCGTACGACGGTGATCCGTTCGACGCGCTGGTACTCGGTCCGGCAATCGACGGCGGCGAGACTGTCCGCGGAGTGGTCGTCGGGTTGATGTACATGGAGGACGAGAAGGGCCTTGATTCCAAAGTCGTGCTGTCCTTACGGGCCGCTGGGGGGCAACCGCTGCATGAACTGACCGTCAGCGAGCAGCAGCGGATCGCGGAGTATTTCAGACGCTACAAAGAGCACGAGATTGGTGCGTACTCGAAGGTCCCAGGCTGGGGGTCCGTCGCAGAGGGCGGCTCGCTCGTCGAGATGACGCACGCGTTCTTCCTGAAATGTCGCGAGCGTTCGGGTCAGCCTTGCAGCGTTGCCCAATAGACTGCCTGGTGTGCACGGGCGGCGCGCATCGCGGCGTGCGGGCGCTCAGGAGCGATGGCGCACCGGCGAGAAACCACGGCGCAATCAAGCTGTCGAACATCATGCAGCCGAACGCGGAACTCGGCATGAACGGCCAGATGGGATTGCCCCACAGGTGATGCGCAATATCCCAGCCCGCGTGAAGCAGCCAGCCGACACCGATAAACCGATACGACCGTAACCCACGAAACGCGATCGCCGCGCCGATGGCCGGGTAGATCAATTCCCATAGACCGAATCCGCCACTCAAGTACACACCGCTCGCGCCGGCAAGGATGATCGCGTTGAGGGTGCGACGGGTGGGTTCGGCGACGAGCGACATCCCGGCAACGAACAGCAGCGCGCCGAGTGCCGGTCCGACGTAGTCCATGACCGCGAGCGGTACAGGGTGCATTGGCAGTCCTCCATCACGCAATCCTACGAAACGTGGGAGAATCCGCCAGTGGCTAAAAAGACAATGATCGAAGGATTCACGCCACGACCGACGAACGGGAAACGGCCGCACCTGGTTGCGGTCGTCGCGTTCGACGGCGTCGTGCTCGGCGACTTGTCGACAGCGTGCGAAGTGTTCGGCCTGGCGAGGAGGAAGGACGGGCGGCCTGCGTACGAGGTCCAGGTCTGCAGCGAGTCGGTGGAGGTCGAATCGATGCACGTTGCGCTGCGCGTGCCGTGGCGGTTGTCGTCACTGGCGCAGGCCGACACCGTCGTTGTGCCGGGTGTCAACGACGTGACTCGACCCGTACCCGCGTCGGTCTTGCGGGCCATACGTCGCGCGGCCGGGCGCGGCGCCCGCGTGGCGTCGATTTGCACCGGCGCGTTCGTGCTGGCGGCGACCGGCCTCCTCGATGGGCTCCGCGCCACGACACACTGGCGTGCCGCCGCCGATCTCGCCCGTCGTCATCCTTCGATCGATCTCGACGCGAACGTGCTCTACGTGGACAACGGCCGCGTGCTGACCTCGGCTGGCGCCGCCGCCGGCTTCGATCTGTGTATTCACATGGTTCGTCGCGACCTGGGCGCCGACGTCGCGGCGTCAGTCGCGCGCCTTGCGGTGATGCCGCTCGAACGCGCAGGCGGGCAGGCGCAATTCATCGAACATGCGCCTCCATCCGAAGCGCCCGGCGCCATGACGCCGTTGCTCACATGGATCGAACAGAACCTCTCGCGCGAGCTTCCGCTGCCAGTCATCGCCCGTCGGGCGGCGATGAGCCCGAGAACACTCAGCCGTCGCTTTCGCGAGCAGGTGGGAGCGACGCCGGCCGCGTGGCTCGCGCACGCGCGCGTGCGTCGCGCGCAGCGGCTGC
>Ga0075428_100007361_pt1 | contig 12201 bp, 10 predicted proteins | sample RhiMetdeltSRZDD2_FD_75291 | JGI IMG/M metagenome (GOLD analysis project Ga0075428, IMG submission 75291) | Populus rhizosphere microbial communities from Tennessee, USA - Rhizosphere MetaG P. deltoides SRZDD2 | ecosystem: Host-associated > Plants > Roots > Rhizosphere > Soil | place: USA...
CATCAGCGTTGATCCCGTGCCGTGGCCCACGTTGGAGCTGCCGGAGTTACATGCACGGAAACTGGATGTCGTGGTAACGCGGCTGTCAAAGCCGCAGGCTGATGATCCGTTCGGTGACGACCTCTACGTCGAAATCCTTTTTGCGGACAAAGCCGTCGTCGTGGCGGGAGCGAACAGCCGATGGGCGCGCCGCCGCAAGATCACCCTCGCGGACCTGCGCGACGCATCCTGGGTCGGGACTCCGCGGGAAACCCTGACCAGAACCCTATTGGAACGCGCCTATCAGACCGCCAACATGCCGCCGCCTGCGATGCGCGTGATGACTTTCTCGGTGCAGCTGCGAGTGCACCTGCTAACGACGGGCGACTTCCTGACGACGATGCCGAAATCGATGCTCAAGCTCAATCCCGAATGCCGTGGGCTGCAGGAACTGCCAATCACATTGCCCAGTCCCAGCTTTCCAGTGGTTCTCGTCACGCTGAAGGGTCGGACCCTGACGCCTCCAGCCGAGCTATTTCTCGACGGGCTGCGGGAGCATGTCAGAGAGCTGGGACTTTAGTGTCTCCCGGACTTAAACGCAGACAAGTGAGAATCGGGTCATTCGCTACCGGAACGAGGCCAGCAGCAGGTTACGCCACGTCGGCTATGCCCCGAAAGCGGAAGTAAAATCAGGGAATTGGGATTTGCCGCGATGGGCCTTGGTGGGTTGATGGCGTCGCCCCGCACGTGATTCAAGCTCCCAACCCCGGAGCCGCAAATCATGCGCTACGAACTCACCGATCATGAATGGGCCGCCATCAAGCCGTTCAGTGCGAGTGCACCAGCATGGAGCCTGCATCGCTGGTAATATTGAACAGTTGATGGGCCGGTCGCGCGGCGGATTGACGACCAGGATTCATGCGGTCGTCGATACCAGTGGGCTGCCTGTCCGTCTCGCGCTGACCACCGGCGAAGCGCACGACAACCGTCTTGTCCTCACGCTGCTGTCTGCGCTGAAATCGGGAGCAATGCTGCTTGCTGATCGCGGGTTTGACGCGTGGCGTGTCCCTTTGATTCCGAAGTTCGCAAGCGAGCGCGCCGCATAATGATGCGAACTTCGGAATCGGGACACTAGTCGTATTGAAGCTTACACCCGCCGGACAGGGCTCAGCACAAGGAAGCCCGGCTCCGTCCCTGCATGTGCGAGCTGCACCACTCACCCCGGGTCAAGTGCGTGCCGGTGAGCCGACAGAGCCGGCATACGTCGTGGATGTGGATTTCATCCAGCCTGGCGATCGACATGATCTTGCGGCGCTTGAGCTTGGTGAGCAACCGCGAGACCGTCTCGATCGTGAGGCCGAGATAATCCGCGATCTCCTGCCGCTTCAGGGTGAGACGGATATCGGCGTGGTCATCGCCGTTACGCGGTCCGGCGCAGCCGATGCGACCTCGACCCGGAATGGATCGCATGAGAAAGCTGGTCAATCGCTCCATGGCCGACTTTCGTCCCAGCAGCGTCACGTGCTCGTGCAGCGCGCAGAGCTGCGCGCGCAGGCGCAGGTTGAGCCACTGCACCAGCGCCGGAGAACCCTCGACGAACTCGCGACCAACCGCCAGGCAGCGCGTCGCCAGCAGCGTTTCCGCCGAGCAATCGCGCACCGCCGGCAGCGAGCAGCCGAACACATCCCCGGCCCCGAGCACCTCGACCACCTGGCGGCGCCCATCGGGGAGGAGCTTGTAGAGCTTCACGGCGCCATCGATGACCTGAAAGATGGAACGGGCCTCGTCGCCTTCGAGAAAAATGACGCTGCGCGGCCCGAAGGAGAGGTTCCGTCCGACGCTGGACGGGGGCGGCCCCTCGGCATCAATGCAAGGAACGCTCGGGTCGAAGAAGCCCAGATCCTGCGCAACGTCGCCCTGCGCAACGTCCGGGGCCCGCTGGACCACGTCGAGCAACGGCTTCATCGAACTCCCCAGCGCATTATCCGAACTCGCGGGTCATGATAAGGCAGGCGGCCATCCTTGTGCATTAAGGACAATTCCTTAGTTGCGCCCGGCGTGAGACATTCTGGGGGGCGTTCTCACGCAGCAACCGGCGTAGCGCGCTGGCGAAAGCGGCCCAGGCCCCGCCCCGGCGGTAGAGCGGGCTTGCATCACCGCCCGGCGGGATGGCAACTGTCCAGCCTCGCCGCCTCATCCTAAGCGACAGGGCCAGCGGCCACCCCATGTTCGAGCAGGGAGCAGTGCGAAGTGGACGTCTATGCGATCAGGCACGGGGAGACCGCCTGGAGTCTCAGTGGACAGCACACCGGCACGACGGACATCCCGTTGACCGACAACGGGCGACGGCTGGCCAAGCGGCTCGCCCCGGCGCTCGCAAAGGAGACGTTCGCGCTCGTGCTCGTCAGTCCGCGACAGCGGGCGCGGGAGACCTGCGAGCTGGCCCACCTTGGCGCACGCGCCGTGATCGACCCCGATCTCGCCGAGTGGAATTACGGCGAGTACGAGGGGCTGACCTCTCGGCAAATCCGCGAGCAGGCGCCCGGCTGGCTGCTGTTCCGGGATGGATGCCCGGGAGGCGAGACGCCGCAGGACGTCGGCGCCCGCGCGGACCGCGTGATCGCGCGCATTCGCGAGGTCGATGGCAACGTTGCTTTGTTTGCGCACGGACACATTCTGCGCGTGATCGCGGCGCGCTGGATCGCCCTGCCGGCGAGCGCGGGACAGCATTTCCTGCTCGACACCGGCACGTTGAGCGTGCTCGGCTACTACCAGGAGACGCCAGCCATGAAGATCTGGAACGCCGCCTTCGCTAACGCAGCATGAAATGGGCGCCCAACGGGGCCCCACGGTTCAGGAGATTCACGATTTCACGCCGGACGATCTTGCCGCCCAGCGACGCGTGAACTCCTAAAGAAGGTCCAGCGCCGGCCCGAGCGGCTGCGACTTCACGCGCAGCCGCCAACAGGTCACGAAGGAGTGTGGGGACTGAGGCGACGTGTTTTGTTGCTGCATCCCTGATCTGCTGAGCTGGAGACGGACACACCCCTTCGCCATCGGAAGGCAATCCAGGAGTTAGGCCCCCATGACATCGCTGCCCGCTCTCCGCGTTGCATTTGCGACGATTGCGATCCTCGGCATCGCAGGTGCTCCAGCGCTCGCACAGGATGCGTCAGGCTGGCCGACGCGGCCCCTACGCCTGGTGGTCGGTTTCGGCGCCGGCGGCGGCACCGACATCGCTGCACGCCTGGTGGCCGAGCCGCTCGCGGAGATTCTCGGGACGCCGGTGGTGGTGGAGAACCGGCCCGGCGCCGGCGGCATGACGGCCGCCGACGCGGTCGCAAAGTCCCCGAAGGATGGCTATACCGCGTTGATGATGAGCAACGCGCACGCGATCTCGGCCGTGATGTACAAGACGTTGCGCTACGATCCCGTCAACGATTTTCAGATGGTGTCGATGGTCGCGACCGCCGGTCTGGTGCTCGTCACCAGACCGGACTTCCCGGGCAAGGACGTTGCCGGGGTCCTTGCGGTCGTGCGTGCCAGTCCCGGCAAGCTCAATTTCGGCAGCGCCGGCGTCGGAACCACCCAGCAGTTCGCGGGCGAATTGATGAAGCAGACCGCCGGCCTCAATGTCACGCACGTTCCCTACCGCACGACGCCGGCTGCGGTCACGGGCTTGCGCGCCGGAGACGTCGAGTATCTGTTCGAGCTGGTGCAACCGGTTCAGGGCCAGATTCAGGCCGGCGACCTCAAGGCGATCGCGGTCACCTCGCCGGAACGAAACCCCATTCTGCCCGATGTTCCGACCTTCAAGGAATCGGGCATGCCGGATTACGACGTCACCAGCTGGTACGGGATCGCCTTTCCGTCGGGAACCCCGCCCGCGATCGTGCAGAAGACGAACGATGCGATGCAAAAGCTGCTCGCGCGCGAGACCATGGGCAAGCGGGTCGCGGGGCTGGGCGCGCGCGTCCGCAGCTCCACCCCCGAGGAGCTCAAGGCTCATATCGAGGGCGAGATCGTGAAGTGGAAAGCCGTTCGGGAAAAGGCCGGCATCGAGCAGGAGCAGTAGAGCGCCGGGGCCATTTTCGTCCGTGAACCGCCTCATGGCGGTTGTTCGACTCGCTGACTTTCATCAATCGACGCGATCGATCTAATCCTTCGCCTTCAATTGCGCTTCGTTCGCGGCAATGAACGCGCGAATATCGTCCGCCATGCCCAGCAGCTTCAACCACTGTTCTTTGTACAAGGTCACGGGAAAGCGTCCCATCCCGTAGACCGACACTGCCCCCTTTTCGCTCACCTTCATGCGGATATTGGACGATGCTCCCTTTTTGAGCGCCGCGTTTTCGCTGCGGAGGCGGTCAAGTTCAGCTTTCAGCTCTTCGTCGGACATGGCTCTTCCTGCTTGTCTTGCGATCAATCCCGAGTCTAAGGCGCAAGTCTATCGCTCCTGTCCCGCCGTTTAAACCTCGTCCACCACCGTTGGTGGCGAACGGCCGGGAGCTGCAGCTACTCTGCCACGGCCCCGACATGATTGCGCGATCCTGGTGGACAGCAGTCGGCGGAGCTCCAGGCTGCTCGTGCGGCCGTTTGGGCGTCGCACGGACGGCGCCGCCGGAACTCGGATCGCTGGTGGAAGATTTGATCGTCCTGACCGGGCTCCGCGGTTGCGCAACGAGAGCCCGATGCTCGTTAATCGGCTGCTTACCACATTCGCTGGCTCGTCTTGATGCGGGGACCTGGATGGCGGACGTTCATGGCGTCACGTTGTACAGGGGTAAAATCATGAGCAGGCCAGGCGATATTGCAGGCGATCAGCTGCGAGCCGTTGTCGAGCGCATCGAGAACATCGAAAATGAAATCAAGGAGCTCACCGAAGCCAAGAAGGAAATTTATCTCGAAGCCAAGGGGAATGGTTTCGACGTCAAGACTCTTCGCGAGGTGATCCGGGTGCGCAAGCAGGATCAGAAGGAACGCGATGAGCAGGAGACGCTCCTGGAGGTCTATCTGCAGGCGATCAACGGCGCATCCTCCACGGCAAAGGCGGCAGCAAAGCCTGCAGCAAAGGCGGCGTGACAAAGGCGGCGGCGCGCCCTTGCCGTCGTGCATGGTGGCTGGCGGGGATGAGCGGGACCGAGACGGCGCCGACGAGTCATGGCCCCGTGGTGTCAGGGACGCCGCCAGCTGCCTCGGGCGCGCCGCCACGCGCCGCGGCGATGGCTTCGTGCAGCGTGGTGAATACCCGCGCCGCGCCGATCGCGGCAGTGACGCCGTGCCGGTCCATGTCGGACCGCAGGAAGGGACTGACGCGCGCGAAGATCACGCCCACCTTCTGGCGCGCCAGGTCGTCGAGCAGCTCAAGGACCGAGCGCGCGGCGGAGTAGTCGATATCCGTGATCGCCTGGGCGTCGACGATGAACCAGCGGACCGGCGCCGGCGCATGCGCCACCAGGCTGCGCACCTCGTCGGCGAAGCGATGATCGTTGGCATAGAACAGATCCGCGCCGAACCGGTAGATGACGAGGCCCGGCTCGGACTGCGCCCCGGGCGTCGCCGGCACCGGCATGCGCTGGCCGTCCGCATCCAGCGCGAGCACCACCGAGTGCGGGCGATAGCTGTGGCGCACATGCCTCAACAGCGAGAGCACGATCGCCAGCACGATGCCCTCCTCGACGCCGATCGCCACCACCACGGCGGCGGTGGCGAGGGCGAGGGCGAACTCGCCCGGACTTTCGCGGCGGATGTGGCGCAGGCCCGCAAGGTCGATCATGCCGGCCGCGATCGTGAACACGATGGCCGCCAGCACCGAGCGCGGCAGGTACTGCAGCAGGCTGGTCAGGGCCAGCAGCACCACCAGCACGACGCCTGCGAAGACCAGTTGGGCGAGCTGGCTGCGCGCGCCCGCGCGATCCGCCATGGCGGTCTGGGTCGGGCTGCCGTTGACCACGAACGCCCCGCTCATGGCGGCGGCGGCATTCGCCGCCGCCAGCCCGAGGATGTCCGCGTTCTCGTCGACCCGCTCGCGATAGCGCAACGCGAAGGCGCGCGCGGTCGCGGCGCTCTGCGCGATGATCACCACGACGCATGACGCGGCAACCGGCATGAGCGCCAGGATTTCGCTCCAGCTCGCCTCGGGCAACGCGATCGTCGGCAGCCCGCCGGGGACCGGACCGATGACGGCGATGCCGCGCCCGGCGAAGTCGAAGGCCGCGCTGGCCGCGATCGTCCCGACCACCGCGATCAGGGCAACCGGCAGGCGCGGCGCGACGCGACGACCGAGCAGGATGCTTGCCGCCACCAGCACGGACAGCACCGCGGTCGGAACGTCGAACCGCGGCAGCCCGCGCAGAAATTCCCAGGCCTGAAAGACCGTCTGGTGCGACTGCGTGGCCACGCCGAACATGTCGCCGAGCATCGCGATGCCGACCTGAACGCCGACCCCGGTGAGAAACCCGACCAGCACCGTGCGCGAGAGGAAGTCGGCGAGAAATCCGAGCTTGAGGATGCGCGCCAGCAGCAGAAACCCGGCGGTCAGCAGCGCCACCATGCCGACGAGCGCCATGTATTTCGCGCTGGCGGACTCCGCCATGGTCGATAGCGAGCTGGAGAAAATCGCCGCCGTGGCGGAGTCGGCCGCCACGACTAGATGGCGGGACGAACCGAAGACCGCGAACGCCACCAGCGGCAGCAGCACCGTATAGAGCCCGGTGACGACCGGCGTGCCCGCGATCCGGGTATAGCCGAGCACCTGCGGGATGTTCATCGACGCGAGCGTCACCCCCGCAAGGACGTCGCGCACCGCGCCTGAGCGGCTGAGGGGGCGAAGGCCCGCAAAGAACTCTAGTCGCATGGGCGAGCTTGGTGAGATGGCAAGCGCGTTCCGGCTTCCAGTTCAGAGGATCACGCGGCGGAAGCGGCCCCGCGCAAACGCGACATAGAAGCCGCCGATCGCCGGGGCTGCGACGAGCAATGGCCGCACGATCGCATGATCAGCACCGGTGATACAGAACGACCTGCGAGAAGGCAACAAGATGCGGCGTCGGATCGCCGATCCGCATCGCGTTTTGCAGTCGGATCGGCATGCGCGAACGCCAGCGCGGGTGCGCGCTCAGGCGGGCATCCCGTTGGCGGCGCGGTCAGCGCGCCGGCGCCTTCACGGAACAGGTTGAAAGCCCCAGCAGGCTATAAGCCGGGCAAACACCGAACAGGCCGGTCAGAACGGGAATGACGCCGATCCAACCCACCCAGTTCCAACCGGTGCTCGGGAATCCGATCGGGATGGCGAAGGCAATCAGCGCGGCGCCGACGACGATCCGCGCGATGCGTTCTACGAGGCCAATGTTTGCAGTCATCACATCGCCCTTTCAGGTTTGCAGCAAGACGATCGTCCCTTCTGCGGGTGCCGCATCGCGCCCGCTCTGCCTTGCAGCGCGGGCGAAGAAAGGCCGCCGGTTATCCTTGCGCACCCGCACCTTCCATGCGTCGCGCCTGCCGATCATTGACCTAGGTCAAGCCGGCGTGTTGGACGGACGACTTTGAAACGAGATGCGCTCGGGCACCGGCGGCCGAGCGGCACGTTGACGTGACCTTCCGGCAGGCGGGTGTGCATATCTGGGGCTATCGAACCGCTTTGCGCCCGTCATCGCCGGGATGCTAAATTCAAACAGACCGGTCGGCCGCGTACGCCACCGTCATGACCCTAGTGTGGCTTTGCATTTGACGTTCCTATGAAGGACTCTCGGCCAATACTGATAGGAACGTCAAATGCGCCACACTAAAATTAGTTTGAATTTCCGGCTTCGCGCCGGGCTCCCCGCGGGCCCGGCGCGCTGTGTTACGCGGCCGGCGGCTGCCGAGCCGGCGACTCATCCGGCATCGCGACAAGGGCGGACCTGACATGGATGCGATCACCAAACCGAAAAAGAAGCCGCCGCCGTCGGCCAGCCCCTCCTACCCCGACCTTCACGATCACATTCGCGCGCTCGACAAAGCCGGCCTGTTGATCACCGTCGACCGGCCGATCAACAAGGACACCGAGATGCACCCGTTGGTGCGGTGGCAGTTTCGCGGCGGCATCGAGGAGAAAGACCGCAAGGCGTTCCTGTTCACCAACGTCGTCGACAGCAAGGGCCGCAAATACGACATTCCGGTGCTGGTCGGTGGCTTGGCCGCGAACCGCGAAATCTATCGCATCGGGCTCGGCTGCCGCTTCGAGGAAATGGACGCGCGCTGGGTGCGCGCTACGCAAAACCCGATCCCACCGCGGATCGTCGATGACGCGGCCTGCCACGAGATCGTCATCACCGGCAAGGCGCTCGACAAGCCCGGCAACGGTCTCGACGGCATTCCGCTGCCGATCTCGACGCCCGGCTGGGACATCGCCCCCTACGCGACGCTGTCGCAATACATCACCAAGGATCCCGACACCGGCGTCCAGAACATGGGCAACTACCGCGGCCAGGTGAAAGCGCGGCGGCGCCTCGGGATGAACCCCTCGCTGGAGCTGCGGCCCGGCATCTACAATCACTGGGAAAGATTGCGCGCGCAGGGATTCAAGAAGCTGCCCTGCGCCGTGGTGCTGGGGGCGCCGCCCTGCGTGACCTTCGCATCGGTGCAGAAGATTCCCGAGACGCTCGACGAGCTGCATGTCGCCGGCGCGCTGGTCGGCACCGCCCTCAATGTCGTAAAGGCGAAGACCGTCGACCTGCTCGTCCCGGCCGAAGCCGAAATCGTCATCGAAGGTTTCATCGACACCGAATATCTCGAGCCCGAGGCTCCGTTCGGCGAATCACACGGCCACGTCAATCTGCAGGAATTCAATGCCTACATGGACGTGACGGCCATCACGCGGCGTCGCGATGCGATCCTGACCTCCATCATTTCGCAGGTGACGCCGTCCGAATCGAGCGTGATCAAACGCATCGGCATGGAGCCGCTGTTTCTCAATTTCCTGAAGAACACGCTCGGCATCAAGGGCATCAAGCGCGTGTCGATGCACGAGCCGCTCACCAACATCCGCAAGGTCATTGCGCTGATCTGCGAGCGCGACATGCCGACGACCGAGATCTGGCGCGCCCTTTACGGCGCGGCGGTGCTGCATCGCGCGGCCGGAAAGTACGTGATCGCCGTCAACGACGACATCGACCCGGACAACGCCGACGCGATCCTCTGGGCGATGTCGTACCGCGCCAATCCAAGCCTCGACTTCCATATCCTGCCGCACCGCGACCAGGGGCACGGCCCCCGCAGCAAGCGCAACGGCGGGCAGGACGCCTCGGTGCTGATCGACGCGACGCTGAAGGAGAACTTTCCGCCGATCTCGCTGCCCAAGCGCGAGTACATGGAGCGCGCCAAGGTAATCTGGGAAGAGCTCGGGCTGCCGAAGCTCAAGCCGGAAGCACCGTGGTTCGGCTATTCGCTCGGCGAATGGCCGCGGGAGATGGAAGAAGCAGCCCAACGGGCGGCGCGCGGCGACTATTTCGAGACCGGCGCGCTGCTGGAAAAACGCCGACGCAAGGACGTTCGCATGAATACGGAGGTGCGAAACGTCGACGAGCGCAAACCAAAACCGGGCAGACGCAAACGGTCCTGAACCGGCGCCGGAGGTCGCCGGCCGGCGGCTTGCGCGCTCCGGCGCTCCCGGACCTGACCACTCCCGGCCAACGCGGGTGCAGCCAATGCCGAACGACGCTCTCGCAGGCGCGATCCAGCACGCGCTCTCCGAGCGCTTCGGCGAACGGATCGCGGTCGACGCCGAGCTTCCCGGGCTTTCCGAGCTGGTGAAATTCGCGTCATATCGCTCGCATCGCCGCTTCCTGCCGCGTGCGATCGAGCCGGACCTGTTGCGGCTGCTGTGCGCCTGCGCGCTCTCGGCGCCGTCGAAGAGTGATCTGCAACAGAGCGATATCGTCATCGTCGAGGACATGACCATCCGAAAGGCGATCGTTGCCACCATTCCCGACATGCCGTGGATCAACGATGCCCCCGCGTTTCTGGTGTTTGTCGCAAACGGCCGGCGATTGCCGCTCATGTCCGAGCTCCGCGGCAAGCCGTTTCCGAACGATCATCTGGACCAGTTCTTCAACGCGGTGGTGGACTCGGCGATCGTGCTCGCGACCTTCATCGGCGCCGCAACGGCGGTCGGTCTCGGCTGCTGTCCGATCAGCGCGATCCGCGACCAGGCCGCGACGGTGAGCGATCTGCTGCATCTGCCCGAGCGGGTCGTGCCGGTCGCGGGGCTGTGCCTCGGCTGGCCGGCACAGGCCGGAGAGATCACGCCCCGGCTCTCGCTCGACACCACGCTGCTTCATGACCGTTATCGGGAGCGCGACCTCGGCTCCGAGATCGACGCCTACGACCGGCGCCGGGAGACGCAGCGTCCGTATCGGCGCCAGCGCAGCCCGGAACGCTGGGGTGACGCGGCATTCTACGGCTGGTCCGAGGACAAGGCCCGACAATACGCCGAGCCGGTTCGCACCGGCTTCGGCACGTTTGTGCGCGGCAAGGGATTTCGGCTGGATTAGAATGCCGCCCCTGCCCGACCGGCCGCGCCTACTTCCGCAAGCCGGTCTCGGTCATGAACGCGACCCAGCGCTTCACCTCGGCGGCATGGAAGGCGGTGAACTCGGTTGCACCGAGCCCGGTGGGCTCGAAGCCGATGGCGCGGAACTTGTCCTGCACGTCGGGTTGCTTGACGATGTCGACGATGGCCTTGCTCAGGGTCGCGCGCGCATCCTCCGGCATGCGCGGCGGTCCGTAGATGCCGAGCCATCCGGTGAGCTCGACGCCGGGCACACCGGCCTCCTTGAAGGTCGGCAGATCGGGCACCGACGGCAGCCGGTAGCGGCTGCTCACCGCGAGCCCTTTGATCATGCCGGATTTGATCTGCTCCATGACCACGGGGAAGACCTCGATCAGCAGGTCGATCGAGCCGCCCATGAGATCGTTGAGCGCGGCGGGTCCGCCGCGATAGGGCACGTGCACCATCTGCGTGCCTGTCGCGCGCATGAACAGCTCGACCGCGAGGTAGTCGAGCGCGCCGGTGCCGGTCGAGCCGAAGCTGAGCTTGCCCGGCCGCGCCTTGGCGTAGTCGATGAACTCCTTCACCGAGTTCACCGGCAGCTTGTTGTTGACCACCATGGCGGTGGCGTATTCGGCGGTGCCGGCAATCGGGACGACATCGCGCAGCGCATCGAACGACGGATTGGCCTCCATCGCATAGCCGATGACCAGGTTGCCGACGGTGCCGGCCATCAGGGTATAGCCGTCGGGCTCGGCCTTGAGCATCTCGCGCAGGCCGAGGAGGCCGTTGGCGCCGGGCTTGTTCTCGACGATGACGGGCTGGTTGAGTTTGACGCGCAGGCCCTCGGCGACGAGCCGTGCGGAGAGGTCGGTGATGCCGGCGGGCGGGAACGGCACGATCAGCCGGATCGGGCGCGAGGGAAAGGATTGCGCCGATGCAGCGGCGGACATGAGGACGCAGCAAAGCAGGCTCGCGAGGCAGCAGCGCAAGCTTGCGGGAAGCCTAAGGCGTATCCGGTTCATGACGATGCACACTCTTTGCCATATGGATCTTTGCCACATAAACGGTGCGCTCCCCGCAGCAGCGGGATGCGGCGCGCGGTCCTTAGACCACAAACTCCAAGTTACCTTAGCTGCGACCGGCAGAAACGTTTGGATCGATCGCAGGTTGGCCGCTCAAAGGGGTAGCGGGCCGAAGTTCGGAGGAGGGATGCGGCGCTTCGAGGCGGCCTCATATGCCGAAGCGATTTCGAGCAGAACATCCTCCTTACCGGGCTCGGCACGAAACACCAGCGAGAACGGCAGGCCAGGCTTCGGAATCATGGTCGGCGTGTGGGACGGAGCCGATACATAGCGCTTGCCGTCCGGCGAGAGCGAGAACACCGGATCGTAGACCGTCGTCACATAGCCCGCGGGAATCAGCACTTCCGTCAGTCCCGCATTCGGCCCGCTGAGCGACTCGGGCGCCAGATTGCTGGGGATGTCGTACTGATGGGGATGGCCGATCAGACCGGGAGGCCACGGCGTGTGCAGGCGCACCAGCGCATCCAGCTTGTTTTCCAGGATCACCATCATGTCGACCCGGCGTAACAGCTCGCGCAGCATGATTCTCTCGTTGACACCCTGGCGGCCGGCGAGCGGGTTGCGCGGGTCGGCGACTTCCTCCCAGTTCTTGAAGGCCGCGCGCTGATCGTC
>Ga0075428_100007362_pt1 | contig 12200 bp, 5 predicted proteins | sample RhiMetdeltSRZDD2_FD_75291 | JGI IMG/M metagenome (GOLD analysis project Ga0075428, IMG submission 75291) | Populus rhizosphere microbial communities from Tennessee, USA - Rhizosphere MetaG P. deltoides SRZDD2 | ecosystem: Host-associated > Plants > Roots > Rhizosphere > Soil | place: USA...
TGCATCGCGGACGCGAGCGCGAGCCGCACGGCGGGATCGCGTTCGCGGCGCGCCATGGCCGGCAGCAGTTTCACGACCTCGGGGAATTGCGCCGGCCGTTCCGCCCCGAGCCGCACGGCCCAGGCGCGCAGGTCCGCGTGCGGACTCTTGCAGGTGTCGATCAGCTCGCGCGTGTCGAGCGCTGCGACGGCGTGCAGCGCCCACAGCGCACGCAACCGCACGAACGGGTCCGCATGCTCGTGCAGCATCGCGAGCAGCTTCCCGCGTGCCTCCGGCGCGACCTTGCCCCGCTCCTGCAGCAGGCGCCGCGCGTGCGACACGAGGAAGTCGTTCGGGCTCGACTGCAGCGCCGCCAGCTGCTCGTCGGGTAGCAGGTCGACCGCGACCGCGGCCGCGTCCGGCGCACCGTGGCTGAGCCGGTAGAGCCGGCCATTGCTGCGGTCCCAGATCTCGGGCTTGGTCCGGTGGCACGCGTTCTTGTCATACCAATCGATGAAGAACACTTCGCCCGAAGCACCTTGTCGCAGCGCGACGCCGCGGAACCACGGATCGTTGGCGCGCACGAGATCCGGCGCGTGATGGCCGACGTAGCCCGAACCGCGGCGTTCGAGCCGATCCTGGTTCGCGCGGTTGCCGTGAATGTTGAAGAACAACATCGCGTTGCGATACTCGGCCGGGAACCCGTCCCCCTTGTAGATCAACGTGCCGCAGTGCGCGTGACCGCCACCCGCGAGGTCGGTGCCGGGGTCGGCGACCGCGCGTTCGCGGCCGTTCCACCATGCGTGGTCCTTCGTGCTGCCTTCGTAGTGCTTGTGGTCGGCGATCGTCTCGATCTCGATCCACGGATACGGATCGAAGTGGCTGCCGCCCTGCCGCTCGAAGCGTCCACCTTGCACCATGTGCCACAGATGCGGGATCACGCAGCACGCGAGGAACGCCTCGCCGCGGTCGTCGAAGTCGACGCCCCACGGGTTGCTCGTGCCCCACGCAAACACCTCGAACTCGCGCCGCTGCGGGTGGAAGCGCCACACGCCGCAGTCGATCGGAATGCGCTGCTCGTCCGGTGTGCCGGGCGCGCCGACGCGGCTGTCTGTGAACACGCCGTGTGTGCCGTAGAGCCAGCCGTCGGGGCCGAAGATGAAGCTGTTCAGCGTCTCGTGCGTGTCCTCGTAGTGCCAACCGTCGAGCACGATCTCGGGTGGGCCGTCGGGCACGAGGTCGTGGTCCTTGTCGGGCAGGAACAAGAGGTATGGCGCAGCGCCGACCCACACGCCGCCGAAGCCGACCGCGAGGCCGCTGACGAGATTCAGCTTGTCGTAGAAGACCGTGCGGTGTTCGTAGGTGCCGTCGCGGTCGCGGTCCTCGAACACGAGGATCGTGTCCGTGGCCTCCTCGTCCTTGCGCCGCACGGGGTAGCTGTAGGCCTCGGCGACCCAGAGCCGGCTGCGCTCGTCGACCCACAGCGCCACGGGCTGGTGCAGCCGCGGTTCGGCGGCGATCAGGTCGACCTGGAATCCCGCGGGCACCGTCATCGCCTTCACGGCCTCCTCGGGGCTCAGCCCGCCAGAAGAGTTCGGCACGTTGCCGCGCACCTGGGTCGGGTGGAACTCGAAGTGGTCGAAGTTGACGTGGCCCCAACGCGCGCTCGATTCGTCGACGAGCCGGATGCGGATCGACTCGCCGACGTGGGCCCGCAGATCGACGAGCACGGGCTGCATGTTCTCGGCGTCGTCGCCCGATGCCGAGCACAACACACGCTCGCCGTCGGCCGCGAGGATCTCGACGCGCGTGCTCGCGTCCTTGCCGCCGCCGAGCAGGAACGTGGCCCAGGGCTCGGTCACGGCGATCGGATCCGAGGTCAACGTGCCCTGCGGTTCGTCGCCGAGCACCTCGAAGCCGCCGATCCAGAACTCACCGCGATGGGCGCTCTTCGCCTTGGGTCTGCGTTCGACGACCGTGTCGCCGCGGATCGGCTGGCCCTGGAATGCCTTGCCGACCGCGGTCCAGCCGCGCAGCGTGCCGGACTCGAACCCGAGGTCGGGACCAGGGGCCTCTGCGCGCGCGCGCTGGCGCAGCACGAACGTGCCGCGTTTGTTGGCCACGACGACGTCGGCGTGGCCGTCGCGATCGACGTCGCCCGCGGTCACCTGGGTGCCGACGCCCGAGTCGGGATCGAGCAGCACGACTTCGTAGCGCGCGCCCTTGCTGTCGCGGCGCAGCAGCAGGCCGATCAGCCACGCGGGGTCGTTCGCGCCGTCGAGGTTGCCGTCGTGCGTCGGCCCGTGCGACCACCAGCGTTTGCCCGTCACGACGTCCTGGAGACCGTCGCCATCGAGATCGCACAGACACAGGGCGTGCAGTTCGCTGACGTTGCCGGGCGCCTTCGTCGCGGGCAGCACTTCGTGCGACACGAACGACCCGGCCTGTTGCTCGAACCATCCGAGACCCCAGCCGTGCGCCGCGTAGGACGTGACGACGTCCGCATCGCCGTCGCCGTCGACGTCGGTGACGAGCATCTGCGCGCCGCCTTGCCCCGGCGCGAACGCGACCTCGTGGAACCCCCAGGCCGGGTCCTCCGTGAGATCCTGCGGCTGCTCGTACCAACCCTCCTTGCGCAGGATGTCGGGCCGCCCATCGCCGTTGAGGTCGCCGACGCCGAGCCCGTGCGTGAACTTGCCACCGGCACCCTTGCCGAGTGCTTGGTGGAACGTCCAGGGTAGCTTCGGATCCTTCCAGTCGGCCTGCAGCCACCCGAGCCGGTCCTGGTTCTGGCAGACGAGCTCCGGTGCGCCGTCGCCCGTGATGTCCGCGAACGCCGGCGATTCGTTGTCGACGCCGGAGAACACCTCGTGCCGCGTCCATGCGTCGGGAGCACCCGTGTTGCGCAACCAGAACGCCGTCTCGCCCGGAAAGCCGACGCAGAACACGTCGTTCTTGCCATCGCCGTCCATGTCCCGGATCCACGCGAAGAAGTTGTCCGAGTACTTGAGCCGATGGAACTGCTTCGGCGCGTACAGCGCATGGCGCATCGTGAACTCGGGACCTTCGTACCACCACGGCCCGGCCGCGATGTCCGCATCGCCGTCGCCGTCGAGGTCGCCGAACGCAGCGCCCTCGCAGAGGAACTGGCTCGACAGCGTTTGTCGCACGAACGGCAGCGGCTGGGGCAGCGCCGGCGTCTGCGGCTGGGTTGGGTTCGCAGCGGGTGCGGGATCCTGCGCGAGGACGAGGCCGAGCAGGGTCGGGAGGATCATCATGGCGTTCCTGGCGATCAGTGTGTTCAGGCCTTGAGCGTGAATTCGGGCAGCTTCTGCACGGCACCCCCCGCCATGGCCGACTGGTGCGCGAGGATGCCGACACAGGTCCAGTTGGCCGACTGCACCGCGTTCGGGAACGGATCGCGATCCTCGCGCAACGCCGTGAGGAACGCGTGCACGAGGTGCGGGTGCGAACCGCCGTGGCCGGCACCCTGCGTGAACGACAGGTGCGTGTTCGCGGCGAGGTCGTAGACGCCCTTCGTCGTGAACATGCGGATCGGCTCGGGCAGCAGGTGCGCGAAGTCCGGGCATGTGACGCGCTGTGGGATCTCGGGCTCGGGCTTCTTGGCCGTGTGCACGACCAGCGGCTCGTGCTCGATCAGCGGCCACTCGACCGACTTCTTGCTGCCGTAGACGTCGATGCTCTCGCGATACTGACGCGCCGTGTCGAACAACGACCGGTGGATGCGCGCGCTGACGTCGCTGCCGCGCAACTTGATCTGCGCGCTCTCGACCGCGAACGGCGAGCCGTAGTGCTTGATCAACTCTTCGCGGATGCGGCCTGAACCGAGACAGCTCACCTCCTCGGCGAGCGCGCCGGCGAGGCCGAGACACGGCCCGACACAGTGCGTCGCGTAATGCATCGGCGGCAGCCCGGGCCAGTAGTTGGGCCAACCGTCCATGTCCTGCATGTGCGAGGCCTGCACGAACTGCAGCCGGCCGAGCTCGCCGTTCTTCGACAGCTGCTGCAGGAACAGATACTCGCGGCTGTAGACGACGGTCTCCATCATCGTGTAGCGGCGGCCCGTCTTCTTGCACAGCTCGACGATGCGGCGGCAGTCCTCGACGCTCGTCGCCATCGGCACCGTACACGCGACGTGTTTGCCGGCCTCGAGTGCTTGGATCGACTGCCGCGCGTGGTCCGGGATCGGCGTGTTGATGTGCACGACGTCGATGTCGCGGTCGCGCAGCAGCGCGTCGTAGTCGGTGAAGCGCTTGTTGATACCGAACGCATCGCCGATCGCATCGAGCTTCTTCTTGGTGCGCTGGCAGATCGCGACCATCTCGGCGAGCGGGTGGCGCTGGTAGATCGGAATGAACTCGGCTCCGAAACCGAGTCCGACGACGGCGACGCGGAACGGCTGCTTACCCATGTCGAGGCGGGAGGATAGCCCGGCACGGGGCGTGGCACGCAACGGTCATGCGCAGGAAACGCCGCCAGCGCGCTGTGGTCGGCTTCCTGCGCGATACCATGCGACCGTGGTCTTGCGTCGTGGCACCCTGGTTCTGCTCGCTGTGCTCGGCGGCTGCATCACCACGAGTGGACCCTCTGCGCGTGGGCCGCTGCACGGGGTCGAGAGCTGGCTCACCCCGGACTTCGGCGTCGACAACTTCGCGCGGCGGGCCGACCGCCTTTCGCAACTGGGCCCAAACGTCGCCACCGAGGCCGCACGCGCGGGGCGCCTCACCGCGGTGCCCGGCAAGATCGTGGCCCACGACGCGAGGGCGTTTGCCGACATGCCCCACCGGTTCTCCGGCATCGCAAGCAGCGAGCTCGAGCGACGGCCACACCTGAGGTCCGTGGCGCCGATCGGCACACCTGACGAGGTCGCATCCCGCCTTGCCGCAGACCTGGCCAACCTGCCGGCCATGCTCGGCCTCGAGCGACGGCCGCTCGGCGAACACGACGATCGCGAGCATCGCACCGACCCCGACGACGACCGGCCCGAAAAGACCTTCGGCCAGCGCCTGCTGCGCCGGCTCGGGCTCTGAGCGTCAGGACCGCTTCGTTCCAGCACCGTCCCGAAACTGGTGAACGCCTTCCGCGAGCGAGCGCAAGACCTTCGATCGCCGCCTTCGGCACCTCGGCGGGGCGCCCGCAGTGCGGCAACGGACGTGCACATCCGCCGCGGATTCCGCGATCGGTTCGGCAGCAAGCTCCGCCCTTGTTGGTAGCCCGGCGGTGATGCCGGGCGAAACGAGATCGCCATGAACCACCGCACGTCGTCGTCGCCGGGCACCGTCCCGGCCTCTCCGCATCCACGCCGCTTCGCCGGAACCCGGGCCATCGCATGTGCGCTGGCGCTCGCCGCGCCCGCCGCGGCGCAAGCCGTCACCGCGACGCAGCTGTCCTGTGCCCCGGGCCTCAACCCGCTCAACGTCACGATCACGCCGGCCGCGATGAGCCTCGTGCCCGGATCGGGCATGAATCCCGCGGCGACGTTCTACGTGCTGCAGCCGGCGCCTCTGCCCGCTGCGGTGTGGCTGCCGCCGTTCCCGGCCAGCTGCTGCGGCATCGGTTCCATGTGGTACGTGCCAGGGGGAATCCTGGTCGGACCGATCGTCGGCGCGACGCCGCTGACGCCGTTGGTCGTACCATCGTCGCTCTACAGTTTTCTCAATGGAACCGGCCTCCAGGTGTGGTTCCAGGCCGCGGCCGTCGACCCGTCCGGGTTCGCCCCGTGCATGCACATCACCGACGCGAAGCGGATCACGTTCTGACCAAGTGGCGGGACCGGCGGCGCAAGCTCGCGCTCGCGCCATGCAGCGCGAACCCGTAGAACGTGCCCACTGCAATCCGCGAGGTTCCAAGTGTCCACGTCCTTCCGCCCGGCTTCGTCCCTGCTGATCCCACTCGTGCTGGTCGCCGCGAACGCGCGCGCGCAACGCGAGATGACCCAGGACCGCGCCCCTGGTGCGGCGACCATTACCGTCGAGAAGTGCAAGGAGTGGCTCGGCACGCTCGCCTCGCCGGAGTACGAAGGGCGCGGCACGGGCCAGCCCGGCTTCCAGAAAGCGGCGGACTACGTTGCGGCCCACTTCAAGGCGCTCGGGCTCGAGGCGCGTGGGGAGGACGGGACCTACTTCCAGCACGTGCCGTGGTCGACGACAAAGGTGAAGGCCGAGCAGACGTTCCTCTCGTTCGAGGCCGGCGGTGAGACGCTGCGGATGCCGGCCGAGCGGCTCGGCGGCAGCGCGACCACGGCGGTCACGGCCAGCGGCGATGTCGTGCTGCTCGTCGTGCGCGCTCCCGAGCCGGCGCAGGGCCAGGGTGGCCAGCAGGGTTCGCAGGGACAGCGTCAGCGCGGCGGCATTCGCTTCGATGTTCCGAAGCTCGAAGGGCTCGACGGGCTCGACGTGAAGGGCAAGTTCGTCGTCGCGTTCGTGCAGGCCAGCGAGAAGACGCGCGGCAGCGCGGGAGTGACGCGCCTCGCGGTGCAGCAGGGGCTCCAGGGCAAGGAGCCGGCGGCCCTCGTGTGGGCGCAAGAGGCAGCGCCGAACGGCGGCCTGCGGGGCGCCCGCACGGGTGGTGGCCGCGGTGCCGGCAACCCCGCTCTGGCCGGGGGACGCCGGCTGCCGCCCGACGTCACGTTCGGCGGCAAGGACCTCGAGACTCTGCTCAAGATTGCCGGTAAGGATGCGGCCGCCCTCGCCGGAGATGCTGCCGCCACGCTGGCGCCGTTGCCGGTCAAGGGGACGCTCGAGATCGCCGTGGCCGAAGACAAGCAGCCCGCGATGAACGTCTTCGCGGTGCTGTCCGGCAGCGATCCGAAGCTGAAGGACGAGTATGTCGTGATCGGCAGCCATCTCGATCACCTCGGCCGCCGCGGTGACCGTCTCTTCCCCGGCGCGGACGACGACGGCTCGGGCACGACTGGTGTGATGGCCGTGGGCCAGATGTTCGTGAAGAACCCGACGCGTCCGGCGCGCAGCATCCTGTTGGTCTGCTTTGCGGGCGAGGAGGATAATCTGACCGGTTCGAGGTTCTTCGCCGAAAACTGCCCGATCCCGCTGGCCTCGATCGCCGCGGAACTGCAGATGGACATGATCGGCCGCGACGAAGAGGAGGCCATGGATGGCGGTCGCCCTGTGAACGTCGGCGAGACGGCCGAGCAGAACCGCAACTCGCTGCATCTCGTCGGCACCCAGAAGCTGGCGCCAGCGCTACACGCGCTCTGCCTCGCGAAGAACGAGGCCGCCGCATTCGACCTCGAATACGACCAGGAGGACATGTTCGGTCGCAGCGACCATGCGAACTTCGCGCGCATGGGCGTGCCGGTCGCGTTCTTCTTCACGGGTCTGCACCGCGACTACCACCAGGTCTCGGACACCCCCGACAAGATCAACTACCCGAAACTGCTGCGCGTGGCGCGCTACGTCTACGACATCGCCTTCGAGCTCGGCTCGCCGCTCCAACGGCCCGAGATCGATCCGAAGCTCTGGGCCAAGATGCAGCGCAGGGGCAGCGAGAAGCCAGCCGCGCCGTTGATGCAGACGCCCGGCGACAAGGACGTGAAAGGCGGCAAGTAGGTCTACTGCGGGGAGTACTGGGGCGGCAGACAGTACTTCCACGTGCTCCAGCGGTCGTCGTCCGTCATCGCGCCGAGCAGATACCCTCCGTAGTGCAGAGCGCGATTGCGCAGCTCGGGGTCGGCGGTGAGGGCGGCCAGATGATGCAGCCCTCCCGCGAGGAAGATGTGCACGCCGATGAGCGGCCCGCCACCCAATTGGACGCCGAGCGGTGGCGCATCCCAGTAGTTGGCGGGGACCGGCACGCCGTTGTAGCTCGCGGGCACGTAGTAGCGGAGGCCCTCGGCCACCAGACCGAACTGCACGGTCTGCACATTGGTCACCCAGGAGTACTCGACAGTTGCGACGACGTCGCTGGCGATCTGCAGCAGCAGTGGCTCGTCAAAACTCAGGTATGCACCGAGGTAGCCATAGAGCACCGCCCCGTGCTGCCACGGCATGAAGAACTCGTTGTTGAAGGGATACCCGGTGCCCGGGTAGTTGGACTGGAACGTCATCGCGCGGCTCGGATGCGTCTTGTGGCGCTGCACGTCGACGATCTCGTTCACGCGGCGCAATGCATACTGCTTGATCGAGGCATCCCGGGTCGCCTGGTAGACCTGGGCGAAGCCTTGCATGCACCAACCCTCGGCGCGCGCCGCCTGCACGAGGGCGGTGTAGTAGACCCTGAGCCGCAACAGCCCCTTGAGGCTCTGACCGAGTTGCCGCAGCTCCTCTTTGGCCCAGGCGTCGCCGCTGATCGTCCAGTAGTCGAACAGCAGGTCGCAGCTCCAGTGTTCGTTGTCGAAGCCATCCCAGCCATGCCCGGGTGACTGCCCGGCGGCGAGCGTGCGGTACTGCGGCCACGGATCCGCGTCGCGCAGGCGGCGCCGGCCCAGCGACTCGCCCGGAACGGCCAGGAGCGGTGTGCTGGTCCAGATCTGGATGTTCTGCTCGTCTCCGACCTGCAGCTGCCAGAGGTGGTATGGCCGCATCGCCTGGGCCCAAGCCATCTGTTCGAGCTTGCGCAGCAATCGATGGTGCTGGCCTTGGATCGCGTGAGCGAGGTCCGGGCTCAGCGGGCCGTTGCGCGGACTGCCCGTGGTGGCCGTGGCCTGGACGTCGCCGTGAGTGCCCCAGGTGCCGAACGTGTTGCTGCCGAGCCAGCTCTGGTAATCCGCTCCGGCCCGTGCATGGCTGTCCGCAGGCCCTGCGATCGGTCCACCGAGCAGGCCGGCCGCGGCGGTCCCTTGCCAGGCTCCATGCGAGGCCAGCGCGTGCATCGGCTCCTGCACGATCGCGGTGGCCGTCGCCTGCCAACTCGCGACTTCGCTGCTGCTGGCGCCCTGGGGCACGAAACGCAGCAGGAACCGGTAACGGCGCGTCTGCGCATCCGCGATGAAGGTCTCCTGCATCACCTGGAACGCCGTGAACCCCTCGGGCAGCAGTTCGGCTGCCCCGATCGCCTCCTCGGCAGCCCGATACGCGATGACGTCCGTGGCGCCGCGGCACAGGAACTTCGCGAGCCGCACGTCGACCGTGCCGAGCGCACGCAGGTTCGGATCCCCGTTACCCGGCGCGTCGGCGCCGAGGTAGTCGTTCCCGAGGATCCAGTCGACCATCACGAACGGCATGTCGCGATACTCGGTCACGTAGAACGTCGACGTCAGGTAGTCGCGGCCGATGCCGGGCTGGGCCACCGGCGTGTGGTAGGTGCGCCACCGCTTCGTCTGCGCGAGCGGCGTCGTCTGCACGATGATTCCGGCACCGGCGGCGAAACCCCGATACGGCACGTGGAACGTGTCGCGCACTTCGGCGCCGAACTCGAGGTTCGTCGCCACCTGGCTCACCCACGAGTTGCGCGTGAACTCACCCGTGAGGGGCGTGTCTTCGGCCACCAGGTAGGTCTTGTTCCCGCCACCGGCCAGCGTGTCGGTGAACTGCGCCTGCGCCACCTTCACGGTGCCGTCGACCCAGCGCTGCAGGGGCAGCCAGGCCGTCTCATGACCGCTGACCACGAGGTTGTTCAGGTTCGCATAGGCGCCCTTCGGAAACGGCACCGAAGCGAGGATCGTCTCCGTCCGGGCGTTCGCGGACTGGTTCCTGACCGAGAAGTCGAGCACGATGTCGAGCGGGTTGCGCCCGCCTACCGGCTCAGGCGGAACAACGCCTGGACCCGGGTCGACCGGATTGGTGCTTCCCGATCCCGACAGATCACATCCTGCGGCCACGAGGAGCAGGACAGCACCGAACCAGCAGGGATGAAGCAGTCGCCTTTTCTCGTTGCAGATCATGGTTGCCAGTTGGCCAGCTGCGCAGCGAACGCCCTCCCCAAGAAAGGGCATTCGATATCAACTGCGCTTGCGAGTTCCCATTGCCGCTGGCCTGCGATAGCCGCGAAGTGGCGTAAGTAGCAGGCGCACGGGGTTGGTGAGCGCGCTCCGGACCCGGTCCCCTAACACAATTGCAGTGTATCAACGCCGGTGTTGACGGCAAGCGGGGCTCCGCGCCCCGAACGCTCCGCTCCGCTCTTACGGGACACTCGGGATACACGCAGCCCCGGTTTCGTGTTTGGACGCGTTCTCCCGGCCTCCCCATCCGCTTGCCAGCAGCGTGCGGCTCACGTCAACTCGTTACGCCATCGAACCCCCGTCCGCCCCACGACCAGCGCATAGCACCGCCGCGACGCTGCTCGGTGCGCTCGTGTTCTTGCCATGGCTCGCGCTGGCCCTGGCTCACGCGCTGGAGGCGTGGTTCCTGTGCGACGACGCGTTCATCTGCTTCCGCTACGCGCGCAACCTGATCGAAGGCCACGGCCTGGTGTTCAACCGCGGCGAACGCGTCGAGGGTTACACGCAGCTCGCCTGGGTGCTGGAGCTCGCGGCGCTGTGGGGTTGGCTCGGCATCCGCCCCGAGAACGGGAGCCTTCTGCTTTCGGTCGCTTTCACGCTCGGAACGGGGTTCTGGACGATGCGGCTCGCGCACGCGACTCCGCTCCCGCAAATGCGTCAGGTCGCCACCTGGCTCGCCGCCGGGCTGCTCGCGATCAACGCGTCGTTCGGCGCCTGGACGACGAGCGGGATGGAGACGCGGCAGTTCACGTTCCTGGTGCTGGCCGGGCTCGTACTGTTCGCACGCGGCAAGACGGCATGGGGCAGTCTCGCGCTCGGCCTCGCCACATGGACACGACCGGAAGGTGGCCTCGTGGCGGTGGTGTGCATCGTGTGGTCTCTCTCGAGGTCGCTCGCGCGCGGGTCGCTCACCCTACGGACCTGGCTTGCCGCCGCCGGGCCGGTGGTCCTCATCGCCGGCGCCCAACTCGCCTTCCGGCTCCTGTACTACGGCGACTGGCTGCCGAACACTTGGCATGCAAAACACGTCCGGCCCTGGTACGAAGCCGGTTTGCGGTATCTGCTCTCGGCGACCATCGACACGGGCCTCTACCTCCAGGTGCCGCTGACCATCGTGGCAGCGTATGTGCTCCGCAAGAGCCAGCGCGGGAGCCTTCACCTGCTTTCGCTGCTGTGCGTGGTCCCCCACGCCGCCTACTGCGCCCACATCGGCGGCGACTTCTTCGAATACCGGTTCCTGGACTTCTATTGGCCGCTGCTCGCGATTGGTTCCGCCGACGCCATCGTCTGGCTGGCGCGGGGCCGGAAGCCCATCGCCGTGGTGTTCGGCATGGTGATCATCGCCTACTGCGCGGCGCTGCAGACCTCGATGGTCTGGCTGAGCCGCGACCTGCACACCCGAGAACAGACTGCATCCTTGCACGTCGAGCTGAATGCTTCGACTGCGCCCTGGCTCGGCTGGCTGCCCGGAAGCCTCGACCTCGCCGCGATCAGCAACCGCGCTAGACGCGACAACGTCCGCCATATGGTGGGCCAGCGGGTCCGGGAGCACGTGGTGTTCGGACGCCTGCGGCTGCGGAACTGGAGTCCCTACGAACGTCTCCCGCGCGGTCTGCTGCCGCAGGACGCCGTGGCAGCCACCAACGCCGTGGGCGCGATGCCGTTCTACCTCGCGGATCTGACGGTGATCGACAAGCTCGGCCTTTGCGACCGCGTCATTGCGCGCTCGCCAGTGACGACACCAAACAGCGAGCGCATCCTCGCCCACGATCGGCGGGCGCCGCCTGGGTATCTGGAACAGCGTGGCGTCAACATCGATGTCAAGCCCCCGGCGGCCTCGCGTGCCGAAGCGCTCGCCAAAGCACCGTTCGCGCTCAACTTCGCCGAGGGTCTCTGGATGCCCTTCGACTCGCCGGATCCGGCGTGGGTGGAACGAGCCTTCGGCCACCGCGACCTCGCCCGGCGGGCGCCGCCGCTGACGCTTTCCACGAGCAGCGCCGGCGTCTCGGTCGAACAGCGCACCGCGACCCTGGTCTGGACGAGCCCAGCCGACGCCGGGCTCGATTACCGCGCTGCATCGTCGCTCGGCCCGGGTCCGACCAATCTGCTCGGCCGCGAGATCCCGCTAAGCGCCGACGCGCTGCTACAGATCACGCTCGGCGACCAGTTGCCCGCAGTGTTCCGCGGTTACTCGGGCCGGCTCGATGCGCTCGGCACCGGAACGGTGCAGATCGAGCTTCCCGAGATCGAGTGGCTGCGGGGCCTGACCATACACACCGTGTTCATGTCGCTGCGCGACGGC
>Ga0075428_100007366_pt1 | contig 12198 bp, 10 predicted proteins | sample RhiMetdeltSRZDD2_FD_75291 | JGI IMG/M metagenome (GOLD analysis project Ga0075428, IMG submission 75291) | Populus rhizosphere microbial communities from Tennessee, USA - Rhizosphere MetaG P. deltoides SRZDD2 | ecosystem: Host-associated > Plants > Roots > Rhizosphere > Soil | place: USA...
AAATAAGAATGAAAGTTCTATTCAACATATGGCGTACCAATTCAAGCGGCGGCGAATTTCAGGAATTCAAAACTGAAATAACCGAAGGCATGGTAGTGCTAGATGCGGTACATCATATCCAGGCAGAACAAGCCAACGATCTGGCTGTACGGTGGAATTGCAAGGCAGGCAAGTGTGGCTCCTGCTCGGCCGAAATAAACGGTCACCCTCGGTTGATGTGCATGACTCGGATGAGTGACATGCCCGAAGGCAAGCCGATAACCATTCAGCCTTTAAAAGCATTTCCGGTAATCAAAGATCTTGTTACTGACGTTTCCGTTAATTATAAGATCAAAAAGAGAATAAAGAAATTCAAACCAAGACCTCCAGATGCCCCCGACGGAACCTGGCGCATGGCTCAAAGCGACATTGATAGGGTGCAGGAATTTCGCAAGTGTATCGAATGCTTTCTTTGTCAGGACGTCTGTCATGTGCTGCGCGAACATCATTTGCATGAAAAGTTTGCAGGACCAAGGCACATGGTCTACGCCGCAGCGCTCGAAATGCATCCGCTGGATGTTGAAGACCGGACTGGGGACCTCAAGGATCAACAAGGCATCGGTTTTTGCAACATCACGAAATGCTGTACGACGGTGTGTCCCGAAAATATTACCATCACCGACAATGCAATTATTCCTCTTAAAGAACGGGTGGCCGACAAGTTTTATGACCCGCTCATGAAGCTTTTCCGTATATTTAGTAAGTGACGTAAACCTTAAGCTTTCAAGCCATGAGAACCGCATCACAGACCACAGACAACCCTCAATTCGAGTTAAAACGTCTTACTAAGGATAGCATTGAACCAGCGCTTGAAAAGGCTGAACTTTACCGCCTTTTAAATCAACCCCGATTGGCAGAAAGTATTTGCCTTGATGTCCTTGAGGTTGATCCCGGCCATCAAAAGGCTTCAATCGTTTTGTTGCTTGCGTTAACAGATCAATTTAAACAATCATCAACAAAAGCCGCAAAACAGGCTCTCGAGATTGCGAATTCTCTGAAAGACGAATATTCGAAATTATATTATACTGGCATTGTCCTCGAACGTCAGGGCGCGGCAGCGCTAAACTCCTCCTCACCGGGCGGTGACTTTGATGCTTACGAATGGTATAGCGAAGCGATGGACTTTTTTGAAAGAGCAAATCAGATTAACAAGGGCGAGAACGATGATCCTATCCTGCGGTGGAATACTTGCGCAAGAATAATCATGGAGCATCACCTTCGTGAAAGACCGGAAGATGAAGGTCAGCCGATGCTTGAATAATTTTTTAGAGACATAGATCGGACGCCAACGAATTCCATTGAACGCGGTTGTTGATGAACACGATCCGGCTAGAATCAATTTAAAGCCGATATCTTATTGAACCGGAATCCATGATATTGATACATCGGCATTTGGAACTGCCGCAACTTTCCAATATTTACCCTTCTGAATAGGTGCGCTTGCTGACCCGGGCTGAATGTTAACAATAGCCACGATTGTTGAAGGGTTTTTGCTTTCGTCCGAATAAATATACGCCCCATCAATAGTTCCATAGCCGCCGGGAATTGAATATTGGACCGATAAAAATCCGTCTGATTTGGCTTTATAGATCACCCCCGCGTCAAAATCAGTTTCTGTTTGTCCAAATTCTAAATCATCATCATCCTTACAAGCCACGGTAGATAAACAGAGTAGAAACACAAGTGATAATGCGAAAAGAGTGTCTTTTGTTTTCATGACCTTTCTGTTAAAGTGTCCTAGATATTGAGATTCCTGAATACCAACGACTTTTCTCAAGTCAAGCGGCTCTTCGTTACTAGTCCTATTGCTCTTAAACTTTAATAAAACTCGATGTAGAGAAAAATAGTATTAGGCTGGCCACAAATGATTTTAGGTTTGCTAACAATTTTCAATTGTCATTAGCCATCATAAACGAATCTCTTGAATTAATGGGAAGCATCACCTGCGCGAAGGCCCAAGGATGAAGACCAGCAACAAATGCTGGAATATGAATCACCAAATCGCCAAATCACTAAATCACCAAATCACCAAATAAATCAGTGGCTGTCTTTCAAATGCGGCAGCACCTTTTCAACGGGCTTTGGTTTGATCTTCATAATGTCGGTCGGCGTGTGGCACACCACAGCATTGCCATTGAAGATCACTATGGGATACTTAATAAGGTGGCCATCGTGAACCAATACTTCGAGCCATCCGTCCATCGTGAATGCATTCGTTGATACTTTAGCCTTATAGTCAGGGTGCGAATGATCGAGGAGATCATTTGGATGAACACCCGCCATATTCACGATTTCTTTCCAGTACGTCGGTGAAAGCCGTTCATGGACAACATCTACTTCGTTGACGTGTTTGCAGATGTCATGTGCGATTGCTCTGGTTTGTTTTCCAACGTTGGAATGAGGATCGTACACCAGAAACAGCTCATTAGGATGGAATTGCATGGCCGTTGGATTTTAATTTATTGAATGAATGTACAATAAAAATCGGTCAGGAACAATCGTTTGCGCCAGATTCTCAGCTAATTAAGGACTACAATATTTTGGATCAAGACCAGTATTCCGGCAGGAGCAACGCCTATCCACACCAATAAAATGGTCAGCAACGCCATCGTTACACCGCTAACTATGTAGACGGATGGGTGTAGCTGATCGATCGGTTCCTCCTCTCCTGCTTCACGCTGCTCAAACATCGTGGCGATGATCTTAATGTAATAGTACAGTCCAAGTGCGCTATTAACAGCGAGCATGATGACGAGCAGCCACTGGTGAGCATTGACGCCGGCAGCAACGATATAGAACTTACCAATAAATCCTGCCGTCAACGGAATCCCAGCAAGCGATAATAGCATTGCTGTAAAGATCGCCGCTGTCCATGGCCTCGTCCAATACAGCCCTCGATAATCGTCAATTTGTTCGGCGTCCCGGTCCTTATCGGAGAGCGTTGCGAGAATTCCAAACGCTCCCGTTGTCGTGATAAAATAGGCTACCAGGTAGAAACTCACTGCCTCTGCACCTAATTTTCCGCCCGCCAGAAATGCAACCAACAAATAACCTATGTGAGCGATAGAGGAGTATGCGAGAATACGTTTAACATTTGTTTGTCGTAATGCGAGAAAGTTTCCGATAAACATAGAAGCAATAGCTATAATTGTGAATGACAACTGCAGCGATTGATATTTGTTTCCATCTACCTGCTCAAAGAATCTTACCAACAAAGCAATCATCCCTCCTTTTGAGACGGTAGCTATGAATGCGGTGACTGGAGCGGGTGCGCCCTCATACACATCGGCCGCCCACATGTGGAATGGTACTACGCTCAGCTTAAAGCCTACTCCTACGATCATCATTCCAAACCCGGCATAAAGGATTGCAGAAAGTGAATCAGATGTAGAAAGATATTTACCGATTCCAGCAAATTCCATCGTGCCGGTTGTAGCATAAACAAGGGCCATTCCAAACAACAGGAACGCCGATGAAAATGCCGCCAGTATTAGATACTTTATGCCGGCTTCATCTGAACGTTCCCGCTTTCGCAGGTAAGCGATCATGGAGTAAAGTGAAACACTGAGGATCTCCAGCCCCAGGAAAAGCGATATGAAATGTTTGCTTATTACAAGCACCACCGCTCCCAGTGTAGCAAGAATCAGGAGTATGTAGTATTCTTCCTTTCGTTCTTCGCGTTGTTCAAAGTAGGCGTAGGATATCATAGTAACCGCGAGGGCCGTTAACAAGATGAGTCCAGTGTTGAAGGTCGCGAAGCCGTCAAAAATAAACAACGGCTCAATGATCCATTTCGCTTCAGCCTTATATAAGGCCAGGTACACAAAATCGGCGGCCAGGGATACCGTGGTGATCACATAGATCACCTTATGATTGCGTTTGACGGCGATGGAGAACAAGATCAGGATTGCCGCGCTGGTTAGGATAAAGAGCGGGACAATGCTCAAAAAATCGGTCCTACTCATTTTCTCCTCCTTTCTCGACCACCTTGGCGGACAATTCAATTTCGGGTTGTGCTTTGGCTGACTGGCTCGTTAATGTTTGTATGGTTGATTTTGATACGTTTAGCGCTGACTGCGGAAATAGACCCAACCAAATAATGGAAATTACAAGCGGTACGAGTATTAACTTTTCGCGTAAAGTCAAGTCGTGAAGAGCATGTTCCTGTTCGGTTTCTGTTCCATGAAATACGTTCTGCACGATCCGCAATGAATAAACAGTAGCTGCCACTAGCCCAATCGTGGCGAGGATGGTGAGTTTATGGCTTGCTTTCCACGCTCCCAGCAGGGTAAGGAACTCCGCTATGAAGTTACCCAGGCCAGGTAAGCCAAGCGATGCCATTGCAAAGATCAGTCCTACTGTCCCCATGAACGGCATTTGCTTCCAGAAACCTCCCATCAGCTCAATATTTCGCGTATGTATTCGCTCATAAAGTGAACCCGCTAATATGAACAACGCACCTGTACTGATACCATGCGTGATCATCTGCATTACCACGCCTTGTAAGGCCAGCTCGTTAAACGCGAATACACCAAGCATTACAAAACCCATATGGCTTACGCTAGTATAAGCAACAAGTCGTTTTAGGTCCGTCTGTGAAAATGCCAGCAATGCGCCGTAAAGTATACCCACGACTCCCAACAACATCGCCCATGGAGCTATCTCATGTGCTTCTTTCGGAAATATCGGAACAACAAATCGAAGCAGTCCATATGCACCGGTTTTTAAAAGAAGGCCCGCAAGAATAAGGCTGCCCGCTGTTGGCGCCTCTGAATGTGCATCTGGCAACCAGGAATGGAATGGTACTACCGGTAGCTTCACTATAAATGCCGCGAGAAATCCCAGCATCAACCATCGCCCTGTTGTTCCTTCAAATGTGGTATTTATCAATTGAAAGTAGTCGAATGTAAACGTGCCTGTTGAGTTACCATGAGCATAATACAATCCAAGAATTGCGAGGAACATCAACAGCCCGCTAGCTTGTGTAAATATGAAAAACTTGTACGCCGCATATCTCCTGTTTTCGTGCCCCCATATCCCGATCAACAGATACATCGGAATAAGCATTACTTCCCAGAAGAAATAGAAAAGGAAAAGGTCCATGGTCAGGAATACACCGGTAATTCCTGCGAGCACCCATAACAAGTTAAAGTGAAAGAAACCCGTCTTATAGTTGATCTCGTTCCATGACGTGAGTACAGCGAGTACACCTAAGAAGGATGTAAGTATTACCATTAGAAGACTCAATCCGTCAATTGCCAGACTGAAGTTGATACCAAAGCTCGGTATCCAGGGAACCATATATTTTGCTATCCACTGAGTCGGTGGACCAGCCAGGGGCTGCTCTGCCCAAATTGTGATTGAAAGCAAGAGGTTAATGAGCAATGCAATAAGAGCCGTCCATCGCGCATACGAACTATTGATCCTTGCAAGAATCCAGGCGATTAATCCGCCAGCCATGGGTACTATGATCAAAAGTAAAAGTATCATAACAGTAGGCCAAGAGTGATAATTAATATGGCGCCGACGACAATACCCATCACATACCACCTCAGAATTCCTGCTTGCGCTTTTGCAAAAAGACTGTTAAAGAATTCTGCGATCCAAACAATCACGCTATACCCCTTATCGACCACATCGGCTTTGTTTATCGTAGCTATAAAAACAAAGGGTCTTACGAACAGTGCATTGTAAAGGCTGTCAAATCCCCATCCGTTGAACCACACATAGTGCATGCCGTCGAGTGATTGTTTTACCTGTTCAGCCAGTTCGGGCTTCTTAACATAAAAGTAGTATGCCAGATATACACCAGTAAGCGATAGGACGATCGTGACCAATTGAATGGTCCATTCTGAACTTTCAACTCCCTCATGTAAGGAAATCTGAGGTAATACAGGTGCCAGGAAATCAGAGAAAAGTTGGACATGGCCCATGTTGTGAGGAAGTTCAATAAAGCCACCCGCAAGCGAGAGAACTGCCAGGATGATCAAAGGGATCGTCATTGCTGTCCCAGCATGATGAGCTACGTGGGTTTTCTCAACTCCGAAGAAGGTCACAAAGACCATTCTGAAAGTGTATATCGAAGTTATGAATGCACCCAGCAAAGCGGCAAGAAAGAACCAGATGTTGCCTTTTTCTCCTGCGAATGCAAGCCAAAGAATCGCATCCTTACTGTAGAAGCCGGCAGTTATGAAAGGCAGGGCGGCAAGAGATGCTGATCCAATCAAGAAGGTCCAGTAAATGACCGGCAATTTGTTTTTCAGTCCCCCCATTTTGAACATGTCGTGCTCATGGTGAAGCAGAAGTATGACGGCCCCTGCACCGAGGAATAACAAGGCCTTGAAGAAGGCATGAATCATAAAATGGAAAATCGCGGCCGACCATGCACCGACACCAAGTGCGAGAAACATATAACCTATCTGACTGATCGTCGAATAGGCCAGTACTCGTTTTAGGTCTGTTTGCGTCAGCGCGCTGAATCCCGCAAGCAATAATGTTATAGCTCCAACAACACCTACGCACTGCTGGGCTATTGGAGCTAGTTCGAATAGCACGTGTGTTCGGGCGATAAGATAAACCCCTGCGGTCACCATTGTTGCAGCATGAATGAGGGCACTTACCGGCGACGGTCCAGCCATTGCATCAGGCAACCAGGTTTGAAGGGGTAGTTGTGCTGACTTTCCAACAGCGCCACCTAACAATAGCAGGGCAATGGCAGTTACCGCCTGTGATCCAGGTGACCACATTTGATGTGCACCGCTAAGAATATCCTGTATGTTAAGTGTACCGAATGTATCAAAGAGCATGAAAAGGCCAATAGCCATAGCGGTGTCTCCAACCCGGGTAACGATAAAAGCCTTTCGTGCTGCATCGCCGTTCTTTTTTTCCTCGTACCAAAAGCCAATAAGCAAATAGCTGCACAGCCCCACGCCTTCCCATCCGAGATACATCAGTACCAGGTTGTCTGCGAGCACGAGGATAAGCATTGCGCATACAAATAGGTTGAGGTAAGCAAAGAACCTTGAAAAGCCGGGGTCATCATGCATAAACTCAGTGGAGTATACATGTATGAGAAAGCCGACAAAAGTGATCACAAAAATAAATGCGAGTGAAAGCGCATCGAGGTGGAAGGCAAAAGGCAGATTAAGGCCGCCAACGCTTACCCAATTCCATACTATCTGGTTAAACGTTGTCGGAGAAGATAAAAACTCGAATCCTATCAATAATGTAATTAACGCGGCAACACCGATCGTGCCGGCTCCAATAATGGATACTACTGTCCGCGGTAGTCGACCCCCCATTGTAATCAGAATAAAGGCCCCCACGAAGGGTAAAGCGGGTATGAGCCATAGCAATTCTTTCATATCAATGCGTTTTTGGGCGTCTCATCATTGTTTTACAAATGACAAGGTCATTATCCTTTCATTTTATTTGCTGCGTCGCTATCCAATGTCTTCAATTGATGGTATATCTGGAGTATCAGTGCCAGGCCGACTGATACTTCAGCTGCGGCCATGGTTAGTATAAAAACAAACATCACTTGTCCGTCAGCTTGTGCCCATCGAGCACCAGCTACTATAAAAGCAAGCCCCGCCGCATTCAGCATGATTTCAACAGAGATCAGCATAAAAATTATATTTCTTCTGATCAACACGCTGAGTAATCCCAGCATGAATAATATGCCCGCCAATAAGAGTCCCGCTTCAACAGGTATCGTATCCATTTTATAATGGTTTTATTGCAATTGTTACATTATACCTTATACCCTATTTTCCCTATCTCTTTATCTCCCTACTCCTCCGGTTCTTCCAGGAAACGGTGAACAATTTTTTTCTTCTGTCTGCCAAGGTGATAGGCCCCAACAATTCCCGACATCAGCAGAATACCGCTAAGTTCGACGCCGATCACGTACGGGCCGTATAACGATATGCCTACCGCCTTTGCATCCACGATATGATATTCGTGTCCGCTCATGCCTACGCCGGAAATGATGTAGAAGAGTTCGACTAATAACACGAGCGAAAGGATAGCTGGACCAATTATGATCCCCCCTTGCATCCACTGCCTCTCCTGCTCAACAGCCTCAGCTTTAAGATTCAGCATCATTATCACAAAAATGATCAGGACGACAATTGCGCCCGCGTAGATAATGACTTCGAGTGCCGCGATAAATGAAGCACCAAGCAAATAGAATACAACAGCTATCGCCAGAAATGAGACTACGAGGTAAAGCAACGCATGAATGAGGTTGTGTCGCGTTATTACCATCACGGTTGCGATTATTGCTATTGCCGATGCTATGTAAAACGTTGCAAGCATTCTCAATAAGTCATACAATTCATGGAATAAGACTTCTTACATCTACGGGTGTATCTTCATTCTGAGCCTCGCCCTTGTCTTTCCCTCCAATCGCCAGGCCGGCTACTTTGTAATAATTGTAACCGTGGTACTTACCCTGCCCATCGATCAGTAAATCCTTCTTCTCATATACAAGGTTCTGACGATCATATTCCCCCATTTCAAAATCAGGTATGAGTTGAATCGCATATGTAGGGCATGCCTCTTCGCAGTATCCACAGAAAATACAACGAGAGAAATTTATCCTGAAGAATTCCGGATATCTTCTTCCATGCTCATCTTCTGTTGCCTGAAGAGAAATGCAATCAACGGGACAGGCGGCCGCGCATAGATAGCAACCAACGCAACGTTCACCCATATCGGGATCGCGGGTCAGGACGATCCGTCCCCTCCATCTTGTGGTAAGCTTATTCTTTTGTTCAGGGTACTGAACGGTTTCGCGCTTATGAAACATATGCATAAACGTGATCCACATACTTCTTACAATGCTGAACATAAACCGTCTGTTAAATTTATTTCTCCATCTATCCTTCGTTAACTAATACAATACCGGCCGTTATCATCAGATTGATGATCGTTATCGGCAATAGGATCTTCCACCCGAATTCCATCAACTGATCATATCTCGGCCTCGGCAGCGATGCTCTCAGCAAAATGAATATTCCGATAAACGTGAATGTCTTTATTACGAACCATACCAATGGAGGAAGAAATCCAGGTCCAAGCCAACCTCCGAAAAACAAGCAGACAATTAGACTCGAGATTAATGTGATCCCTAAATACTCGCCGACGAAGAACATCCCGAACTTCATACCCGAGTATTCGGAGTGAAATCCAGCGATCAGTTCGCTCTCGGCTTCCGGAATATCGAATGGTAAACGGTGCGTCTCTGCGATGCCGGCAATAAAAAAGGTGATAAAACCCACGAATTGCGGCACTACAAACCATAATCCTCTTTGAGCTTCAACAATATCCACCAGGCTGAATGAACCCGCCAGTAACACGGTACCCATAAGCGCAAGACCCATGAACACTTCGTATGAGATCATTTGAGCGGCCCCTCTCATGGCTCCCAGAAGCGCGTACTTATTGTTCGACGCCCAACCTCCAAGAATGATGCTGTACGCGCCCATGGATGACATCGCCAAAAAGAACAGTATTCCAATATTGATATCAGCGACAATTATGCCTGGTGCAAAGGGTACTATGACAAAACTTAGAAATACAGTGATCATCACGATCGCAGGCGCCATGACGAATACTGGCTTATCTGCGAATGGTGGAATCCAGTCTTCCTTGAAGAAAAGTTTTAGCGTATCTGCAAGCACAATAAGAATTCCAAACGGTCCGGCCCTGTTCGGCCCATAACGATCCTGCCACAAGGCCAGCAATCGTCGTTCGACCCAGATCAGACCAGGTGCAACCAACAGCGTTCCCCCCAGAACTCCGCCGACTATAAGCAAATGATTTAAAGTGGCATCATCCATCTTAAGGGTGTTTAATTATTGCCCACGCGGGCAGTTCAACAAACGGCAAGCCCTGAAGTCCATAGGGCAAACCCCCCATCCCCTTTTGTATTGTATCATTTATTTTGACAGGCAAGCGATATGGCTGTCCGTCAACTTCGAAGTTCAATAAGTCGTTCTCGCTAACATTAAGTTGCTTTGCATCTCCGGAATTGAGGGCGACATAAGGTACCGCTGCCCGTTCAGCAACAGAGGCTGAGCGAGCGCTAAGCTCCTCGGATCCAAAAATGTGGTGCAGGTGCACCATCAGCAAATGACCTTCCAGAGAAATAAATTTCTCCGGTACAGAAGTGAAATACTCAGGAGTATGATCATTCGCTTCGAAAAGGCGAATGCCTGGATCTCCTCCGTGCAACGGTCCGCCTACTTCTTGCTGGTATTTGTTAATTGATTGCACCGAGTTCCACCCCGGGGACCAAAAGAACGGTATCATTGATGAAGGCGGAAGTCCACGATAACCCTCCATTGTATATGACAAAGGAGAATCCGGGTCTGTCGGAGGTTTTGGTTCACTGACGTTTATGTTTGCCAGCATCGCAGTTCGACCACTAAAACGATGTGGTTCGCGAGGGATACGTTGTCCGTTGACGCGATAGTTCGAGGGCGGCGTTATCTTATCTATATCCTTCAGGTACGGTTCGTCACTGGCAATGGCAGCTGTAACACCCTCAAAGTTCTTCCATTTGTTCATTTCTTCCTTTCCTGTTTGCTCGCCAATGTGAAGTAACCAGCGCCAGCTTTCCTGGATCACATCCGTCGCCTCGTGCACCTGAAAGTAACGCTGAGCCCGACCCTCGTTGTTGATCAGTGTTCCATCAGATTCAGCAAATGTTCCTGCGGGTATGATGACTGTAGCTCGTTGCGCCGTTAGTGTATTGGAGTGATCGAGCACGATCACGTTCTTACACGTGTTAAATAGGTTATCCACAACGGCTGTCTTGCCATGGCGGTAAAGATCATTTTCCATTACGATTACTGTATCGACGTAACCGTTGCGAACCGCATTGAAGGCGGACTCAAGCCGTTGTCCATGCATCATCGCCAGTCCCATGGAATTACATTCCGGTAGCACAAAAGCAATTCCTGTCTCTTTGTTCTTTTTATTGAGAGCCCACGCGACATTTGCCGCGGCTTTCATAACGTGATCAGTTTCGCAAGAAGCGCCAGAGATGATAACCGGTCGTTTGGCCTGAGACAATGCGGTGGCTATGCGCATTGCCAACGACTTTGCGTCTTGTGACAGATCAGCGACCTCCGGAAGACTCGTGTCAAGTAGTTGTGCTACAGCGAATCCAAGTCTGGCGATTTCATCAGGTGAACCCAGGAACGTTTCGGTCGCAAGCTCATCCAGCTTCGTGTCCTGAACAGCGGCAATAAACAAGGGTCCTTTATTGTCCTGTATAAGTTCCCTGGCCGCAGCATCATTCCATTGAGGTACATTTATTTTTGAAAGATCCTCCATCGGGACCTGCCGAACGCTTTGTCGAACTGCCAAAGCCAGCATTGGCGCAGTATTCGTAAGGTCCTCCCCTAGAATGAACACTGCATCGGCCGTTTCTACGTCCTTCATGCTTGCACTTCGGGCAGGTCCATCGTGCAGTATCTTGATGGCGAGATTAGCGAGGTCGTGCTCATTATCAGATACACCATGATAGAAGTTATCCTTTCCAACGAGGGTCCTGAGCGCATAATTGGATTGAAGAGAAGCCCTGGGTGACCCTATGCCAATCGTCCGTGACGTTGAAAGTATCTGAGAAACCTCCTGAAGTATTTTATCCCGATCGACCTGCTGTCCGCGGATATTTGCTGTTCTAATACGGTCCGACGCATTTACAAATTCATAGCCGAAGCGACCACGGTCACATAAAAAATAACCGTTCACATCGCCATTGTACCGCGTTGTGATTAGTCGCAGACTTCCGTATCGCTCGCCTGCTATCGTATTACAACCGAGGCTGCAATGACTACAGATCGAAGGCGCTGTGGTCAGATCCCATTTTCTTGTATAGTGTTGTTTGAGGGTCTTGTCTGTAAAAACTCCAGTCGGGCAAACCTCCGTGAGGTTGCCGCTGAATTCATTTTCAAGAACACCGTCCTTATGCCTACCGAAGTAAACGTTGCTTCGGGATGCAAATGCGTCAAGGTCTTTGCCCCCTGCATAGTCTTTGTAAAACCGAACACAACGGTAGCACTGTATACACCTGTTCATCTCGTGGTTGATAAACGGACCAAGGTATTGATTTCTGTGTGTCCTTTTTTTGAATTGAAATCTGCG
>Ga0075428_100007369_pt1 | contig 12196 bp, 9 predicted proteins | sample RhiMetdeltSRZDD2_FD_75291 | JGI IMG/M metagenome (GOLD analysis project Ga0075428, IMG submission 75291) | Populus rhizosphere microbial communities from Tennessee, USA - Rhizosphere MetaG P. deltoides SRZDD2 | ecosystem: Host-associated > Plants > Roots > Rhizosphere > Soil | place: USA...
CACCCCGAAGTGTTCCGCGCCGGGGCGGGCTACTACGGCGTGAGCGACATCGAAGGGCTCGCCCGCGATACCCACAAGTTCGAGTCGCGGTACCTCGACACGCTCGTCGGCCCGTATCCCGCGATGCGCGAGGAGTATCGGAAGCGCTCGCCGATTCATTTCGTCGATCGCCTGGCGTGCTCGCTGATCCTCTTCCAGGGTCTCGAGGACCGGGTGGTGCCGCCGGACCAGTCGTCGCTGATGGCCGATGCGGTGCGCAGAAAGGGCCTGCCGGTCGCCTACCTGACCTTCGAGGGCGAGCAGCACGGGTTTCGAAAGGCGGAGACGATCGTGCGGTGCCTCGAGGCGGAGCTGTTCTTCTATGGCGCGGTGTTCGGGTTTGAACCGGCAGATCGCATCGAGCCGATCGCGATCGAGAACCTCGAGGTGCGGCGCGGTTCGAGATAGCTGGGTCGCCGCACAGCAGGCTGAAACCCAGCCGACCGGGTGCGATAGAATCGCTCGTTGGCGCGACGCTGCTCGGCCATGCACCTTCGGATCGGGCAGGCAGTGTCGGGGAGTGACGGCCAGAACGGAGGAGACCGGTGGCTGAACTGCTCTATCAGACAGGATTTGCAAACGAGTTTGCCACCGAGGCCGTATCCGGTGTGCTGCCCAAGGGGCAGAGCGCGCCGCAGCACGTGCCGCTCGGCCTCTACACGGAACTGTGGAACGGCACGCCGTTCACGGCGCCTCGGGCGACGAACCGGCGCACCTGGGTCTATCGCATCAACCCCTCGGCCAAGCACAAGCCATTCGTCGAGATTCCCACGCGCCTGCTGCGGAGCGGGCCGTTCGACGAGGTGCCCACGCCGCCGACACAGCTGCGCTGGGATCCGTTTCCGCTGCCCGAGGTGGAGACCGACTTCGTCGACGGCCTGGTGACGCTCGGCGGCAACGGCGATCCATCACTGCAGCAGGGCGTCGCCCTCCACATGTACACCGCGAACGCGCCGATGAAGGATCGCTTCTTCTACGACGCCGACGGTGAGCTGCTCCTCGTTCCCCAGCAGGGTTCGCTCCGCATCCTGACCGAGCTCGGAGTCCTCGACGTCGAACCGGGTCACATTTGCGTGCTGCCGCGCGGGCTGCGGTTCCGCGTCGAACCGCTCGGCGGCGCCGTGCGCGGCCTGGCCGTGGAGAACTATGGCCCCGCGTTCAGGCTGCCGGAGCTCGGACCGATCGGCTCGAACGGCCTGGCGAACCCGCGCGACTTCCAGTCGCCGGTCGCAGCGTTCGAGGATCGGTCGGGCACCTTCCGTCAGGACGCGAAGTTCCTGGGCAGGTTGTGGACGGCGGAGATCGATCACTCGCCGCTCGACGTGGTGGCCTGGCACGGCAACTTCGCGCCCTACAAGTACGACCTCGCGAACTTCGTCGCGCTCAGCACCGTCACCTTCGACCCGCCGGATCCATCGATCTTCACGGTGCTCACCGCGCCGACGGCGATCCCTGGAACTGCCAACGCGGATTTGGCTGTCTTCCCGCCGCGATGGATCGTCGCGGAGCACACGTTCCGGCTGCCGTCGTTCCACCGCAATGTCTCGAGCGAGTTCCTGATGCTGATCCGCGGCGCCTACCACGGCAAGGCCGGCGGCTTCGTGCAGGGTGGCGCGAGCCTGCACAACTGCATGACCGGACACGGGCCCGACGCCGCCTCGTACGAAAAGGGCGTGGCTGCCGAAGAGAAGCCGGAGTTCCTGGCCAACACGCTGGCGGTGCTGGTCGAGACGCAACTCGTCGTGCGCCCGACGAAGTACGCGCTCGAGTCGCAGATTCTGCAGCGCGACTACCTCGAGTCCTGGCAGGGCTTGAAGAAGAACTTCCGGCAGGAAGCGCTCGCGACCCGGGGCGCATGAACCAGACGTTCGCGGTCGTGCCCGAGTGGGTGCACGTCACCCACGTCGAGTCCGGCGAGTTCCGCGAGGTCTACGGCTTTGCCGGCGGCGGTCAGGGCAGCGTCAACCTCGAAGGCATCCGGCTGCTGCCGCAGGGCCGATCGTCCCGCACGCTCGTCGTGTACATGCACCCGGCGTCGACGCTCCAGTTGCTGCCGCTGCCGCGGGCGATGGTGGAGCGCGGCGTGCACGTGCTGTGCGCCGGCAGCCGGTACGCGCGCAATGACTCACCGCTGATCATGGAAAAGGTGGTGCTCGATCTGGGCGCCTACCTGCGGTATGCGAAAGACGTCTGGAACTACGAGCGCATTGTCATCGCCGGCTGGTCGGGCGGGGGATCACTGTCGCTGTTCTATCAGTCGCAGGCCGAGCGGCCGACCATCAGCCAGACGCCCGCGGGCGACCCGGTCGACATCCCGGGTGCCGCGCTCGTTCCCGGCGATGGGATGCTGCTGCAGGCGGCGCACCTCTCGCGCGCCGTCATGCTGCGCGAGTGGATCGATCCCTCGGTACGCGACGAGGACAACCCGGACGACCGTGATGTCGAGCTCGATCTCTACGATCCGAGGAATCCGAACAGGCCTCCATACACCGAGGAATTCCTCGTGCGCTTCCGCACCGCGCAGCTGGCGCGGATCCGGCGGCGGACGGCGTGGGTCAAAGAGACGCTGGCGCGTCTCAAACGGGCAGGTGGCCACGAGAGGGAGCGCGGCTTCGTGACGCATCGGACGATGGCCGACCCGCGGTTCCTCGACGGCACGCTGGAGCCGAACGACCGGCCGATCGGCCGCTGTTATCTCGGTCATCCGGAGACGGTGAACAACGGCCCAGTCGGTCTGGCTCGCTTCTCCACGTTGCGCGCCTGGCTGTCGCAGTGGTCGATCGACGACACCAACGCGGAAGGCGAGCGCTGCGCCGCACGCGTCACGGTGCCGCTGCTCGCCATCGAGAACACCGCCGACGATGCCGTGCCGCAATCGCACGTCGGGCGGCTGTGCAAGGCGGCCGGCAGCTCCGATAAGACATTCGTTCGCATCGAACGCGCCACGCACTATTACGTCGGGCAGCCGGAGCTGCTGAAGCAGGCGGTGGACGTGTCGGTGCAATGGCTGCAGGACCGCGGGTTCGTGGAATAGGGGAAATGAAAAAATTGGAATCTAGGGATCGATGAACGATGATCGTCCGATCATCGTTCATCGATCCTCAGATTCGGGAGCTCGTATGCTGTTACCCACGTCGCTGGTCGGCTCCTACCCGCAGCCGGACTGGCTGATCGACCGCGAGAAGCTGGCCAAGCGCTTTCCGCCGCGCGTCCGCGTGCGCGAGCTCTGGCGCGTCGATCCCTCCTGGCTCGAGCAGGCGCAGGACGATGCGACCATCCTCGCCATCCGGGCGCAGGAGCGGGCCGGGCTCGACATCATCACCGACGGCGAGATCCGGCGAGAGAGCTATTCCAACCGGTTCGCCACTGCGCTCGAAGGCGTGGACATCGACAATCCCGGCACGGCGCTCGACCGCAGTGGACATCCGAACCCGGTGCCGCGGGTGGTAGGAAAGATCCGGCGCAAGCATGCCGTCGAGGTGCGCGACGTCCAGTTCCTGCGCGCGAACACCGATCGCACGATCAAGGCGACTGTGCCCGGTCCGTTCACCATGGCGCAGCAGGCGCAGAACGACGCGTACGCGAGCGAGGAGGAGCTGGCGCTGGATTACGCCGGCGCCGTCAACGACGAGATCAAGGATCTGTTCGCGGCGGGCGCCGACATCGTCCAGATCGACGAGCCGTACCTGCAGGCGCGGCCGCAGAAGGCGCGGCAGTACGGCTTGGCGGCGCTGAATCGAGCGCTCGATGGCATTCGCCAGCCCACCGCCGTGCACCTCTGCTTCGGCTACGCGGCGATCATTCACGAGCGGCCCTCCGGCTACTCCTTTCTGAGCGAGCTGGTCGGCGCGCACGTCGACCAGATCTCGATCGAAACCGCTCAGTCGTCGCTCGACTGCTCGGTGCTCGCATCGCTCGCGGGAAAGACGATCATCCTCGGCGTGCTCGATCTGTCCACGCACGACATCGAGTCTCCGGAGGTGGTGGCCGCCCGGATTCGCCGCGCGCTGCCGTACGTCGACCCGGCGCGGGTCATCGTGGCGCCCGACTGCGGGTTGAAGTACTTGCCGCGCAGCGTCGCAGACGGCAAGATGCGTGCGATGGTCGAGGGCGCCAGCCTGGTACGGGGCGAACTCCAGGGAGCCCGGGCCTAGTGCGTGGAACAGCAGAATCGGTGTGGTGGGAGCGGGTCCCGTCCACGGCCACCCGCAGCGGCGATACCGATTCAGCTGTTAGAGTCAGCGAGAGAGATCGAAGCCGGGAGCCTGGAGCCCGGAGCCGGAGCCCGGACTGATACATGCGTAAGTCTCCACACCGTCTCGTGCCGGCGACCTGTGTGGTCGTTGCGCTGGCGTTGCCCGCCTGTTCGCTGAAGACGATGGCTGTGAAGACGGTGGCCAACACGTTGGCGGAGCCCGGAGACGTGTTCACGCGAGACGACGATCCCGCGCTCGTCCGCGACGCGCTGCCGTTTGCGCTGAAGTTGTACGAGTCGCTGCTCGAGTCGGTGCCGACGCACGTGCCGTTGCTCATTTCGACGTGTGGCGGCTTCACGCAGTACGGGTATGCCTTCGTTGAGGCGGAGGCCGATCAGCTCGACTCCTCGCGGCGTCAGGAGGCACGGGAGCTTCGTGAACGGGCGCTCAAGCTGTACCTCCGCGGTCGTGGGTACTGTTTAAGGGCGCTCGACGCGCGATTCGGCCAGGGCACGCAGGAGGCGCTGCTCAAGGATCCAGTGGCGGCTCTCTCGAAGGCCAAACGCGAGGACATCGCCCTGCTGTACTGGAGCGCGGCATCCTGGGGCTCGGCGATCGCCCTGGGCATCGATCGTCCGGATCTCGCCATCGACTTTCCGACTGTACGCGCGCTGGCTGAGCGCGCGCTGGCGCTCGATCCAGGGTGGAACCGCGGCTCGGTCCACGAGCTGATGATTACGCTCTACAGCGTCCCTGAGGCGCTCGGCGGCAATCCCGCGAAGGCGCGGGAGCACTTCACGGCTGCCGTGGGGCTGCAGAAGGGGCTGTCGCCTGGCCCATACGTGGCATTGGCCACAGGAGTATCGGTCCCGGCTCAGGACCGGGCCGAGTTCGAGCGCTTGCTGAAGGAGGCGCTGGCGATCGATCCTGAGAAGGACCCGTCGAACAGGCTCGTCATCCTCGTGACGCAGAAGCGGGCCAGGATCCTGCTCGACCGTGTCGGCGAGAAATTCTCGAAATGAATCTCGGAGGTTGCATGTCAGTTCGAAGAGTCGTGCTGCCGGTGGTGCTGGCCTTTGCGGCCATGTCGACGCTGTTCGCACAATCGCCCCTCAAGCTCGCCACGCAAGCGCCGGTGAACTCCTCATGGCACAAGGCGCTGCTGGACATGGGCGCGGAGTGGGAGGCCAAGACCGCGGGGCGTGTGAAGCTCACGGTTTACGCCGGCGGAACGCAGGGCAGCGAAGAGGCCGTCCTGCGGATGATGCGCCCTGGCGTCGATCAGATCCAGAGCGGCCTGCTCATGCTCCCCGGGCTCTCGAGCATCGACGATGCGTTCTCGGTGTTCGGCATCCCGTTCTTCTTCGAGTCCGACGGTGAAGGTCAGTACGTGCTCGAGAAGCTCACCCCGGTCCTCGAGAAGCGTCTCGAGGCCAAAGGCTTCAAGCTCCTCAGCTGGGGCAGCGCCGGATGGGTACAGCTGTTCTCGAAGAAGCCACTGCTCACACTCGCCGACATCAAGGCAGCGAAGCTCTTCACGAGCCAGGGCGACGACCGCATGGTGCAGTGGTACAAGGCGAACGGTTTTCATCCGGTGGCGCTCAATGCCAATGACATTCCGGCGCAGCTCAAGTTGAGCACGGGCATGATCGACGCCGCTCCGACCCCGCCGTACCCGGCCCTCCTGCTGCAGGTCTTCCGTGACGCCAAATACATGCTCGACGTCAGGGTCGCGCCGCTCTACGGCGCCCTCGTGATCACGACGGAAGCGTGGAACAGACTGTCGGCTGCCGACAAGCAGGTGGTGCAGGCGTCGGCGAAGAACGCGGAGAAGCGGCTGCTCGGCGAAGCGCCCAAGCTCGACGCCGACTCGATCGCTCAGATGAAGAGCCGCGGGCTCACGGTGAACACGCCGGACGCCAAGACGATGGCCGCGTTCCGCGCCGAAGCCGAGCGCCTGGTGACGACGATGCGCGACACCCTGGTGCCGGGCGACATCTTCGACCTGGCGCGCCGCGAGCGCGATACGTTCAGGAAGACACAAAAATAGATGCGGGCCTTCGCGGTTCGCGCCGAGAACCTGCTCGCGACGCTCGCCCTCGGCGGCATCATGCTGCTGCCGCTGGCCGAGATCGCCATGCGCACCGTCGTGAGCCGCGGCATTCCTGGCGCCGCGCCGTTCACGCTGAACCTCACGCTGTGGGTGGGGCTTCTCGGCGCCGCCATCGCCGCTCGCGAAGGCAAGCTCCTGACGCTGGCGACCGGCGAGTTCCTCCCCAAGGGCGTAGTCTCCTCCTTCGCCCACCTGATCGGCGGCTTCGTTGGCGCGGCAATCAGCATGATGTTCGCGGTGGGCGGCCTGGCGCTGGTCGACACGGAGCGGGCCACGGGAACGATCATCGCCGCCGGCGTGCCCACCTGGGTATCGGCGCTGGTGTTTCCGGTCGCGTTCACCGCGATCGCGGTGCGGCTCGCCTGGCGCGCGTCGCCGCACTGGCCGGGTCGGATCGTCGCCGCCTCCGGCATTGTCCTCGGGGTTCTCGCGGCGCGTCACTTCGAGTTCTTCCAGGGTCAGCCTCTGCTCCCGTGGCTGCTGGCGATCCTCGCTGCGGGCGTCCTCGGGGCGCCGATCTTCACGCTGCTCGGCGGCATCGCGATGATCGCCTTCTTCATCGACGGCAGCCGCCCGATCGTTCCGCTCATCAAGGCCTACGAGGAGTTGACGTCGCCGTCAGCCAACCTCGCGGCCATCCCGCTCTTCACCCTGACGGGATTCTTCCTCGCAGAAGGGCAGTCGTCCACGCGGCTGCTCCGCGCGCTCCGCGCGCTCTTCGGCTGGGTGCCGGGCGGCACGGCGATCGCTGCCACGACGCTGTGCGCATTCTTCACGCTGTTCACGGGCGGTTCCGGCGTCACGATTCTCGCGCTCGGCGGCCTGTTGTACCCGGCGCTGCTCCAGGAGGGCTACCGCGAGCGCTTCACGATCGGGCTGCTGACGGCATCTGGATCGCTGGGCCTGCTGTTCCCGCTCTCGGTGCCGCTGATCCTCTACGCCATCGTCGCCCAGAACGTCGCCATCGAAGACCTGTTCATCGGCGGGTTGTTGCCCGGCGCGCTCATGCTCGGCCTCCTGGCGGTGCTCGGCGTGCGCGAGGCGGTCGCCACCCATGCCGTGCACGCACCGTTCCGCGTGGGCGAGGTGGCCGGGGCGTTGTGGGAAGCCAAGTGGGAAATGCTGCTGCCGGTCGTCGTCCTGTGGGCGCTGCTCGGCGGCTACGCGACGACGTCGGAGTCTGCCGCAATCGCCGCCCTCTACGCACTCATCGTGCAGCGGTTCGTGCACCGCGACCTCGCCTCGTTCAAAGACGTGGTCCGGGTCGCCGGCGACTGCGTGGCGCTCGTCGGCGGTGTCCTCGTGATCCTGTCCGTTGCCGTGGGGCTGACCAACTACCTGGTCAATGCGCAGGTGCCGACGCAGCTGATCGCGTGGACGCAGGCGCACATCGAGTCGAAGGCGCTGTTCCTGCTCGCGCTCAACGTGTTCCTGCTCCTCGTCGGCACGGTGATGGACATCTTCTCGGCGATCATCGTCGTCGTGCCGCTCCTGCTGCCGCTCGCGGACGCCTACGGCATCGGCTATGTGCACCTCGGCGTCATCTTCATCGCCAACCTGGAGCTCGGGTATTTGCATCCGCCGCTCGGACTGAACCTGCTGCTCGCGTCGTACCGGTTCAAGAAGTCGGTGCTCGAGGTCACGTGGGCGACGCTGCCCATGCTCGGCATCCTCGCCGGCGGAGTACTGTTGATCACCTATGTCCCCTGGCTCACCGAGGGGCTGCTGCGGCTGTTCGGGAAGTTGTAGAGGCGGTTGAGGTCCAGAGGCGGATGAGGTGCCTCGACTGCGGCACGCTCGGAACAGCAGCACGCAACACATTCTTTCCCCAAGCTTTCCCAGGGCGCGACGGATCGTGGGCTGCCGCGCGGGAATGGCGAGCATGGCACGACATGTCGTGGCTCGCGCATGCCTGACGGTACGAGCCGGAACGCCCTTTCTTATCGAAGTCCCTTTGCTGTTGCGCTTTAGCGACGTTCGAACCTTCTCGGCATGGTCTGTGTGTTGCTACGGCGATGGCGAGGTACAAAATGATTCGACAGATTACGCGCGTGTTGGTCGGTTCCCTGCTCGTGAGCTCCCTGGCAAGCCCGGTGCTGGCGGGCCCCCCTGAGCCCGAACAGGCGGCTACCGGAAAGCCGACCACCGCTACGGGCACGGTGGTGTCCGTCACGAGATCGACGCTGCTCATCCGAACTGCGGACGGGATGTATGTGGTCTACATGCTCGATTCGACCACGACGCGGCCGGCGACGATCCCGCCGCGCGCGACTGTGGCAGTCGAGTCGACCGCGGGCGCTCCCGACCAGGCGCCGGTCGCCAACACGGTCCGGGTCACGGCTCCACCGCCTCCCACCCAGCCGGGTCAACCCGCGGCTGCAACATCCGACGAGCCGATCCCCCCATCGGTGCGCCAGTTGGAGGACAGTATCAAGCGTTCCACGCAGCGCTATCACATCGGGATCCGCGGAGGGTTCGCCCTGGATCCAGAGCTCGTCATGCTCGGCGCTCAGGGGCGGTTCGGCCCATTCTTCAACGGCGTGGCGTTCCAGCCGAGCCTCGAGTTCGGGTTCGGTGAGCTCACGACGCTCATCGCCGTAAATCTCGATGCCATGTACCGCCTTCCTGGAGCCTCGACAACGAGCCGCTGGACGACGTTTGTTGGCGGCGGGCCAGGCTTCAACTTCTCCAAGCGCAGCTTCAGCACCGAAGGCGAAGACGTCGAGGAAGAAGAGGACCGATTCAGTTTCAGCGATCTGACCGCGGACACGGGATTCAACCTCTTCATCGGCGTACAGAGCCGCGGCGGATTGTTCATCGAGCTGAGAGCCACCGCGTACTCTTCGCCACACATGCGACTCGCGTTCGGCTACAACTTCTGACCGCGCGTCGAGCTTCCTGGTGACCTGGCGGAGCGCCGTACTCCGTCAGGCCGAACTGTCCGTTTGCGCGCCGATTTGCCTCGCCGAGTCGACGCGCCGCACGCTTGACCCGACGATCCTCGCGCGGCGGTGCCTCTGGACGCCGTGAAAGCGAAGTAGAATCCCGCGCGAGGAGAATTCCACCTATGTCGTTCGATTGGCGGCGGGCAGCCCGTCGCGTGCGGGCGGTTGTGCCGTTTGCGTTGGGCGTGTCCGGGTTGTGTCTCGCCAGCGTCGGCGTCGGGCTGGTGGCGCAGCAACAGCAGCCGCAAATCGGCATCGCCCCCGTCAGCCTCACGTCGGCGCCGTATACCTTCGACACCGCCGAACAGCACAAGATTCGCGTCGCGATCGTCGCTTCGGGCCTGCCGCACCCATTCAGCCTGGCATTCCTTCCGAACGGCGATGCGCTGCTGACCGAGCGTGGCGGGCGCCTGCGGCTGGTGCACGGCGCAACCGGCGCGGCCCCGCGGCTGGAGACCGAGCCGATCGCGGGCATCCCGCAGCAGCCCACCTTCCGGACGGGCGGCCTGCAGGAGGTGGCGCTCCATCCGCAGTTCTCCACCAATCGGTTCGTGTACTTCACCTACAACAAGGCTGGCGAGCCGGTGAAGGGCGGGCAGCCCGGTGCGCGTCAGAGCGCCATCACGCTCGCGCGCGGGCGTCTCGACGGCAATTCGCTCACGGGCGTCCAGGAGCTGTTCATGGGCGACTGGCAGAACGGCGCGAGCGGATCGCGTCTGGCCTTCGCCCCCGACGGCATGCTCTACATCACCACCGGCGCCCCGTTCGGCGACCAGGCGCAGGATCGCAACACGGTGTACGGAAAGGTGCTTCGCCTCAAGGACGATGGCACGGTGCCGAAGGATAACCCGTTCGTGGGCAAGCCCGGCACGCGGCCCGAGATCTATTCGATGGGGCACCGCGATCAGCTCGGGCTGACGATTCATGCTCCGACCGGCCGGGTCCTCACCGCCGAGCACGGGCCGAACGGTGGGGACGAGATCAACCTGATTCTGGCCGGCCGCAACTACGGGTGGCCGCGCATCAGCTTCGGCCGCGATTACCAGGGGCCGCGCATCTCCGAGTCGCCGGTCGCGCCGGACGTCGAGCAGCCGATCGTGCTGTGGATTCCTTCGATCGCACCTACGGGGATGACGTTCTACACGGGCGACGCGTTTCCCACCTGGAAGGGGAACCTCTTCGTCGGCAGCGCACGCCGCGGCGAGATCCCCCGCACCGGCGGCCTCGAGCGCATCGTCGTCAACGACAAGCTCGAGGAGCTGCGCCGTGAGTCGCTGCTCACCGAGCTGCACCAGCGCATCCGCGACGTCAGGCAGGGGCCCGACGGCCGTCTCTACGTCATCACCGACGAAGACAACGGGGCACTGCTGAGGATCGAGCCGGCGCCCTGAGGCTTGTGTGTGTGATCGAGGTGTCACTGCATGGATCGCCCCGAGAGCATCAACGTCGCCGAGGTCGTCGACAGGAGCCGCATCGGCGCCTTTCACATCGGCGTGTTCACGTTGTGTGCCGCGTGCCTGATCCTGGACGGCTTCGACGTTCAGGCCGTCGGCTTCGTGGCGCCCGACATCCGCAAGGAGCTGATGCTCGATGCCACGCAGCTGTCGTACGTGACCACGTCGGGTCTCGTGGGCATCCTGATCGGCGCGCTGTTCTTCGGCTCGCTTGGAGACCGGATGGGCAGGCGCCCGATGCTCATCATCGCCACCATCTGCTTCTCGATCCTGACGCTGCTCACCGGCTTCGCAGGGTCACTCTCTCAGCTGGTCGTGCTGCGAGTGCTCGCGGGAATCGGACTGGGCGGCATCATGCCGAACCTGGTGGCGCTCGTCGGCGAATACAGCCCGAAGCGTTGGCGCGTGCTCGTGATGATGCTGATCCAGAACGGCTTCAACCTGGGCGCCGTTCTCGGCGGCGTGGTCGCGGCGCAGCTGGTGCCGCGGTTCGGCTGGCGCGCCGTGTTCTACTTCGGCGGCATCATTCCGCTCGTCATCGCCCTCTTCATGGTGTTCTTCCTGCCCGAGTCGCTGCAGTTTCTCGTGCTCCGGACCAAGGACAAGGGCGCCATCCGCCGCTGGCTGGGGCGCATCGACCCGACGCTTCAAGCGCCGTCGTCGGCGGTGTACGTCGTCCCCGAGAAGCCCCGAGAGGGCGTGCCCATGACGCGGCTGTTCGAGGAAGGCCGGGCGACCGGCACGACGCTGCTCTGGGTCATCAACTTCATGAACATCCTGAACCTCTACTTCCTGGCGCAGTGGCTGCCTGTGGTCTTTCGGGACGCGGGCTTCTCGCAGACCAATGCCATCTGGGTGGGAACCACGCTGCAGATCGGGGGGTTCGTCGGCACGCTGCTGCTCGGCTGGTGGATCAGCCTTGTCGGCTACGTGCGCGTGATGACGGTGTCTTTCGCCGTGGGGGCGATCGCCATCGCCCTGATCGGCCAGCCCTGGTCGTTCGGCGTGCTGTTCGCGATCGTGTTCGTGGCCGGCTTCTGCATCGTCGGAGGCCAGGGCGCGCTGAACGCCCTCGCGGCGGCCTTCTATCCGACCGATCTGCGCTCGACCGGCATCGGCTACGCGCTCGGCATCGGCCGAGTGGGCGGGATCGTCGGCCAGCCGATTGCCGGCTTCCTGATCGACCGCGGCCTGCTCGCGCGGCAGCTGTTCCTGGCGGCCTCTGGGCCGGCCGTTGTAAGTGCGGCCGCCATGTTCGCGCTGCGTCGGCGCGTCCGGGCGCAGGGGCAGAACGCCGCCGCGCAGGAGGTGGCGGTGGCGGGGCATTGAGTCGGCTCGGGATCCGGGATCCGGGATCCGGGATCCGGGACTCGGGACTCGGGACTCGGGACTCGGGGCTCGGGGCTCGGGGCTCGGGATTGGATGAGGCCGCGATGAGGTCATGGTTGA
>Ga0075428_100007370_pt1 | contig 12196 bp, 10 predicted proteins | sample RhiMetdeltSRZDD2_FD_75291 | JGI IMG/M metagenome (GOLD analysis project Ga0075428, IMG submission 75291) | Populus rhizosphere microbial communities from Tennessee, USA - Rhizosphere MetaG P. deltoides SRZDD2 | ecosystem: Host-associated > Plants > Roots > Rhizosphere > Soil | place: USA...
GACGACCCTGGTGGTGAAGCTCGATGAGCGCCTCGACGTGCAGGAGGAATTCAATCGCCAGCAAGTGCAGATTAACGCCCGCCTGGAGACCCTCATGACGCGGGTCTTTCAGGAGCGCAGCAATGGGCAGGAGGAGTAGCCGCCCCACCGCTGCGGCCATGGTGGGAGCCTAGCACCGCAGCGGCAGTAGAACACTTTCACGCGCGCAGTTGACGCTGCGCCTGCAAGAAAGGTGTACCTAGATGATACCTGACCTGAGCTCCATACGCCATGACACGGCCGTGGTCACCTTGTCTGTAGAAACGAGGTGAGGCATGGCCACCCCCATTATCGCGGCCTTGCGCGCCCGTCGTGACCTGAAAGAATCCCTCACCCATACCGCGCAGGAGCTGGCGCACCTGGCCAGCATCTATGGCGTGGTGCGCGTCAGCTACACGTACCTGGCCGTGAAGTGCCGCTGTTCTCGGCGCACCGTGATCCGCCACATCCAGCGCCTGATTGACTTGCGCATTCTCCGCAAAACGGTCCTGTGGATTCGCGGCAACTTCTGCGAGGTGAACACCTATACCTTCCGCCTTGCCTGGGAGAAACCTGCCCAGAGAGGGGGTAGTGACAAAACGGCAGCCACTCTTCCACAGCGAGAGAGGGAGAAAGAAACTTCGTTACAGGAGGAGTGGGAACGGCAAAAGAAAGGGCTGCGGTTTTGGACCCCAGGCACGGATCAGTGGCACAAAACGTGTGAGGAGGTTGCGCGCCTGGAGGGCCTGCTGGTGCGGGTGCTGGCGGTGTCGGCCGATGATGGGCTTGGAACGTGTGGCCCTGCGCGTGCCTCCTTCCCCACCGCGGCGCTCGAGCATGGCGTGCAGGAAGGGCCAGGGTCGTCTCTTGGGAGTTCATGACACTCCCACGCTGAAAGGAGTAGAGTATGTCTGAGTTCCCCCTCTTGGACGAGAGGCAACTGCAGGGCCTCGTGCGCTTCTTCCAGGCCCTGCTCCTGCCAGCCCATCACGCCGATCCCACCGCACCGATGCCCCCACCGGCGGTCATGGTCACCGTGTATGAACCCGCCGAGGCCCCGACGGCGACGGTGGCCTGGCTGGGGGATATCCAGGCGCGTGTGACCCTGCTCGATGGCCAGCGCCCGACCCTGAGCTGTACTGACCTCCTCTGGTACCTCTTCACCCAGCCCGCTCTCATCCGCGGCGTGGAGCCGGTCACCCCGTCTCTGGCCTTTATCCTGTATGTGCATGACCTGTTGTGGACCTGGGACTTCCGCCCCCTGGGGGTGGCTCATGCGGATGCACTCACCTCGATGCTCCTCCACATGGGTCCTACGCCCGCGCAGGCCAAGCGCCAACGCGCGTTTGGGACCCTGGACGAGCCAGAACAGCAGCAGATCATGCGGGATGTCGCCACGCAGGATCTCTTCCTGACGCCCAAGCGCCTGCGCGTCCCCCTGCGGGGCTTGCTGCATGCCGGGTGGCATGACTTTGACACCGGGGAGCTCGCCGATCCGTTCCGACTCCTCAGGTATCTTGATGCCGCACTCCGCGTGAACCGGACGACCGCGACGCCAGAAAGTGCCCTGACGCGAGCCGACCAGGCCCGGTACCAGACCACGCCGGCGCCGGCCTGCCCGGACGACATTGAAGACGTCATCCAGGGCCTGACAGCCACGCTCCCGCCGCAAGAGCGCAAGGCGGTACAACACTTGCTGCGGGCAAAGCACCAGGGTCGCGATTTTAAAGCCTATTGTGCGCAGCATGCCTTGCCGTACGACACGACACGCAAAGCGGCCGAGCGTGGATGCACACACCTCAGGCGACCCCTGTAAAACTTTTTTTTGCATGATGTCCGTTTTCGCCATAGCTGGCCCCCTTCTTCAGTAAGGGGGGAAGACGACGCTGCGCACAGAGAGGAGTGTGCCTATGGTGGTTCTGGAGTTGCGCGACCCCGTCGCAGGAGTCCTCGCCCGGACGTACCGCCGCGAGGACTGTACGAAATTCTTGCACGAATGCATCGGGCGAAAACGCCAAGAAATTGCCGATCTCGACGGGATTGATCCGTTTACGATTGCGGTCATGACCGCCGATATCGAACGGCTCCGCACCATTTGTGGCTTGATCGATGGGACCATTGCCTATGTCAATGGGAACGACGGGGAAGAGGACGAGGCGGTGACGGCGGGCGTGTGTGACGCCCCTGGCGAGGCGCCCTGAACGACGAACGGCCCACCGAGGAACCCCCGTGTCCCTGGGTGAGCCGTAAGCCGTCAAACCCCTGACCGCCATGCGACCAACATGGCACCACCAGAAAAGGCAGCAGCAGTATGGCACACCTGAAAGATTCCGTCAAAACGCTTATTGGTCCCACCGCTCACAACGACCCCGCGATACGTGCCGACGTCTGTCCGACGTGTGCCGCGGCTATCCGGATGGCCGGATCGAGGCCCCCGTGCCGCTCCCCGGTGCCCGCCCTGAGCCCGGTGCGCCGTGTCCGTATGCCCGGTGCCCTCACCCAGAAAAAAGGAGCCTAGGCATGGCGACGACCACGAACGGCACCACCAACGGCACCAGCCCTGGCACCACGGCCGAGGACCTCGCCCGCCTCACCGCGCTGGGAGCCGTCCTCACCTGGGAGGACCTCGACGCGGAAGAGCGCCTGGCGCTCATCCTGGGCACCCCGACCCTGACCGCGTGGTATGAGCCCGAGGCGCTGGCGACGCTCGCCGACTTTCGCCCGATTCCCCCGCAGTGGGGCAAAATCAAAGCGCGCTATAAGGAATGGCGCGGCCATCCCCCCGACCTCGAACAGGCCGTCGATGCCGTGCGGGCCAGTGCGCCGGCCCCGGAGAGCGCCGCACCGGACGCGCCCCTGGGTGCCTCGCTGGTCTCCAGTCGAGACCTCCTCGCCCTCACCGTGCCCCCGAAAGCCCCGTATCTCGACTGGCTGACTGAACGGGCGCTCGTCATGGTCTACGGGCCCCGTGGCGCCGGCAAAACGTACTGGCTCCTGGAACTCGCCCTGTGTCTCACCATGCCCAGGCCCTTCCTCAAATGGCCCGTGCAGCAACACGTGCAGGTCCTCTTTGTGGACGGCGAAATGGCCCTGGACTCGCTCCAAAAGCGACTGCGGCAACTGGCGGGAGACTACCCACCGCCCGGGCTCCACTTTCTCCCCAGTGAACTCGTCTATGCCCGCTCGGGGCGAGATTTGACGCTGACCGCGACGCAGGACCGCCTCGCTATTGATGCCATGCTGGAAGACAAGGGGATCAAGGTGCTCATTCTCGACAACATCTCCTGCCTCTTTCCTGGTCTCGATGAATCCAAGAAGCAAGACTGGGAGCCGATTAACGCCTGGCTCATCCGGTTGCGCCATCGTGGCGTGACGGTGGTTGTCGGCCATCATGCCGGCAAGAACGGCCAACAACGCGGCACGTCGGGACGTGAAGACAACCTGGACACCGTTATTGCCCTGACGCCGCCACCAGGCCACCAGGCCGAGGACGGCTGCCATGTCCATATGCAGTTTGAGAAATCCCGTGGCATCAAAGGTCCGACGGTCGAAGCGCTCGATGTCCGACTCGAGGAAGGTCTCCATGGCCATGTCTGGACTTATGCCAATCTCGATGCCAGACGCAAAGAACGGATCAAAGCCATGCTGGAAGACGGCATGCCGGCCAAGCTCATTGCGGACGAACTTGGCATCAGCCCAAGCTATATCTATCGCTGTAAACGAGCATCAGCGCTCTAGGCGGGTGTGGGGAGGGATCGCGCGCGCGTGTACATGCATTTTAGTTCACAAATAGCCGTAACTCAATATATATCAAACAGTTTCCTTGTGAACCTGCTGGTTCACAGTTGGTTCACAAGGTTGCGCAAATTCCCCTATAACTCTCTGAAAACAGGAGTTATAGCGCCAGTAGTTTCTTTAGGTCCCTTGGTTCACTCGGTTCACAGGAATAGTCTACTCCAAACTTGTGAACTGCAGTGAACCACGTTTGAACAGAAAGTGAACACAAAAGTGAACAACTATGTTGTTGATATGAAAGAGATTAGAGAGAAAGTGAACTTATGACACTCACGAGGCATCCTGACTTGCAATCCTTGATTCCGCCACTCGCCGCGGAGGAGTATGCCCAACTCGACGCCAATATCCTCGCCGAGGGGTGCCGGGACCCGCTCGTGGTCTGGCAGGAAGAGCAGATCTTGCTGGATGGCCATAACCGCCTCGACATTTGCGAGCGGCATGGCCTGCCCTACACCATTGTTGAGGTGAGCCTGCCCGATCTGGACGCCGCCAAAGCCTGGATGATTACCAACCAAATCGGGCGCCGGAATTTGACCCCGGAACAGATGAGTTACTTTCGTGGTGAGCAGTATAATATCCAGAAAAGGCAGGGGAAGCGGACAGACCTCCCTTCTCCTCACAGTGAGGAAAAGTTATCAAACACCTCCTACGTGCTGGCGGCGCAGCATAAGGTCGGCCATGCGACCATTGAGCGTGATGGGGCGTATGCAGCGGCCGTGGAATCCCTGGCTGCGGTGCTGGGGCCAGAGGCGCGACAGGCCGTCCTCGGGGGTGATCTCAAACTGACCAAGCGCGATGTGCAAGCGCTGGCGTCCCTCGTGGCGCTCACGCCCGAGAGCGTGCCAACGATGCAGGACGCCCTCCGCAGTGCCGATCCCGGTCCCACGCTCCAGGCCATGGCGCGCACGGCCCGGTGTGACATCTGCCACCGGCCCTTGTCGGACCCGGCGTCGATCAGTCGGGGCATTGGTCCCGTGTGTGCAGGGCATGGCAACGGGGCACGGGAGGGGAGTGGCGGGGGAGCGCGGGGCGGCCTGGCGGTCTCCCCGTCGGCCCCTGTCGCGCTCTCCACCGCGGCGAGACTCGCGGGACATGTCGACGGCACCATCCAGCGGCTGGAGACGCTCGCCGCGTCCATGCGCGCCTGCGCTTTTCCCCCCCCCGCCTCGACCCAGTTCTGGATCGTGGCAAAAGGGACAAAGACACGGTGGCCGCGCCAGAGGTGCCAACTCGCGGGCCGGTAGGGCAGGCCGTCCTCGACCACCAGCCGTACCGCCAGATCAATCACGCGGTGGGTGTACTGACCGCCGGGGGGCGCTAGATCGGAGAGGTCCGCGTTAAAGTACTTGCGACACTTCGTACAGTAGTGCTGCGAATAGGTGACCACAAGATCACGCGGGCACCACAGGTCGAGATTCCCTAAGTCGTGTAGCGTTCGATAGAACTGTTTATCCCGGTAAGCCTGGTAACCGTACCGAGGACACGCTTGGCGTTGGTAGGTACGACTGGAAGCGACGATCTCTGGTGGTGGCAAGTCTGCAATCGCGGTAATCCCTTCGGTGGGATCAGGTCGATACGCCCCCGGACCGAACATGGCTTAGTCCTCCTGGCTTGCATGTTAGGGGCAGCACTATACGACAAACGCCCCACGGGAGCCATACCAAAACCCGGTAAAGATACTATAGTCTCTATATATTCTTTATTTTCGAGGGCATCACAGAAATTTCCGAAAAACCCTCATAGTTTTTATCCAGTATATAACGCCTAATAAGATGGCGCGAATCGCTCTTTTCTGTCTATCAATGGATTTTTGCATTAAAAGATGCTTTGTAATACCTACAAAAAGCCAATATATTTCCATATATGCTGTCCTTGCTATATCTATGTCTCCCCTCATAGCATGTTTACAATAAAAAGCCCATCTTCCAATAGTATAACCTTTTATCAACAAATTAACCTGATTATCGGTTCTCCTCCCATGGTTATGATAAATTAAAACATTGGGGGAGTAGACAGTCTTATACCCATTTTTATACGACCTATAAATAAAATCCCAGTCCTCCACACATGGAATTTTGGTTCCAGCACCGAACCTTGTATCAAAGTACCCTGACTCATCAAAGACCCTTCTAACAAAGGCCATATTACAACCAACCATATGGCTAAAAATTTGCTGGTAGAACATGATATGCATTCTTTCCTTATGAGTTATGATTGTTATAGGTCTGTCTTCTTGGTTATAGAGTTCTACTCTGCCACCGAGTACGGAGAGAGATGGGTCGGATAAAAATTCATCAACGATATGCGACACCCAGTATTTATCAGCAATGCAATCATCATCAGTAAAAGCAATAATATCACTTTTTGCTTCTCTTACCCCTCTGTTTCTTGCGTAAGAATGTCCTTGCTTCCTTTCAAAAACATACCGTACAGGTAACCCAGAAGTTTCTATAAAACACTCAATTACCTCTTTCGTGTTATCATAAGAATTGTTGTCTACCACGACCAACTCCCAGATCAGATCCGCGGGAATCGACATGTTGGCAAGACTCCACAAGGTCTTTTTCAAACTGTCTGAGCGGTTGTACGTACAGACAATGACCGAAATCATCTTAGACGCTTGACGCATATGGATTCCTAACCACTGGACGCGAGCGGAAGGTTGCGGCGAGAATCCTTAGCCATATCGACCCTTTGCTCAAAGGAGACATGGCCATGGACCTCGCTCTCGAAACCTTCCCGCATCTATGTCATCGTAGACGATCTCGCACAGCAGCTCGCGCAGACAAATCAGCCGCTGCTTGTGGAGTGCAGTGCCAAAACTGACCTTGACGAATCGATAGCTCTGCATTGGTATGTGATCACGGGGTAGAGGGCACTGGCAGAGACTCGTGCTGTGTGAGCCAGCTCAAATCAGGCCTTGCGCCTTTAAACAGACAAACAACTGCTTCGACCAGCATCGGAAACGTGGGACGCCCCCGAATGCGTCAGGTGTAACGGAGCGACAGCACCCGCTCCACCCAGCGATTGCCCTTCTCACTGCACGTTCCCTGGCTCCGTTTGCGCCACAGCACCCAAAGCGGTGGGCGCGTTCCGCGATGTTATTGGTGGCTTCCACGCCTGGCACATCGAGGAATGTCCACAGGGACTCGCCTTCCCGCAGCAACCGACGAGCAAAGGTTCCGGCCTTGTCGTCGCGGGCACTATGCTGATGCAAGAGAGAGTCGAAACGCGCATACCACGTCCGCCATTGTCCTACCCTTGGCCGCGCTGTCCTCATATGACAGAGCCGTTGCAGCTCCGCGTGTACGCGCCGTCCAAAGTGCGCAATTGATTTTCAAGTAATTGTTTAGGAATCATCTCTCTATATCCAAGAGGTATATAGCTCCTTTTCATAGGCATAAAAAGGTCAGGCCCGCAGGCAGAGGAAGGGCATCATTACCCCCGTACCCGTGATAGCGTCCTGATGCAATATGCGATGTGCAAGAAGTTATAGGAAAGAGAGCGTGCTTGTCCAGCTCAAAATGTAAAGCGGCTCGGATTTACATGAGGCGCCCTGAACACTTACAAAGAAATTTGTAAGTGTTTTTTTGTACTATCTAAGTTCGTAAGGTATGACGATGAGGCCAAGTGTGAAGAAAACCCAGTACTATCGCCCCAGACCAGAGGGCAACTCTCAACTGCCGCCCTCGGTTGTTTTTCACGCTACCTTCTCTGCGGAACCCTGAAGGCGTGCCTATCGCATCTGCGGCCATTCGAGCAGCGGTGGGTCTATCATCGTCGCCGCATGCCCAGGATACTAACGAGGAAGCTCGACAGCACGGTTTGGAATCCCAAAGCGGTGAGAGTCGCGCCAGGAATAACCCATCTCATGGTGTGGCTGTAATTGAGCGGCCCAAAGTCGCTGATCCGCCATTGATTGACTGCTGCTCCTAGCAGCGTCAAACCAATGAGCGCCGCTCCCGCTCCTAGGATTAGCCCCTTTTCGAGGGTAACGAGTTCAAAGAAGCGAGTCAGGAATCGGTCTTCAGGCATCAGACCTTCACTTACGGCGAAGGTCTTGCTGAAAATGGCGAAGAGGATTGACTGATAGCCGCAGAGAATAGCGAGGCTGGCAAACAACAGTGTGTGTGCGTCAAAGTTTACTCCCCTTAGCGTCACGCCCGGCATCGCTATCCCGTAGCCGATGAGTCCCAGTAAAATCAGCAGCATGCCTGGCATAAAAAACAACCACTGCGGGCTATAGATCAAGAAGAGGCGCAGTGTGCGCCACCCATCGCGAAAAGTCTTCAGATGCGGCGCATGGGATTTACGGCCGTCAGGGTGCAGCGTAATAGGGACTTCCGCAATGCGCATGCCATACAGGCTAGACTTGATGATCATTTCGGTCGCGAACTCCATGCCTGTGCACTGCTGGTCGAGGCAGTGGTAAAGTTCTTTTGTGAAACCCCGCAACCCGCAGTAGACGTCATGAATTGGGGCGCGAAACCACTTTTGAACCATCAGCGAGAATATGGGATTGCCCAACCAGCGATGCAAAAACGGCATGGCACCTGACAGCACTCGGCCACCACCCCAAGGTAGGCGACATCCCTGCACTAAGTCGAAACCTTCTCGCAGTTTGCCGATAAACTTTGGTATTTCCAGGAAGTCGTAACTGTCATCAGCGTCACCCATGATGATAAACCTGCCGCGTGCGACTGCGATGCCGCCCATCAAGGCGTTGCCGTATCCTCTGGCTGCCACATGGACAAGACGCACCCCCATATGAGTGGCAATAGCTTGAGACCCATCCGTGCTGCCGTTATCGACAACAATGATTTCGCCCGCGACATGATGCTCGCGCAATGACCGCTGCGCCTTTTCGATGCAAGTTCTTAGAGTCTCCGCTTCATTCAAGCAGGGTAGCACAACTGATAGTTCCACCTCCGGTTCCTCGCTTGCGGGAACCCAAGTCCCTGCGTCTGCCAGTCTCGGATCAGTTCTCATCACTGTTGCCCTTTTGGCCTTTTATCTGAAAGGGGCGTATTGCCTCCGCAGAGGGGCCCCACACGCAGGATAGGGGGGCCAAGGCGTCAGGCGCTGGGCGCGCTCGGCCAGCACAGATTCGACCAGGTGCAGCGCCAAAGTGCAGGCCAACGGCCACACGGCCAAGAGCAGTTCCGTAAGCGTGTGCGTTGCTGCAACGGCGCGGAGGAAACGTTGCATAGACGGACCATCGTCGCGTATGCTGTCGCACAGGCCTCGCATCGGGAAGCGGCCTCCTTTAGAACCCTTGGCGAAGGATTCCAAAAGCGTACCGCATTTGCGCTGCTCTGCCAACCCTCCCCTAACTCTTGTGGCAGGGGATGATTACGGAAATCAGTTCTCCATGCGGGGACTGTGCCAGTAACGACGGTTGTTCCATGCAGGACCGAAGCGTTCTTAACGCGTATTGGTCGGCGCCTTGAGTTTCCACATGCGTACGTTTGCCGAATCGAAAATGATCATGTGGTTACTGCCCAGACAAGCATCAGGGGCTTGCCGCCCTTTGCCATGAATCTGATTCTCGTCGAGGCGCTTTGTTGCTAGGATAATGGCTGGTGGCGCAAGATGCCGGTCTTCTTTCATCTTTGATACGTCGAGAACACCAACGTGCCTAAGCCTTGGAATACCTCGACTCGCATGTCTTCCTAGGAGGACAAACAACGGATACTCATAGTCATCATACCCTAAACACAAACCGACCTCTTCCGGCCCTTCGTCCATGATGATTTTGGCCGCAGCACTATAGTCGGCATAAAGCTCAGGTCTATTGACAAAGTACGGTTTGAATGGTTCATCTGCGCTTAAAACTGTATGGTTTGCCAGCGTGACAAACGACCGGGTCTGATTCGAAATGACAAACGGAATACTGCCTGCAAAAAGGAGAATTGACACACAGACAAAAAGCCGTTTCTGATTCTGAAGGGAATGAAGGCCTGTGCCGACAGCGGCGATCAAGGGCGCCACAAGCATGAACAAGGTCGTGTGATAACGGGTTGCCCAGGGTTGCCATTTAAGAGCCGCACAATGGACAAGCACACCACATAACAGGGGGCCCGTATAGCGATAAACTCCTCTTGTATGGGAGAGTGCCACAAAAGGCAGAATCAGGAAGGCCAGGGTAATGAGTATCAAGTGAAGTAAGTTGCCCGCGTAGTCTTCATGAAGAGAAAACAAGGGGGTCAAGACCCTCGTTGTACCCAGTGTCGAGGCTGGGTCGTTTAACCGGTCACCAAGCAAGATCTGGAGTGCTCGAAAGCTATAGCTATTTATCCGGTCAAAAGGCGTGCCGATATGCAAAGCCGCATTTCTTACGAGGTTGGAAAAAACTGTCGTAATCGATATTTCCTCATTCAGAAGAGGTGTCTGACTCGTAGGACCAAGTCCGTAAACGAGATAAGTGCGGACCAAGTGACCAATGTTCAGAACCAAAGCAACCAGAACGATAAAGGCTAATTTATACAGTAAAGCCAGCCGTCTCGGCTGTGTCTTCGCGAAGACCGAAGCGCCTCCGAGTGCTAGGCCGATGGCGCAGCAATATAAATAAGCCGTTCCTTTCGTAAGGAGGGCTAGACCCAAACTCACCGCGGAAAAGAAGGTATCCTTTGTAGACAGGGTTCGTATGAATCTGAGCAAAAAAAAAGCAAATGCCACACAAAACGACGTGACAACAAGGTCATTCTGTGTACTCGAGCTTTCAAGGATGGCCGTGGGAATCGTCGCCGCCACCACTGAGGCAAAGAATTGCGCCTGTAGAGGCAGCCGGAATTCCTTTGCGATTAACGTGACGAAAACAATCGAGACGAAGAAGCTGAACCATTGAACGAGGTTGGCGAATTTATCTGATTGGCTTAACAATTGCAGATGAAGGATAGCCCATTCCGCCAAGGGCGGATTGTGAGTCTGTCTGTCATTTGCTGTGGGATACACATCAATACTGCCACGCTGAATCCATTGAGCGACTCGCGCCATGTGATACGTCATGGAGTCCCAATTGTTCGGCGGATAAACGAGTGCTAAGACGAGGGTTATGGATAGCACGCAGGAAACAAGCAGCAGCGAAAAGCGTTCATAGGCTCCATAATTAGAGACCCTCCTCAGCCAGTGTTGTATCGATCCTCGAACGTTGGCATCCCTCAGCACGAAGCCCAGCAAGACAAGCGACATAACCGTGACCGCAATCCAGACCAGGCGTATCGCTTCGTAGGTGACCGCGCCCAACAAGGAAAGACTCTCGGTTGAGATGACTATCATCAAAAACAGTGCGATGTATGCCTTCACTATTGCTTCCCTCAAGCCGCAGGAATGGAGGAAAGACAAGAATGCCACGGTCAATACGAACACGAATGGGAGAATGATCACTTTCTCACCGGAGTATGTGAAGGCCCGTTTCGTGAGCTCACGCGGGCTTAATTGCGTTATCTGCGGAATACTTCCTCAAAGGCATTAAGCAGGTTATCGCTCGGCCAGCCTTTGGTCGCATTGGTCGGCGTGGTCGTCATGGCCGGCGTTGGTCGGCTCCATGCAACTCGGAGTCCAATGTATCCACGATCGCACATTCCACTGAGTCTGCTGAGCGATTGTCCTCCAAAAATGTTGACGAGCGATTCGCCAACTCGCCGCTTCGAGTTCGACGCGGCTACAATCCGAGAGATGGGCTTCTCCACAGAGGAGATCCACTGCGCCTCTTCTGGTAAAGCCTTTCAGGCATTCTCGGACAGCACCGGGGGCGTTGATCTTCAGCAAACGGCAATGCAAAATGCCATACTCATCGAACAATTGACTTAGTGTTGTTGTCTCGACTTGCGCAATGCGGAGTACAGGGTACGAAGCGGCCATTTGGACGTCGAGAGTGGCTACGCCGTTTTGGGCTGCGTTAATGTACAGCGTTTTTTTGCTTCTATCCCCCGATATCCCCTTGTTGATCACGACTACACTTGCAAGATGGTTCAGTTCCACATTTCTTCTGAGGCATTCATAGCAGGCAGGGTCCGGCTCGATGGCATAGACCTTTACGAAAGGATACTTTTTCGCGAGGGAGAGGGACAGTTCGCCAACATAAGCGCCGACATCCACGATGATATCGCCTTCTCGAAAAATAGCCGTTCGCTCAAGATAATAGTCCGACTCCATACGCCACTTGGCGACACCCAAAGTAAGATCGTAGGGGCGGGACAAGAACAGCACATGATTGTCTATACGGCAAACTTCAACTAAGGGCTCACCCCGTTGTGAGCCATGATCTTGACCCGTGACTGCACGGGATGTCTCCTGTAACGTCCCACCGGCCTGTCTTAATGCCTCAATGTGGCGGACTTTGGTCACCAACCGTCTGGCCGCCGAAGTCAACCATTGACTT
>Ga0075428_100007374_pt1 | contig 12192 bp, 5 predicted proteins | sample RhiMetdeltSRZDD2_FD_75291 | JGI IMG/M metagenome (GOLD analysis project Ga0075428, IMG submission 75291) | Populus rhizosphere microbial communities from Tennessee, USA - Rhizosphere MetaG P. deltoides SRZDD2 | ecosystem: Host-associated > Plants > Roots > Rhizosphere > Soil | place: USA...
AGACTCGGGCGGCATGATCCTGGTCAACAACCGAAGAATGCTCCAGCGGCAGATCGAAGAGGAGCTGCAGACCTCGCTCGAGAGTCCGCGCGCCTATCCGATCGGCCTCGCCTACGAGACCGCGCGCAGTCACGCGAGCGCATATTCGGAAGAGATGTTCGCGCACGCACGATCGCTCACCAGCGCCGTGTCGACCGTGTTGACCACGTTCACCGCGCCCGAGGACAAGAAAGTGCTCGTGTATGTCGGCGACTATCTGCCGCAGAAAGCAGGCGTCGAGATGTGGCAGTACGTCGAGGACATGTACCGGCCGCACATCGATATCCAGGGGCTTCTGAGGCAGGAGTCGATCTCGATCTCGGAGTGGATCCGCTCGATGGTGCGCTCGGCGAATGCGACCGGCGTCACCGCATACATGATCTCCGGCGGCGCGCTGCAGCAGTTGTCCAGCGATGCCGCCGACAATCCCATGGGGCTCGGCGCGACGGCGAACGCAACCGCGATCCTCGATGCCGAGACCCGCTCGTCGTTCGCGATGACGGCCGAAGCGACCGGCGGCGCCGCGTTCACCGGCGGCGATGCGCGCGCGCTCCTGCAGCAGATCGCCGACGACTTCCGCATCTACTACTCGATCGGATTCCGTCCGACGGGAAGTGCGGATGGCAAAGAGCGGCGCATCGAAGTGCGCACGAAGAATCGCGCGTACGTCGTTCGTTATCGAGAAAGCTACGTGCTGCGCACGCGCGACGACGAGATGGCCGATCGCGTCGCCGCAAACGTGTACGAATCCGAGGGCCGGGGCGAGCTGCAAGTGCGCACGCGCGCGGATGCGCCGATGAGCGAAGGACGCAATCGACAACGAGTTCCGGTCAAGGTCTTCGTCGAGGGACGCAACGTCACGCTGATTCCGCAGGGAGAATCGCTGGCCGGCGATCTGCTCGTGTTCGTCTGCGCGGGCAGTCCCGATGCCGGCGCGTCGAAAGTCCTGCGTCACGCACAGCGGCTGACCATTCCCGCCGCCGATGAGGCGCGCTTCCGCGCCGGCCATCTCACGTTCACTTTCGATGTGATCCTCGAGCGCAAAGGCGAGAACACGATCTCCGCCGGCGTGCTCGATACCGTGTCCGGATCGTGGGGTCTCGCTCGCACGCCGGTGAACGGCCAGGAGGCCGTCACCGAATCGAAGCCGTAGGAGAGTCGATGAAAAAGCTCGCCATTGCCTTCGCCACCGCGCTTTCGCTGCAGGCCCAGGAGCCGCCGCGACTCGTCGAGACGATGGAGATTCAGGTCGTCAACATCGACGTCGTCGTGACCGACAAGCGCGGCAAGCGCGTCACCGGCCTGACCGAAAACGATTTCGAAGTCTTCGATCGAAAGAAGAAGCAGACCATCACGAACTTCTCCGAGATCGGCGCGAACGTTCACGAGCTCGCCGAGGCCACGCCTGCATCGAGCGATGCGGCAGCGGCAAACATGCCGCCGATTGCGCGTCGCCGGAACACGGTGATCTTCTTCGTCGATACCACGTCGATCGATCCGAGCCGCCGCGGCGGCGTGTTCAAAGAGCTGCGCCGCTTCGCCGCAACGTCGCTGCAGCCGGGCGATCGGGCGATGCTCGCGATCTGGACGAAGGGCCTGCTCATTCCGCAACCGTTCACCGAATCGGGCGAGGCGATGCAGCGCGCGCTGGAACAGGCCAGCCAGGATGCCGGCGGCACGATGATCATCAGCAACCGGCGCCGCGTGCAGAAGGCGATCGAGCACGAGCTCGCGTCGTCGCTGCGAAATCCCAATTTCTATCCGATCAGCGAGGCCTACCAGGCTGCGCTCGAGCACACGAATTCGTATGCGGAGGAAATGTACGCGCACTCGCGATTGCTCAGCGCCGCGGTGGCGACGCTGCTCGCCCAATACGCATCGCCCGAGGACAAGAAGGTGCTGGTGTACGTCGGCGACTATCTGCCGCAGAACGCGGGCGCCGAGATGTATCAGGTTCTCGAAGATCTGTTCCGCGGGTATTACCCGGCGCTGCACAAGGCCACGCTGCGAAACGAAGCGATCGGCATGGCTCAATGGCTCGATGGCATCGTGCGCATCGCCAATGCGACCGGTGTGACGATCTATATGATCAGCGGAGGCGCGCTGAATCAGATGACCGTCGATTCATCCGACAGCCGGCCTCCTCTGACGACGCGCGCGGCTGCGGTTCTCGACACCGAGACCTACGGCGCGTTCGCACACACGGCGCTGCAGACCGGCGGCATGGCCTACACCGGCGGCAGCGCGCGCGATTTGCTGCAGGAGATCGCGGAGGACTTCCGCTCCTACTACTCGATCGGCTTCCGGCCGGCGGGCTCGCCGGATGGCAAGTCGCGCTCGCTCGTCGTGCGCGCGAAAAATCCGGACTACGTCGTGCGCTTTCGCACGAGCTACGTTCTCCGCTCGACGGAGGACGAGATGTCGGATCGCGTCGCAGCGAATGTGTACGCGCCGGAGTTGCAGGGAGAGCTGGTCGTGCGCACGCAGCCGCTGCGATCGTCGATGCATGGACGCAAGCAGATCAAGGTTCCGGTGAAGGTGTACCTCGAAGGCGGAAACGTCACGCTCATTCCTTCGGGCAACTCCCTTGCGGGCGACGTGACGGTCTTCGTCTGCGCCGGAAGCGCAGAGACCGGAGCGTCGGAAGTGCTCAAGCACAAGCGGCGCCTCTACATCCCGACGTCCGACGAGGCGCGCTTCCGCTCGAGCCACATCACCTTCAATTTCGATCTGATCATCGAGCCGAAAGCGGGACAGACGGTTTCCGCGGGTGTGCTCGACGCCGTGTCGGGATCGTACGGACTGGCAAGGGCGCGCGTCGAGTAGCGAGTCGACGAGGTTACGAGTCGCCGAGTCGCCGAGGGAGAGTCGCAAAGTCGCAAAGTCTGAAAGTCGCAAAGAGTGCTTCGCTTCTGGCCGCTCTTCTTTGCGACTTTGCGACTTTGCGACTCTGCGACTCTGCGACTCTGCGACTTTGCGACTTTGCGACTTTGCGACTCTCGTCGACTCGTCGACTCGGCGACTTGGCGACTCGTCGACTAGCATTCCCCCATGCACGCCATCCTCGCGCTCGACCAGGGCACGACGAGCTCGCGCGCGATTCTGTTCGATGCCGCGGGTGAAGTGCTCGCCGTCGCGCAACGCGAGTTTCGCCAGATCTATCCGCAGCCCGGTTGGGTCGAGCATGACCCGGAAGAAATCTGGCGCTCGCAGATCGAGGTCGCGGCGGAGTGCATCGCCAAAGTTCCGGGCGTGAGCGTCGCGGCGATTGGGATCGCGAATCAGCGCGAGACCACCATCGTCTGGGATCGCGCGACCGGTAAGCCGATTCACAACGCGATCGTGTGGCAGGACCGGCGCACCGCATCGATGTGCGACGCGCTTCGCGAGCACGAGCCGCTGTTTCGCGAGCGCACTGGTCTCGTGCTCGATGCGTACTTTTCCGGCACGAAACTGCGCTGGCTTCTGCAGAACGTCCGAGCAACCGGCGATCTCGCATTCGGCACCGTCGACACATGGCTGATCTGGCGCCTAACCAACGGGCGCGCGCATGTCACCGACGTCACGAACGCGTCGCGCACGCTGCTCTTCGACATCCGCCGCCAGCAGTGGGACGCCGATCTTCTCGGCATCCTCGGCGTTCCCGCATCGATGCTCCCCGAGGTTCGCGCATCGAGTGAGGTCGTCGCGAAAACGGCGGAAGGTCTTCCGATTCCCGCAGGGATTCCGATCGCGGGCATCGCCGGCGATCAGCAGGCCGCGCTCTTCGGACAACGCTGCACGCGCGCGGGGATGGCGAAGAACACGTACGGCACCGGCTCCTTCGTGGTGATGAACACGGGCAGCGAGCCGGTGTCGTCGGCTCACGGTCTTCTGGCCACGATCGCGTGCAACGGACAGTTCGCGCTCGAGGGAAGCATCTTCGTCACCGGCGCCGCCGTGCGCTGGTTGCGCGATTCGCTGGGCATCATCAGGATCGCATCGGACGTCGAGGCGCTCGCCGCCTCGGTGCCCGATTCGAACGGTGTTGTGTTTGTCCCCGCCTTCACCGGCCTCGGCGCACCGCACTGGGACGGCTACGCGCGCGGCACCATCCTCGGCCTAACATTGGGCGCAACGGCCGGGCACATCGCGCGCGCGACACTCGAGTCGATCGCGCTGCAGACCGTCGACGTGCTCGACGCGATGCGCAACGACTCCGGCATCGCGCTGACCGAGCTTCGCGTCGACGGCGGCGCATCGGTCGACGATCTCTTGATGCAAATTCAAGCCGACCTCGCGGGAATCCCCGTCGTCCGCGCGCGAACCGCGGAGACGACCGCGCTCGGCGCCGCGTATCTGGCCGGCCTCGCCGTCGGATTCTTCGATGACACGATCGACGCGCAATGGACCGCCGATCGCACGTTCACGCCGCGCATCCGCGAGGATGAGCGCGCGTCGCGATTGCAGACGTGGCGTCGCGCGGTCGAGCGCGCGAAGGGCTGGGCGTGATCGACTATCACCGCCGGCTCGTCGCCGACGAGATCCGCACGAGCGCGTATCGCGACGCGATCCTGCGCGTCGTCAAGCCGGGCGACATCGTCGTCGATCTCGGCTGCGGCTCGGGCATCCTGTCGTTCTTCGCCTGCGAAGCCGGCGCGGCGAAGGTGTTCGCGATCGACCAGTCGCACATGGCCGATGTCGCGGCGCTTCTCGCCCGTCACCTCGGCCTCGCCGATCGCATCACCGTGCTGCACGAAAAGTCGGCGAAGGTCGAGCTTCTCTCGCGCGCGAATGTTCTCGTCACCGAGACGATCGGCGCGTGCGGATTCGACGAGGGCATTCTCGGTTCCGTCCTCGACGCGCGCACGCGTCTTCTTCGTCCCGATGCCGCGATCATTCCTCAGCGCCTCGCGCTCTCGCTCGTTCCCGTCGGCCTGACCGAGGAATACACGAAGCGCATCGCCTGGTGGAGCGAGCCGCACTTCGGACTCGATCTCTCCCCGCTTCGCGTCTTCGCCGCAAATTCGCGCCATCACATCCAGCTCGACGAAACCGCATATCTCGCCGCGCCCGCGGAGATCCTGTCGTCGTCATTCGAGTCCGCGCGCATTGCCGGCCATCACACGTTCGTCGCCGATCGCGATGCCGTCGTTCATGGCTTCGCTGCATGGTTCTACGCAACGCTCGTCGAGGGCATCACCCTCACCAATCGCGAAAAACGCGCGACGCACTGGAGCCAGGGCTTCCTCCCGCTCGAGCACGAGATCCCCGTGCACCGCGGCGACGCGATCGAACTGCACGTCGAGACCGAGGACGGCAAATGGTGGCGCTGGCGCGGCAAGGTCGCGGGAACGGCGTTCGATCAAACGACCTGGTTCGCGATGCCGCCGTGCACCGTGGCGCGGGCCGCTGGCCCGCCGTAACGCCGCCGGCCCGGCGGCCTTACGGTGCCACCGATGTTACGATTCGCGCCTAAGGTCCGAATAAATCTGCCCGGAGTCCGAATGTCCCGTCCGATTACGGTCGTCCTTTTTCTTTTTGCAACCCTCTCTGCGTTCGCGGGGGATCCGTGGGACGGCGCGCCGTTCTCGTCCGATCCGAAAGCGCTGCTCGCGGCGGCGGAAGCGGTCAAGCCCGAGAAGCCCGAAGAAGGCGTCATCGTCCTTCTCGATGAAGCGCGCGTCACGTTCGATGCGCAGGGCCGCTCGACGCGCGTCGACCGGCTGATCTATCGCGTGTACGACGAGAGCGCGGTCGAAGGATGGGCGGAGATCGAGACCTCGTGGTCGCCGTGGTATCACGAGCGCCCTCAGGTCGATGCGCGCGTGATCGCGAAAGACGGCACCGTGCATCGCCTCGATCCGAAATCATTCGGCACCGAAGATGCGGAAGACGATCAGGACATGTTCAGCGACACGCGGATTCTCAGCGGACCGCTGCCCGCGGTCGCGCCGGGATCGGTGATCGAACAGACCATCACGTATCGCGAGAAGAATCCGCTCTACGACGCCGGCGCCGCGGAGCGCCATCAGTTCGGACGCTGGGTCGAGTCGCGCCAGTCGCGCCTGGTCATCGAACATCCTTCAGCGCTCGCATTGCGCCTAACAAACAAGACCAAGCCCGCGGTTCCGCCGCAGAAGAGCGAGCGCGACGGCATCGTGCGCATCGTGTTCGAGACCGGACCGATGAAGGCCTTCGACACGCGCGAGTGGAATCTGCCGGGCGACGTGAGCATCGATTCGTACGTCGCGTGGGCCACCGGAAAGTCGTGGCAGGACGTCGCCACGCGCTACGCGCAGATCGTCGACGAGAAGATCGGCGATCTCTCGACCGTCGCAAAGCTCACCGCAACCGCGGTCGGCGATGCGAAAGATCCGCGCGAGATCGCGTCGCGCATTCTCGCCACCGTCGAGCGTCACATCCGCTACGCCGGCGTCGAGTTCGGCGAAGGCTCGATCATTCCGCGGGCTCCCTCCGAGACACTGAAGAACAAATACGGCGACTGCAAGGACAAGGCGATTCTCCTCGCCGGCATGCTGCGCCAGGCCGGCGTGCCCGCACACGTCGCGCTCCTCCGCTCCGGCGCCGGCTATGACGTCGAGCGTGATCTCCCCGGCCTCGGCTACTTCAATCACGTCATCGTCGTAACGGATGGCGCAGATCCGATCTGGATCGATCCGACCGACGAGTTCGCGCGCGCCGGTGAGCTCCCCGATTCCGATCAGGGCCGCCTCGCCCTCATCGCCAGAAGCGAAACGACCGACCTGACACTCACACCGCAGTACGACGCGGCGGCGAATCGCGCCGTCGAGCTTCGCGAGTTCCACCTCGCGGAAGACGGCAAGGCCACGGTCAGCGAGACGTCGACGTACTTCGGCAGCGACGAGCGCTACATGCGCCGCTACTACACCGAGAACGATCAGAAGCAGATCGGCGACGAGCTGAAGAACTACGCGGAGAATGCGTACCTCGCGAAGTCCCTCGCGAAATGGAATTCGAACGACACGCATGACCTGACGAAGCCGTTCGAGCTTCGCCTCGAAATGAACGAAGCAACGCGCGGCCTGACCGCGGGCGGCGAGGCCGCGGTGGGGATCTTCTTCTCGCGCATGACTGCGAACCTTCCCGCGGATCTTCATCGCGACGCGGAATCGGAAAAGGAAGAAGACGAAGAGGAAAAGTACAAGCCTCGCCAGAACGACTATCTGTTCTGGAAGCCGTTCACGCTCGAGCTCCACTACCGCATTCATCCGCCTCCCGGCTACGAGTTGCGCGTGAAGCCCGAAAACGAGACGCTGCCCCTCGGCACCGCGACGATCACCAAGCAGTACACCGTGCAGGACGACGGCATCGTCCTCGCCGATTTCAAATTCGAGTCCGGCCCGCGACGCATCACGCCCGCGCAGTTCGAGGAACTGCGCAAGGCGGTGGTGAAGCTCGACAAGGAGCCGGCGTACCTGCTGACGTTCGATCAGATCGGCCGCAAGCATCTCGACGCGGGCGATGTCGGGAAAGCGGTCGCCGAGTTCCGTCGCATCGCGCAACTGCATCCGAGAGAGGCACTGCATCACACCGACATCGCGAAGGCGCTGCTCGCCGGCGGCATGGGCGCCGCCGCGCGTCGCGAAGCGAAGCTCGCCACCGAGATCGAGCCGAAGTCCGCACGCGCCTGGGCGACCCTCGGACTGATACTCGTGCACGATCTCATCGGGCGCGAGTTCCACCCCGGCTGCGATCGCAAAGCCTCCATCGACGCCTATCGCAAAGCGAAGGCGCTCGCGCCAACCGAGGTCCCCATTCGCGGGGAACTGGCGACGGTGCTGCTGCACGGCGACGACGGCACACGTTATGGAAACGGCGCGCCGTTGAACGAGGCCATCGACGAATACCTCGCGCTGAAGAAGGACATCAAAGAGGTCAACCTCGAGGCGATCGATCGCGAGCTGATGGCCCTGTACGCGATGACGAATCGCTGGAGCGATCTCGAGAAGCTTCTCGCGGAAACGACCGACAGGGACAAGAAGGATCTCTACAAAGTGATCGCGGCCGGCGGCGCGAAGGACGGCGCGGCGGCCATCGCGGCATCGGCAGCGCTCGATGCGGCGAAGCGCCGCGAGACGCAAGTCGCCGCCGGGTCGACGCTCGCATCGATGCGCATCTATGCGCCGGCAGCGGACCTTCTCGCGGAGGCGGCGCAGGGATCCAACAACGCCTCGCAGTTGCGCATGCAGGCGGACGTGATGCGCAAGGCGGTGCGCTTCGAAACGCTGAAGCTCGGGCGCGACGATCCGCAGTCGCTGCTCAAGGCGCTGCTCATCGAGTTCTTCAACGGCAAGAGCGAGAAAGAGCTCGACAGCTATGCGACGAAGGACCTGCGCGTGCTCTTCGAGGACGACGGCCTGAGCTCGAAGGAGCTGGCCAAGGACGCGAAGCGGCGTACCGCGAAGAAGGCGTGGAAAAAGAATTCCGAATCGAAGTTCCTCGCCGACGTCGGCCTCGCGGCGATTCAGATCCAGCAGGATGGCGATGAGGCCATCGGCTATCGCCTGCGCGGCCGCGCGCCGAATGCGGGCAGTCTCCTCACCGCGTACGTGGTGAAGGAGGAAGGCGAGTTCCGCGTCGCCGGATTCGATGGCAATCCCTCGATGCTCGCGTTGCGCGCGCTGCGCCTCGCGGACGGCGACGATCTCGTCGCGGCGCGGCACTGGCTCGACTGGGCGCGCGATCACGTGAACAGCAAGTACAGCGAAGACCCGCTGTCCTCGCATCCATTCACCGCCTTCTGGACGCGCGGAAAGGAAGGTCAGCGCGACGAGATCCGCCTGGCCGCAGCGACGCTGCTCCCGGACACGAAGAAATCGTCGGAGCTCGCGCTTCCGATTCTGAAAGCCGCGCGCGAGACTGCGACGCCGGAGCTGCAGTCGCGCATCGATCAGGCGATCTCCAATGCCTATCTGTCCCTGGAGAATTGGAGCGAGCTTCTCGTCGTGAACGAGCGTCTGGCGGCGAAGTTCCCCGAGTCGATGTCCGCATTTCTCAACGTCGTGATTGCGCTGACGCAGCTCGAGCGCTTCGACGAGATCCGCACGCGTGCGCTGGCGCGTCTCGAACAGACGCCCGGCGACACCGGCGCGCTGCAGGTGTTGGGCAACCACTCGCTCGAGCACGGAAAGTACGGCGAGGCCATGGGCTACTTTGCCGGACTGCTCGAGCGCGCGAACGCAGAGCCGGGCGACTACAACAATCACGCGTGGGCGTCGATCTTCGCGAATCTCGATCTCGACAAGGCGATCGAAGAAGCGCAACACGCGACGTCCGCGGCGCCGGAGAGCTATCCGATTCTCAACACGCTGGCCGTGCTGTACGCCGAGCGCGGACGATCGACCGAAGCGCGGGAGACGCTGCTCAAGAGCCTGGAGAAGAAAGACGAGGATGCGCTGCACGGATCCGACTGGTACGTCATCGGCCGCATCGCCGAGAACTACGGCATCGCCGACGCCGCGATCGAGGCCTACCAGCGCATCGAGAAACCGAAACAGGCGCAGGGGACGACGTACGAGCTCGCGCAGAAGCGGCTGGCCGGGCTGAAGAGGTAGTCGGCCAGTCGCCGACTTGGCGACTAAAATACGGGCATGCGCCGCATCCTCCTGCTCCTCCTGTTCACCACCACCGCCCTCGCCCAACGCGGCGATTGGACGCAGTATCCCGATCACGCTTGCATCGGCGGCGACGACTGCCGGCAGAACAAGCTGCGCATCGCGCTGGAGGACAAGCCGGTCTTGTCGGTGCGCTTTCACGCGCACGATGCGATCGGCACGAAGGCCGATGGTGCATTGCGCGTGAAGATCGGCGAGGACGTGATTCGCGGATACATCGACATTCCGCGGAAGGGCGAGACGTTCACGATCGACGTCGACGAGCTGCGCGGACGAACGCTCGTGTTCGAGCCGGTCAACGACGACGAGGTCGAGATCACCGACGTCGCGGTGATGTATTCGCGCGACGGCAACCTGCGCCGCTTTCCGCCGAATGATCGCGAGCGCGGCAGCCGCGAAGGCTGGCGCAGTTACCCGAACGCCGCGGCGTGCATCGGCGGCGACGAGTGCCGCAAGAACGGCCGTCGCATCACCATCGCCCTCGAGGATCGCCCGGTGTTAGGCGTGCGCTTCTACGCGCACGACTCGATCGGCACGAAGGCGGACGGCAAGTTGAGCGTGCGCATCGACGACGAGACCGTCGGCTTCCACGTCGACGTGCAGCGCGCGGGCAAGCGTCACGAGTTCGACGTCGACAACATGTTCGGGTCGAAGCTCGTCATCGAGACCGCGAACGACGACGAGGTCGACATCAAAGACATCGAAGTGCTCTACGGCCGCGGAGGCGGACGCCGCGGGCGCGGTGGAAGCGGACGCGGATGGCAGCGCGAGATCAGCGACGACGGCGGCTGCATCGGCGGCGAGGAATGCGGCGGCCGGCGCACCGACATCCGCATCGCGCTCGACGGACGACCCGTCGAATCGCTGCGCTTCTACGCGCGCGACGACGTCGGCACGCGCGCGGACGGCAAACTGCGCATCCGCATCGACGACGAGATCCTCGAGTACTCGCTCGACATCAAGCGCGAAGGCCGCAACCACACCATCGACTGCCGCAACATCGCCGGCGACTACCTCTACATCGAGCCGGCGAACGACGACGAAGTCGTGGTGCGGGACATCAAAGTGAAGTTCTGGGACGAGGATTAGATGTGGGGCGGGCCGCTGGCCCGCCGTTCCGCCGCCGGCCCGGCGGCGCGCCGGCCAGCGGCCGGGGTCACGGCCGGCTGGCAGCCGGCACCAAGAGCGTCCGCGACTACAGTCTCGGATCCACCGGCTCGCTCTCCAGCGCCAGCACGCCGAACACGCACTCGTGCACGCGCCGCAACGGTTCGCGCGCGACGAATCGCTGCAGCGCTTCGATGCCTAACGCGAACTCTCGCATTGCCAGGGACCGCTTGCCAGCGAGGCGTCGCGCGCGCAGACGTGCGAGATTCTTCGGCAAGGAGTATTCAGGACCGTAGATGATCCGCAGGTATTCCGCGCCGCGGCATTTCACCGCGGGTTGAAGAATGCCTTTCTTCCCGCGCGCGATGAAGTCGAACGGCTTCACGACCATTCCCTCGCCGCCTTTCGCGGTGAGCGCTTCCCACCACGCGACCGCATCGGCGACGCTGGTCTCGCCATTCGTTTCATTGTGGAGATCAACGACGCGATAGGGCGTCGTCGTCAACACGCCGGTCTCGTCGCCGCGGATCATCGCGGACAGCGCTTCCATGTGCCACACGTGATCGCGATCGGTGTGCACCGCGCCTTCCGATGCGAGCAGATGAAACGGCGCGAGCTTCAGATCGCGCAACGACTCGACGCGCCAGCAGTAGCGGCGATAGGCCGCGACGTACTGCTGCGCGTGCCGCTCGCGTTCTTCGATCTCGCGCGCGAGCTCGGTCGCATCTTCGACGGATGACGACCGCAGTGCCTGCACTGCAGTCGCGAGCGAGGACGTCGCCACGGCGCCGACCGATGCGTACTGTCTGCGCACCAGCTCATCGGCCTTCACCGACCACGGCATCAGCTCGCAGTCGAGGGCGAACCAGTCCGTCGAGAACGCATTCCAGGCATCGTTGCGCGTGATCGCGTCGCGCAGATGCGCGAGAAGCTCCGTCTCCAGCTTCGGCATCGAGTCGCCGAAGAAGCGGCGTCCCGTGCGTGTATACACGATGCCGATCCCTTCGCCGCTCACGCCGAAGCGCTTGCGCGCGACCTCTTCGTCGCGGCAGATCACCACCACCGCGCGCGAGCCCATGTGCTTCTCCTGGCACACCACACGCTCCACGCCTTCGTCGCGGTAGTACGCGAAGGCCTCGTCCGGATGCTCGAGCAATCCATCGCGCTTGCTCGTGTCCGACGGCGACATCGTCGGCGGCAGGTACACGAGCCACTTGGGATTCGCCGCGAAGCGGCTCATCACCTCGAGCGCCGCCATCGCGTTCTCGCCGCGGATCGTGACGTTGTGATGCAGACGGGTCTCGACGATCCGCTTGCCGGTGACGTCGCCGAGGTCGAGCACGTCGTCGACAGCCTGCTGTCCCGACACGGATGCATGCGCGGCGCTGATGTTTTTCTGCAGCGGACG
>Ga0075428_100007379_pt1 | contig 12190 bp, 13 predicted proteins | sample RhiMetdeltSRZDD2_FD_75291 | JGI IMG/M metagenome (GOLD analysis project Ga0075428, IMG submission 75291) | Populus rhizosphere microbial communities from Tennessee, USA - Rhizosphere MetaG P. deltoides SRZDD2 | ecosystem: Host-associated > Plants > Roots > Rhizosphere > Soil | place: USA...
CAGAGAAAAATCGTGCGGAATCTCTGACGCATGGGTGGGAGCAGGCCAGGGACAATGGAAGGTGCTATCTGCCAATCAAGGGTGCCAAATAATGTTGAGAGGTGCCAGAAAATGTTAAAAGTGACACTCGAGCTAGGATCATCAATCATATTGCCTCATGGAGAGAGCGGCACGTCTTCGCTAGGCTGGGGCGACCCACGCCTCGACTACCGCTACGGGATACCACGCCAATAGCGTTTCCCTTGCGCAGGCATGACCCGGCCAAAAACCACATCGGAAAAGTGCCCATCTGCGCTAACGGTGGAGGGATCTTCTAGCTCCCTCATCAGGCGCTCACGCGTGCGTCTGGCCAGTTCTTTGTCGACGTCGAACACGACGCTCCAATCGGCCTCATCAAATTGCACGGGGCAGTGCATGACATCGCCCAGGATAATCGCGCGCTGCGCGCCGGAGGAGACCACAAGTGAGAGATGCCCGGGGGTATGGCCTGGGGTCGCGATCACAGTGACGCCAGGCGCAATGACCTGCCCATCGCTGACAAATTGGGTGTGGTTTTCGAGAGGTTGGCGCACCTCAGCGAGACCGGGTCCCAAGGCCTCCTGGAATGATCCGGGGTCCGGAGAGCGCCAAAATTCCCACTCGGTGGCCATGAGGAGGTGGTTGGCCCGTGAGAAGGTTAGCTCCCGCTCCCCGTTCACCACGCGGCTGGTCCACCCAATATGGTCGAGATGCAGATGGGTATAGAGGACGGTATCGATGTCACGCGGCTCCAGACCGGTAGTCGCTAGGCTCTGGAGTAAGCGCCCTCCCACGAACGGACCGAACCCGGGAAACTCGACTTGCTGGTCGCCGTATCCAGTGTCGACGAGGATGTTGCGCCCCCCAGTTTGAATAAGGAAGCCGCCGATGCTGGCAACAACCCGTCCATTCTCATCGAGCCATTCAGGATGGAGATTCCAGCCGTCCGGGGTTGTCTCCGGAAACATCGCCATCTTGTCGATCCGTCCATATCCATCTGGAAGGAAGGTAATCCGGATGCCGCCGACGGTGATTTCTTTTTGAGTAGCAGGCTGGGCCATTGTTCGTTCTCCTTATGCCTTTCAGGCGTTGCGCAATTATCCGACGTTGCAGGGTGCTCGTCCCGAAATGCGTGCATATTGCCGCCAGGGTGGCTTGGTATATCCCTACCGGCAGATCGCCCTTGTCGTCAAAACCTGGTCAGTGTCGCACTATCAGAAACAATGCTCTCGAGAGGGTGTGTCAGGGGTATGATTATTTGTTTCTCCCCGATACAAGGGGATCCATGTGTTCGTCATTTGAATTGTACTCACATTCTACCAGTATACGCCCAATCGAGATAGAGCCGAACGCTAAGTCGGTACCCGAGCGTTCTGCTGCATGGGTCTGTGAATAGACTAAAGAACAAGGGATGAGGGTGTGCCTGCGGAGCCCAGCTGCTCACCGCTCCTCCAGGTTTGACCCATGGACCATCTCTCCGGAGGTCAGAGCATCCTGATACCCGCACGCATACTCAAAGCGGGGCAAAATGCGCCGCACTCGCGCCAGGCCGAGCGTCTCGACGTCATCCCCCGCCCATGTCCCAGGAGGACAACCACCGCTGTACAAAGGGGTACACTCCCTGGTATATATGCACAGCATCATGTGTTGTTACCGGGAGGCCTATGTAAGACATCTTTCCACCAGCCGTAGCCAGTGTCAAGACATGGCAGAAGCTTCCCGTCTATTGCTCTAATGCTTAGCCCTACCTCTCATGGCACTATGAAGGAGTGACAGCATGTTGCACACGCATAGCCGATACAACTACTCCAACATTACCGAGCGCCCCGACTACAGTTGGCCCGGTGGCAAGCGTCTGGCAGTCTATGTGGCGGTCAATATCGAACAGTTTCGCTATGGTGCGGGTAAGGGAGCAGCCATTGCCCCGCCCGACCAGGCCAATAGCCATAGTGTGTTCTCATGGCGTGACTACGGGAATCGTGTCGGTATCTGGCGGCTCTTTGACCTCTTCGATGCCCTGGCTATCCCCCTCGAAGCCCAGATGAACACGGCCATCTACGAACACTGCCCAGATATCCCTGCACGTTTGCGCGCGCGTGGCGACGAGATTCTCGGCCATGGCATCACGAATTCTGACGAGCAAGGCCATCTCGACGAAGCCAGCGAAGCCGAACTTATCCATATGGTGACCGAGGCGATTGCCAAGCACGAGGGGCAACCTCCCGTGGGGTGGATGAGCCCATGGCTGTCGAATAGCGAGGTCACCCTGGATCTCCTCCAGGAGGCCGGCTACCGCTATGTTATGGACTGGACTGCCGATGACCAACCCATCTGGATGAAGACGCGTCAGGGGCGTATCCTGTCGATGCCCTATCCCATTGAGTGCAACGACAATCGTGCCCTGGTGTGGTACAGCTATACGTCGAGCGAGTTTACGGACATGCTGGTGGACAATTTTGACGAGATGCTGGAGCAGTCGGCACACCAGCCATTAGTCTGCCCCATCTCCCTGCACCCCTTTGTGGTGGGCCGGCCCTATCGCATACGCCAACTGCGGCGAGCGTTCGAGCACATCTTGCACTACCGTGACCGTATCTGGCTCACTCGTCCAGGCGATATCTGCACCTATATTGAGAGCTTGCCGCCAGGGATTGTACCGGGGAGCTAACGCCCTTCCCCGTCGAGGAGGAGAGGACAAGAGGTTCCCCGCCAAACTGGCGGGGGTCATTAGCCCTACGCAGTAGCCGTGCGCAGGCGTGCGTTAGCACGCACGCGCACTCAGGCAGGCTGGTGAAACACTGGTAGTACGCGTTCGATATACGCCTCAAATGCGTCCCAGTCTATAGGCGGACGGAAGGCAATGTTGAGCCCATCCGCCCCTGCCTCCAGGTACTCAGCCACGCGGTCGATGACCTCCGGGGCTGTCCCGGCTACCGCCCCCAGGCGCTGGGCCAGTGGAAACTGTTGGAGTTTGTCGCGGGCGATTTTGGCTCCCGCTTCATCGGCGCCCATATGGAAGTGCAGATTGACACTGCGCTGCAGGGTCGCTGGATCACGTTGCAGCTTCTCACAGGCCTGCTCGAGCCCTTCCTGATACTTCTTAAACTCTTCAGGTGATACGTAAGCGAGGTTATGGCCGTCACCGTACTGTGCCGCCAGGCGTGCGGTGCGCTGCGGCCCCCGTCCGCCAACCCACAGGGGGAGTTTTTGCTGCAGCGGTTTTGGTGCGCACACGGCGCCCTGGATGTCGTAATACCGCCCCTTAAAATTGGTCACCGGATCCTCGAACAGCGACTTGATGATCTGTACGGCCTCTTCCCGCTGATCCAGACGCTCTTTGATAGGTGGAAAGCCAAAGCCGAATTCGCGAAATTCCTCCTCGAACCAGCCACCACCCACTCCCAGTTCACAGCGCCCATTGCTGATGTGGTCAATGGTCACCGCAGCTTTGGCCAGCAAACCCGGATTACGAAACAGCGTACAGAATACCAGGCAGCCTACTCGCACCCGCGAGGTCACGGACGCCAGCGACGCCATGGAGGCGACAGCCTCGAAGCAGGGGTCACGCTGCTGCTGTACCATCGGGTTAGCATAAAAATGGTCCCACACCGAAATCCAGTGAAACCCCGCCTCATCGGCCCGTTTCCAGAGCCGATGCAGCTCAGCCATCGACAGGTTTTGTGGTCCAGTGTGTATTCCTAGTTTAATCGGCATGCGGATACTCTCCTCGGATGGAGGTCAATGACCGGTCGCATCTTGCGTACCCAATTGTCCATGAAGTACACGGCACCATCAGCGCGTACCGAGGAGTGCATCCCGAAAGCGGTGCTTCGACCAGGCGGCATCCATAGAGCGCCGAATTTTCGGCGGGTCAGTCGGTTTGACTTTGAGGAGCACGAACGCTGGTCCCTCTGGGTGCCGAATGAGCGCGGCGGCCTCGGCAATGTCCGCCTCTTGCGTGACCGTGCACACTGTCGGGATGCCGGCTCCCGCCGCGATCGCTGCCAGGTCTACGCCAAGAGAAGTGTGGCTCTTCTGATAGCCAGTCTCTCCGTAATGGCCGTTGTCAACACAGACAATAGACAGATTGGGCGGATGCATGATCGCTACCGTGGCCAGCGACCCAACGTTCATGAGTAATTCCCCGTCGCCCGTCATCACGAGCACACGCCGGGTGGGCTGCGCCAGGGCGAGCCCAAGGCCCATAGCCGTGGCCCCACCCATGACCCCAGCACAGGCATAGTAGTTGGCATGGGGTTCACAGAGATGCGCCACATCTTTGGCAGTGCCGGCAAGGCCCGCAATGATCAAAAAATCCTGCGCATTGCCGATCAGTTTTGGCACCGCCTCACAGCGGTCGAGCACACCTGTCTCACTGCTGCGAGCTGTGCTCCCCGCGCGGAAGATATCGCTTGGCATGATGTTCCCTCTCCCTGCAAAGCGTCACTCTCTATTCCAGGCGCATACGCGCTAAAATGCCTTGGCGCCGATCAAACGCTGCGTGAGCAATACCGCGACTGCCTGGCCAGCCTGATAGACCGTGGTACAGGCCGCCTGAAGCGTTGCAGCGACTTCCGCGGGTTGATCCACACGCATGCAGATAAAGCCACACGTCTCGAGAATCGGTTGTATGGCTTGCCCCATCGGCATCTGCCAGGGGTTCCCTTCGCCGAAATCCCCACGCATGCTGACGAGGATGAGCATGGGGAACTGACCATTTTTGACGAACGAGAACATGTTGACACAATTGCCAACACCACTCGACTGCATCAGGGCTACACCACGTGCCCCACCGAGATGAGCCCCCGCGAGCATGGCGACGCCTTCTTCTTCGGTCGTCAAAGCCACAGAATGGACTTCCGGATCTTCAAGTGAGCGATTAATCAACACCGCATGCCCGGCGTCGGGCACGTAGGAAAACTGCGTGACATCCCAGTCCCGCAGGATACGATAGATTTCATCAGGCCACATCGGCACATCAGCCATGATCGTGATCCTCCAGGCTCGTATACTCGTGCATTCCACAGCGCTTTTGTACGACCTCTGTCGCAGCTGTGCTATCAAGGCACGCCACGGCGGCGCAGGTATTGTAGTCAAAAGCCCGCCGCCTGTCGATAGCATCCTGGCCTGGCTTATCCCACGCCAATGGCGCGGTCGTAGACGGCATGAGACCGACTCCTATACTGCTAGGGCACGGTAATTTCCAACCGCTGCCGTATCTCCGTCAATGGTCGTTGGAGTGCATTGAGTCGGGCTATATAGACAGAGAGGGTTTCCGTGGCTGCCGGCGCAATGCCATCCATGGCTCTAAGCCAGGCGGCATAGAGGTCTTCGAGCAGCACCATAGCAGAGGGCTGCTCTCTGAGCGCGTCTTGTGCGCGACTATGCAGAGGGACAATCTCCATTTTGGCACGTTCGCGGCAGGCCAGCGTGTCCTGGGCTGCCCCTCTGCCGAGGAGCATGTTCTCCGCTGTAAGGCGACACAGGAGAAACTCCACCTGCAGCTTGTCAAGAAACGTCGTTATGGGGGTTGGTTGAGGCACGGCAGCACTAGGGGAAGCCCCCTGACGGGACACGGTAGCCTCCTGTCCCGTGGTATTCGCGGCTAGACGCAGCATAGGAGCAGACAGACACCCCAGGCATAACTCTAGGAACAGCCACCCATAGCACACAGAGACCATCGTGCCCTGCCCTTCTCACTCTACTCTCTCGGAGGCATCTAGGAGGAAGCTTCTATACTGTCTATCAGCAAGGGCGCCAAGGTAAAGAGCCCCCGTGTGCCCCTGCGGCCCTCGGCACGCCGATTGTAGCCAAGGCAGTGCATAGCGGTATATACAGCCGAACATTACCTGCACTCAGCGCACCTGCAAGGCGTCCAACGTTGGTGTATCGAGCTCGCCTGTAACCTGTAAGCCCTTGGTACGTTGATACCGACGGATGGCATCGCGCGTCTTTGGTCCCAGCGTACCATCGGGAGGACCAGCGTCAAACCCGGCCGCTTTGAGGCGTGCCTGCGCCTGTTGCACACGGGATGCGGACGGAGGCGGGAGCGCAGCGGACGCCAGTGGACGTGCTGAGACATCTCCTGCAGGCATCTCAGGCGGCTGCCAGGTGTCGGCACGTACCTGGGCTGCCTCAAGCTGGGCCGGCGTCAGGCGTGCGGCGATGATGTCGCGGTTACGGACCGCTTGCTCGCGGTCGCCTCCCGGGGGCATGCGGGCAGCCGCCAGCGTGAACCAGACGTAGGCTTCCCCATAGTCTTGAGGGACGCCTACGCCTTCCACGTAGAAGAGCCCGAGGTTATATTGGGCTTTGGGCTCCTCCTGGTCTGCCGCCCGGCGAAACCACCGGGCCGCCTGGCTGGCGTCCCGCGGGACGCCGTCGCCGCTGGCATACAGGACACCGAGATTATATTGCGCACGCGCAAACCCCTGCTGCGCTGCCCGTCGGAACCACTCGGCCGCCTGGGCAGGATCACGCGGCACTCCCCGGCCTTCGTGGTACCGCACGCCGAGATTGTATTGCGCTCCAACGTGGCCTTGCTCGGCGGCCTGGCGAAACCACTGGGCCGCCGCGCCATAGTCTTGCGGGACGCCGTGCCCCTGAGCATACAGAGCGCCCAGAAGGAATTGGGCACGCACGTCACCCTGCTGCGCCAGGGGGAGCCATTCGCGCGCGGCAGTAGCATAGTCTCCATTTTTGTAGGCCTGTAACCCCTCCTCAAACCCCGCCCACCCCGGCACGGCAGACAACCAGAGGAGCAGCGCCATGGCCCCTAGCGTGGGGAGGAGGCGCTTTCGTATAGATATGGCCCTCATTATCCTAGCCTTGTGTGATGACTGATGACAGCACTTTCTCCTCAAGCCAGGCTGACAGCTCCATAAGACTTCGCCCATTAATCTCATGTCCCATGTCGTATTCACGGTACGTCACCCCAAGCTGCAGAGGACGTAAGGCCTCAACTGACTGTCGGGCCCGTCCCACCTCGATGAGCTCATCACGTGAACCATGCTGGACCATGATAGGGAGCTGCTGGGCCGCCGCCAGATTGGGAGCGCGCTCCAAAATCTGCGGTGGCAGCCAGGTACTCATGGCGATCAGGGCGGCAAAACGCTCGGGCTGGTACAGCCCGAGGTGATAGGCCATGACTCCACCCTGACTAAAGCCAAGGACAATGAGTTTGTGGGGATCACAGGGATAACGTGCCAGTGCGGCATCGAGAAAAGTTTGCACCGCCTCGTAGGCGGCTTGCACGGCCGTCATATCGGGGGCACCACCTCCTGTACTGGGAAACCAGGCATATCCGACCGGACCGGACGGTCCCAGCGGTATCTGCAGAGGCCCCTGGGGACACAGCACCAAGCAGCGGCCACCGCATAGGTATGGCGCCAATCCGAGCAGATCGAGCGCATTTGCCCCCCGCCCATGCAGTGCCAAGATAGTTGGATGAGGACCGTCCCCATGCGGCTCGAAGATCGCATGAATGAGATGCATAATGTGCTCCTTGGCGTGTCAGAGATTCACAGCGTATTCCCCTCACATTAACGCCTTCTGGAGCAAGAGTAAATGCCGCGCGCATACCACCGATATCCGGCTGAACCGCGTGTGGCTCAAAGCCCACCGGCAGACTACGCGGGGCGATGGATTGTCCTAAAGCTGGGGGATATATTGAAAAACGTGTACCGTCCGCATACTGCCTTCCCACCAGAGCAAGAACAATACTCGCCGCGCGGGGTTGGGGCTGTGGACTCCCGCGTCAAGACTCTTGTGTCGGCCCGTAGTACTCAGCCTGACGGCTTTTCCCAATTCAGTCACGGCGAGCGTCTAATATTACACAGCGTCGTGAGGCCTCACAACCTTCCAGATTGCTGCGTTGTTTTGTGGTCCCGACAGCATCGTGTCTTATGCACAGTAGCGGGATGAAGGCAATGCCTGCAGGAACTTGGTATTGCTCCATCAACACGAGTACAATTGCTCCTCGTCAAGGATATTTCGCCCCTGTGGAGTGCGCCGAGGGAGGGGCAATACAAGTGCCAGAGTGTACGGAAAGGCTTTCGTGTGAGCTTTACCTGGATAGTTGGAGCTGGCATATTGGCGGTCGCCAGTTTTGTCTTTGGGCTGACCGGCTTTGGCATCGGTCTCGTTGCTCTCTCGCTCCTACCCTTTTTTGTGCCGCTGGCAACGGTCGTACCACTTATCACTCTCTACACGGCGGCTTTCGCACTCGTGATGACCATCCAACTACGACGCGATGTCATGTTCTCTCAACTCGTATCTCTGTTGATCGGGACGGTCCTCGTCGCACCCGTTGGCGTGTGGGTGTTGGAGGCGTTCCCACTGCCTCTGCTCAAACGCCTGATTGGTCTGATCCTCATGGGAGTTGTAGCGATCGAGTGGTGTGGGGCCTATCCGGAAAAATTGTCAGGACGCTATTGGGGCCTGTGCGCTGGGGGGCTGGCAGGTCTCCTCGGCGGCGCCTTCGGCACGCCAGGGCCCCCAGTGATTCTCTATGCCGTGGCGCAAGGCTGGAGTCCACGCGTCATGAAGGCCATGTTGCAGGCATTTTTTCTCGTCAATCAGTCCGTTATTGTCATGAACCACTGGTGGGCCGGTTTGTTGACGCGTGAAGTGGCGTGGCTCGCCTGTCTCTACGTGGTCCCATCCGCTATCGGCGTCGCAGCTGGTATTCACCTGTTCGACCGGATTGATCAGGTCCGTTTTCGCCGTCTGATGTTCGCTTTGCTGTTCGTCCTTGGTCTCGCCATGTGCATGCGTGGTTGAAGCGTTGCAGCGGATTGTGTCCTGGCATGGTACACTTCTGTGGCCATGCCGATATGTGTTGTCCAGCCATTGATACTCCATGAGCAGACAGAGGAGCCTATGCCTGCACAGCGGATGTCGCCATCACCCCAGACAGCAAGTCCAACCAGAGATTTGGACGATCCATCTCTGTATATCAATCGCGAACTGAGCTGGTTGCAGTTTAACTGGCGTGTCCTGGAGGAAGCCCTCGACGCGCGCCATCCCCTCCTCGAACGGGTTAAGTTCCTGGCCATTTTTGCCACTAATTTGGACGAATTTTTTATGATTCGGGTCTCCGGCCTGCGCCGGCAAGTCACGGGGGGCGTCCTGGAAGTGCCTCCAGATGGCATGACGCCGTCGGAGCAGTTGACGGCGATTCACAACACCCTGGCCGTGCATCTGGCCCGGCAGGCGGCGTGCTGGCAGCAGGACTTGTTGCCGAAGCTGCAGCAGGTCGGTATCCGGCTCCGGCACTACCGAGACCTACAGCCGCAACAACGGGCCTTCTTACGGTGGTATTTCGAACGTGAAGTCTTACCGGTCCTCACCCCGCTCGCCTTTGATCCAACGCACCCCTTTCCCCATATGTCGAACCTCAGTTTCAATTTAGCGGTCGTCGTCAACGACCCGCAACGGGGCGAGCGCTTTGCCAGGGTGAAAGTCGAAGACGTCTTGCCACGCCTGGTCCCCATACCGGATGAAGACCAGGCACAGCAATACAGGCAGCGGGGGCTCACGGAGGTAGGAGCGCATACCTTTATCTGGATGGAAGAGATCATTGCTGCGCACCTGGACATGCTGTTTCCAGGGTTGGCCGTGGTGGCGGCGTATCCGTTTCGCGTGACGCGTGATGTAGATCTCGAAATCAAAGACGATGAAGCCTCAGATCTTTTGACGGACATGGAAGAGGAATTAGGCATGCGCCAGTTCGGCTCGGTGATACGGCTCGAAGTCGATCAGACCATGCCTGATACCGTGCGCGATGTCCTGACCCGCAATTTAGACTTGGCGCCCTCCCTGGTATATACGGTTGATAGCCCCCTGGGCATGGCTGATCTTATGGAACTGACCCATATTGATCGCCTAGACTTGAAAGACACCCCGTTTCTGCCGGCCATACCACCTGCTCTCATGCAAAAAACCGAAGACGTGTTTGCGGTCCTGCGGCGGCAGGATGTGCTCCTGTACCAACCTTACAACAGTTTCATGCCCGTGGTGGACTTCGTGAGTACCGCGGCCAGAGACCCGCAGGTCTTAGCGATCAAACAGACCTTGTACCGCGTGGGGGAGAATTCGCCCATCGTCGAGGCGCTCATGGAAGCACGCGAGAACCATAAGCAAGTGGCGGTCCTAGTCGAACTTAAGGCACGCTTTGACGAAGAGCACAATATTGCCTGGTCGCGGGCCCTCGAACAGGCTGGTGTGCATGTGGTCTATGGGGTACTCGGGTTGAAAACGCACGCCAAAATGTGTCTGGTCGTGCGCCGTGAGGCGGATGGACTGCGACGCTATGTGCACATGGGCACAGGTAACTATAATCCCGTCACAGGCCGTATCTATACGGACCTGAGCTATTTTACCTGTGATCCAGAGCTGGGTGCCGATGTCGCCGACCTGTTTAATGCCCTCACCGGCTATTCCCGTCAGGAGACCTACCGCAAACTGCTCATCGCCCCCGTGACCATGCGCCAGCAGCTCCTGGCGCGTATTGTCCGTGAGACCGAGCGTCAGAGCCAGCATGGCGACGGCTACCTGGCGTTTAAGATGAATGCGCTGGTCGACAAAGCCTGTATTCAGGCCCTCTATACCGCCTCACAGGCCGGGGTGAAAATCGACCTGCAGGTACGCGGCATCTGCTGTTTGCGCCCGGGTATTCCAGGGCTCAGTGAGACCATTACAGTCACCTCGCTCGTCGGACGCTTTCTGGAGCATGCCCGCATCTATTATTTCCGTAATGGCGGAGAGGAGGAAGTGTGGCTTGGCAGTGCAGATCTGATGCCACGGAACCTTGATCGGCGCGTCGAAATTCTTTTCCCCGTCGACGATCCGCGCCTACGACAGGCGATTGTCCAGGATATCTTGCATATCCATTTCCAGGATAATGTCCAGGCCAGACGCCTGCGGCCTGATGGCAGCTATGAGCGCCTGAGTCCGCCGTGCAATACAGAAGGCATCAGTGCCCAGGATTGGCTGCTGCAACATTGGAAAACCCGTAGTGAGTCGTTTGCCAGTCACGCCCAGCCCCGACCCAACCGAGGGGAGCAGGCACCGAGCGGCCTCCTGCCTGTACCCGAGACAGCCATGACAAGCACGTTTGCGCCACCCATGCACAGCATTAATGGCGACAGCGTGGAAGGAGGAGCACACCGTTGACCAGTGCCGAAGCGCGGACGGTAGCCTTCATAGACATTGGCACCAACTCGATCCGTCTGTTGTTGGTGCGTCTGTATCCAAACCATTCCTACACGATTCTGACCGAACTGAAACAGGTGGTACGCCTTGGCGAAGGCGAGTTTGTCAGCCAGCATTTGCAGCCAGCAGCCATGGAGCGGGCCGTGCTGGTTGCCAAAGAGTTTGCCGAACTGGCACACGCCAACGGGGCAGACGAAATCGTGACAGTGGCCACGGCAGCGACACGCGAAGCCGATAATCAGGACGTCTTTGTGCAGCGTCTCCAGGCCGAGGCCCAACTCGACGTGCGCGTCGTTGCCGGGTTGGAGGAGGCACGCCTGATTTACCTTGGTGTGTCGCATGGTGTCCATTTAGGAGACAAGCAGGCGTTCTTCATCGATATTGGCGGTGGCAGCACAGAAGTGATCATTGGCGATCAGCACCAGCACGTCTATGTCGGGTCCCTCAAACTGGGCGCCATCCGTCTCACCACACACTTTCTGCCTGAGGCACGTGATCCTGTGCCGCTGCAGACGTACGACGCCATCCAACGCTACGTGCGCCACCATGCCGTGCGCACCCTGCATGAGATGCGGCCCTATCGCCTGGATCTGGCTATCGGGAGTTCAGGTACCATCAGGACGGTTGCCGATGTGGCAGCGCGCCGTTTCTACAAACGGCCACTGCAACCGGACGACGTTTTAACTTATGCACACCTGCGGCAAGTGGTAGCGCTACTCGCGGCGCTGTCCCTTGAGGAGCGCCGCAAGGTGCCGGGCTTGCAACCAGAGCGGGCGGACATCATTCTCGCTGGCGCTGCCATTCTCGATGCCTTCATGCAGGAACTCCAGGTGTCAGAGATGCACGTCAGTGAGCGTGGCCTGCGCGAGGGGCTCCTGGTGGATTACCTACTGAAGCATGAGGACGCTTCATTGCTGGCAGAGCTCTCGGTACGTGCCCGCAGTGTGCTGCAGTTAGG
>Ga0075428_100007384_pt1 | contig 12189 bp, 9 predicted proteins | sample RhiMetdeltSRZDD2_FD_75291 | JGI IMG/M metagenome (GOLD analysis project Ga0075428, IMG submission 75291) | Populus rhizosphere microbial communities from Tennessee, USA - Rhizosphere MetaG P. deltoides SRZDD2 | ecosystem: Host-associated > Plants > Roots > Rhizosphere > Soil | place: USA...
GCCGATACCGACCCCGAGACCTGACCGCGCGCTGGTTCGACCACCCGCGCCTCGCCGCCGACCGCTCCGCACCACCTGCGGGACCCGCTCGCAACCGGGAAAAGCACGCTCTCTGCCTCCCGCCTTCGGCTAGAATGGCGCCCCTCCCGGGGTCCTCTCCGAACAAACAAGACCGGCGTCGCGCGATGTTCAAGTCAGGCCACAAGCTCGGCAAGTACCGCATCGAGCGGAACCTGTCGCGCAGCGCCTTCGCCACGGTGTATCGCGCGTACGACACGATCGAAGGCAAGCGGGTCGCGCTCAAGCTGCCGCACGCGCAGCTCGCGAGCGCACAGTTCCTCGAGGAGTTCCGCAAGGAGGTGCGTCTCGTCGCGCGGCTCGACCACGCACACATCCTGCCGGTCAAGAACGCGAGCTTCATCGACTCTCAGTTCGTCATCGTGATGCCGCTCGGCGAGCGCACGCTGGCCGACCGCCTGCGCAGCCGCATGAGCCTGCAACGCGTGCTCGACTACGTCGAACAGATGCTGGTCGCCGTCGCACACGCACACGAACGTCGCGTCATCCACTGCGACATCAAGCCCGAGAACATCATCCTCTTCAACGGCACGCAGCTGCGCCTCGCCGACTTCGGCATCGCCCGGCTGGCGCAGCGAACGGTGCGCGCGTCGGGCTCGGGGACGCTCGGCTATCTCGCGCCGGAGCAGGCGATGGGGCGGCCGTCCTATCACTCCGACGTCTTCTCGCTCGGGCTCATCATCTACCGCATGCTCACTGGTCAGCTGCCCGAGTGGCCCTTCGAGTGGCCGCCTCCCGGCTACGAGCGGCTGCGCAAGCGCGTGCCTGCCGAGATGATCGGGTTCCTCCGCCGAGCGCTCGACGTCGATCCGGCGCAGCGCTATCGCGACGCCGGCCAGATGCTCGCCGCCTTCGCGCGGCTCAAGCCGTCGCTGCAGCGGCAGACGCGCACGCGTCGTCGCAGCAACGGGAGTGCGGCGCCCGACTGGCGCGAGGTGCGACACAAGCAGTTCCAGCAGCGCCACCGGCGTGTGCTCGACACCCACGACGAATGCCCGCGCTGCCACGGTCCAGTCTCCGAGGCGATGGCCGGCTGTCCCTGGTGCGGCAAGGCGCTGCCGGTGTACGCAGGCGAGACGCGCTTCCCGGCGCACTGCACTCACTGCCGGCGCGGCGTGAAGCTGGACTGGCACTACTGTGCCTGGTGCTACGGCCACGGCCGCCGCGAAGCGAGCACGCGCCGCTACACCGATCGTCGCTACACGGCGCGCTGCACGAGTCCGCGCTGCACGCGCCGCGAGCTCATGCCCTGGATGCGTTACTGCCCGTGGTGTCACGGGAAGGTCGCGCAGCGCTGGAAGATTCCCGACGTCAAGACGACCTGCGACGGCTGCGGATGGGGCGTCGTTCGCGAGTTCTGGAGCCATTGTCCGTGGTGCGTGAAGCCGCTGACGCGCGCGCGCGCGCGATGAGTCCGATCGAAGACGCCGTATTGTGCGTCGGGGAGAGCGAGCGCGGCCCGGAGCTGCATGCGCTCGCCGGCGGCACGGCCTGTCTCTATACGGCGCGCGCACTCGGCAGGGAGCGCACGAACGAGGACGCCGTCGCGCTCATCCCTTTCGACGAGGACTCGGGCGTCATCGCCGTCGCGGACGGCGTCGGCGGGCTGCCGGCGGGCGCGCTGGCGGCGGGCGCTGCCGTGCAGGCGCTCCAGAGCACGCTCGCCGCATCGCGCGAGCGCGGGCAGACGCTGCGCAGCGCCATCCTCGACGGCATCGAGCACGCCAACCACGCCGTGCTCGAGAGCGGCATCGGCGCCGCCGCGACCTTCGCGGTCGTCGAGATCGAGGGCCTGCGCATGCGGCCGTTCCACATCGGCGACTGCGAGATACTGCTCATGGGCCAGCGCGGGCGGCTGAAGCTCCAGACGATCTCGCACGCGCCCGTCGCGCAGGCCGTCGACGCCGGCATGCTCGACCGCGAGGCCGCCATGCATCACGCCGACCGCCACCTCGTGTCCAACGTCGTCGGCGCGACCGACATGCGCATCGAGATGGGATCGTGGCGCACGATCGCGGCCCGCGACACCCTCGTCGTCGCGAGCGACGGCCTGTGCGACAACCTGAGGCTCGACGAGATCGTCGCGCGCGCGCGCAAGGGTCCGCTCGCGACGATCGCACGCGAGCTCGTGGCGATGGCGCAGGCGCGCATGCGGGGTCACGAGATCGACGCGCCGTCGAAGCCCGACGATCTCAGCTTCGTGCTCTTCCGTCCCGGGAGGACCCCGCCACGACCTGCGCCTGGCGGGTCCGGTTGACGGCGGCGGCGCCCGCAGGCGCCGCCGCTCTTTCTCCTTCTTTCGGTGCTGGCGGGTCCGTTACAGGAAGAACGGCCGACGCAGGGTGCGCAGCATGCGCTTCAGTCCCTGCCGATTACGGCCCGGCCAGACGCGCGCGAGCCGGCGCTGGCTGCCCGGATTCTCCTCGTTGAAGGTGCGCAGGTAACGCGGCGAGCGCCGTGCTTGCGCGGCCGCCTCGAAACCTGCAGCCAGCCGGATGAGCGTCGGCTCGCTCCACGCGGACGCCATGAAAGTGATGCCCACGGGCAGATCGTACACGTTGCCCATGGGGACGGTGACGAGCGGATAGCCCGCGACCGCTGCGAAGGACGAGCTGCCGAAGAGGAACGCGTCGCCGTTGATCACGTCGTTCGGCCATGCCGGCGTGTTCGTCGGCGCGACGATCGCATCGACGCCGTAGTTGGCGAGTGTGGCGTCGATGCCGCCTGCGCCGGCGAGCGCCGGCCCGGTGATCAGCGCCTGCTCGTACTCGTCCTGGCTGTAGGTGTCGTCCTCGGAGAGCTCCATCCACTCCTGACCGAAGAACTGCAGCTCCTCGTCGAAGTGATCGAGGTTGAACTGGATGCAGTCGGCCATCGTTGCGACGGGGATGCCGGTCCGCGTGGCGAGATACGCGTTCACGTCGCGCTTGAACTCGTACACGAGCACGATGATCTCGGAAGGATCCGCAAAGAACTCGTCGAAGGTCGGAATCTCGACCGGATCGACGACGTCCGCGCCGGCGTCGCGCAGCGTCTGCACGGCCGCCTCGAACACTGCATCCGTCTCCGTCGTCGACGGCAGGAACTGCCGCGCGATGCCGATGCGCGCGCCCTGCAGGCCCGCGGGATCCACGAACTGCGTGTAGTCGGTGTAGAAGTGTCCCTCGCTCGCCTGGGTCTGCGGATCGCGAGGGTCGACGCCCGTGAGCGCGCCGAGCACGGCGGCCGCATCGCCGACGGTGCGCCCGTGCACGCCGACCGTGTCCTGCGTGTGCGAGATGGGGACGACGCCCGCACGGCTCGTGAGCCCGACGGTCGGCTTGATGCCGACGACACCGCACTGGGACGCCGGGCATACGACCGAGCCGTCCGTCTCCGTCGCGAGCGCAGCGGCGCACAGGCTCGCAGACACCGCGGCGCCGGAGCCGGAGCTCGAGCCGCAGGGATTGCGGTCGAGGATGTAGGGATTGTTGGTCTGTCCGCCGAAGCCGCTCCAGCCGCTGGACGACGCGAAGCCCCGGAAGTTTGCCCATTCGCTCAGATTGGTCTTGCCGAGGATGACGGCGCCCGCGTCGCGCAGCCGCTGCGTGACGGTCGCGTCCAGCAGCGCCGGCGTGCCGACCAGCGCGAGCGAGCCTGCGGTCGTCATCATCTGATCGTGCGTGTCGATGTTGTCCTTGAGGAGGATGGGAATGCCGTGCAGCGGCCCGCGCGGGCCGATGGTCTGGCGCTCGATGTCGAGCTCGCGCGCGATCTCGTCGGCCTCCGGATTGGTGACGAGGACCGAGTTGAGCCCAAGCTGCTCGTCGACGTGCTGAATGCGCCTGAGATAGTTGTGCACCAGCCGGCGCGACGTCAGCTCGCCGCTTTCCATCTTCGCCTGCATCTCGGCGATGGTGTGTTCCTCGACTTCGATGTCGCCTTGGAGCGCTTCCCGCGCGGCGTCCGCGGCTTCCGCTCCTGCCTTCGTCGCCCAGCCCAGCAGGCTCGCGCCCGCGCCGGCCGCGGCGCCGAGCTGCAGAAAGGTGCGGCGATCGATGGTTGTATGGGGCTCGCGATCCGGGCTCGTGGCCTCTTCCTGAGACGGTCGGATGGGATGCATGGCCATGTCTGATCCTCCTTCGGCGCATGCTCGAATGGGGCGAGCGGCTCGCGCCCCCTGCCCGCATCGTCACGAGCAGTGCGTCCTATAGCTCCTTGCCAACAAGACTCCCTCCCTGCAGGGGGCAGGGATCGGCATTTTGCCACTTTTCGGCGCGCATGCGCCGACGTGGCCGTCGCGGCGTTCCGCGTTTCCGGTCCTCCGGGCGGTCGACCACCGGCTATACTCCGCGCCGCGATGGCGAAGCTGTTCTCCAATCCTCTGCGTCTGTTCCGCCCCGAGCGCGCGGGTCGCGCCGAAGAGCGGCCGAGCGGCGTGCTGGTCCTCTGTACGGGCAACGTCTGCCGCAGCCCGATGGCGGAGGCGCTGCTGCGCGGGCTGCTCGCGCATCGTGCGCCCGGCACCCGCGTCGAGTCGGCGGGCCTCGGTGCGCCGGCCGGCCAGCCGGCCGATCCGCACGCGGTCGAGCTGATGACGGAGCGCGGCATCGACATCACCGGTCACCGGGCGCGTCAGGTCAATGCGAAGATGCTCGCGGAGTTCCCCGTCGTGCTCGTCATGGAAGCGTCCCAGCGCACTCTCGTCGGGACCCGCTTCCGCGCCGCGCGCGATCGCACGCATCGCCTCGGGGACTGGGGCGATTTCGACGTGCCGGATCCGATCGGCGGCGATCGCTTGGAGTTCGAGCGCGCGGTCGTGCTCATCGACCAGGGCATCGCGGACTGGCTGGAGCGCCTCTGGCCGGTACGGCCGTGAGTGTCGGCCGATCTTACATATCGCGTTCACCGTCACGACCCATCCGATTACAACCCGCCGCGAGACAGCGACTTGGACGCAAGGCATGCAACTTGCACACTATGTCCGGTCCAGCTATGTCGAATCGAAGGATCGTGACGATGGATTCCAGCAAGCAAGGGACCCGGATTGCAGGTCGGGCTGCGACGATCACGTTCTTCTTCACCGCCTTCGCGGGCACCGCTATGGCGACACCGGTGCTCCGCTCCGACATCTACGACGGCGGCTACGACCTGAGCGCGCGCTGCATGCTGTTCGGCCATTCCGGCCGCGGCGATCTCGATAACGGCAACCGAAACGCGTGCGATCCCGACTTCGCCAACGACGGCTTCGTGAACTTCATCGACCTCGCGATGATGCGGGAGCGCTTCTACACGAACGAACCCGACGTCGCTCTGCGCGGCGACGACATGGTCGGTTTCTCCGACCTCGCCTACCTGTCGCCCGGGTTCCTGCGTCCGGGCGGGCCGTTACAGATCACGCCGCGCGACGGTCGCGGCATTCCCGTGCCGGCGCCGACCACCTCGCTGCTCCTCCTCGCGGGTCTGCTCGGCTGGCGCACACTGCGCCGGCCGCGCGCCTGAGCGCAGGCACCGACCGCCGATACAAACCTTCGCGCGCCACCGGGGCGCTCCTCGCATCGCTGGGTGCTGCCATCGGCGGTGCACTGCTCTCGCAGTCCGCAGCTGTCGCGGAGTCGTGCACGTGGCAGCCGCTGCACGTTGCGGGCACGCTTGCCGCGAAAAAGCTGCTCGAAGCCAGCGGACTCGCGGCATCTGAACGGCGCGCCGATCTCTTCTGGGCGATCAACGACAGCGGGAATACGCCCGTCCTGTACGCGCTCGACGCGCAGGGGCACGAGCTCGGCGCCGTGGGAGTGGCGGGTGCGCAGAACCGCGACTGGGAGGACCTCGACTCCTTCACCCTCGACGGAAAGCCCTATCTCCTGATCGCGGACACGGGCGACAACGAAGCGAAGCACGGCCGCTCGCGCCTCCATGCCGTCGAAGAGCCGGAGCCCCGCGCCACGACGAAGGCGGCCGTCGCGTGGACAGTCGACTTCGCTTACCCCGACGGCCCCCACGACTGCGAGGCGATCGCCGTCGATCCCGCCGGCGGGCGCGCGCTGCTCCTGACGAAACGCGACACGCCGCCGCGCATCTACAGCGTGCCGCTGCGTGCGGCCGCTGAAGGCGCCGTGGTCCCCGCCGAGTTCATCGCGACATTCGACTCGCTGTCGAGCGCCGCCCCGCACGCGCGCCGCATGCCATGGGCGCTGCTGCCGGACCGGCCTACCGCGTGGGACATCACGCCGGAGTGGATCGCGGTGCTCACCTACGGCCGCGTCCTCGCATTTCCGCGCGCAGGCGGCGAGTCGGTGATCGAGTCGCTCGCGCGCGAGCCGGCGTCGCTTCCGCTGAGCGGCGGCTTCAAGGGGGAGGCGCTCGCGCTAGCCGCCACCGCATCCATGTACGTCACCGGCGAAGGCACGCACGCACCGATACTCGCGAGCACGTGCGTTTGCGAGGGATGCCGCGTCCCGTGAGACGTGCCGCGCTCGCGCTGCTCACGCTGCTCGTCGCGGCGTGCGCCGGACCCACGTCCGGGGATACGCGCGTGACGCTGATGACCTTCAACGTCGAGAACCTGTTCGATACGCGCGACGATCCGGTGAAGCAGGACGACAGCTTTCTTCCGCTCGCGAGCAAGCGCGACGCAGCCCACCGCACGTATTGCAACGGATTGCCTGCCACGAGCTGGCGCGAGCAATGCCGGCACTGGGACTGGAGCGAAGAGGCGCTCGCGACGAAGCTCGATCGTGTCGCGCGTGCGATCCTCCAGGTGAACGGCGGTCGCGGCCCCGACATCCTGGCGTTGCAGGAGGTCGAGAACACGGAAGTACTCGAGCGCCTGCGCAGCGACTATCTCGGTACGGCGGGCTACGTCACCGCCGCGCTCATCCAGGGCGACGACCCCCGCGGCATCGACGTCGCGTTCCTGAGCCGCTTCCCCATGCGCGGCGAGCCCACCCTTCATCGCGTCGCGCATGCGCGCGGCGGCGGCGACGTACGCGGGATCCTGGAGGCGACATTCGCGCTGCCCGACGGCACGCTGCTCACCGGATACTGCGCGCACTTTCCCGCGCCCGGGCATGCGGCGGCGACACGGCGCGAAGCGTTCGATGCGTTGACCGCCCTCGCGACGAAGCTGCCGCCGGGGCGGCTGCGTTTCGCCGCTGGCGACTTCAACGTGTCGGCGGACGAAGAGCGTCGCGCTCACGTCACTGACGGACTGCTCGCTGCAGGCTGGCTGGCGGCGCATCGCGCCGGATGCCGCGGGTGCCGCGGCAGCTATTACTACGCGCGCGAGCGCGAGTGGTCCTTCCTCGACATGATCCTGGTCGGGCCGGGCCTCCAGCCGGACGACGCCGGAGCTGGCTGGCGGCTGAGCGTGGAATCGGTCCGGCTCGCGAACGCGCTCCCGGAGCAGTCGACACGGAGCGGCCATCCCGCCGGATTCTCGCTCCCCGCAGCGACTGGCGTCTCCGATCACTGGCCGCTCGTTGCGGATCTGATCCTTCGCTGAGTCATGAGCTTGTGCGCGGAAGCTCGACGGCATGACAGGCTGTCGGGCGAGCGGGAATCCTGGCCGGGAGCCCGCGTCACACACCAGCGGCGCCGCCCTGCACGGGCATCAGGCGGCACCCCCGGTGCTCCGGCAAAGCCTGAGTCATTCGACGCCGGAGCGCGCCGGATTGTGACGCCCATCACACTTTCGTCGCTGCCCTTCCGGTAACGTTCGGCGCTCAGGACCGACGCTCCGACCTGCGCACGGGGAAGCGCCAGCAGCCGACCCGGAGCCGCGCAGCGACAGAGGAGCCGCCTGGGGTAGGCGGGTACGGGGGCCCGCTCGTTGCACAAGAGGGGACCGACTCTTGCCGGTTCGCATTTTCAAGCACTACGTCGACCTGCCGATCCTGTTGCTCGGGATCCTCGAGTTCATTCTGCTCGGAGCCTCGACCTACGTCGGCGTCGGGCTGCTCATCGGCTTCGACCAGCTTCCGCAGGAGCACGCCGCGCTCCTTCCCCGCGCGATCGCCTTCGCCGTCACGGTCTGGGCGAGCCTCACCGCGGTAGGCCTCTATCACATACGCCGGATGCCGACCTTCCTCGGCGTCCTCCTGCGCATGGGTATCGCCTTCATACTCGCCGGCGTGCTGCTCGTGCTCGTGTTTTACGTCGTACCCACGCTCTTCCTCGAGCGCGGCGCGCTCGCGCTCGCGCTGCTGGTCGCGTTCGCGCTGATCGGCGGCTCGCGCCTCCTCTTCTCGCGCGTCGTGGACGAGGATCTGTTCAAGCGTCGTGTGCTGATCTTCGGCGCCGGCGAGCGCGCCGCCAGCCTGCTGAACCTTCCGCATCGCACCGACATGCGCGGGTTCCGGCTCGTCGGTTGCGTGCATCCGCAGGGAACGCCGCTCGCGGTCGACTCGAAGCTCGTGATCAGCGGGGCGGCGGGGCTGTGCGATCTCGTGCGGCGCCACGACGTCGACGAAGTGGTCGTCGCGGTCGAGGACCGCCGCAACGGCCTGCCCATCCAGGAGCTGCTCGACTGCAAGCTGCGCGGGACCTCCGTCACCGACGCGCTGAGCTTCTTCGAGCGCGAGACCGGGCGCGTCAACGTCGATCACCTGTATCCGAGCTGGATGATCTTTTCGGACGGCTTCATCCGCAACCGCATCCAGGAGCTCACGCAGCGCGGCTTCGACCTGATCGCGAGCAGCGTGCTGCTGCTCGTCACCTGGCCGGTGATGCTCGTGACCGGCGCGCTCATCTGGCTGGAAGGCGGCGGCCGGCACGCGATCCTCTACCGTCAGACGCGCGTCGGCTACGAGGGCCGCGCCTTCGAAGTCCTCAAGTTCCGCAGCATGCGCCCGGACGCCGAAAACGACGGCCGCGCCGTGTGGGCGAAGGAAGACGACGACCGCGTGACGCACGTCGGCGCGTACATCCGCAAATACCGCATCGACGAGCTGCCGCAGATCTTCAACGTCCTGCGCGGCGACATGAGCTTCGTCGGTCCGCGTCCCGAGCGACCGACTTTCGTGGCAGAGCTGAGTCAGAAAATCCCATACTACCGCGAGCGTCACTCGGTGAAGCCCGGCATCACCGGATGGGCGCAGCTCTGCTACCGCTACGGATCCACCGACGAAGACGCGCTCGAGAAACTGCAGTACGATCTCTACTACGTCAAGAATCGCAGTTTTCTGTTCGATCTGATGATCCTGCTCCAGACTGCGGAGGTCGTGCTGTGGCGGCAAGGCGCGCGTTGAGATCCCGCATCGGCGCGCGCGGTACCGGCCGCGGCGCCGAGACGCCATGGGGTTGATCCCCGCCTCGAGCTATCTCGCCGGCGCCGTCTCCTTCCTCGCTCTGACATTGCTGCTCGTGCTGCGCTGGCGCGGGCGGCTGCACGGCAGCACCCTGCTGTTCGCGTGCGTCGCGAGCACGTTCTGGTGCGTTGGGCAAGCGCTGCACATCACCGGCGCCGTCGCGATTCCCGTCGTCGTGCTCTACGTGCTGGAGATCGCACGCGGCGCCGCGTGGCTGCGGCTGCTGCTCCAGCTCCTCGCCGGCGCCGAGGCGGCGCGGCTGCCGGATCGCGTGCGCGTGATCGTGCATGGGGTGTGGCTCGGGGCGCTCGCGCTCGTCGCGGCGCCGCTCGTGATCGGGCGCGCGCTGCCGGGCGCGGCGCAGATCATCGGTCCCTTCCTCATCGCGCTGACTGGGCTCGTGCTTGTCGAGCAGCTCTATCGCAACACCGCGCCGGAGCGGCGCTGGTCGGTGAAGCACCTGTGCCTCGGCCTCGGGGGCATGTTCGCCTACGACCTGTACCTGTACGCGGACGGATTGCTGTTCCAGCAGCTCGACGTGGAGCTGTGGAGCGCACGCGGTGCGATCAACGCGCTGATCGTGCCGCTCATCGGACTCGCCGCCGCGCGCAATCCGCACTGGTCGCTCGAGCTCAGCCTCTCGCGCCACCTCGCGTTCTACACGACGGGGCTCGCCGCAGTCGGCATCTATCTCCTGGCGATGGCGGCGGGTGGCTACTACCTGCGCTACTACGGCGGCAGCTGGGGCGCGATCGCGCAGATCGTCTTCCTCTTCGCGGCGGGGCTGATACTGCTCGTCGCGCTCTTCTCCGGGCAGGTGCGCGCGCGCTGGAAGGTGCTCCTCAGCAAACATTTCTACCGCTACAAGTACGACTACCGCGAGGAGTGGCTGCGACTGATTCAGATCCTCTTCGCCGCGCCGAGCAACGAGACCCTGCCGGAGCGCGCGGTGAACGCCGTCGCCGATCTCGTCGAGAGCCCGCTCGGCGGCCTGTGGCTCGACCGCAAGGGGGCCTACGCTCCCGCGGGCGGCGACCTCGCCGGACCGAACTCGCCTATCGTGCCGAGCAATGCGTCCATGGTGCGCTACCTCGCGTCCGACCAGTGGATCATCGACGTCCCCGAGCTCCGCGCGGGTCACCACCGCTACCGCGACCTCGAGCTTCCCGCATGGCTGCTGTCGGAGCCGCGCGCATGGCTCGTGCTGCCGCTGCTCGTCGAGACGCGCCTGCTCGGCTTCATCCTGCTCGCACGCCCGCGCGCGACGCGCAGCCTCGACTGGGAGGACTTCGCGCTGCTGAAGACCGTCGGCCGCCAGGTCGCCGGCGTGCTCGCGCAGCACGAGGCCGCACAGGCGCTCGCCGAGACGCGCCAGTTCGAGGCCTACAACCGGTTGACGGCCTTCATCATGCACGACCTGAAGAACCTGATCGCGCAGCAGTCGCTCGTCGTGAAGAACGCTGCCCGCCACAAGGACAACCCGCAGTTCGTGGAGGACGCGATACGCACCGTCGACAACTCCGTGCAGCGGATGAGCCGGCTGCTCGAGCAGCTGCGCCGCGGCGAGGCGGGGAGTCCGGCGCGCCGGACCCGCCTCCGTTCTGTTGCGGAGGAGGTGGTCGCAACCTGTGCGCAGCGGCGGCCGCAGCCGGTCCTCGACCTGCAGGCCGAGGGGCTCGAGGTGTATCTCGCGCCCGAGCGGCTCGCGCTCGTCCTCTCGCACGTGATCACGAACGCGCAGGACGCGACCGCCGCGGACGGCTGGGTGCGGGTCACGCTGCGCCGCGAATCGGATCACGGTGTGATCGAAGTCTCCGACAACGGCTGTGGAATGGATGAACAATTCGTCCGCGACCGCCTGTTCCGCCCGTTCGACACGACGAAGGGCAGCAAGGGCATGGGCATCGGGGCATACCAGACCCGCGAGTTCGTGCGAGCTTCGGGCGGCGAGGTGCAGGTGCAGAGCCAGCCGGGCGGGGGGACGCGCTTTGTCATCCGTCTCCCGCTCGCCGGCGCATCCGCTAACATGCCGGGTGAGGCAGGGATCGAGGTCAGGGGAGCCGTGCGTTGAGCAAGCAGAAGTTGCCGCTGCTCGTCGTCGAGGACGACGAAGGTCTGCAGAAGCAGCTGCGCTGGTGTCTGGACGACTACGAGGTGCTGGTCGCGTCGGATCGCGAAGGCGCCATCAGCGAGCTGCGGCGCGCCGAGCCGCCCGTCGTGCTCCAGGACCTCGGCCTGCCGCCCGATCCCGCCGGCGTCAGCGAGGGGCTCGCAACGCTGGAGCAGATCCTCGCGCTCGCGCCGCACACGAAGGTGATCGTCGTCACGGGCAACGACGAGCGTGACAACGCCGTGCGCGCCGTCGGTCTCGGCGCCTACGATTTCTACCAGAAGCCCGTCGACGTCGACATCCTCAAGCTGCTCGTCGGCCGCGCCTTTCACGTGCACGCGCTCGAGGAGCAGAACCGGCGCCTCATGGCGAGCCAGGGCTCGGCGCCCCTCGAAGGCATCATCGCCGGCAGCGACAAGATGCTCGCGCTCTGCCGGCTCGTCGAGAAGGTCGCGCCGACGCGCGCGACGACGCTGCTGCTCGGGGAGAGCGGGACGGGCAAGGAAGTCTTCGCCCGCGCGTTCCACAGCATGAGCCCGCGCGCGAAGAAGCGTTTCATCGCCATCAACTGCGCCGCCATTCCCGAGAACCTGCTCGAGTCCGAGCTGTTCGGCCATGAGAAGGGCGCATTCACAGGCGCGCACAAGCAGACGCCTGGCAAGATCGAGTACGCCGACGGCGGCACGCTGTTCCTCGACGAGATCGGCGACATGC
>Ga0075428_100007386_pt1 | contig 12188 bp, 11 predicted proteins | sample RhiMetdeltSRZDD2_FD_75291 | JGI IMG/M metagenome (GOLD analysis project Ga0075428, IMG submission 75291) | Populus rhizosphere microbial communities from Tennessee, USA - Rhizosphere MetaG P. deltoides SRZDD2 | ecosystem: Host-associated > Plants > Roots > Rhizosphere > Soil | place: USA...
GCACCAGCGGCAGATCATGCTCCACTGCGACATCGAGTTGGTGAGCTGATAGCAACCGCTTTTTCTTTTCGATCGCCGTGTTGACGATGTCGCCGGGATCCACCCACTCCAGATGCGGCCTGATCCCTTCGCTGCTGATGCGCGTGGAATCAAGAAGGTTCTCGATGTGGCTATTGAGCCGCTCGGCTTCCTCCTGCATGCCTTGCACCAGTGAGAGCGTTCGCGCGTTCGCGGCAATGTCCGGAGATCGGGCAAGAATGGACGCTGATCCAATGATCGAAGCCAGGGGTGAGCGCAACTCGTGAGAGACTGATCCGATCAAAGCATCCCTGAGCGCGTCCGCCTGCTCGCGCAACTTGGCCTTGCGCGCGTCGGTTGCGAGCTTGCCGGTCACGACCGCGACAATGATGAAGAGTGCGAGATCGAGCACGTGGATCGGGTTGTAGACCCGGAAGTCGTAGATCGGCTCGTAGAAGAAGAAGGCGGCCGCCCCGATCGCGGCCAGCGCGGTGACGAGCGCAACAAGCACGCCCCCATGTGTAGCCGCAAACAGCACGGCGATAAGATAAGTGATGGTGACAGTCCCGACGTCAGCAAATTGCTGGAGCATTGCGAGAGCGGCGGTCAGCACGCCGAGCAGCGCGAGGGAGACGGCCAACACTGAAACGTTTCCCCAATCGGGGACCAGCTTCAATAGCCTTTGCATCTCCTTGGCTCTCTTTGTCGTGCGACCCAGGCCAAATGCACACGGTCGAGGGTCTCGTTGAGCTGCCGACAGATGCCGGCGCCAGCGACCAACATCCCATAACGACGGCCGACGCCAAGACCAAACAAAATTCCACAGACCACAACCAACGTCAGCGGTCCAAGACGAGGTTAATTGCGTTGCGCCCGATTGCTCCGCTGGTTGGTCCCGCCAGCGCGGTTTGCATTGCACAGACGCTCGCAAGGCCGAAGCTTGCTTCAATCAGCGCGGCGTTGCTGCATCCAGGCGAGCAGCGCCGCGCCGCCGGCGCCGGCGATCCCCCATATTGCGCTGTTCTCAAGCGTCTCGCCGAGTGCAAACCGCTGCAGGCAGAAAAAGAATACGCCCGCTACGACCGCGTGTCCGGCAATTCTGAGAGCTGGGTTCAAGGCACGGCTCCTGTGAACGACGGAGGCCCTGCCTATGGGCAGGGCCTCCAATGCTCATGCTATGCAGTCACTGTACGATGCAGTGCGCCTAGTGGCGAACATCCATGTTCTTCTCACCCGGATCGCGGATGAACAGAAAACCGATGACGACGGTCAGCAAGGCGAAGCCAATCGGGTACCAGAGACCGAAGTAGATGTCGCCCGTCGAGGCAACCATCGCGAACGACGTCGCCGGCAGCAGGCCGCCGAACCAGCCGTTGCCGATGTGGTAGGGCAGCGACATCGCCGTGTAGCGAATGCGCGTCGGGAAGAACTCGACGAGCGCCGCCGCGATCGGTCCGTACACGATCGTGACGTAGATCACCATCAGCGTCAGGATGGCGACCACGCCCATGGCCCGAAGGTTTGTCCAAACCTCCATAGGATGAGCGAGCTTTAGAATGTTAGGATCCTTGGCGGTCGGGAAGCCCTCGGCTACGGCAGCAGCCGTGACGTTGGCGGCAAAATCCTTATCCACCGTCACGGGCTTACCGTTGACCGACACCTTAACGCCGGAGCCGCTAGCGCCGTACGACAGCTTGTAGGGAATGGCAGCCGTGGCGAGCGCGCGCCGTGTCGTATCGCACGGGGCGGTGAACACGCGGATGCCGACCGGATCGAACACCGAGCCGCAGCCCGCGGGATCGGCCACGATCTCGACCTTCACCGTCTCGAGCGCCTTCTCCAGCTGCGGGTTGACGAGCTTCGTCAAGCCCTGAAACAGCGGGAAATAGGTGGCCGCTGCGATCAGGCAGCCGAACAGGATCACGTTGCGCCGGCCGATCCGATCGGACAAGGCACCGAACACCAGGAAGAACGGCGTACCGATGATGAGCGACCAGGCAACTAGCGAGTTCGCCGTCAGCAGGTCTGCCTTGAGGATGCTGCCGAGGAAGAACAGCGCGTAGAACTGGCCCGTGTACCAGACGACCGCCTGGCCGACGACCAGGCCGAGCAGGGCCAAGATGACGATGCGGCCGTTGGGGATGCGCGCCATGTTGGCAACGATCAGCAGGATGATCACGGGAATTGCGAGCAGCGGCCAGAAGCCGAAGCCGATATAGCCGGCAACGATGCCGGCGACCGCGATTGCCACCAGCAGCATGGCGAAGGCAGGGTGCCAGCTACCGAAGGCTTCCGAGAGCGGAGCTTTGGAGGCCGTGCCCTCTGCCTTGATCTTCTGGAAGGCGGGGCTCTCGTTCAAGGTTAGGCGGATGATCACCGAGATGACGAGCAGGATGATCGAGAGCAGGAACGGAATGCGCCAGCCGCCCTTCAGTCCCAGGAAGCCCAGGTCGTAGCCTTTACCGCCCGTATCCTGGAACGCTTCTTCGCCCATCCACAGCCGCAGGCCGACGATCACGAACAGCGACAGTAGCAGGCCGAGCGTAGCTGTCGTTTGAATCCAGCTCGTGTAGAAGCCGCGCCGACCCGCTGGCGCATGCTCGGCGACGTACACCGCCGCTCCGCCGTACTCGCCTCCGAGCGCGAGGCCCTGTGCCATGCGCAGTGCGATCAGGAGTACCGGAGCGACCCAGCCGACGCTGTTGTAATCGGGCAGAAGGCCCACCAGGAAGGTCGACACGCCCATGATCAGGATGGTGATGAGGAACGTCGCCTTGCGGCCGATCAGGTCGCCGAGGCGGCCGAAGAACAGCGCGCCAAACGGGCGCACCAGGAAGCCTGCGGCGAAGGCCAGCAGCGCGAAGATGGCGCGGGTGTTCGGGTCGAATGCGGAAAAGAATTTGGCACCGATGACAGCCGCCAGCGAGCCGTACAGATAGAAGTCGTACCACTCGAAGATAGTGCCCGCCGAGGAGGCAGTGATGACCTTGATTTCCTCGCCCGTCATGGATCGGCCCTGTGCGGGCCGCGCGTCTGCAATCGTTGCCATAAAGATTGTTCCCTTCCCCTATCGTTCTTCGCTCGCAGGCCATCTCGTGAGCCTGCCATGCGCAGCGGCCAGCCCGACGTAGCAGCCGACCGGCGGGACGCTAGGGCGTTCGCGCAGCGGTGTCTGTTGCCAACTTGTCTTAGACCAAAGGTGAGATGCGTCTTTGCAACTTGTTGTTTACAAAAGGTAATTGTAACAGGGTCGGTGGCCAAGGCCGCTGTTCGAACCGGCGAGAATGTGCATGTGTCATGCACGGCCTCTGTAACCAAGGCGCAAATATCATGGCTGTCCTGCCACTCCTGTGCCTAGCCCAGGCACCAAGAAAAACTTGTTCGGCGGTGCCTGTGCGGCTGGCGTCATTACGCATTATATAGGCCGCAGGTAGCTCTAGCTTTGGGCTGCCGCCCGCACTGCATAGTCGTAACTTTCAGGTGCGCCGCCACCGTGACTTTGGTGCCGCTTGACTGCGACGAGAAAGCCAATGACTGGGCATCAATCCGTCGCCCTCGTCATAGACGACGAGGTGCAGATTCGCAGGTTCTTGCGTGCGGGTTTCGAGCTTGAGAACTTCACCGTGTACGAGGCGGCAACGGCGAGCGAGGGCATTCGCGTCGCCACGCTCAAGCCAATCGACCTCGTCATCGTCGACCTCGGCCTTCCGGACAAGGACGGATCGGATCTGGTTGATCGATTGCGTGCCTGGTCGACGGTGCCGATCATCGTCCTTTCGGTCCGTTCCGACGAGAATGAAAAGGTGCGACTGCTGGAGCTCGGAGCCGACGACTATGTCGTCAAGCCGTTCGGCATGGCCGAACTGCTGGCGCGGGCGCGGGCCGCCCTGCGACGGCAGGCACAGGGTGCCGTTGCCGAGCCAGTCGTGCGCGTTGGCGCACTAGCCATTGATCTTGCTCAGCGTGCGGTCCTACTCAACGGCGAGCGCGTACAACTCTCCCCCAAGGAGTACCGCATCCTGCAGGTGTTGGCCCAACACGCCGGCAACGTCGTCACGCACCAGCATCTGCTCAAGGAGGTGTGGGGCATCACACATCTGGAAGACGCACACTACTTGCGCATCTTTATCCGCAAGGTGCGCAAGAAGATCGAGAAGGATCCGACCCGTCCGGAAATCCTGGTTACCGAGCTTGGCGTCGGCTATCGGCTGGCCCAGTAGCAAAGCCTATGTTTGTGCGAAATTTACGCTTCCAGCCTGAAAAGATACTCGGCCACCCAGGAATCCCCACCTACCCTCGCCCTCGAGTCTGTTCAGCGACCGGATGCGCAAGGGCTGGGGCGGGCAGTGACCACAACCTCACCAATGAAGAAGTCGATGCGGCCTGAAAGTGACCTTTTGCGCAGGCGCATGGACTTGCTGGCGCTGGAGCGGGCCAAGAGGATCGAAGTTATCCAACGTGCGCGCCGTGAAGCCTCCACCCATGACAAGCTTATCGAGCAGGCCTATCAGCTTCTCACGGGCCTGTTCTGGTCACGTGCGGATTGCGATCAGCGCAGCCACCTCCTGAAGGTCGCAGACTGGCTGATGCAATTGCACGGGCGCAACCACGGTCGCTTTGATGGGTCGGGCAATATTGCTCAGCCGCGCGCCTCGCGACGCAATCCGTAGCCTGCCGACACGTGTTCATTCTTCCATGCGGCGATGAGGTCAATGGCCTGGGTCGTACGACAGCTGATGCTGCGCGCCATGTCCGATCGTTTGGCCCACCTGTGTCAGACTTTACTCGACAAGCCGGCGCCGATCGGCTCCAGCAACATCGAGCTGAAGCCAAGTTTCGGCCTCGCAGGCGTGGCGGCCCGCCGAAGTTCGACTGAGCGGTTGGTGCCGATGTCGAGAAGCAACGTCCGCGGTGCCAGGCTGACACGCTCACGGAAACACGCGATCGGCGATTTGTAGAAGCAGGGCCCGCAGTTCAGGTTCCTCGACTTTGGCCGCCGCTTCGCGCAGTCCAAGCCACAACCGATCCCGCTGGTCCCCCTCCGGCCAAGCGGCAAGCTCTTGCGTTACCTCGAGCAGGTAAACTTGCACCTGAACATCGACGGGTCCGTCGGCACGACGCTTGCGATAGGTGAAGGAGCCTATGCTTTCTGGAACTGCAAGCCCAAGAACGCCCGCCTCTTCGCGGGCCTCCTCGGCCGCTGCGATATGGTCCTCGCGGTCAGGCCATGGCCATCCTTTCGGGATCACCCAGCGGCGGGTCTCCCGAGAGGTCACGAGCAGTACACTGAGAGAGCCGTCGCAATTGCGCCGCACAGGCAAGGCAGCAACCTGGCGAGTGGTCTCCATCTTGCCAATGTTCACGGGCTTCGGGCCCGTAGGCAAGCCCCTTGCGGGCAAGATTGGCTTGCGCCCCTCTCAAAGTACTCGATTGGCGACCAGTGCGGCCGCAAAGGCAATGAAGGCACAAAAGGGGAAAGTTACACACCAGGCCAAGACGATGCGGCGCAACACACCCCATCGCACGTCGTAGGTTCGCGCTGCCGCGCTGGAGCCAACGATGGCCGTGGTAATGGTGTGCGTCGTGCTAAGGGGGATGCCGAAGTGTGAGGCACCGAAAATTGTGAATGCAGCGGAAGTCTGAGCAGCGAAACCCTGCCACGAGGTGATGCGCGCCATTTTCATGCCGACTGTCTGAATAATGCGCCAACCGCCAAAGCTGGTTCCGACACCCATGGTCAGGGCACAAACCAGCATCACCCACAAAGGAATGTCGAACACGTCGGTCGCCCCGCCAGCAAGCATGGTCAGGGCAAAAACGCCCATGAACTTCTGCCCATCGTTGAGTCCGTGATTGAAGGCCATGAAGGCAGCTGAAAGAAGCTGCAGACGGTCGAAGAGGCGCCTGGCAGGAACCGGGCGTGCATTGCCGGCACCAACGATGATTGCCCTTCCGATCAACCATGCACCCGCAAAGCCTAGGACGAGCGAGCACATCAAACCGATGCCGACTTTCTGCCAGCCGGTCCATTGCAAAGCTGTCCATCCGCCGCCGGCTAGGCCAGCCCCAGCCAGCCCTGCCAGCAGTGCGTGGGATTTGCTCACCGGTATGCCGAGACGCGCTGCCAGCCCGCCCCAAAAGATGATGCTCAACATGGCCGCCGTTATCGCCGGCAGCGTCATAGCTGAAGGGTCGACTATACCTCGACCGACCGTCGCGGCGACCGCCGTTCCGCCCATGGCGCCAAGAATGTTGAAAAGGACGGCCATGGCGATGGCGAGACGCGGCGCAAGCACCCCTGTCGACACGATGGTCGCTATGACATTGGGCGCGTCTGTCCATCCGTTGACGAACTCAGCTGCAAGCACCGTGGCCAGTGCAATGACGAGGGCCACCGTAAGCACCTCCATCAGGCCTCCTTGCGTGCGAGCGACAGCACGAGCTTCGCGCAGTGGTTGGCCTCGTCCGTCATTTGCTCAAGCAGTTGATAGAGCTTGTCCCAGGCTATGAATTCAAGCCGATTAGCCCCGGCCGGCATATATTCGGCCACCAGCTTGCGTTCCGCCGCGGCCACCAATTTGTCGGCCTCTGCCTCCGCATCGTCGACCGGCCGGGCTCGGTCTCTGACACGGCCCAGTTCTAGCTTTGGTTCCGAAAGCATGGTGATCAGCTCGCGCACGCCGAGCATCATCCGCTCGCCGATGGCGAACAGCTCAAGCGCGTCCGGTCTTAACGGAACGAGCACGGGCTTGTAGATATCGATGTGAATTGCAACCTTCCGCATCCCGTCGATGACGTTGTCGAGGTCATCGGTCAAGCGCATGCAGTCAGCAATGTCGAACCGCAGAATGAATGCGTTGTCTAACAGCTCGTGGATTTGGTCGACGATGGCATCTCCGCGGTGCTCGTAGTCAATGATCGCGCCGAGGTCCGTTCCACCTGACGTACGAAAATGCGCGGCACATTCGACCGCTGTATCGGCGAGCTGTATCAAGAGGTGTGCGAAGCGATCGTTTTGGGAGGGCCCGAAAAACCTTCCTACCGCTTCCCAGATCGTTCGCATTTGACTGTCTCGCCATACTGGACCGCGGGCAAGCTCTTAGCGTACTTGGCAGATTTGCGTCACCCGTCTAGCGAAGCGTTCCACGGGTTTGCGTCACAGCAAAGTTGGCATCAAGCAAGATCCCGAGGCGCGTGCGGTGCCGAGAAGGTGGCGGCAGGATCGCTGCCTGGTCGCGCCCAATGCGGGTCTCGATTGCAACGATGCCAACCGGGCTGCCTTGCTCAAACCACTCTGGATCGGCTTTTTTTGCCGTTCTCGGGCCGCCAACGAAGCCTGCGGGCTGGCATGCTGTCGTGAGTAGCGGGGGTAGATCGCTTCGGATCCGTGGCCCAGATCTTGCTATTTTCGGGCGCGATCCCTTGTTTTCTGCCTTTGCTTGAAGTTCCGGCCGTGGCAAGCGCGCTGCCGGTCGCTGGACGCGCCAGCCCCGGGGTGGCTTGCGCACGCGGGCATCCCGCCCATAGGGTGACCCGGAACGCGCACCGGGTAGCTCAGAATGGCTGAAGTCGAATTGTCGTCCGTGAGCAAGGCCTGGGGACCCGATCCGGCGGTCTCGCGGGTCAGCTTCACCGTTAAGGCGGGGCAGCTGGCTGCGCTCCTCGGGCCTTCAGGCTGCGGCAAGTCGACCACGCTGCGTTTGGTTGCGGGCCTCGAGACCGTGACGTCCGGGCGCATCATCATTGGCGGCGAGGACGTGACCTCGCTGACACCGGCGCGTCGCAAGGTGTCAATGGTGTTCCAATCCTACGCATTGTTCCCGCATCTGAGCGTGGCAGAAAATATCGTGTTTGGCCTAAGGGTTCGCAAAGTCACGCCGGCCGAGCGCGCGTCCCGATTGAGCAAAGCAGCCGAGCTTCTCGGGCTGACGGCGCTGCTTGATCGGCTCCCATCGCAGCTGTCCGGGGGGCAGCAGCAGCGCGTCGCGCTTGGTCGCGCCATTGTCGCCGAAACGCCTGTGTGCCTGATGGACGAACCGCTTTCGAACCTCGATGCCCAACTGCGCGTGGAGATGCGGCGTGAGATTCGCGCCCTGCAGCAGCGGCTCGGCATGACAATGCTGTACGTCACGCATGACCAGCTCGAAGCCATGACGATGGCCGATCAGGTCATCTTGATGCGCGCCGGCTTGGTTGAGCAGGAGGGTGCGCCGGCGGCACTCTATGAAAAACCCGAGACCACCTTTGCCGCCCGCTTCATCGGAACGCCGCCCATGAACGTGTTGTCGCCCATAGCGCTGGCCAAGGTCGGAGATTTGCTGTTCGCCGGCGCGCCGAAAGTGCATCCGCCGGACGTGCTGGCTCTTGGCGTGCGGCCAGAAGAGGCGCGCCTTGCCCCGACCGGCGTGGCGGCAACGGTGACTGGCGTCGAATACCTCGGTGCCGACAGCCTGATCGACACCAGAATCGGCGACGAACCGTTCATCGTCCGGCTGTCCGGCCGTGCTTCTGTGGCCGTGGGGCAAGACGTCTTTGTCGGTTGGGATGCTGGCGCGACACATTGGTTCGATGCAAGATCGAGCCGCCGCATAAACGAGAGAAACTAGGGAGGTAACGGTGAAAAGGCGCACATTCCTGCAAGGAGCGGCTGCCGCTGCCGGTACGGCGGTCATCGCCAAGCCTGCCATCGCCCAAGCAGCGACCGAAATCACCTTTTTCTATCCTGTTGCGGTCGGTGGCCCCATCACCAAGCTGATCGATACGTTGGCTGCGGATTTCGAGAAGGAGAACCCGTCGATCAAGGTCAAACCCGTGTATGCGGGCACCTATCTGGAGACCCTGGTCAAGCTGATGACCGCTCACAAGAGCGGCAGTGCACCGGCCCTTTCGGTCGTGCTCTCAACCGACATGTTCACTCTCATCGACGACGACGCCATCGTTGCCTTCGATGACTTTGTGAAGACCGATGACGACAAGAAGTGGCTGCAGAGTTTCTTCCCCGCGTTCATGGAAAACAGCCAGACAGGCGGCAAGACCTGGGGTGCTCCATTTCAGCGCTCAACGGTTGTCCTCTACTGGAACAAGGACCTCTTCAAGGATGCGGGCTTGGATCCGGACAAGGCTCCCGCCAACTGGGCCGAGCAGCTCGCATTTGCGCAGAAACTGACAAAGGCTGATGCAAGCGGCGGCGTGTCGCAATGGGGCATTCAGGTGCCGGCTACGGGCTTTCCCTATTGGCTGTTCCAGGGTTTCTCGACGCAAGCTGGGGCGATCTTGACCAACCCGGAGGGCAATCGCACGTTCTTCGACAAGCCCGAAGTCGTGGAGGCGCTCAGCTATTGGGTGGACCTGTCACGTAAGCATAAGGTCCATCCGCCCGGCATTGTTGAATGGGGTACCACACCCAAGGACTTCTTCGAGAAGAAGGTCGCCATGATGTGGACCACGACGGGCAATCTGACCAATGTGCGCAGCAATGCCAAGTTTCCGTTCGGCGTTGCCATGCTTCCCGCTGGAAAGCGGCGCGGCAGTCCTACGGGCGGCGGCAATTTCTATATCTCGAGCAAGGCGCCAAAGGCTCAGCAGGAAGCGGCGTTCCGCTTTGCGCAGTGGGCAACGCAACCGCAGCGGGCCGCGCAATGGTGCGTCGACACGGGCTATGTAGCGGTACGCAAGGACGCGTTCGACACGGAAGTGCTCAAAAAATATGTCGCAGACTTTCCGGCCGCGGCGGTCGCGCGCGATCAGCTGGAATTTGCGGTCGCCGAGCTGTCCACGCACGAAAACCAGCGCGTAACCAAAGCTCTCAATGACGGCCTGCAGGCTGCATTGACGGGTACAAAAACGCCCGATCAAGGGCTTAAGGATGCGCAGGTCGAAGCGGAGCGCATTTTGGTTCGCTATCGGTGAGGCCGGCGTCGATTTCAGCCGTGCAGGAAAAAGAAGGTTCCGCGGGAAGGCCGATGCGCCGCTGGTCCGCGGCCGTGCACGGATGGCTGTTGTTGCTCCCGGCCATGGCCCTGCTGATGCTGTTCACGCATTGGCCGGCGTTCGCCACTGTTATCGACAGCTTCTACACGACACCACGACCCAGACGGCCAAGCGTCTTTGCCGGCTGGGACAACTATCGCCAGATCCTTGATGACCCGATCTTTTGGCAGGCTCTGAGCAATAACTTGTGGTTCGCCGTCGGCACCATTCCGCTCTCGGTCGGGCTCGCCATGCTGATGGCTGTTTGGGTGAACGACCGCATCGCGGGCAGAACCTTGGTGCGCATGGCCTACTTTACGCCGACGGTGCTGCCGATGATCGCCGTCGCCAACATATGGCTCTTCTTTTACACCCCCCAATACGGGCTACTGGCGCAGCTGTTCGGCGTCTTTGGCGCAACGACGCAAAACTGGCTCGGCTCCAAGGACACTGCACTTATCTGCGTGACCGTCGTGGCGATCTGGAAGGAAGCAGGCTTCTTCATGATCTTCTATCTCGCCGCCCTGCAGCAAATCCCGCCTAGTCTGGCTGAAGCGTCCGCGCTCGAAGGTGCATCGCGCTGGTACTTCTTCCGTCGCGTGCAATTTCCACTCCTGATGCCGACCACGCTGTTTGTGCTGGTCAACGCGGTGATCAATGCCTTTCGCACGGTTGACCATATCGTGGTCATGACGCGCGGGGGACCGGACAACGCCACCTCCCTCTTGCTGTTTCGCATCTACGAGCTGGGTTTCGGCTTCTGGGATACGGCGCTTGCCTCGGCCATGACCGTCATCTTGTTGCTCGGCCTCGGACTCATTGCGCTCGCCCAGTACGGTTTCCTCGAGAGGCGGATACACTACCGATGACGGCGTCGGCACCATCAGCCCCTTACCAGCCCCGCGGCACGGGGCTGGTCGTAGAAACGGCCGCCGCCTGGCTGCTCGCCGTCGTGTGGATCTTGCCACTCCTGTACGCTATTTGGACAGCCTTCCATCCAGCCGAGTTTTCCGCGCGCTTTGCCCTGTTCGCCCCTCTCAGTCTGGAAAATTTCGTGCGGGCTTGGGAAGCGGCACCTTTCGCCCGCTACTTCTTCAACACGTTCGTGCTCGTCACCTTGATACTCGGCTGCCAGCTCGTCTTATGCACGCTCGCAGCCTATGCCTTCGCGCGGTACGACTTTCCCGGGAGCAACATCGCCTTTGCGCTGGTCCTCGCACAGCTGATGGTCATGCCGGACGTTCTCATCGTCGAGAATTACAAGACGATGGGCAAGCTCGGCGTGCTCGACACAATTCCTGCCATCGCGTTGCCCTACGTCGCTTCTGCGTTCGGCATCTTCCTGTTGCGCCAGACCTTCAAGACGGTACCCAAGGAGCTCGACGATGCGGCTCGCGTCGAGGGAGCCGGCGCCGTACAGACGCTGCTCAAAGTCTATGTGCCTTTGGCGCGCCCGATCTATCTTGCCTACGGGCTGGTCTCGGTTAGCTACCATTGGAACAACTTCCTGTGGCCCTTGATCGTCACGAGCTCGGTCGAGTCCCGCCCGCTGACCGTGGGCCTGCAGGTTTTCTCGTCGTCCGATCAGGGCATCGACTGGTCGGTTATCTGTGCCGCGACGCTCATGACCTCGGCTCCTCTGCTGGTCGCGTTCGTACTGTTTCAGCGACAGTTCGTGCAAAGCTTCATGCGTGCTGGCATAAGGTGACGCACGCATGAGGCTCATTTCATGGAATATCCAGTGGGGACGGGGCATGGATGGCCGCGTCGATCTCACAAGGATCGTCCGCGACGCGCGCCAGTTCGCCGACTTTGACATTCTCTGTCTGCAGGAAGTGGCGGATGGGTTCGGCGATCTGGAGGGCAGCACCGGAGAAAACCAGTTTGCCGAGATCGCCGCGCTGCTGCCTGGCTATCTGCTTGTGGAAGGAGCCGCTGTTGACCTCGCCAAGGCAGGTGGAGGCAGGCGCCGTTTCGGCAACATGATCCTGTCCCGCCTGCCGGTCGACAGGATACTTCGCCACGTGCTGCCCTGGCCTGCCGAACCAACAACACGCAACATGCCGCGCATGCTGCTTGATGTTGTGGTGCACAGCCCGTTCGCTCCCCTACGCATCATGACGACGCATCTGGAATATTTCTCTGCCGAGCTACGCACGGCCCAGGTGCACGCCATCAGAGAGATATTTCGTGCATCGATC
>Ga0075428_100007387_pt1 | contig 12188 bp, 10 predicted proteins | sample RhiMetdeltSRZDD2_FD_75291 | JGI IMG/M metagenome (GOLD analysis project Ga0075428, IMG submission 75291) | Populus rhizosphere microbial communities from Tennessee, USA - Rhizosphere MetaG P. deltoides SRZDD2 | ecosystem: Host-associated > Plants > Roots > Rhizosphere > Soil | place: USA...
CTTCGCGGACGGCGCTGCAGAGCATCCGGTCTGGTAGCGGCCCGGGCGACCTCGGAAGGAGCAGAGCATGCAGCGGAAGGATCTGGTTCCCGTCCACGGAGGGCTCGCCGAGCCCGTCGACCGCGTGGTGGCGCTCTCCGAGCGGCGCCGCTTCCTCGCCGAGGCGGAGCCGCTGCCGCGGCTGCGCGTCTCCAAGGCCGACCTCTCGACGCTGCACCGGATCGCCGACGGGACGCTCTCGCCGCTCGAGGGGCCGATGAAGCGCGATGCCTTCTACGGCGTGCTCGACGAGCAGAGGATCTCGGTCGGCGGGAAGCCCTACGCCTGGGGCATCCCGCTCGCCTTTCCCGCGACCGACGAAGAGGCGGGGCGGCTCGCGAAGGGCGGCTCCGCCGCGGTGTGCGAGGAGACCGGCGCGATCGTCGCGATCCTCGACGACCTCGAGGTCTATGCCTGGGACAAGCCGCGCTACGTCGAGCGCGTCTATCGCACCCCGCGCTTCGACCACCCCGGCGGGCGCATGGTCGAGCAGGACGCGCGCACGCGGCTCGTCGGCGGCTCGCTGCGCGCGCTGCCGCAGGTCTTCCACCCGGAGTACGGCGAGTACATCCTCTCGCCGCGCATCACGCGCGCGCTGATCCGCGAGCGCAAGTGGCAGCGCGCGCTCGCGTTCCAGACGCGCAACCCGCTGCACCGCGCCCACGAGTACGCGCTCGTCGTCGGCGCGGAGGTGCTCACCCGCGAGGGCCACTTCACCGGCGTCGTGCTGAACCCGCTCGTCGGCGAGCTCAAGGAGGACGACGTCCCGGCGGTGACGCGGATGCGCACCTACCGCGTGCTCCACGACCGCCGACTGCTCGGCCAGGGCGACAAGGACGAGGCGCTGTGGGAGTCGGTCGGGTACGACCTGAACGACGTCTTCGAGCTGATCGGTCTCGACATGAAGATGTTCTACGGCGGGCCGAGCGAGGCGATCATGCACGCGATCTACCGCCAGAACCACGGCTTCTCGGACCTCGTGATCGGGCGCAAGCACGCCGACGCCCCCTACGAGGACGGCTCGCCGATCTGGGGCGACTTCGACGCCCAGCAGGTCTTCGAGGAGCTAAAGGGCGAGCTGCACCTGCGCCCCTGCAAGATCGGATTCGCCGCCTACTACGAGTCGCTCGGACGCGTCGACCTGACGGAGCGCCACCCCGACGAGAAGCCCGTCGGGGTGAGCGGCACCAAGGTGCGCGAGCAGCTGCGCTCCGGCCAGAAGCCCGATCCGCGCATCATGCGCCCGGAGACGGCCGAGATCCTGATCGAGGCGTATCGCGGCTAGGCGCCCGGCGGGGGTGAGGATGAGGATCGGCGTCCCGCGCGAGCTCAAGGACCAGGAGTTCCGCGTCGGCATGGTTCCCGACGGCGTGCGGCGCCTCGCCGCCGGGGGCCACGCCGTGCTCGTCGAGCGCGGCGCGGGAGAGGGCAGCGGCTTCTCCGACGCGGAGTACGCCGCCTGCGGGGCGAGCCTGGTCGGCGTCGACGAGATCTGGGGCGCGGACCTCGTCGTCAAGGTGAAGGAGCCGCAGCCGGCCGAGATCGCGCGGCTGCGCGCCGGACAGACGCTCTTCTGCTACCTGCACCTCGCGGCGGCGCCCGAGGTCGCCGCGGGGCTCTGCGCGTCGGGCGTGGCCGCGATCGCCTACGAGACGATCCAGAACCCCGACGGCTCGCTGCCGGTGCTCGCGCCGATGAGCGAGGTCGCGGGCCGCCTCGCCGTCCAGGTCGGCGTGACGCTGCTGCAGCGCGACCGCGGCGGGAAGGGGCTCCTGCTCGGCGGCGTCCCGGGCGTGCCGCGCGGGCGCGTCACCGTGATCGGCGCCGGGACGGTGGGCATCAACGCGGTGCGCGTCGCGCACGCGCTCGGCGCCGAGGTCGACGTGCTCGACATCGACCTGCGCCGCCTCACCTACCTCTACGACATCTTCCGCGGCGAGCTCAACACGCTCTACTCGAACGCGACGAACGTCGAGCGCTCGGTGGTCGCGAGCGACCTCGTGATCGGCGCGGTCTACGTCGCGGGCCGACGGGCGCCGAAGATCGTCACGGAGGAGATGGTGCGCGCGATGCAGCCGGGCTCGGTCGTCGCCGACGTCGCGGTCGACCAGGGCGGCTGCATCGAGACGATCCGCCCGACGAGCCACTCGAATCCGACGTACGTGAAGCACGGAGTGATCCACTACGGTGTCACCAACATGCCCGGCGCCGTGCCCCGCACCTCGACCTTTGCGCTCACCAATACGACGCTGCCCTACGTGCTGCGCATGGCCGAGCAGGGCGTCGAGGCCGCCGTCCGCTCCGACCCGGCGCTCGCGCTCGGCGCGAACGTCTGGCGCGGAGACATCGTCTGCCGCGGCGTCGCCGAGTCGCTCGGGCTGCCCTGGAGGCCGCTCGCCGCCTAGCACCGGCGCGCCGCCGCCTAGCACCGGCGCGCCGCCGCCCGCGCGGCGACCCCGACAAGCAGCAGCAGCGCCGCGGCGGCCGCGAGACCGCGTCAACCCTCGCTCCGGGGGGACGCGAGCTCAGGGGACGATGCGCACCGGCGTGCCCGGAGGGGTCCGCTCCGCGAGCGCGTCGATGCCCTCGTCCGTGAGCGCGAAGCAGCCCTCCGTCCAGTCGAGGTCGAGGTCGCCCTGCCAGCGCGGGCCCTCGCCGTGGAAGCCGAGCCAGCCCCCGAGCGCGGTCGTCTGGGGCGGGAGGCGGCCGGCGCGGTGTGCGGCGGCGATCTCGTCGCGCTCCGCGGCGCCGATCCGGCCCGCGGCGAAGGCGCGCTCGGCGTCGGCGTCGGAGGGATACGCGAGCGGGAGGAAGAGATGGAAGCGGCGGCTCGGGCGCGCGCGCCCGAAGGTGCGGTACTCGCCCTCGGGCGTGCGCTCGTCGCCGCGCCGCAGCTTCGGGCCCGTCTCGCGCGAGAGCGCGATCGCGAGCTCGAGGCGGCCGCCGCCGGCGCACTGCGCGACGAGCCGGCGCTCCGACTTCCGCACCTCGATGCGCTCGACGCGCGCGCACGGCGGCGGCGCCACCGCGGCCGGCAGCGGCGGGGGAGGGGGCTCGGGCGGCGGCGGCGCGGGCGGTGGGCGGAGCCAGGCGCAGGCCGCGACGGCGAGCGCGAGCGAGGCGACCCCGAGCCGCCGCGCGCTCCTCGCTCGACCGCTCGCCGGGCGCCGGCGCACGCCGGTCGCAAGCGAGGCGACCCCGAGCCGCCGCGCGCTCCTCGCTCGACCGCTCGCAGGGCGCCGGGGCACGCGCGGAACGCTATCGGATCTCGCGGAGCCCGCATCGCGCGGCGCGGCCCGGTCCGCGATCGCGGGCTAGCCTTCGCCGCGTGCCGGCGTCCGGAAACGCTCCGCGGCTCGCGCTGCGCCTGGTGATCGCGCTCACCGGGATCTCGCTGGCGTCGAGCGCCGCCGCCGCGGGCGCGCCCGATGCCGCGGCGGAGGACGAGGCGCTGCCGCCGCTCGTCGGCGCGCCCGCGAACGACCTCGTCGAGGAGGGCGACACGCTGCTCGACGTCGCCGCCCGCAACCGGCTCGGCTTCGAGCGCGTCGCGCGCATGAACCCCGGCGTCGACGAGTGGATCCCCGACGCGGGGACGGTCGTGCGGCTCCCGACCCGCCACGTGCTGCCCGACGGACCGCGCCGGGGGCTCGTCGTGAACGTCCCGGAGATGCAGCTCTACGACTTCACGCAGCCGGGCGGGCCGGAGGTCTTCGCGGTCGCGATCGGCGACGAGATGGATCCCTCGCTGGTCGGCGAGTTCAAGGTCGGCGCGAAGCGCGAGCGCCCGGCCTGGCACGTGCCGAAGTCGATCCTCGAGGAGCGGCCCGGGCTGCCGCCGGTGGTGCCGCCCGGCCCCGACAACCCGCTCGGCGACCACTGGATGACGATCGGGAGCACGACCTACGGCATCCACGGCACCAACAATCGCTGGTCGATCGGGCGCGAGGCGACGCACGGCTGCCTGCGCCTCTACAACGACGACATCGCGCGGCTCTACGCGCGCACGCCGGTGGGGACGCGGATCCGTCTGGCCTACCAGACGGTGAAGGTCGGCAGCGACGGCGCGACGATCTGGGTCGAGGCGCACCCCGATCGCTACGGCCGCGAGCCCGACCGCCTCGGGAAGGCGCTCATGCGGCTCGACGCGCTCGGGCTCGGCGCGAGCGTCGACCCGGACGCCGTGCGGCGCGCGATCGAGGAGTCTCGAGGTGAGCCCGTCGCCGTGGGTCGCCTCGAATCGCGCGAGGCGACCCCGGCGGAGACGGGAGCTACTTCGACACCGACTTCTTGAACATCGCGTCGGCGCGGCGCGCGGCCTCGTCGGCGCGGTCGGCCGCGGCAGCGGCCTGCTGCTCGGCGGCGGTCGCCCGGGCGATGGCGTCGTCGGCCTTGCGGTCGACGGCCGAGACGCGCGTCTCGAGCGCGCCGACGCGCTTCTCGAGCGCCTCGACGCGCGACGTCGTCGCGCAGCCCGTCCCCAGCGCGGCGGCCAGCGCGAACGCGGCCATCCCCCCGATTGCCCTCGTTCCCATCGCTTTCCCTCCTGTGGATGCGCGGGCGGGAGGCTAGGCCGGGGCGGCCCCGATGCAAGTGGGGGCGCAGCACCGCGGGTCAGGTCGCGCGTGGCGGCTCAGACCGTACGGATCCGCGGCTCGCGCGCGCGGGCGAGGAGCGCCTCGCGCTCGCGCGCGTCCTCGGGAAAGATCGCGTAGCCGAAGGCGAGCGCCACGCGCACGGGCTGGTTCAGCGCCTCGTCGCGCGCGACGTGCTCGGCGACGGCGCGCGCGAGCGTGGTGACGCGCTCGGCCGGGACGGGCCCCGGGTCGGGCAGCACCACCGTGAACTCGTCCTCCGCCGTGCGCGCCGCGACGTCGAAGTCGCGCACGTGGCCGCGCAGCGCGTCGGCCGTGCGCTGGAGCACGCGGCGCAGCTGCGCGGCGTCGGCCTGGTGCTCGATCTCGCGCAGGTTCTCGATCCGGCACACCGCGAGCGCCAGCGCGGCGTCGTCGCGGCCCGCGCGCGCGAGCTCCTCTTCGATGCGCCGGCCGACGTAGGCGGCGTTCGGCAGCCCCGTGTCCTCGTCGAAGTTCTGGAAGCGCCGCGCGTGTGCGTGGTCGAGCGCGTTCGCGATGCCCTGCTCGACGTAGGAGACGAACTTCGAGAACAGCGCGAGGTCCTCGGCGCCGAAGCTCCCGGGCGTGAAGCGGTCGCTCGCGACGCGGTCGTAGAGCGCGAGCGTCCCGACGACGCGGCCGTTGCGGCGCAGCGGCGCGGCGAGCAGCGAGCGCACCTCGGGGGCGAAGGCGGCGAGGTGCGGGTCGTCGGCGATGCTGCGCACGTGGATCGCCGAGCGCTTCTTGATCACGTCGACGGAGACCGCCTTGTCGAGGCGGAAGAGCTTCTCCTGCAGGCGCCCATCGGCGGAGCCGAAGTAGGAGCGGATGCCGTAGCGGCGCGTCTCCTCGTCCTCGAGGCGCAGCACCGCGTGGTCGGCCTCGAGCACCATCGCGGCCGACGAGGTGGCGAGGCGCACGACCTCGGCCGGGTCGCGCACGGCGATCATGCGGATCCCGGCCTCGTTGATCGCTCCGGCCTTGGTCGCGCGGTTGGCGATGCTCTCGCGGCCGCGCTCGGTCGCGATCTCCTGGGCCGCCGCGGCGGCGATCTCGAGCAGCGTCTCCTCGGCGGCGCGCCCGCGCGGGGCGTCGGCGCCCCCCTGCACCGAGAGCAGGCCCCCGAGCGCGTCGCCCGCGACGAGCGGCAGCGCGGCGTAGGCGAGGGTTCCGTCGGCCCGGCGCAGCAGCGCCGGCTCGCGCGCGGCGGCCGCCGCGCCGTCGATGCCCTGGCCGAGCGCGACGTGGTACTCCTCGCCGAAGCCGCCCCCGGTGAGCGAGCTCGCGGCGAGGCGCAGGTCGCCCTCGTCCGGGTCGTGCAGGTAGAGCGTGGCGATGCCGTCGCCGGCGCGCGCCGCGACGAAGCGGCACAGCTCGGCGAGGCGCGCCGGCAGCGGCTCGCGGCCGCCGAGCACGCGGCGCACCTCCTTCACGACCTCGTAGCGCGCCGCCTGGCTGCGCAGCGCCTCGTGCTCCTGCGCGCGCGCGATGATCTGCGCGTCGAGCCCAGCGAGCTGCTCGGCGAACTCGAGGTCCGCGTCGGCGAAGGCGTCGGGCCGGCTCGTGTGGTGCAGGTTCAGCACGCCGAGCACGCGACCGGCGTGGACGAGCGGCACGCACAGCGCCGACTCGACGTCGAGGCGCTCGCGCACGATCCGGAAGGCCTGGCGGTCGGCCTTGCCGCGCAGGCGCAGCGGGCGCGCGTCGGCGGCGACCCGGCCCGCGATCCCGTCGCCGAGCGGGACGCGGATCTTCGGCCAGAGCTCGGGCTCGACGCCGACGGCGACGCGCACGTGCAGCTCGCGCGAGGCCGGGTCGAGGAGCATCAGCGAGCCGCCCTCGGCGCCGGTCACGCCGAGCGCGATCTCGAGCATGCGCTCGAAGAGCTCGTCGGTGTTGACCGTGAGGTTGTAGGACTCGACGACCTCCTGCAGGGCGCCGAGCACCTCGAGCTTGCGGTCGGAGGGCGGGACGGCACCGCCGTAGCCCCAGAGCAGGCGGGCGGTCAGCGGCGAGACGATCTGCACGCCGCGCTCGGCCGTCTCGGGGTGGCGCTCGGCGAACTCCGAGCCGCCGCTGGCGTCGATCACGGCGTAGAGGTTCGGGTCGCGCGCGAAGCTCGCGGCGTCGTCGACCAGCCAGCTCTCGATGCCGGCGGCGGTGCGTGGCGAGAGCTGGGAGAGGCGCTCGGTGAAGGCGCGCGGGTCGGGATCCCAGATCCCGGCGATCTCGACGTCGGGGTTCGCGGCGAGCAGCGGGAGCAGCTGCAGCGTCTCCTCGCTCGAGCCGTAGATGGCGATGCGCTTGCGCATCTAGGTCATCTGCTCCGGATCTCCGGGCTCGACCAGCGCGTCGAGGCGCAGCGTGAGCACGAGGGTGCTGGTCTGGCCGCTGCCGTCGCCCAGCACGAGCGGGAGCACGACCTCGCGATCGCCGCTGCGCACCGCCTCGCCGACCGACACGATGCTGAGGTCGGCGCCGAGGCGGACGCCCTGGGGCCGCTCGATCTCGCCCGGCGGCTCCGCGGCGGGGACCGGTGCGACGTGGACCGCGGCCGGCGCCGGCGCGACGTGGACCGCGGCCGGCGCCGGTGCGACGTGGACCGCCGCCGGCGCCGGCGCGACGGGGGCGGCGGGAGCGGCGGGAAGGGCGGCCTGGTCGCGCAGCGCGCGGATCACGCGCTTCGAGATCGTCGAGAGCGTCTGGAGCACGCCGGTGCCGTCGGTCGCCACCGCCTCGAAGACGGGGGTGCTGCCGAGCGCGAGCCGGCGGTGCAGGTCCTCGATCGCGTACGGGTCGGAGCGGTCGCGCTGGTTGTACTGCACGACGAGCGGCACCTGCTCGAGGCGGCGCCCGTAGGCGGCGAGCGCCTGGCGCAGCTCGCGCAGCGAGGCGAGATTCGCCTCGGCGCGCTCGGGGCGCGCGTCGGCGACGAGCACGATGCCGTCGACCTGGTCGAGCAGCTGCTTGCGCGTCGGCGTCTGCTCGGCGTGGCCCGGGACGGCGACCATCTCGATCTGCGTGCGCGTGCCCGCGATCTCGCCCAGCGAGATCGGCAGCAGCTCGTAGCCGACGGTCGGATCGATGCGGGTCGGCACCTGCTTGATCTCGCCGCGGTGGTCGGGGCGGAGCTTCGCGAACGCGGCGTGCAGGTTCGCCGACTTGCCGGCCCCCTCGCAGCCCCAGTAGACGATGCGCGCGTTCACCTCGGTCGCGTCGCGGCTCACCTTCGCCATCTAGAGCTTCCCCTTCTTGGTCAGCAGGCGGCGTGCGTGGATGGAGATCACCGACGGGACGTCCTTGCTCTTCATCAGCGCGAGGAGATCCGCGTCCTGGAGCTGGGAGACGAAGCCCATCGCGAGCGGCTGCGGCGTCTTCGGGTTCGCGGCGAGCGCCTGCTTCACCTGGTAGCCGCGCGTCCACTGGCGGTTCTGGGCCACGAGGCGCAGCACCTCGTCGCTGACGCTGCGCGACTGCGCGATCGAGATGATCTCGTTCTCGGTGACCTTCGGGCTCGTCACCGCCGCCACGGCGACGACCTTGTTGCGGTCGCGCACGAGCAGCCCGCGCGCCTCGCGATTGCCGAGCCGCGCGAGCTTGATCTTCTGGTACACCGTCATCTTCTGGATCATCGCGTAGAGGTTGGCGTTCTCCTTGGGGAGCACCTTGCCGATCGTCTCGCCCGACTCCGAGACGAGCTCGCGCGCGAAGCGGCCGAGGTCCTCGCCGAGGACGGCGCGGAGCGCGGCCTCCGCCTGGGCGTCGCTGATCGATCCGTCCGGCGGCAGCGGCGCGCCGCTGCCGTCCGTCGCCATGAAGCCGAGGATGCGCTCGATCACCGAGCGGCCGGTGAGCGGATTCCCGCCGAGGGCCTCGACGATCTCGGGCGCGCGCAGCATGCGCTCCTGGTTGTTCGAGACGATGTCGACGACGCGCTTGTGCGGCAGCGCGGCGAGGTAGGCGAGGGTGGCGTCGTCCGTCGCGGGGTTCAGCGCGATGCGCTCGGAGCGGTCGCTGCGGTCGCGGAAGGCGCGTGCGAGGTGGGAGAGGATCGCGGGGTGCACCGCCCCCACGAGCACCGGGTCGCAGACCGCGTCGGGCAGCGCCTCGAGGCTGTCGCGCGCGCGCGCCTTCACCTCGGCGTCGGGGTCGTGCATCAGCGCGAAGAGCACCGTCGCGAGCTCGACCGGCGGCAGCGGCAGCGCGCCGCGCGCGGCGAGCAGGCGCACGTCGCGGGGCGCGTCGCGGCGCGCGTACTTCTCCGCCTGCGGCGAGAGCGTGAGGCGGATCTTGTCGTGCGGCTGCGAATCGGTGCTCAACGGCTCGCTTCCCCGAGATCGACGCGCGGGGCAGCGGGCCCCGGCCGGCCGGGACCGGCGAGCGTCGGGCTAGGACGAGCCCGCCCGCGCCGCGCTGGCCTCGGCGATGACCTTCTCCCTCACCGGCGCCGGAGCCTCGTCGTAGTGCGAGAACTCCATGTGGAACTCGCCCTGACCCCCGGTGAGGCTGGTCAGGGTGCTCGCGTACTCCAGCATTTCGGCCATCGGGACCTGCGCCTGAATCACCTGCGCGGTGCCCCGGCCCTCGCTCGACTGCACGCGGCCGCGGCGCGACGACAGGTCGCCCAGGATGTCGCCGACGTGGTCGCTCGGCACCACCACCTCGACCTTCATCACCGGCTCGAGGAGGGTGGGGTGGGCCTTTTCCACCGCAGCCTTGAACCCGAAGGAGCCGGCGAGCTTGAAGGCCATCTCGTTGGAGTCGACGGGGTGGTGCTTGCCGTCGACGCAGCGGATCCGCAGGTCGACCACCGGATACCCCGCGAGCGGCCCGGCGTGGCAGGCCTCGAGGACCCCCTTCTCGACGGCCGGGATCAGGTTGCGCGGGATCGCCCCGCCGACGATCTCGTCGACGAACTCGACCCCCTCCCCGCGGGGCCTCGGCTCGACGCTGAGATAGCAGACCCCGAACATGCCCTTGCCCCCGGTCTGCTTCTTGAGCTTGCCCTCGACGTTCTCGGCGCGCCCGCGGACCGTCTCGCGGTAGGGGACCTTGGGCCGCTTCAGGTCGACGTCCACGCCGAAGACGCGGTGGAGCTTCCCGACCGTCGTGCGCACGTGCAGCTCGCCCATCCCCGAGAGCAGGAACTCGCCCGTCGAGGGCTCGCGCCCGAGGTGCAGCGTCGGGTCCTCCTCGACGAGCCGGGCGAGCGAGGAGTAGGCCTTGTCCTCGTCCGCCTTGTTGTGTGGCTGGATCGCATAGGAGATCACACCCTTCGGGATCGCGATCTCGGCGAGCCGGATCCCCCCCTTCTCGCCGGTCAGCACGTGGCCCGTGCGCACCGACTTGAGCTTCGCGACGGCGAGGATGTCGCCGGGGCCCGCCTCGGGGATGTCGACGTGCTCCTCGCCGCGCAGCAGCAGGAGCTTGCCCACGCGCTCGCGCTGCTCGGCCGTCGCGTCGATCAGCGCGCCGTCGGGCACGAGCCGGCCCGAGACCACGCGCAGCACCGAGAGCGTGCCGGCGTAGCGGTCGATGATCGTCTTGAAGACGACGGCGGAGAAGGGCGCGTCGGGGCTCGGCTCGACCGCGATCTCGGCGCCGGCGGCGTCGCGCGCGGGCCAGGCGCCGCGCGCCTCGGCCGAGGGCAGCAGGTGGACGAGCGCCGAGAGCAGCGGCGCGATGCCGAGCTCCGCGGTGCCCGAGCCGCAGAGCACCGGCACCAGGGCCCCGCTGCGCGTCGCGGCGACGAGCCCGCGCTCGAGCTCCTCGGGGGCGAGCTCGCCGGACTCCAGGTACTTCTCGAGCAGCGCGTCGTCGCACTCGGCGACCGCCTCGGTCAGCGCTTCGTGCGCGGCCTGCGCGGCCTCGGCGAGCTCGGCCGGGATCTCCGCCTCGCCGCCCGGCCCCAGCGCGCGCATGCGCAGCAGGTCGATGACGCCGCGCGCCTGCGCCTGCGTGCCGAGCGGGAGCGTCAGCACCGCGGGCCGGAGCTCGAGGGCGCGCAGCGACTCGACGGCGGCGTCGAAGTCGGCGTGCTCGCGGTCGATGCCGGCGACGAAGGCGAGCATCGGCATGCCGAGGCCCCGCGCCGCGCCCGCCATGCGCTGCGTCCCGACCTTCGCCCCGCCCGCCGCGGAGAGCACGAGCACGGCGCCGTCGAGCGCGTGCAGCGCGATGCGCCCCTCGGCCTGGAAGTTCGAGTCGCCGGGCGTGTCGACGAGGGTGAGGTGCCGGTCCGCCCAGTCGAAGGCGTACACCGAGGACGAGATCGTGTGGTGGCGCTCCTTCTCCTCGGGGCGGTGGTTCAGCACCGAGGTCCCGTCGCTCACGCGGCCGAGGCTCTGGCGGGCGCCGGCGACGTGCAGGATCGCTTCGCCGAGCGAGGTCTTGCCGTCCCCGGCGTGGCCGACGAGGGCGAAGCAGTAGGTGTCGCCGGGCTTGGTGTTCTTCATTCGGAGCGCTCCTTTCGCGCTGGCTCGGCCCCGGGCCGGTTCTTCTCGAAGATCAGGCGCAAGCCCTCGAGCGTGAGGAAGGGCTCCACGCGCTCGATCGTGCGGCTCTCCGCCGAGACGCGGCCGGCGAGGCCGCCGGTAGCGACCACGCGCGCGTCCTCGCCGAGCTCGGCGCGGATGCGTCCGACCATCGAGTCGACGACGCCGGCGTAGCCGTAGAGCAGGCCCGACTGGAGCGCTCCCGTCGTCGTGCGGCCGATCGCCGATTTCGGCTTCGCGATCTCGACCCGGTGCAGCATCGAGGCGCGCTCGAAGAGCGCCTCCATCGAGATCTGGATGCCGGGGAAGATCGCGCCGCCGAGGTACTCGCCGGCGCGGGAGACGCAGTCGAAGGTCGTCGCGGTGCCGAAGTCGACGGCGATCACCGGGCCGCCGAAGAGCTCGAAGGCGGCGACCGCGTTCACGATGCGGTCGGCGCCGACCTCGCGCGGGTTCTCGTAGCGCACCGGCATCCCGGTGCGGACCCCGGGCCCGACGATCAGCGCGGGTCGGTCGAAGAGCTTGGTGCAGACGCGCTCCCAGATCGGCAGCAGCGGCGGCACCACGCTCGAGACGATCACGTCCGTCACCTCGGCGGGCGAGCGGCCCTCGTGCGCGAAGAGCGCCGAGAGCACGAGCCCGACCTCGTCGGAGGTCTGCTCGCGGCGCGTGCTCGTGCGCCAGTGCTGCGCGAGCGTGCCGTGTCCGCCGGCCGCGTAGTCGAAGATCCCGAGCGAGACGTTGGTGTTGCCGATGTCGATGACGAGCAGGGTGGTCATGCGCCGTCCTTCGCGAGCGTCACGTCGCCCGCCACGACGCGCACCTCGTCGCCGGCGTCGCGGCGCATGCGCAGCGCGCCGTCGGCGTCGATGCCGAGGGCCGTCCCCGCGAGCTCGGAGCCGTCGAGCTCGCGCACGCGGATGCGGCGGCCGGGCATCCGGAAGCGCGCCTCGAAGCGCGGCCGCACCGCCGCGAAGCCGCCCGCGGCGCAGGCGTCGAGCGTCGCCTCGAGGATCCGATAGAGACGGCGCGCGAAGGC
>Ga0075428_100007388_pt1 | contig 12186 bp, 14 predicted proteins | sample RhiMetdeltSRZDD2_FD_75291 | JGI IMG/M metagenome (GOLD analysis project Ga0075428, IMG submission 75291) | Populus rhizosphere microbial communities from Tennessee, USA - Rhizosphere MetaG P. deltoides SRZDD2 | ecosystem: Host-associated > Plants > Roots > Rhizosphere > Soil | place: USA...
CATTTACGGTTCGTAGCTCATCAGTGAATCCGGAGTGTTCATGAAGCAGGAATCGCCGTTCGCGTCGACAGGAATCCCCGGCCTCGATCAAGTTCTCAATGGCGGCTTTCCGCGCCATCACGTCTATCTCATCCAGGGCGACCCCGGCGTCGGAAAGACCACGCTTTCGCTGCAGTTCCTCATGGAAGGCGCGCGCCTCGGCGAGAAGGGTCTGTACATCACGATGTCGGAAACCCGCGCCGAGCTTCTCGCCGTCGCGCGCTCGCACGAATGGAACCTCGATTCGATCGAGATCTACGAGCAGCTCGTCGGAGAGCAGGAGCTCACGACCGAAGACTCGAGTCTCTTCCATGCGGCAGAGGTCGAGCTCGGACCGGCGATCGACCGGATGATCGCCGAAGTCGATCGCATCAAGCCCGATCGCGTGGTCATCGACTCGCTCTCGGAGATCCGCCTTCTCGCACAGAGCACGCTGCGCTACCGGAAGCAGATCCTCGCGCTGAAGCAATTCTTCGCGGGACGCAACATCACCGCGCTGTTCCTCGACGATCGCACGTCCGAGACGAACGACATGCAGCTTCAGAGCGTGCCGCATGGCGTGATCGCAATGGAGCGCTACACGCCGAACTACGGCACTGCGCGTCGCCGGCTGGAGGTCGTCAAAGTGCGCGGTCTCAAGTTCCGCGCCGGCTATCACGACTTCAACATCCTGACCGGCGGCATCGTCGTCTATCCGCGTCTGATCGCCGCGGAATCGCCGCAGCGTCTCTCGCACACCGCGATCTCGAGCGGGCTCGGCGAGCTCGACGCGATCCTCGGCGGCGGACTCGATCGCGGCACGAGCACGCTCATCATGGGCCCCGCGGGCTCGGGCAAGTCGGCGCTCGCGTCGCAGTATCTCGTCGGCGCGGCCGCACGCGGCGAGCCCGCGTCGGTGTTCATCTTCGAAGAAACGCTGACGACGTTGTTCCGCCGGTCGGAGTCGATCGGGCTCGATCTGAAGCCTTACGTCTCCTCGGGACTGATGAACGTGCATCAGATCGATCCCGCGGAGCTGCAGCCGGGAGAGTTCGTGCAGCTCGTTCGCGATGCGGTGCTCGAGCGGAAGATCCAGCTCCTCGTCATCGACAGTTTGAACGGATACCTCAACGCGATGCCCGAGGAGAAATATCTGCTCCTGCATCTGCACGAGCTCCTGACGTTTCTCGGACAGCATGGCGTCGCCACGATCATGACGTTCGCGCAGCACGGGCTTCTCGGAAGTCACATGGCCGCGAGCATCGACATCAGCTACCTCGCGGACTGCGTCGTCGTGCTGCGCTATTACGAAGCGCATGGAACGGTGTCGAAGGCGATCTCCGTGATCAAGAAGCGCAGCGGATATCACGAGGCCACCATCCGCACGCTGCAGATCACGAGCGACGGCGTGCTGGTTGGACCGGCGCTGCGACAGTTCCGCGGCGTCTTGCAGGGAACACCGGTAATCGAAGAAGTGAGATCGGAAGGAGGCGTCCGTTAGGACGATGGCCCGATTCCTGATTCTCACACCGAAACCGCGGGATGCGGAGCTGATCGTCGCAAACCTCGCCCGCGTCGATCTCGATGCGCACATCTGCCCCGGCGATGGAGGGCTCCTCGACTGCCTGGGCGACGACACGACCGCGATCATCACCACCGAGGAGATGCTGCGGCCCGCGGTCGTGGAGCGGCTGCGGCAGGTCATCGACCAGCAGCCCTTCTGGTCCGAGCTCGCGATCGTCGTGTTCATCAGTACCGACGCGAGCGCGAGACGCACGCAGCAGCTCGACAAGCTCGGGCCGCGCGCGAACATCATGCTGCTCGATCGTCCGATCCGCATCAAGGCGCTGGCGAGCATCGCCTCGGGCATCGCGCGCTCGCGCGAGCGCCAGTACCAGGTGCGCGATCTGTTCGGAAAACTGCAGGAGCAGGTGAAGGAGCGGGATCGCTTTCTGGCGATCCTCGGACACGAGCTGCGCAATCCGTTAGGCGCGATCATGCTCGCGGCGCAGCTGGCCGACGGCGACGGAAAGCTCGATGCGCAACACGCAGACCGCATCGAGCGCCAGGCCCAGCATCTCTCGCGGCTCGTCGATGACCTGCTCGATCACGCGCGCATCGCGACGGGCAAGGTCACGCTCAAGCGCTCGCACACGGAGCTGAATCAACTCGTCGAGCAATGTCTGCGCGCGCTGCCGCGTACACGGTACCGCCGCGACGTCGCGGTTACGTTCGAAGCGAGTCCGGAGCCGTTGCCGCTCTTCGCCGATGCAATACGCATCGATCAGATCATCTCGAACCTGCTCACGAATGCTCTCAAGTACACGCCCGAAGGCGGACGCATCGTCGTGCGTACCTCGCGCGAAGACGGAATGGCGAAATTGTCGGTGGAAGACACCGGCGTCGGGATCGCCGCGAATCGCATCGCGACGATCTTCGATCTCTTCAGTCAGGCCGAGAACGCGATCGGGCGATCCGAAGGCGGGATGGGGATCGGCCTGAATCTCGTGCGCACGCTGGTCGGGCTGCACGATGGAACGGTGAGCGCGTCGAGTCCGGGGCTGAATCAGGGAAGCGCGTTCGTCGTGAAGCTGCCGCTCGCGACCGGCGATGAGACCGCTGAAGACACGCACGTGCGGCGAAGCGTGTTCGCGCAGAACGACGGCGAAGCGAAGCGCATCGTCGTGGTCGACGACAATGCCGACATCCGCGATCTGCTGGAGATCAAGCTACGCAAGCTCGGCCACGAAGTGTGGACCGCGGCCGATGGGCAGACGGGTCTGCACCGCATCATGACCGAGCGGCCGGATGTCGCCATCGTCGACATCGGGATGTCCGGTCTGGACGGCTACGAGCTCGCGCGGCGCGTGCGCGAAGAGCTTCACGACGAGGTGAAGCTCGTCGCGCTGACCGGATTCGGACAGGCCGAGGATCGCGAGCTGGCGCTGTCCGCGGGATTCGATGAGCATCTCGTCAAACCGGTGCGCGTCGATGACCTGCGCGAGATTCTCGGCTCCGAAGTTCCCTCTCCCCGTGGTGCGGGGAGAGGGTCGGGATGAGGGCGCCTAACGCCCCGCGGTCTGCACGTGCAGGCGGTTGATCACCTGGCGCACGCCGCTGACGCTCTTCGCTGCGTCGACGATCTTGTCGATGTCCGACTGGCTGGCCGCATGGCCTTCCAGCGTGACGACCGCGTGATCATTGACGTCGACTTCGATGGCGAACGTCTTCTCCGGAACGACTTCAGCGATCTTGCCGCGCACGTCGGCTTCCATTGCCTTGGCATCGACTTCCGACGGAAGAACGCGGTTCATCGATCCGCATGCAGTAGCGAACAGCACGAGAATCATGACTGCGAGTATCGAGTGTCTTCGAATCATTGACTTACCCCCGCGGGGAGGAAGAGCAACGTGTGTGCCGTGATGCGGGCAGAAAGCAGGCTCTGGATTGGGTCAGAGCTTCGATTTTCGTTTTGCGCGATCGCTCGCGTGCGCTTCGCGACGGAAGCGATCTTCGAGGACGGCGAGCTGTTCGCGTAATGCGATGTAGTGCTCGATCGCTGCAACGATCGCATCGCTGGGACTCTTCTTGCCGCTGACTTTTTGCACCTGGGTCAGTAGGTCGTCGGGGATTGTGATTGGGATTCGCATGTGCTCAGAACGTCAGATCGTACCGAATGCGGCGGCAATATCCGCCGGCAGCTCATCGAAATCGTTGTGAATCGTTGCCTGACCGGCGAACAGCCCCAGCTTCCTCCGGCCGACTGCGGCTTTCCACGGGATGAGAACTGCGACAGGCTCGCCGGCTCGTGCGATCACGATGCGCTCGCCGGCTTCCACTGCTTCGAGGAGCTGCGATAGCTCGGCCTTCGCTTCGTGAATGTCGACCTGTCGCATGGGACTCATGGTAGCGGCAAGCGTCTGTTTCGCGCAGCCTGGAAGGCTGCGGACCGGCAGGCCGGAGGCCTGCGCTCCGTTATCCGTGCCGGATGTTCATGATGTCGCCGTCCTGCACCACGTAATTCTTCCCCTCCAGCCGCCAGTGGCCCGCTTCCTTCGCTTTCGCGAAGGATCCGCCGGCGGCGAGGAAGTCGTCGTAGTGCACGACCTCGGCGCGGATGAATTTGCTGACGAAGTCGGAATGGATCACGCCCGCCGCTTCCTGCGCGGTCATGCCCGCGCGGATGGTCCAGGCGCGGCATTCGTCTTCGCCCACCGTGAGGAACGACTGCAGACCTAACAGCGCATATGCCTCGCGAATGAGCGTGTCGAGCGCGGACTCGGCGATGCCGTACTCCTGCATGAACAGCTTCGCCTCTTCGCCGGAGAGCTCCGACATCTCCATGTCGATCTTGCCGAAGAACGCGACGACGCGCGTGCGCAGCCCTGCCTTCACCGTCGCGACGCGCGCGATCTCCTCCTGTGCAATCGCTTGTTGGGATTCATCGAGCGACAGCGCGATGAGCATCGGCTTGAGCGTGAGCAGCTGATAGGTCTTCAGAATGTGCAACGCTTCGGGCTCGAGGTCCTCGTTGCGCAGCGGCTTTCCCGCTTCGAGAAGCGCGAGGCATTTCTCGAGAACGGGCAGCTCCTTCTTCATCTGCTCGTCGTGCGTGCGGCCGATCTGCTTGCGAATCCGATCGATGCGTGCCTCGAGAATGGCCATGTCGGAGAGGAGAAACTCCGTTTCGAACGTCTCGATGTCGCGCAGCGGATCGATGCTCCCTTCGGGATGCGGGACCGCATCGTTGCGGAAGAGACGCACGACCTGGATCAGCGCGTCGTTGTTCTTCACGGCCGAGAGAAAGCTCGTCGTGAACTGCGCGGTGCCGCTCGCGCCTTTCTTGAGACCGGCGACGTCGACGAATTCGATCGTCGCGTAGACGGTGCTCTTCGGCGAGAAGATCGCGGCGCAGCGATCGAGTCGCGCGTCCGGAACTTTCACGACGCCGAGGTGCGGCTCGCCCTTTCCGATGGCGGCGGGATCGAGATGCGTGTGCGTGACCGCCTGGAAGAGCGTGGACTTGCCGGAGAAGGGGAGCCCGACGATGCCGAGTTGCATATGCGCATTCTCCCATTACACTGCCGGACCCATGCGCGTGACGCTTTCCCTCTCGCTCCTCCTGCTCACCGCCTGCGCAACGACCGTTCCGCGCGTCGAGCAGTTGACGCTCGATGAAAAAGTCGGCCAGCTCTTCGCGTACGGTGCCCACGCGCGCTTCATGAACGAAGACTCCGCGACGTACGCCGAGCTTCGGCGTCAGGTGCGCGAGAACCACATCGGCGGCGTGATCTGGTTTGCGTCGAACGTCTACGAGACCGCGATGCTGACGCGGCGCCTGCAATCCGAGTCGCGCGTGCCGCTGCTCATGAGCGCCGATCTCGAAGCCGGCGTCGGAATGCGATTCATCGACACGACCTATTGGCCGCCGGCGATGGCCGTCGCGGCGACCGGCGATCCGCAGCTCGCGGAGAAGCAGGGCCGCATCTCCGCGATCGAAGCCCGCGCCCTCGGCGTGAATCACATTCTCGCGCCGGTCGCCGACGTCAACATCGATCCCGACAATCCGGTCATCAACGCGCGCAGCTTCGGCGAGAACGCGGAAAGCGTCGGCCGTTTCGTCGCGGCATTCGTGCGGGGCGTGCAATCCGAAGGCGTGCTCGCGACCGCGAAGCACTTCCCCGGTCACGGCGACACGCACGTCGATACGCATCGGTCGCTGCCCGTGTTAGGCGTCGATCGCGCGCGTCTCGATCGAGTGGAGCTCGTTCCGTTCCGCGCCGCGATCGATGCCGGGGTGGCGTCGGTGATGGTCGGTCACCTCGGTGTCCCCGCGCTCGACCCGACTCCTGCGCCCGTGCGCCCGCACGAAGAATCGGCCGAGGAGAATCCGTACACAAAAGACGCGGCGGAGACGATGCGCAGCGGAACGATGCCCGCGTCGGTCTCGCGTCCCGTGATCACCGACTTGCTGCGGCGCGAGCTCGGCTTCGATGGTCTCGTCGTCAGCGATGCGTTCGACATGGGCGGACTCGTCGCACACTTCGACGCAGGCGAGGCCGCCCTTCGCGCCATCGAGGCGGGCACGGACGTCATTCTCAAATCTTCGGACACCGACGCGGCGATTCGCGCGGTGAAGGAAGCGGTACGCAGCGGACGCCTCAGCGAGTCGCGCATCGACGAGTCGGTTCGGCGCATTCTGCGCGCGAAGGCGCGCGTGCGGTCGAGCGTCGGCACCGACGACGAGATCTTCCGCGGCGTCGACTCGAACGCCCATCGCGCGGTCGCCGAGGAGATCGCGCAGCGCGCGATCACGCTCGTTCGCACAGAGAGCGGCGTGTTGCCGTTGCGGGAGGGACAACGCGTCGTCACGATCGTCGTGAGCGACTTCCCGGAGACGGTGAACCCGCTGTCGCGGATCGAAGGAGAAATTCGGAAGAGGTCGAAGGTGCAGACGTCGACATTCATGATCGACTCGCGATCGCGCGCCGATGACATTGCGCCGTTCGTTGAGGCGGCGAAGAATGCGGACGTCGTGCTGCTCGCGCTCGCGGTGCGCGCGGCGTCGGGCGCGGGACACATGCGCCTGCCCGACGCAGCGCGCATGTTCGTCGCGCAGCTTCCGCGCGAGCGGAAGATCGTCGCCGTTTCGTTCGGCAGCCCTTACCTCCTTCGCGAGCTTCCGTCGCTGCAGACCTATGTTTGTGCGTATGGCGTGCAACCGGTGCTGCAGGTCGCGGCGGTGAAGGCGATCTACGGCGAGGCGCCGATCACAGGAACGCTGCCGGTGACGATTCCGGGACTCTAACGCCCGTGTTTCGCGCGGATCGCTTGCACGTCGCCGAGATGGCCGGCGGCGTGCTCGACTTCCTGCGCGAGGATCTCCTCGACGGTTTTCGTGTAGCGCTCTGCGCCGGGCGAGTCGTTGAGACTGACCGTGCGTTCGAGCGCGGCAGGACGGTCATCGAGAAGTTGCGCGAGATGCTTCCCGATCGCGCCTAACATCGCGATGGCCGGACCGACGCTCGCCTTGTCGTATCCGAGGCGCTGCATCCAGCGCTTGTTCGGATGGACCCACGTCCAGTCGAACTCCTGCCCGTCGTTCGCGAGCGCCGCGAGGATCATGTTCGACGCGATCAGATTCGCCTCGACGAGATGATGCACCGTCTCGCGAATCGACCAGCCCTCGCTCCCGCCGCGAAGGTCGAGCTCGTTCTCCTCGAGACCGCGAATCGCGGCGCGGATGCGGGAGGGGAGGCGGAGGTAGGCGGTAAGAGTGTTGTTCATGATGGGGCCTTTCGCTTTCGCCATGCGCGGATGCGCTGCACGATCTCGACGAGCGCGCTGACGAACACCACCGTCAACGCGGCGAACGAAAGATAGAACCCGAGGATCGGACTCTCGAACAGCGCGGCGCACCACAGGAAATATCCCGACCCGACGGCGAATGGAGGCTGCAGCGAGAGCAGGAGGACCGCGCTGAGGCTCGCGGGTGGACGGAATCGTTGCGCGAGGACGAGAGCGAGGAGGCCGCAGAAGACGATCGCGTACCAGGGCGGTAAGTCGCGAAGCGGGATGTGCACGATGGTTTTGCCGCGCTGGGTGCAGGTCGAGAACGGCAGGAGCCAACATCCCGCGAGGACGAGCGACGCGCTCAATCGTGTCTGCATCTCAGCTCCAGAACTTCCACCACTTCCGCTCTTCGCGCGGAGTCTCGACCGAACCCTCCGGCCACTCGATGACCGGCGGGCGGCGAGGTGCTCCGGCGAGGCGCCGCTGTTCAGCGCGTTGTTCACCGCGTCCAATTCGGAGCTCTGAAGCACGATGGCGTTGAACATCGCAGCGAAGTCGCGCGCGATCGACGGAGCGAGCTCGGTCGCCGCGCGAAAGAACTCCTCGTCCATGAGGCGCCGCTCTTCGCGCGTTTCGCCCTGAACGCGCACGTAGGTATCGCTGAGCGCGACGCCGGTGCCCTGGAAGAATCTCGCGCGCAAACGCGAGTGGCACGAATCGCATCACCTGCTCCGCGTCGCGGCGAGACAATCCGGCGCGGATCAGCCAGGCGAGACGAATCCCCGGACCGATGGTGCCGTACCGGGCGAGCACGGGAACGGCCTTATGAATCGCGGACGGCACGCTCACGATCACGACAATACGCCTTGACAACGTCTAAATCGAGACCTACCTCATAGGCAACCTCTCATGCGCGAGGATGTGATCGAGTTGCTCACGCAGCACGGCATTCAGCCTTCCGCACATCGCGTGGCGGTCGCGCAGTACGTCCTCACTACGCAGGAGCATCCGTCGGCCGAGCGCGTCTGGGCGCGCGTGCGCAGCCGCTTTCCGATGATCTCCCGCGCCACCGTCTACAACACGCTGAACCTCTTCGTCGAGAAGGCTCTCTTGCGCGAGCTGCATCTCGCGCCCGATTCGGTGGTGTTCGATCCGAACATGGAGCGCCACCATCACCTCATCGACGAAGACAGCGGCCGCATCTTCGATGTGGCATGGGGCGACGTGGAGGTCTGCAACATCTCGCGCATTGCGGGCTATGAGGTCAGTGACTATCAGGTCGTGATGCGCGGGCGAAAAAAGAAATAATCGAAGTGCTGCGCGACGCCTACGGGATCCGCCCTACGTCATCCTGACCCGTCTACGCGGGTCAGGATGACGTGGCACTACTTGATCGTCACCTGAACCTGTTCTCCCTTCGTCCGGTGATCGAGCACGGGACAGTAGAACGTGTACGTTCCGGGCTGGAACATCACATCGAGCGTCGCCGACTCGCCGGGCCCGAGATTCTTGTCCAGGCCGCGATTGACTCCGGCTCCTTCGACGAAGAGGTTATGCACCTCCTTGCCGGCGTTCGACGCCGTGAGGTTCGCAGGGCCGGGCGGAATCGTTTCGCCTTTGACGCCGATGCTCGAGTCTTCCAGCACGACGATCACCGTCGTGCCTGTGTCCGCGTCCGGAACGGCAGCGGTGCCACCGGGCGATCCCGGAGTCGTCGCGCTTGCGGTGTCCGATTCTGCGGTAGTCGTGGTTTGTGCCGTTTTTTCATTACGGCAGGCGAGGACGAGCAGCAAACTGAACAGCGTGAGAAAGACAAGACTTCGTTGCTTCATGCGGGGAGTGTGTTGCAAGACTAGCGCGCACCGAACCACGTCTTCAGCATCAGTTGCAGGCTCCACCGTTTCGCGTCTTTGTCGAAGCGTCCATGCGCGCCGTGATCGCCGGGAAGCGGCTTCCACAGATTGTGATCGCGATGCGGATCTTCGGGCTCGTCGGTCTGCGCTCCTTCGACGGCGGTGCGCGCGAGATAGCGATCGGCATATCCGGGAAAAAAGTTGTTGCCGATGACGGCCTTCGTGGTCGGCCATCCGACGTTCAACTCGCGCCGATGATGAAACGCCGACCAGACGATCGCCCGCGCCGCCACCTCGGGTTGAAAGATCGTTCCGACCGGTTTCGCGCGATGCGGCAGGCGGCTCAGCACCCAGTCGAATTGCGGCGTGTTGAGCGCAGGCAGATTGACCATGGTCAGGCGCACGTTGCTGCGATCGTGCAGCAGCTCGCAGTAGAGCGAGTCGTTGAATCCCTGGATGGCGTGCTTGGCCGCGCAATACGCGGCCTGCAGCGGAATCCCGCGATAGGCGAGGGCGGAGCCGACCTGCACGATCACGCCGCGATCCCGCGGCAGCATGCGCCGCAGTGCGGCCATCGTTCCCCACACCACGCCGTGATACGTGACGTCGGTGACGCGGCGCAGCTCTTCCGGTTTCAGCTCGCGAATCGGCGAGTAGACCGAGGCCATGGCGTTGTTGATCCAGATGTCGATCGGCCCGAACGTTTCTTCGACGCGCGTCGCTGCAGCGTCGACCTCGTCGTGATTGGCGACGTCGGTCTGCGCGACCAATCCACGTCCGCCGCGCTCCTCGACGTCGCGCTTCGCCGCTTCCAGTCCATCGACTCCGCGCGCGAGCAATCCGATGCTCGCGCCGCGCTTCGCGAATTCGCGCGCGACCGCGCGACCCACGCCCGCGGACGCGCCGGTAATCACGACGACCTCACTCATGCGAATTCCTTCCGATCGTCACCTCGTCGCCGACGACGTCTTCGACGTAGAGGAGCTTCGTCGTGACGAGGATCGTCGCGAGCAGAGGCTCGGCGATGAGCATGCCCAGTACGCCGAAGACCACGCCGAGCGATGCGACCGCGAGGATGGTCAAGGCCGGCGGAATGTCGAGACGCCGCTCCAGAATCAGCGGAGTGATGACATTGCCCTCGAGCTGTTGCATCGCGACATAGAGTCCGACGACCCAGATCGCCTTTTCCGGCGACTGCACGAACGCGATGACGATCGCCGGAATGGCGCTGAACACCGGCCCGAAGAACGGAATGAACTCGAGCAGCCCTGCGAGCACGCCGAGGGCCGCGGCAGCCTCGATGCTCAGCGCGGCGAGCGCGAGTCCGGTGAGCACGCCGACGATGGTCATGGCGATGAGGCGCGCGATCAGCCATTGCCGCAATGTGTCGCGCAGCGTCGCCAGAACTTCGCGCGCGCGATCGCGTTTCGCATGCGGCACGAGATGCAGAACGCCTTCGCGATAGAGGCCCGGCTCCGCGGCGATGTACATGGCCAGGAAGAGGACGATCACGAATCCGCCGATTGCGCCGAGAATCGACGAGACGACGGGGAACAAGAACTTCGTCGTACCGCGCAGCTCGTGGGTGAGCATCGCGGTCACGTTCTCGGCGTTCCGCATGCCGATGCGCTGCTCGATCGATTCGAGCGCCCGCGGCAGCACGCGTCCGAGCTCGCCGCTCTGATCGCGAGTCGTCGGACCGATGATCAGCGCGATGCCGCCGAGAGCGGCGAGCAGGATGACGACGACCAGCGGTGCGCCGATGGCGCGCTTGATGCGGATGCGCTCCAGCCAGTCGGCCGCGCGCGCCATCGGAAGGCCGAACAGGACGCCGAGGAAGGCGATGATGAAAACGGCGTGTGCGATCCAGAGAAAGCGGAGCGCGATCAGGATCGCGAAGACGATCGCGGTGATCTTGAGCGCGCGCGCCACTCAGATTCTGCGCTGCAATACACCTTCCATCGCCAGGTACAAGCCCGCCAACCGCTGCTTGACGACAGGATCCCCCACCGCGAGCTCGCCGAGAATCTTGTCCTTCGAGGCGGCGTAAGCCGCCAGCGCCGCTCTCGTGCGCGGCTGATTCTCGAAGGGCTCCGATGACGCGACTGCTCCGCAGCCGTCGAAGAACGCGCGCGCGGAGCTCGCGGCCACGGAATAGTTGTTGCGCTGCGCCTCGTGGCTCGCGACGCCGAGCTGGCGATGCAGATTCGCGAGGCGGAGATCGAGCTCCGCTTGTTTCAGCTCCGCGCGAAGGCGTCGCGCTTCCAGATCCTTGGGGACGTATCCGGCGAGAAACGCGATCGCGACGAGAATGATCGTGAGCACGATGACGCGGAAGCGGCGCGGCGGCGGTGCGGCAACGGCGACGGTGTCTTGCATGGCCATCAATGTATACGCCGGAGTGCGATTCCCGCCAGGATCAATGCGATCAGCGCGACCGCGCCACTCGCGTAAAACGACAGCGGACGATACGTGAGCGTGATCGTGTGGCGTCCGGCCGGAACGACCATGCGGATGAACGTGTCGTGCACGACGCGGCCGGTGTCGGTGCGCCATCCGGGAACCCAAACTTGACTCGACGCGATCGTGGTCTCGTGTGGCGCGTCAACCTCGACGCGCAATCGCGCCGGACTCTCCTGCACGATCGCGCCGATGCGTGCATCGCGCGCGAAGAAGCGTCGCTGCCAACGAGTCGATTCGTACAGCTTTCCATCCGGACCTTCGTAGCGAAGGAGCCACGCGGAGGACGCTGTGAATGTTGGATCGGTCAGAAGGAAGCGAACGCCGAGGAAGGCGAGCGCGGGATGATCGACATTCTGCACGCGCTTCACGTCGCTCGTCGGATCGTCGACCGCGATGTCTTCGAAGAAACGCGCATAGCTCGCGAGCGCCATCGGATCGTGGCCGCGCACGTCTTCGAATCCGTATTGCGCCGCGGCGTTCGGAAGGAACGTCCAGTCGTGCGCGACGATGCGCGACGGCTCGCCGGCCGAGAGCTCGCGCAGCTTCTCGAGGATCGGCA
>Ga0075428_100007390_pt1 | contig 12184 bp, 8 predicted proteins | sample RhiMetdeltSRZDD2_FD_75291 | JGI IMG/M metagenome (GOLD analysis project Ga0075428, IMG submission 75291) | Populus rhizosphere microbial communities from Tennessee, USA - Rhizosphere MetaG P. deltoides SRZDD2 | ecosystem: Host-associated > Plants > Roots > Rhizosphere > Soil | place: USA...
ACGCCGAGCATCGACTACTACCGCATCGCCGACGACCTGTCGCAGGACGTGCAACTGCCCGGGCTGCCGCTCGGTACGCGGGGTGGCACGCGCATCAGCTACGCGTTCCCGATGGACGCGGTGTACGAAATTCGCCCGCGTCTGACGCGCGACCTGAATGAGAGCATGCCGCTCTATACAGAGGCGCAGGTGCTCGAGATCAGCATCGACGGTCAGCGCGTCGGCACGTACACCTTGCCAGGAATCGGTGCGCGTGAGGGTCGTGGTGCGCCTTCGCCCGACGATCCGTCTGCCGAGCCGCCTGTGTCGTCCGCGCCGCCTGCGGCGCCGCCGTCGCCCGGCCAGGAACCCGCGCGTCCGGCGATCTCGCAGATTGCGCAGACCGTCCGCGCCAGCGCGAAGGAACGGCAGTCGCGCAATCGCGCCGACGAATCGTGGAACCTGCGCGTGCCGGTCAAGGCTGGTCAGCGCGAGGTCGTCATCACCTTCCTCAATCGCGTGTCGGCGCTCGACGAGAGTGCGCGTCTGCCGTTTCAGCGTCCGTATCCAGCGGGTGTCAACATTCCCGAGACGCGTCTGGGCGCGTACCTGCGCAGCGTGGAGATCGTCGGCCCGATCGACGCGACCGGCCCCGGACAGTCCGACAGCCGTCGGCGCATCTTCACGTGCGTGACGAAGGATGACGCCTGCGCGCGCAAAATTCTCTCGACGCTGGCGCGGCGCGCGTATCGTCGCCCGGTGACGACGGCCGACCTCGAGCCGCTGCTGTCGTTCTACCGCGAAGGGTCCGCCTCCGCTAAAGCTACGGCGGACACGTCGCAGGCGAGTTTCGATGAGGGCATTGAGCGCGCGCTCCGTCGTCTGCTGGTCAGCCCGGAGTTCCTGTTCCGCGTTGAGCGCGATCCGGCGAACACGCCAACTGGCCGCGCCTACCGTGTCGGCGACATCGATCTCGCCTCGCGTTTGTCGTTCTTCCTGTGGAGCAGCATCCCGGATGACACGCTGCTCGATCTCGCCGAGCGCGGGCAGTTGTCCACACCGGCGGTGTTGTCGCGGGAAGTCCGCCGCATGCTGGCCGATCCGCGCGCGGACGCCTTCATTACCAACTTCGCCGGGCAGTGGCTCTTCCTTCGTAATCTCGACGCGGCCGTGCCCGTGCAGAGCATCTTCCCGGATTTCGACGACGGCCTGCGCCAGTCGTTCCGCCGCGAAACCGAGCTCTTCTTCGACAGCATCGTCCGCGACGATCGGAGCGCGTTCGATCTGCTGCGTGCCGACTACACGTTCTTGAACGAGCGGCTGGCGAAGCACTATGGCGTTCCGAACGTGAAGGGCAGCTACTTCAGACGCGTGACGCTCGACAACGGCGCCGCCCGCAACGGGCTGCTCGGGCAGGGTGCGATTCTCACCGTGACGTCGTATCCCGATCGCACCTCGCCGGTCGTGCGCGGCAAGTGGATCCTCGAGAACCTGCTCGGGACGCCGCCGCCTCCGCCCCTGCCGAACGTGCCGCCGCTGAAGCCGACGAACAAGGAGGGCGCCGTGCTCTCGATGCGTCAGCGCATGGAGCAGCATCGCGCCAATCCGGTGTGTGCCAGTTGCCACGCGATGATGGATCCGCTCGGCCTATCGCTCGAGAACTTCGACGCGGTGGGCAAGTGGCGCACGCTGGGCGAGTCGTCTGCGGCGATCGATGCGAAGGGCCGCGCACCAGATGGCACGGTGTTCGAGGGCCCGACCGGACTGCGCGACATGCTGTTGCGCTCGGATCGATTCGTGCCGACGCTGACCGAGAAGATGCTGACCTACGCGCTCGGCCGCGGGCTCGAGTACTCGGACATGCCGGCGGTGCGTGCAATCGTGCGCGATGCGGCGAAGAACGACTATCGCGTCTCGTCGCTGATTGTCGGTATCGTGCAGAGTGCGCCGTTCAGGATGAGGAAGACGGCAGGATAGGCTTTGGGCTTTAGGCTTTGGACTTTCGGCTTTGGGCTCCTAAAGCCTAAAGCCTAGAGCCTAGAGCCTTGAGCCTAAAGCCTAGAGCCTAGAGCCTAGAGCCCAGAGCCCAGAGGCCGACAAGGATCGCCATGTTTATCACCAGGAAAGCCCTCGATCGACGAACCGTGCTGCGTGGCATGGGCGCCGCGCTCGCGCTGCCGCTGCTCGACGCGATGGTCCCTGCCGGCGTCGCCCTCGCGCAGACAGCGGCCCGCCCGCTTCGTCGTCTTGGATTCGTGTACATGCCGAACGGCGTCGCGCGAAATTTCACCGGCATCAATTACTGGACGCCAGTTGGTGAGGGCGCGAACTTCGAGTTGTCGCAGATCCTGACGCCGCTGGCGCCGTATCGCGATCGACTGACGGTCATCAGCGGCCTCGCCCAGCACCAGGCCGATGCGTTCGACGATGGCGCCAACGGCGATCACACGCGAGGAACCAGCTCGTGGCTGAGCGGCGTGCACTGCAAGCGAACCGAAGGCGCCGACGTCAAGAACGGGACCACGGCGGATCAGATCGCCGCGGCCGAGATTGGTAAGACGACCGCGCTGCCGTCGCTCGAGCTGGCGATCGATCTGAACTTCCTCGCCGGGCAATGTGAGAACAGCTACAGCTGTGCGTACCTCAACACCCTCTCGTGGCGTTCCGAGACTGCGCCGATGCCGACCGAGAACAATCCTCGGATTGTTTTCGAGCGGCTGTTTGGCGACGGTGGCACGTCGGCGGAGCGGCTGACGCAGGCGCGCGTGAACGCCAGCATCATCGACTCAGTGCTCGACGATCTCAATCGTCTCAGCCAATCGCTGGGTGCGACCGATCGTGTCAAAGTGAGTGAGTACGTGGATTCGGTGCGGGAAGTCGAGCGCCGCATCCAGCGCGTCGAAAAGGGCGGTGGCACGTCCGAGCTGCCGACGCTGGAACGTCCGTCGGGAATCCCCGAGCGGTTCGATGAGCACGTCAAGTTGATGTACGACCTGCAGTGGCTGGCGTTCCGCGCCGATCTCACGCGCGTGACCACGTTCATGTTGGGCCGCGAGCTGAACTTCAGGACGTATCCCGAGATCGGAATTAACGAGGGGCACCACGGCCTTTCGCATCATCAGGACAACCCGAATCAGCTGGCGAAGTACGCACGGCTGGGCACGTATCAGGCGGAGCTCTTCGCCTGGTTCCTCGAGAAGCTGCACTCCACGCCCGACGGCGACGGCTCGCTGCTCGATCACTCGCTGTTCCTGTATGGCGCCGGTTTGAGCAACCCGAATCTCCACGCCCATTACGATCTGCCGCTGGCAATGGTCGGTGGTGCCGCCGGCCGGATGAATGGTGGACGTCACCTGGTGTTCCCGGCGGAGACGCCGATGACGAACCTCCTGCTCACGATGCTCGACAAGGTGGGAGTCCAGGCGGAGAAGCTAGGGGATAGCACGGGTAAGCTGCCAATCGAGCCACTAAGCGGCGTTTAATCGTGACCTTTATATCGGCGGCATACACAGACTGCACATGATCACGACACACAGAGGCACAGAGGCACAGAGGGTTGTTCTGCTCTTTGTGTTGCTCGTCGCGCTAGTCGGAGCGGGCCCATCAGCAGACGTCACGCTCGTGCAGGCGGTGAAGGCCGGCAACGTCCAGACGGTGCGCGCGATGGTGAAGGCCAAGGCCGACGCCAACAGCGCCGAGCCCGACGGGACGACCGCGCTGCACTGGGCCGTGCAGAACGGCAATGTGGAGATGGTCGATTTGCTGATCCGCTCCGGCGCGAAGGTCGCCGCGGCGAATCGGTATGGCGTCACGCCGCTCGCGGTGGCCTGTACGGCAGGTAGCGCCGCGATTGTCGAGCGGCTGCTCGCTGGGGGCGCCGATCCCAATGGCACCCTCGGCGACGGCGAGACGCCGCTGATGACCGCGGCGCGCACCGGCAGCGCTGAGACGATCAAGGCGCTGATCGCGCGCGGTGCCAACGTCAAGGCCCGCGAGCGCCGCAAGGGCCAGACCGCGTTGATGTGGGCGGCAGCCGAGAACAACGTCGGCGCGATCCGCGCGCTGATTGAAGCGGGTGCTGACGTCAACGAACGATCGACCGGCGGATCGTTCACGCCGTATTTGTTCGCCGTCCGCGCCGGGCACATCGATGCCGCGCGGGCGCTCATCGATGCCGGTGTGGACGTGAACCAGTCGCTCACCGACGGCACGAGCGCGCTGGTTCTCGCGGTGGTGAACGCGCATTACGAGCTCGCCGCCGCGCTGCTCGACAAGGGCGCGAATCCCAATGCCGACAAGCAGGGGTGGACCGCGCTCCATCAGATCGCCTGGTCGCGCCGTCACAACGCCGGCTTCAACCTGCCTGGCCCGGTCGCGACGGGCGGACTCGACAGCCTCGATCTCGTGCGCAAGCTCGTACAGAAGGGCGCCAACGTCAACGCGCGGATGACGAAGGAGCCGCGCGACGGCAATCGCAATCAGTTGAATCGCATCGGCAGCACCGCGTTCCTGATGGCCGCCAAGTCAGACGACGTGCCGCTTATGCGCGTGCTGGTCGAGATCGGCGCCAATCCGGCACTCACCACCGAACGAGGGACGACCGCGTTGATGGCGGCGGCCGGCGTCGGCATCTGGGCTCCTGGTGAAAACCCCGGCACCCACGAGGAAGCGCTCGGCGCGGTGAAGCTCGCGCTCGAAGTGGGCGGCGGCCAGGTGAATGACATCGATCAGGACGGCGAGACCGCACTGCACGGCGCCGTCTATCGCGGCGGTGCGATTCCGGTCATTCAATTCCTGATCGACAAGGGTGCGACGCTCGACGTGAAGAACAAGAAGGGCTGGACCCCCGTCGTCGTCGCCGACGGTGTCGAGTACACACCGGCCGTACTGAAGCGCTATCCCGAGGCCGCAGCGCTGCTGCGCAAGACGATGCGCGAACGTGGATTGGCGGTGCCGCCACCGAATCACAGCGCCGAAAAGACCGAGGCCCAGGACACGGCGGCCGGCGGAAAAACGATCTGGGACGGCGTCTTCACCGACGACCAGGCCGGCCGCGGCCAGAAGATCTACGCCGTCTCGTGCGCGCCGTGCCACAAGGCCGATCTGCTCGGCGACAGCGGCACACCCGCGCTGGCCGGTGCCGATTTCTTCTCGCGCTTCAACGGCTCCAGTGTGGACGATCTGGTCAAGACGATCCGCGCCTCGATGCCGCAGGACGCGCCGGACTCACTGGGCACGCCGGCCTACGTGGATCTGGTTGGCTTTCTACTCAAGGCCAACGGCGGTGCTGCGGGTGCCGCGGAGCTCTCGCAGGATTCAGCGGTACTGAAGCAGATTCGGATTACGAACCCGAAATAACCGTAGGGCCGGTCCTTCTGGACCGGCCGGGAGAACCGACGTGAATCGACATCGCGCGCGCACGGTCGTCTTGTCGTCACTCGTCCTGTCTGGCCTCATCGTCATGATGGCCGGCACTGCCGCACAACAGGAGCAGCCGCCGGGCCAGGCCCCCGCAGCACCGGCGGGCCGCGGCAACTTCCTGAACAATTTCACCGGCAACATCACGGTCGGCAATACCAAGGACATGAGCTCGTCGCGCATCAAGTTCGACGCCGGCGCGCGGACCAACTGGCATCTGCATTCGGCCCCTCAGCTGCTGCTCGTCGAAGAAGGACGCGGCCGTCTGCAGGAACTGGGTGAGTCGATCAAAGATGTGCCTGCGGGACAGCCGGTGCTCACCAAGGCCAACGTTCTCCACTGGCACGGTGCAGCCCCGGATCAATCAGCGCTGCAGTTCAGTGTCTACAGTGGCACGCTCGAGTGGAAAGAGAAGGTCACTGACGAGGAGTACACGGGCAAGACGATTCGCCGCCAATAAACCTTTGACCTTCGCCCTTTGACCTTTGACCTTTGCCCTTTGATATGACTCATACGATCAGGTTCGCGTCGATTCTCGCGGCCGCGGCGCTCGTCACCGCCGCGGCGACGGTCATCGCTCAACAGAACACTGGCGCACCGGTCGTCAGCGAACAGCCTGCGGCACCGCCGCCAAAGCTTCCGGAGATCACCGCACAGGATCTGCTGGATGGGTTCAAGAATCCGGCGCGCTGGTTGTCGTATTCCGGCGATTACACCGGCCGTCGTCATAGTCCGTTGAAGCAGATCACGCCTGAGAACGCCGGTCGCCTCGTGCCGCAGTGGACGTGGCAGGCCGAGGGCATGCCGATCAACCGCGGCTTCGAATCCACGCCGCTGGTGATGGACGGCACGATGTACATCACCGGCAACCAGAACTACGCGTGGGCGATCGACACGCGGACCGGCCGTCAGATCTGGCGCTACCGCCGTGCGCTCCCGCCGGGAATGACCTATGGCGGCGCGAATCCCTCGAACCGTGGATTCGCCGCGTTCGGCAACCTGCTCTACATGGGCACGCTCGACGCGCACCTGCTTGCGCTCGACCGCGACACCGGCAAGATCGTGTGGGACACCACCCTGGACGACTACAAGCTGGGCCACGCGGCGATTGCCGCGCCGCTCGTCGTCAAGGACAAGGTGATCACGGGTAACTCCGGCGGCGACATCCCGACGCGCGGCTTCATCGACGCCTACGACGCGAAGACGGGCAAGCGCCTCTGGCGCTTCTATACCATTCCCGCCAAGGGCGAACCGGGCAGCGAGACGTGGTCGAACGAAGAGGTGCTGCCGCGCGGCGGAGGCGCCACGTGGGTGACCGGCACCTACGATCCCGAGCTCAATCTGATCTACTGGGGCGTCGGCAATCCGAACCCGGATTACTGGAGTGCCGAGCGTATGGGCGATAACCTCTACACCGCCTCGCTCGTGGCGATCGACGCCGACACCGGCAAGCTGAAGTGGCATTTCCAGTTCACGCCGCACGACACCCACGACTGGGACTCGAACCACATTCCGGTGCTCGGCGACGTGGCGATCAACGGGCAGATGCGCAAGGTGGTGATGGTCGCCAATCGCAACGGGTTCTACTACACGCTCGATCGCACCACTGGCGAACTGCTCGTCGGCAAGCCCTTCACGGCTACGAAATGGGCTCGCGAGCTCGATCAAAAAGGTCGTCCCATTGTCTTGAGCAACGGCGTCGTCCCACCGGGCGGCACCGAGGCGACGACGCCGTGTGTACCCGATTTCCGCGGCGGCACGGTCTACAATCCGCCGTCGTTCGATCCGGCGCTGCAGCTGTTCTACGTGATGGCGCGCGAGACGTGCGCGTACTACACGCCGACGCAGCAGGAGTGGCAGGTCGGCCGCTCGTACATGGGTGGCGGCATGCGCAAGCTGGCCGAGCCTGATTTCAGCGCGCTGCGCGCGATCGATCCGAAGACCGGCGCCATCAAGTGGGAGCACAAGTTCGAGACGGCGTCGCTCGCCGGCGTGATGTCCACCGCATCCGGCGTCGTGTTTGCCGGCGACCACGAAGGCTCCTTCAATGCCTTCGATTCGAAGAGCGGCAAACGGCTCTGGTCGTATCGCACCGGCTCGCCCGTCTGGGGCGCGGCGCCGGTGACCGTCATGCTCGACGGCCGACAGCACGTGCTCATCCCGTCGGGCAACACGATCACGGCATTCGCGCTGCCCGAGAAATGAGCGGCTGGGGTCAGATCTTGATTTTTGCGCGTGGGGTCGGCGCCGTTATGAGGTGCAAGAATCAAGATCTGACCCCGAAGCTCAGCGCACTCGCGGTCGCGCTCGTCGCGACGATCACAGCGGTCGAAGGCCAGGCGCCGCGTTCGTCGCCCGCGCCACCGCCGCTGCCGCAGACCTTCTTCAGCGGCGAGACGCCCATCCGCGTCGTCCCGGTGGCGAGAGGACTCTCGCACCCGTGGAGCCTTGCGTTCCTGCCAGACCCCTCGACTTCGCTCGGGGCAGGTGGCGTGACCATGCTCGTCACCGAGCGCGAGGGCCGGCTGCGCATCATCCGCAACGGCGTCCTCGATCCGGCGCCGATTGCCGGGGTTCCCAAGGTCTTTGCGCGTGTGCTGGGCGGATTGCTGGATGTCGCGCTGCATCCCGCATTTGCGCAGAACCGAATCGTCTATCTGAGCTACTCGAAGGCAGGCGAGAACAACCTCTCGACGACGGCGCTGGCGCGAGGCCGGCTGGATGGCGCGGCACTCACCGACGTCAAGGACATCTTCGTCGCCAACACGTGGAGCAAGTCGAACACGAACTACGGTGGCCGCATCGCCTTCGATCGGGCTGGCTTCCTCTATCTCACGCTCGGCGAGCGCCAGGAGCAGCAACGCGCGCAGGACATCAAGGACCACGGCGGCAAGGTGATCCGGCTTCGCGACGATGGCAGCGTCCCGCCAGACAACCCATTCGTGGGCAAGTCGGGTTATCAGCCTGAAATCTACACGGTGGGTCATCGCAGCCCGCAGGGGCTGGCGATGAACCCGGCGACCGGTGCGCTGTGGGAGAACGAGCACGGTCCGCTCGGCGGCGATGAGCTGAACATCCTGCAGGCGGGAAAGAACTACGGCTGGCCGCTCGTCACCTTCGGCACCGACTATGACGGCACGAAGATCAGCGAGGCCACGACGCGCGCCGATCTCGAGTCGCCGTTCGTGTATTGGGTGCCGTCGATCGCAATCTCCGGACTGACCTTCTACACCGGCGACCGCTTTCCTCAATGGAAGGGCAACGTCTTCGTGGGTGCGATGTTCGCCGGCCGCAGTCGCGGCACTGGCCACCTCCAGCGCATCGTCATCAACGAGGCAGGGCGGCCGATCAATCGTGAGCCGCTGCTGACCGAACTGCGTCAGCGCATTCGCGATGTGCGGCAGGGGCCGGACGGTCTGCTCTATCTGCTGACCGATGAGGACGATGGGATGGTGCTGCGGCTGGAGCCCGGTGCGCAGCTCGCCGCGCCCAACGCGTCAGGCGTTGCGATGGGCCATCTGCATTACCGTGTGCGCGACGTCGAGGCGAACAAGAAGTTCTGGATCGCCCTCGGCGGCGACGTTCGTAGTGTCCGTCCGCCTTCGCCTTTGGCTTCGGCGGGACTGGACCGGGAGAGTGTGGTCCTGAAGTTCAACGACGTGCTGGTTTTCCTCGAGCAGGGCGACAGCACTGGCGGCACCGACGGCTCCATCGTCAATCACGTGGCCTTCCGCGTGCCGGAGCTGACGTCGGTCGAAGCGGCTGGGCTGAAGGTGGCGCGTCTCAATGGATTCCCCGGTGTTGCCTCCACCAACACGCCCGAGGGCGAACGCATCGAGCTGTTCGAGAACGCCGCGACCAACCTGACGTTCGCGCAGGACGCAGGCTTTGACGATGCGGTGGCAAAGCGTCACAACCGGCCGCAGACCGGGGCGATCGCGTTTCACCACGTGCATCTCTATGTGCCGGACGGCCAGGTGGCGGCCGCTAAAGCGTGGTATGTGCGGATGTTCGGCGGAATCCCAGGCAAGCGCTCGAACTACGAGGCGGTCGATTTGCCGGGCATCAACCTGAACTTTTCCGCGGCGCCGAAACCGACCGTCCCCACCAAGGGCCGGATGCTGGATCACATTGGATTCGAGGTCCGCGGCCTGGCGGCTTTCTGTCAAAGACTGGAGGGGTTGGGTGTTAACCTTGATGTCCCCTACACTAAGGGCCCGTCGGGGCTGGGAAGCGCACGCCTGACGGACCCGTGGGGCACGTCGATCGAGTTGACTGAAGGTCTAGAGGTCCGTATCAACTGAGGGTATGACCGTGAGCACTCGCACGTCTGTATACGTCCTGTCGTCAGCGCTCATCATGGCGGTCTGTCTCGTGCCGACGCTCGGCGCACAGCGCGGGCAGGGCGGCGGTGGACGTGGTGCTGGTGCGGCGCCGCAGGCGCCGGCCGGACCGGCTCCGCGTCTCGCGAACGGCAAACCCGATCTGAGCGGCTACTGGGCCAACCCGTATACGCCGCACATGGCGGCGCGTGGCGTCTTCGATCCGGCGACGCGTCAGCCGCTGAAGTTCGAACGACAAAATGAGGCGCTGCCGAATGCGAAAGCGCCGGCCGCTGGTGGACCGCGCACCTACGATCTGCCGTACACCGATTGGGGCCTGAACAAGTGGGTCACCTACGACCCGGTTACGAACGGCGACTACGCGGGCAACTGCTTGCCGTTCGGCATGTCGCGCAACATCAACTCGCCGCACGGTCTGCAGATCGTCCATCACGTGGATTCGCTCGCGTTCCTCTTCGAGCAGGACACGTGGTTCCACTGGGTGCCGCTCAAGCCTGATTTCAAGTGGCCGGCCGACATTCCGGAGTCGTGGAACGGCGTCTCCACTGGCAAGTGGGACGGCGACACGCTGATCATCGAGACCAGCGGCTTCAACGGCTACACCAGGCTGGACACCGCCGGCCATCCGCACAGCCGGGAACTGAAGCTGACCAATACCTTCAAGCGGCTCGACTCCAACTCGATGGAGCACACCGTGACGGTGCACGATCCGAAGACCTACACGCGCGACTGGATGAACATCCGCACGTGGCGAGTGAAGCCGGCGGGCGACGTGATCATGGAATATTCGTGCAACGAGAATAATCTTCGCAGCTTGATCGAGGGCTCGATCAAGGTCTGGCAATATCCGGACGACGTGGACAAGTAAGGGAGGCATCGATGACACGCAAGGCGTCGTTGTGGCTGGTGGCTGGTGCCGTGCTGTTCTTCACGGCGCAGCTGGGTGCGCACCATTCCATTTCCGCCGAATTCGACACGAACAAGCCGGTCAAATTCACCGGCAAAGTGACCAAGGTCGAGTGGATGAATCCGCATATCTACACGCATGTGGAGGCGGTGGATCCCGACACCGGCAAGACGGTCACGTTCAAGGTCGAGGGTGGCCCTCCGAACTCGCTGTATCGGCAGGGATGGCGCAAGGACACCGTCAAGGCTGGTGACACGGTCAGCGTGAGCGGCGTTCGCGCGAAGATCCCGACGTCGATGAACATCGGTGTCGCGACGATCACCACCGCCGACGGCAAGCGCATCTACGGCAGCGCCGGCCAGACTGGCGCTCGCGGCGAAGGCGCGCAGAACAACTAGCACGCGTAGGGCCGGTCCGCCGTCGCCAAGGCTATGGCGGGACCGGCCTCTCGATCTTATGCACAAGCGCCTCGCGCTCTCGATCGGCGTGGCTGCGGTGGCGGTGTTCGTATGCGCCGCGACCGCTCCCCTCATCGGCCAATCGCCGTCGGCCGCGCGAAGCGCGGTGCCAGAAGGACCAGCGCCGCGCACACCGTGGGGCGATCCCGATCTCCAGGGCACCTACACCAACACCTACGAGAACGGCACGCCTTTCGAGCGGCCCGACGCGTTCGCCGGCCGCACGCTCGACGACATCAAGGGCGACGAGCTCAAGGCGATCAAGCGCGCGCAGCAGCAGCGCACCATCGCGGCGTTTCTCGGTCCCGAGCACGCCCCCGACAACTGGTGGCAGGACAATCTTTATCTCGAGCGCGGCAGCCAGGCATGGTTCGTCGTCGATCCGGCGGACGGCAAGATCCCGGCGATGACGGCCGAGGCCCGGCAGCGTATCGACGCGCGCGCTGAGGCACGGAAGAAAAGCGGACGCGGACCAGCGGATTCGTACGAGGATCGCAGTCTCTACGATCGCTGCATCACGCGCGGTCTCCCTGGATCGATGCTGCCGGCGATTTACGGCAATCAATATCAGATTGTCCAGGCGCCCGGATACGTCGCGATCATGTACGAGATGATCCACGAGACGCGCGTCATCCCTCTCGATGGACGTCCGGCGATCGGTCAGGGCATCGAGCAGGACATGGGCGTCGCCCGCGGCCACTGGGACGGCGACACGCTCGTCGTCGAAACAACGAACTTCAAGGAGCGCAGCGCGTATCGCAACGCCAACGCGGTGACATTGACGCTGACGGAGCGCTTCCAGCGTATCGCCGCGGACAGAGTGCGCTGGACGGTCACTGTGGACGACCCGAAGACCTGGACGCGGCCGTGGACGTTCGCGCTGCCGCTGACCGCCGATCCCAACCCGCTGCCGCTCTACGAGTGCCACGAAGGTAACTACGGATTGAAGAACATCTTGAGCGCGGCTCGTGCAGAGGAGAGAGCCGCGAAGCCGTAATGATGCGGGGATCGGGGATCAGAAGCCGAGCCCACGTTCCTGATCCCTGATCCCTGATCCCTGCTCCCTGATCCCTGATCCC
>Ga0075428_100007394_pt1 | contig 12178 bp, 9 predicted proteins | sample RhiMetdeltSRZDD2_FD_75291 | JGI IMG/M metagenome (GOLD analysis project Ga0075428, IMG submission 75291) | Populus rhizosphere microbial communities from Tennessee, USA - Rhizosphere MetaG P. deltoides SRZDD2 | ecosystem: Host-associated > Plants > Roots > Rhizosphere > Soil | place: USA...
ACGGCGCGCAGGCGAGACGCATCGTCGGGCGACATGGAGGCTCCGGTCGCGCAGGGGTGACCGGATCATTCTAATTATTGGCCGGTCGAAGAAATAGTCACAGATCAGCAAGGTAAACGGCCGTCGTCTCATCCCAAACGGTGCCGACGTGGATGTTATTGTCCTTGGCGTGTCGGCGCAGCAGTTCGATGGCGCCGCGGACTTCGGCCCCGTTCAGGAACTCGAAGAAGTACTCGCCGCGGCGCAGGTGGCGGAACCGAAAGATACCCACGCCGCGGGTTCGTGGCCCGGGCGAATCGACGGCGATTCCAACTAACTCCTCCCACCGGGCGCGGAAGTTTCCCTGTTCCGTCGCGTGGACGAGCAGCGTGGGCAAGTCGAGTCGATCCAATCGCTGCTGAATGACTTCGCCGCCCGTCTTCTGGTTGTCGGCGACCATCATCGCCGCTTGTTTGCCGATGAACGCGCCGATCACACCGCCACCAACGGCCGCCGCGGCCGCATAGCCGGCGGCCATGTTGAAGTCCGCTCCCGGGCCGGCGTCGACCACGAGAAGCTCATCCGGCAGGACGTAAATGCGAGTCATGCGGTTGTACCGGGCCCGGTAGGTCGCCCGGACGAGGAAAAACGGCGGCGGTGGGTCCGCAACCGGCCGCTGCGCCAGGCCGGCCGTCGCCAGATCGGTCGTCGGGACAGCGGCCGGCAAATATGGCTGAAGCCGTTTAGCGAGCTGCGGACGTCCTGCGGCCGGTTGGTCTTCCATCTGCGGTCGCGACGTTCGGGGCTCGCGCCGCGCCTCGCGACGCCGGTCCCGACGGGCCTCGGCTGAAGGCTTGGCCGGTTCCTTTTGACGGAGCACAAAAAACCCCACGATACCCAGCGGCACACCAATCGCGCCGAGAAGGATGACGCCCAATACCGCCGCACTGAGTCCTTCGCCGCGGTTCTCGTCCTGCCTGCGCGCGTCCTCTTCGAGTTCGAGTTTCGATTTCTTCGCCGGTTCGAAGATGAATTCGTCCGCGGGCGTGTCTGTGGACCCGTCCGGCCGCGCCGCTGAGTCGTTTGCTTTCCCCGCGGGAATAGAACCGGTTGTCTTCGCGGCGGCAGCGGAATCCTTAGCCTTCGGCGGAGGCAGCGGGACGCGCACGTACGTCAGACCAAACGTCCGCAATTGTCGTCGCTCTTCAACTGCGAAGATTCCTGCCACCGGGCGGCCCCGCCCGTCAATGTACTGCTCGCTCCCGCCCTCTGAGCTGCCGATGAATTCGCTCTTGTAGCTGTCGTCGGGATCGAGACGGCCGCTGTCGATTCGCATGTACAAGAGGCGGAGGCGGTCCATGGCTGCGCCGGTTCGAATCCACATTCCGCCCACGGCATACCCGGGCTTTGCCACGACGCGAACCTGGCGGATAACTTCATTCGCATTCATGTTCCCGACGGGGCTACCGACCTGCTCGAGGTCGCCCTTTCGGTACACCGGACGGATGGCGTAAGGGATTTCGCGATCAAACCACCGGGCAAGCCCGGCCTCGAATCCCACGAGCACGCTGCCATCACCGCCAATGTCGCGGTAGTCTGCCTCCTCCGCCCGATCGCCGAGGTTTTCCGAATCCAGCACCTGGCCCGCATTAACCGCTTTGCGTACCGCGTCCGGGAGCGTCGGCCCAGGCTCGTCCGCGAAGGCGGGTGGAACGAACAGGAGGGAGAACACGAAGAGGAAGGCAAGGCGGCGCATAGTGGTCCCGTGGGGCGCTTCGTCGTCACGAGCACTCGACACAAGGTTAGTACAGAAACGCAGCGCGTGCGGGGTGATCGTTCCTCGAGTGCTGCTTCCTATGTGAACGTGGGAACTGGTTTGAGATGGTGTTGATAGGAAGTGTCCCGGTTCGGTAGCCAAGGATCGGCTGGAGCCTGAAGCGCCAGCGAAGGGAACACTCCTTCGCTGGCGCTTCAGGCTCCGGCCGCGAAATCAGTGGTCAGCGCCCGCGGCCGCGACCTCGACCGCCGCGTCCGCCGCGGTCGTCGCGACCCCGTCCGCCGCGATCGCCTCGCTCCCGGTCCCGGTCCCGGTCTCGGTCCCGGTCTCGGTCACCCCGATCGCCCCGGTCGCCGCGATCCTCCCGTTCCTCGCGCCGCTCCGGCGCGCGAGCGGTTGCCGCGGCCCCAACGATCATCGGCACCTCGTGGCCGTTGTTGTCGAACCCGTGCACCTCCAGCAACTCGGGTGACACTCCCGTCTTGCCGTTCAGGGCGACCGTCATCGCGCCCTCGTCCTCCCAGTGCAGAATCTCGCGCCGCTTCTTGTTCAGCAGGTAATGGGCCACGTCCGCGTGGACGTGCACCTCAACGTTCTTGGCCAGCTTCCGGTGGGCAGTCAACTGGATCATCCGCATCACGTCGATGCTCATCGACAGCGGGGTCTTCACCAGGCCGGTCCCCCGGCAGTGGCCGCATTCGTGGTACGCGGTCCGCTTGAGTGAGGTCTGCACCCGCTGCCGCGTCATTTCGATGACGCCGAACGCACTGGTTTTCAGAATCTTGGTCCGCGACCGGTCGCGGCGCAGCGCCTTTCGGAAGGTCTCTTCCAGGTTCCGGCGGTGCCGCTCGTCCTTCATATCAATGAAGTCGTTGATAATCACGCCGCCCAGGTTTCGGAGCCGAAGTTGCCGGGCGATTTCGCGGGCCGCCTGCAGGTTGGTCTGGTAAGCTGTTTCCTCCGCGTCGTCGCCGACCCGGAACGTCCCGCTGTTGACGTCAATTGCGACCAGCGCTTCCGTCTGCTCAATGACCAGCGACCCGCCGCCCGGAAGCGGTACTTTCTTGTCCTGCAATTTCTGAACTTCTTGCTCGATCTTGAAGTGGTGGAAGATCGGTTCCGCGTGCGCGTGTAACTTGAGCCGGTCGGCGAACCGCGGCATCACGATCTTCATGAACTCCTGTGCCTGCGAGAATGCCTCGGGCTCGTCGATGTAGATGGCATCAATGTCCGAGGTGAACATGTCCCGGATCGTCCGGGTGATCATGTCGCTCTCCCGGTACACCTCGATCGGCCCCGGCCGTTTCACGACGCGGTTGCAGAAGACCTCCCACAGCCGGACCAGGTAGGCCAGGTCGGACTGCAGCTCCTGGACGTTCCGATCGACCGCCGCGGTGCGAATGATGAATCCGACGCCTTTCGGGGCGTTCAGTTCGCCGAGGATCTCTTTCAGTCGGTGGCGGGTCCCTTCGTCAGTGATCTTGCGGGAGACGGCGATCCGATTCAGCCACGGAGCAAGGACCAGGTATCGGCCCGCGATGCTGATGTGGGTGCTCAAGGTCGGGCCCTTGGTCCCCATACCCTCCTTGATGACCTGGACGATGACTTCCTGCCCGCGCTTGAAGATGGTCTCGATGGGCGGCGGCTTCATGCCGCCGTCGCGGCCGCGGCCGAAGCCGCCGAACCCGCCGCCGGGCCGGCCGCGGTCACCCCGGCCGCGGTCCCGGTCGCCGCGGCCGCCGCGACCCCGGTCCCGATCGCGGCCGCCCCGGTCCCGGTCGCGGTCGCTCCGCGGCGGCGGGGGGATGTAGTCATCCTCGGCCGCGAAGTTATTGTCCAGACCGGGCTCAACCGGTTCGGTGTCGGCGGGTTCCTCGATCGGCACCGCGTCGAAATCCGGCGCCGTTTCCGTCGGGACCTCTTCCCGTTCCGATTCTTCCCGGGCGGTGGAGGTCGGCTCCGTCTCCGCGCCGTCGCTGAACCGGTCGTTCGGGCCCATCGGGTCGAAGTAGAACTCGGGCTCGTCTCCCGTAGTGCGGTGCTCCGCCGATCCCATGTATTTCGGCTTGTCGTCCCCTTCGTCGGCCGCGGGCGCGTCCTCGCCGTCGGATTTCTTCTTGCTGACGCGCTTCCGCTTCGGTTTGGCCTCCGCTTCGTCCCCGCCCCTCTTGCCCTTGGCCTTGCCGGGGTTGCCCCGTCTCCGTTTAGGCTTCGCCTCGCCTTCCGTCACTTCCGCCTCGGCCGTTTCGGGCTCGGCTGTCTCGACTTCGGCTGTTTCTGACTCGGGCAGGTCTAACTCCTCAGCGGTCATTTCGGCAGCAATGTCGTCCGCCACGTCGTGGATGTCGGCGCCAGGGGACGAGATGATGGTTCCCGCCGTTGGGGTCGTTTCGACATCCAGGCCCGCTCCGAAATCCCCGAAGTCCTCCTCCTCCGGAAATGGCTCGGCAGCGACGGGCTCTTCGCGATACGTGGACGGCGGTGGGCCGGACGGGATCTCCACCGGCTCGAACGGCGGCCGGCCGCGGTCGCGATCGCGTCCTCCGCGGTCACCGCGCCGGTCGCCGCGTCCGCCCCGGTCGTCGCGCCGGTCGCCGCGGTCGCCCTGGCCGCGGAAATAAGCGGACGCAACGTCCGACACGTGCAGGAACCCGTTGCGGCCGATGCCGAAGTCCACGAACGCGGCCTGGATGCTCGGCTCGATGTTGACGATCTTGCCCTTGTAGATGTTGTTGACGTAGCTCTCCTGGCTCGTCCGCTCGACGTACAGCTCCTGGAGGACGCCGTCTTCGATAATGGCGATGCGGCACTCTTCCGGCTGCATCACGTTGATGAGCATTTCTTTCTTCATGTTCGAATCGTTCTCGCAATAGATGATGGCGTTATTCCACGATCGGCCCGTTGGCCGTGGCTCCCCACGTCTCGCGCGGGGCGGCCGGCACGGGTTCGGCCGATAACACTCGGTTTAATGGCCGCGATTGCGGCTCAATCTTCGGAGTTCGGTCCGCCTCCTCTGGCGGCACCTCGTCCAGTAATTCCAGATTCACTCGCTCGATGATGCCTGGGTTGGCAATGCCGATCGCCTGCGCAATTTCGCCGGCGCGGGCACTCCCTTCCTGCGTCACCCACAGTGTCAAATGCACTTCGCCGCCGCGAATCGTCAGCGCATCGACGTAGGGACGGATGTTGACTTGCCGCGGACGCGGCCGCTCACGATCGGCCCACACTTCGGTTGACTCAAGCAAACCCGCAATTCGGTGCTGCAGATCGGTTGGCGGATTGGCGATCAGGACTCGATACATCGCCCGACGCGGACGTGCGGTGGTTTTCAGGGGGATTCGCGTCGCCGAGAGGAATTCGATGCCCGGCGGCGCCTGCTCGCGGAGCCGCCGCAGCACTTCGGCCGGTTCCAATTCCTCGGTCAGTTCCAGCTCGGCGACTTCCGCGGCGCCGATGAGCCCGAGGGGCAACGACTGGGCCAGTACCAGGCGGGGGGTGGGGTGAAACCCCTGCGACATGCGAAAGGGCAGGGCGGCGCGGCGCAACATCCGCTCAAACGACCGCATCAGGTCGAGGTGACTTACGAGTCGCAGGTCGCCGGACTTGCGGAACCGGATTCGAACCTTGTCCAGGGGCATCGCGCCGCCTTGAGTCGGGAAGCGCGAGCGAGGTGAAAGTCTCGAAAGGATGAAGGGTGAAGGAGGAAGGATGTAGGCGGACGCCTTCAACCTTCGCCGTTCACCGGTCACCTTTTGTTGAGGGCTTGGCGACGAAGGAACGAGATGAATGCATCCGCTTCATCCTTCATCCTTCATCCTTCATCCTTCAACAAGAGTCACGTCGCCCGGTCACCGGCGGGAGGGCGGTAAGGGCACTTCGGCCCTACTCTTCGCCACCGCCGGCCGCTTCCGGGTGTATTCGCTTACGCTCTCGGAGCAGAAAGTTGCCCACGTCGCGCGCCGATTCCAACGTCAGCGCTTCCGCAGCAATCCGCTCCGCGTCGCCCACGTCCAGCCGCCGAATGACGGCTTTGACCGCGGGCAGGTTGTTCGGGGCCAGGCTCAACTGCCGCAGCCCCAACCCGACCAGCAGCGGGGTGAACAGCGGGTCGCCGCTCATCTCGCCGCACACGTTGACCCCGGTGTTGTGCGTGCGGGCCGCGTCCACCACGGCCTTGATCAGGCGCAGCACGGCCGGGTCGGCCGGGGAGTACAGGTCGGCGACCAGCTCGTTGGTCCGGTCTGCCGCCAGCGTGTATTGTATGAGGTCGTTCGTTCCGATCGAAAAGAAGTTCACCTCACGGGCGAATTCGGGGGCCATGATCGCCGCCGACGGCACCTCGATCATCGTCCCGACGGGAATGTTGGGATTGAACCGTTCACCCGCTTCCCGCAGGTCTTCCTTGACTTCGTTGAGCAGGAACACGCACTTGCGCAGCTCCGGCAGGGTGCTGATCATCGGAAACATGACGCGCACATCGCCAAAGGCGCTAGCCCGCAGGATCGCCCGAAGCTGTTTGCGGAACAGCGGAGTGTCGCGAAGGCATAGCCGAACCGACCGTACCCCGAGCGACGGGTTCTTCTCCGGTTCCTTCGGCCCATGGGCAGCCTCGAATTTGTCCGCACCCAAATCCAGTGTGCGAATTACAACCGGCCGGCCCTCGCCCATCTCCCGGATGACCCGAAGGTAGGCCTGGAGATGCTCCTCCTCGCTCGGGTCGGAGTCGCGGCCGACGTAAAGGAACTCGGTCCGGTACAGGCCGACGCCGGCGGCGCCGCGGGCCGTGCACGCGGTCGCCTCGTCCGGGAACTCGATGTTACCCAACAGCTCAATGGCGACGCCGTCCCGGGTCACGGCCGGCAGGTTGCGCTCGACCACCCAGTAACCGGACCGGCTGATGCGGGCGTCGCGGGCCTTCCGGTATTGCGCCTCGACGGCCGGGTCTGGGTCGAGGATGAGCACGCCATCGACCCCATCCACAATCACCGTGTCGCCGCTGGTCACGTCGTTCAGGAAGTGCCCGAGTCCGACGACCGCCGGCAGCTCCATGGCGTTGGCAATGATCGCGGTGTGGCTGGTTCGGCCGCCGTGTTCGGTGGCGAACGCGAACACCTTGTTCTTGTCGAGGACGGCCGTTTCGCTCGGGGTGAGGTCGCGTGCCAGGACGATCACCGGCTCCTTCAAGTCCTGGAGCGGCTCGCGCCGGCTGCCGAGGAGGTGCTTCAGCATTCGCTTCTCGATGTCAAACAGGTCGGCTGACCGCCAGGCGAGGAAGGTGCCTTGCCCCTCTTTTTCGAACGCCTTGACCAATTCGCGAATGGCCCGGCTGACCGCGTACTCGGCCGCGAACCGCTCGGTGCGAACCAGGTTGTCCAGGTCGGCGAGGAAGTCCGGGTCTTCAAAGATGAGGGCGTGAGCAGCGAAAATCGACCCGTACTTGGCCCCGAGCCGGGCCGTGATATCGCGTTGGGTTTGATTCGCCTCGAACGCCGCCGCGGCCAGGGCCGCGTGCAAGCGCGCGATTTCCGACTCCACTTGCTCGGGCGGTACGCGCCGTTGCGGGATGCGCACCCCCTCCGCATCGAGCACCAGCGCCGGGCCGATGGCCACGCCGGCGGACACGGGGATGCCACGGAGAGTGATCATTTCAGTTCCAAACGGTAGTTCCAAGTTCCAAGTTCCGTGTTCCAAGTTGAAGACAAGGGGTCGGAACTTGGAACTTGGAACTTGGAACTTGGAACTCCGATCTACTGAATCAGCCGGTCGAGTCCGTCGGCCGACGGTGCCGCGAGCGCCTTGGACAGGATAGGCAGGGCCGCCTGTGCATCCTCGCCGGCGACTTCCAGGTCGAGTTCGGTGTCCGGGACCGCGGCCAACGTCATCAGACTCACGCCGCTCTTGCCGTTCACCCGGCGGTCCTGCTTGCGTACCGTGACCGTGGATCGAAACCGGGCGGCGAGCTTGGCAAAGGCAAACGCGGCGCGCATGTGCAACCCTTTCGGGTTGCTGACCTTCACGGTCGCCCGCAGCGGGGAGTTGTCGGTGCTCGGATGCCCGTTTTCCACTCTAATCCCGGTTCCACGGATCCGGCGTGTTCTCGATCAGCGACCAAATCTCGTCCCGCGAGTTGCACGCGAGCAGCCGGGCAATGAACTCGTCGCTTTCGCTCACCCGAACAATCGTCTCCAAGGCGTGCAGATGCGGGCCCGGCTGATCCGGACGGGAAACGAGCAAGAAGACCATGCGCACGTTTTGTTCGTCGATACTGTCGAACGGGATACCGGCCTTCGACAAACCAAGTGTGCCAATTAGCCGGGGCAGCCCCTCGTGACGCGAGTGCGGGATGGCAACCCCGCGGCCGATTCCGGTTGAGCCGAGGCTTTCGCGGCGGAGGATTTCGCCGACGACCGGTTCGACTTCTTGCGGTCGGAAGTAGCCGGCCTGCTGAAGGGCCATGACCAATTCGCGGATCGCCCCTTCCTTGGTCGTGGCGGCCAGCGCCGGGACCAGCGCGTCCCGGACCAGGAAGTTCTTCATTTCGCTGGCTCCCTCAAATCAGCAAGAACGAAGGCTGGACGATGCAGGATGTCGAATCTGTTTCATCCTTCACCCTTCAGCCTTGTTTTGCCGCGGTCCTGGATCTTCTCTTTGTACCGGTGGACCTGGTGTTTGATCCGGTCTACGGCGAGGTCCACGGCCGCCATCAGTTCCTCGTGCTGATCGCGGGCGACGAAGTCGTGCTTGTGCTCGGCATCGACGAGGATTTCCACTTTCTTGAAGACCTTGTCGCCAAGATCGACCGTGACCTCGATCATGGTGATGCGGTCGAAGACGTGTAGGAGTTTCTCGGCTTTTTGGCGGATGTCTTGTTGGTGCGCATCGGTTAAATGCCCATGCCGGGCGCTCACTTTGATCTGCACGGCCGGCGGCCTCCGAGAACCGTAGGACGTTGAAGGGCCGGAGCCCCGAGCGAGTCCGAACCGCCATCTTAGCTGACGCCCGAACCGGGAGCAACGCACGCTTGGGACCTGTTTCCGCCGGGCACGGCGGCCTCAATCCACCCGCCGCCCAGGACGCGTGTTCCCTCATAAAAGACAACCGCCTGGCCCGGCGTGACGGCCATCTGAGGCTCGTCGAAGTGGACCTCGACTCCGCCGTCCGCGGTTGCCAGGACCGTGGCCGGGCTGCCCGCGTTGCGGTAACGGATCTTGGCGGTACAGCGCAGCGGACCAGAGGGCTCCTCCGCCAGCCAGTTCACTCCGCTCGCGACCAGCCCATTCGCGAGCAAGTCGTCGCGATCGCCCAAAACGACCGTCCCAGTCTCGGGGACAATGTCCAGCACGTACCGCTTGCGGTCCGTTGCGATCTGGAGTCCCTTCCGCTGTCCGATCGTGAAACGCTCGTATCCGGTGTGTTCGCCAAGGACGTTCCCGGCCGTGTCCACCACGGCCCCGGCCGTGATCCGGTCGGGCCGGCGCTTGCGGATGAGCCGCGCATGGTCGCCGTCGGGCACGAAGCAAATCTCGACGCTGTCCGGTTTGTCGGCCACCTCTGGCAGACCCGCTCGCCGGGCGATGGCTCGCACGTCCTCTTTGCGGTATCCCCCGACGGGGAACAGAAGGCACGGCAGCAACTCGCGGCGAATACCGTAAAGGACGTACGACTGATCCTTCTCCGGGTCAGCGGCCTTGTGAAGCTGCGGAGCCCCCGTCGGTCCAGCGACAATGCGGGCATAGTGCCCAGTGGCGATGTAGTCCGCGTCGAGCCGGCGGGCGAATTGCCAAAGCTGCCCGAACTTGAGCCACGTGTTGCAGACCACGCACGGGTTCGGCGTGCGGCCGGCGAGGTACTCGTCCGCGAAGTAATCGATGATCTGGTCGAACTCGCGCTCGAAGTCGAGCGCGTAGAACGGGATGTCGAGCCGGTCGGCAACCCGGCGGGCGTCACCCGCGTCGATCGCGGAGCAGCAGCCCTTCTTATTGTCGCGACGATTGTCCGGTTCCTCGGTGTGCGCACCGGTGCGCATGAACAGCCCGATGACGTCGTACCCGTGCTCCTTGAGTAGCACGGCGGACGCCGAGCTATCGACGCCGCCGGACATCGCCAGTACGACCCGAGGGGGCATGAGACTCCTCTGCGTAGGACAGGTTTCCCAACCTGTCCTAAGGACTTCATCTTACGGCAGATTGGTTCGCGCGACCGCGCTAGACCGCTTCCAGCAGCGGTTGCCAGCCGTGCAAGGCGACGATTGCGACCACCGCGCCGGTCAGGAGCAAGAGCAACCCCCACCGCAACGCTGTGACACGCTGCTGGAAGCGCCGTTCCCGGCGGGGGTCTTCAGCCAGGGTGCGCAGGAACGCGACGCGTTTCGCGATGGTCGAGTGCTGCCATGCCCCGAGCCATACCCCGACCAGCCGCAGAATACCCGCCATCCGGCCGAACAGTCCTCGCCGTGCGGACATCGAATTGTTCGAAGTGCCGTTGATCTCGTCGACGCGTTCGAGAGCCCGGACAAAGGTCCCCACCCCGGTCCGGCACAGGCCCTTGCCGCCGGCCACGAGCGCCGTCTCCGCCGTGTGGCCGCGACACTCGGGGTCCGGGCAGGAGACTGCCTTGCAACCGAACACGTCGGCCTGCCGTTCACACCGCCGGGACACAAAGCCGAACGCCAGGAACAGGTAGGCGCCGGTCGCAAAGGTCGAGAGCAGCAGCCCCGCGTTCTTGGACACGGCGCTCAGGCCGGGCATTTGTTGAACCGCTTGGTACACGACCCACATGGTCAACGAGCTGACCAAGAGGAACGTGGCGTAGTACAACAGATGCCGGTGTTTGACGTGCCCGACCTCGTGTCCAAAGACCGCCTCGATCTCGTCCTCGCTCAGCGTAGCCAGGAGCAGGTCGGTAAACACGATCTGCCGAAGTCGCGGCGTCAGGCCCGCGACCATCGCCGTCGCGAGGCTCCCGCGCGTCTGCCAGATGTAGAGGTTGTGATATCGCACGCCCAACCGCTGGGCGGCCGCCTCGATTCGCGTGCGCAATCGGCCCGGCGGCATCGGCCGCAGGCCGAGCAGGAGCGGGAGCAGCGACGGGACTAACACGATGAATGCGATCAGTCCGACCAGAGTAATCACCTGGCCCCACGGCGCGTCGAGAATTGTCGGCGCGACTCGGAGTATGCCGAGCTGCACGATCGTAAAGCCAAGCGGGATGAACACCAACACGTGATAGCGCAGGAGGAAAAAGACATACCCCCACCGCGTCCAGAACTCGCTGTTGACCGCGGGGTCCGGGCTCGAACGATGGAGCGCCTGTTCCGCGTCGAAGAAGATGGCCCACGAGCCGATCAAGGTGATTAGGTAGGGAGCCAGGACGAGGATTTCCGCCCCGGGCAAGAGCCAGTCGCCCACCGACATAAGTTGGTTGGCGGTGAAGGCCCACCCGCAGCTAGTGAGCATGAGCCCGAACCCGGCCAGGTTGAGGAAGAAGTAGGCGAGCCGGCGCAACCCGTGGCCGCGTCCGATGGCGACGCGATCGCGCGGAACATGGGCCAATCGCGAAACTGTCGTAAAGGAAAACAGCCGGGCGATCACCAGAAGGCCGACCACCACCGTTCCCGTCAGTATGGCGCTCCCAGCCGGGCCAAGACCGAACGGTGGTGCAGGCCAGTCGATCGGCAGGCAGGCCAGGATCAAACAAAGCAGAAGCAAAAGCGGCATTTCACCTCTCGCAGTCCGGTCGTTCTATGATACGCCCGCGCGCAAAGTTGCCGTAGGCCAGCCGCGAAGGTGGCGGCGTCGGTGGCATCTGTCGTCCCCGCAAGTGCTTGCGGTCGGGACAGTGGCGTACCCAGGTCGTAAGAAGTTCCCCACGAACCGGGAATCGCGTCTTGGGATCAACCGAAGCACCTCTGAATCCGCCAGCGTCGGAATATGAACGACGCCGATCCACTTGCACCGCCGCGGCACTTCGACTGGAGGCCCGCGAGCGAGTGGCCGGCCGGTCGCGGATCGTCCTGTTTCTCATTCTCGTTGCCCTGTTCTTCGTTTTTCCGGCCACGGATTTGTGGTTGGCCCTTTCCGCGTCGGTCGCATTTGTCGCCTTCGTGCTGGCGGTCGTCTGGCACCGGCGGGTCGATCGGGCGCGAGACCGGGGACGCCGAGCGGCGCGCTACTACTCGCGCGGACTCGATCGGCTGAATGACCAGTGGGCTGGCCGCGGACCGGCGGGCGACCGGTATGCCGACGCGGCCCATCCGTATTCAAACGACCTGGACCTCTTCGGCCGCGGATCGCTTTACCAGTGCCTGTGCGACGCCCACACGCCGAGCGGCCAGGACACATTGGCCGGTTGGCTGCGAGGACCGGCCGATCCTGCAACAATCCGGTCGCGGCAGGAGGCGGTCGCCGAGCTGCGGACCGATAT
>Ga0075428_100007396_pt1 | contig 12177 bp, 7 predicted proteins | sample RhiMetdeltSRZDD2_FD_75291 | JGI IMG/M metagenome (GOLD analysis project Ga0075428, IMG submission 75291) | Populus rhizosphere microbial communities from Tennessee, USA - Rhizosphere MetaG P. deltoides SRZDD2 | ecosystem: Host-associated > Plants > Roots > Rhizosphere > Soil | place: USA...
AGGGTCAGGGGTGCACGGTGAAGTCGAGAGCGAAGAAGAGATTCGAAATCGGTAAGGTTTCGCGCACTGCGGCCCGGAGGTCGACGTTGCGCCACACGTAGCTCACGCCCCAGGCGAAATTCTCGCTGAGGGTGGAAGACGTGGAGACACGCTCCTGTAGGCTCTGACCGTCGCTGCTCAGCCTGGTTTCGTGCCGTTCGAGCTGGCTGTAGCCGATCTCCACCCCGGCCTGCCCCCAGAGGTCCTGCCACAATTGCTGCCTCAAGGCGACGGAAAGAATGCCATCCTCGTCCGTCACCGTCGACTGGTTCCGCGCCGATGAGTTCCGCTGCCCGTCTTCGAGATGCTGCCAGTGAGCGGTGAAGGCTATCCAGTCGATCCGGCCGGCTGGGAAGGAAACGGAGAGCCCGGCGAACCAGCTTTCCAGCTCGTGCTCTAGCAAGACGGTGCTGAGCCGGCTCGCTATGTATTCGAGGCCATCGTAGTTGTCTTCGACCCGATGCCAACTCCCGGCCCCGACCACCTCCACGCCGCCCCCGAGATGCCAGCGAAGGCGCGCGACACCGCCCAGCCCCAGGTCCTCGGTGGACTCGAGATGCACCAGCGTGGTGTCTGCAGGTGGCCGCCCGTAGTCGAGATGAAGGTAAGTGAGCTCGGCCTGGATCGACGTCACGTCCACGGCAAGATCCACTTCCGCATTCTTCCCGCCGAGACCGAGACCGAAGGAGCCCTCCCACAAGGTGCGCTCGGTGCCATCGAAGTCCACCGTGAGCTGGTTGCCATAGAAAGGGTCCTGGGACGTGTAGAGAGATCCGGCCTCGTCATGTGTGCGAGCCGCGCGTCCGGCCACCCCTAGACGCAATCCACGCCAGCTAGCGCCCCAGCCCCCTTGGAGGAGGGAAGATCCAAAGAGCGTTCCCTGCTGTGAGAGCAGAAAGAAACCATGGCTCCCCCAATTGCCGGCGACGCCCAGGGCCTCCCGGGACCCCAAGCCGAAGGCGAAAAGGCGGGTGTTCGTCACGCCCGCCCGCTGCGGGAACTGGAAGAGCAGCGCCTCTTCGTCCACGTACTCAGGAAGCGTGCTCAGACTGGAAGAGAAGGCGGTGATGGGAAACTCGCCGGCCCCGGCGTCCGTCGCTGCGTAGGCAAGAGCCCCTGTCATCCAACCCGCGACCCTGCTCGCGAGGCGCCGGGCGCCGGGGCTTTGCCACATGTCCTTCTCCTCTGCAACGACAGCGGTACAGTCCGTTTCACGGATGCACGAACACGTCCAGGGACAGGAAGAGGTTGGTCAGGTCGAAAGTCTCGCTCACGGCGGCGCGGGTGTCGAAATACCGCCACGAGTAGGAAACCCCCCAGGCGAAGTCCCCGCTGAGGGACTGCTGCCCGTTGCGGGTGAGTCGGTCGCGATCCGTGGTGAGCTCTCGGAACTCGGATCCGGTCTTCACCCAGTACATCGCGATTCCAGCCTGCCCCCAGAGTTGCCGCCAAAGCCGTTGGCGGAGAGCGAAAGCCAGGGAGGCACGGTCACGCTCTTCCTTGCCGAGATCCGTGTTGCTGAAGTAGAGCGAGCCCGGGATCTCTCGGTGCTCCCAATAGCCGGAAACGAAGAATGCGTCCAGCCCGCCGGCGGGGAAGGAGACCATCGCACCGGCTGACCAGCTCTTCAGAGAGAGCAAGTGGGTGAAAAGGGTGTCGTCGCCGGCAAGGCTTCCCTGCCGATCGACCTCGAGCTCACCCCAGCTGCCAGCAGCGACGAACTCCACGGAGTCGCCGAGTCTGGCGTGAAGACGTCCGGAGATCTGCGTGGAGAGATCGTCGTCGGTTTCCCAATGCACCGCCAGAGTATCGGAGCTGAGAACCTGGATCTCCGCCGCTTCCTCGGGGCGCTGCAAGTCAACGGCGACATCGAAGCCGAGGCCCTCGCTGCCAACACCGATGCCGATCGAGCCCTCCCAGATCTCGTTCGTCGTGGAGCTGGCGTACAGGTAGTCGTAGGCCTGTCCGTTCGACACGCTTCTCTCGATGGTCGAATTCTCTGATTCGCTGTGGTCGTTGCGTGCCGCGATGCCGGCGCGCAACCATCGCCACGACGCCCCCCAGCCGACCTGGATCAGGGTGCTCTGGGCGAAATGGACGGAAGGTTGCGCCAGAAGGAACAGGCTCTGCCCATGCGTGTGTCCGAGGACCCCGAGGGTCGGCCCTTGGGAGTAGGGGAAGAGATCGTAGGTAATGCCTCGCCCCGACGTGAAGTAGTAAGGAGTGTAGAAATTGTTGACGGCGAACACCTGGCTCCCGGCCAGGCCGGCGCGCTGTGGCAACTGAAAGAGGAGGCTCGTTTCGTCCACCAGCTCCGGCGCCAGGCGCAGGCTGGTCGAGAACGCGGTGACGGGATAGCCGCCCGTGCGTCCGGCCGCCGGGAAGAGGAGGAGGAGGCCGAGGCAGAGACCGATTCTCCGACGGAGCCTGTGGTGTCCACGGGCTGACCACGAGGCCCGAGCGCGCATCGCGTCCTTTCTTCGCCTCAGGTAACGGTGACGTCATTATAGCTTCAGTGCCAGGCGGGATCCAGTGAGTAGGTCGGTCTGTTGACTGCATTGCCGCATCGCCGGGCTTGCCGTCGGGCGTGGGGGCGCCTAATCTCGTGGCCGGTACGACATGAAAGGGAATCCCATGGCGGATTTGCTGGTGACGCTGCACAGTCAGCAAGGTCTCGACGAACGCGGGCGCTTCCAATCGCACCAGTGGGCGGAAATCCCCGACGATCTCTCCGTTCTCTACATGACCGGTGGCTTGAAGCGGGTGCGGCGCATGGTCGAAGGTCATTCTCGTTTCACCGATTACGTCCCGGACACGGCACGCTGGGTACGCGCCGTCTGGCACCGCGGCCAAGCCGCATTGCTCCTGCGGCGGCTCGGGATCCCGCTGCTGCGTTTCGACCGCCTGCGCCAATCGGGCACTGTGGATGCGTATCGCGGCCACCTCGACGTCCTCGGCGGCACCCTCCTGGCGCGTGATGCGATCACGTCGCCCATGCCCTGGCCAGACGACCTGCCCTGGGCGGCGCCCTCGGCCGGCGAGTTCGACATCCAAGCGGAGCAGCAGCGTCCGCCCTATCTCGGCGTCGTCGACTTCCGCGTCTACCGCCGGCCGAGCGGTTGTAGCGCCCATGTGTTCGTGCGCGATCTGCCGCCGGCGCGATCGGGCTTCATGGCATGGCTGTGGTCGCGGCGCTGGATGCCGTTCACCGCGGCGCCGAATCTGGCTTTCCTCCGCGCCGATGTGCAGGCCGCCGCCCAGGAGTCGGGACACCGGGTGCAGTTCGAGTCTCGCGAGCACGATGGCGCCCCGGCGCCGCTGGCGCCCATCCGGGCGCTGACCGACACGTTCTCCACTCTGGTCCAGGGCAAGGGGGACATCTCAAGCGTTGGCGCGGCGACGCGCCACCCCGCGCCGGGCCACGGCCCGGGCGGGCGCTGACGGGAGGCCTGGGTGGCCTCCTCGCTCGACGCCTTCTTCCAGCCCGCCTCGGTGGCGGTGATCGGCGCTTCCCGGCGCCGCGGCTCGCTCGGCCGGGAGATCCTGCACAACATCATCGAGTACGAGTTCAACGGCAAGCTCTTCCCGGTCAATCCCGACGCCGAGTTCATCCATTCGATCAAATGTTATCCCTCGGTGCGCGCCATCCCGGACGAGGTGGAGCTGGCGATCATCGTGGTGCCGCGGGCCGCGGTGCTGGATGTCGCGCGCGAGTGCGGCGAGAAAGGCGTCAAGGGCATCGTCGTCATCAGCGCCGGCTTCAAGGAGACCGGGGCCGAGGGGCTGGCACGCGAGCAGGAGCTGGTGAAGATCGTGCGCGAGTCCGGCATGCGTCTCATCGGCCCGAACTGCATGGGGATCTTCGCCACCCACCCGAAGGTGCGGTTGAACGCCACCTTCGCTCCGGTCGTGCCCATCGAGGGCGACGTGGCCTTCATGTCCCAGAGCGGTGCCATGGGCGTGGCCATCCTGCACGCCATCGCCCGCATGAACGTGGGCCTCTCCTTCTTCGCCAGCGTGGGGAACAAGGCCGACGTCTCCGGTAACGACCTGCTCACCTACTGGGAAGGCGACGAGCGCACCAAGGTGATCGCTCTCTATCTGGAATCGTTCGGCAATCCGCGGCGCTTCACCCGCATCGCCAAGCGCATCACCCGTTCCAAGCCCATCATCATGGTGAAGTCGGGCCGCACCGCTGCCGGCGCCCGGGCGGCGACGTCGCACACCGGCGCCCTCGCCGGCGGCGAGCTGGCCGTGGAAGCACTCCTCGGGCAAGTCGGCGTCCTCCGCGCCCACTCCATCGAAGAGATGCTGGATCTGGTGGCTGCCTTCAGCCGCTGCCCCATCCCGCGCGGCGACCGGGTCGCGGTGCTGACCAACGCCGGTGGGCCGGCGATCATGGCGACGGACACACTCTTGGCTTTGGGGATGCAAATGGCGGCGCTGGCAGCGGAAACGCAGGAGGATCTCCGCTCCTTCCTCCCACCCGAGGCCAGCGTGCAGAACCCGGTGGACATGATCGCCAGCGCCAGCGCCGACGACTACCGCCGCGCTCTCGAAGTGCTCCTCGCCGACCCGGGGGTGGATCTGGTGCTCGTGGTCTCCGTGCCGCCACACATGCTGGTGCCCGACGATGTCGCCGGCGCCATCACCGAGGTCACCCGGCGTCACACGAAGCCGGTGCTCTCCACCTTCATGGCCAAGGAAGAGTTTTACGAGCACTTCCCCCGCCTCCATCCCGAGAGCCCGCCGCTCTACCGCTTTCCGGAATCGGCGGCGCGGGCGGCCGCGGCGCTGTATCGCTACCACCGTTGGAAGCAACGACCGGCCGGCGAGGTGCGTACCTACGAGGTGGATCACGCGCGCGCCGTGCAGCTGACCCAGGCTTGCCTCGGCCGGGGCGGCGGTCCGATGTCTCAGGAGGACGCCTTCGCCTTGCTGCACTCCTACGGGATCCCGGTGGCGTCGGTGCGTCGCGTGCACGCGGCGCACGAGGCGGTGGCGGCGGCCCAGGTCCTGGGCTACCCCGTGGTCCTCAAGACCGCCGACCCGCGCATCGTGCACAAATCCGATGCCGGCGGCGTCGCTCTCGACCTGCGCAACGCCGAAGCCGTCGAGCACGCCGTGCATGCCATGAGCGAAAGCATCCGCCGCGCCCACGGCTTCATCAACGATGATTACGTCGTGCAGCGCCAGGCGCCAGCAGGCCGGGAAGTCATCCTCGGCATGGCCCAGGATCCGCTCTTCGGCCCGCTGCTCATGTTCGGCTCCGGGGGCCGTCACGTCGAGGTCTTCAAGGACATCGTCTTCCGGGTGCTGCCGCTCACCGACGTCGACGCCCACGAGATGGTGACCTCCATCAAGGGCTACCCGCTGCTCACCGGCTTCCGCGGCGAGCCGGCCGTGGACGTCACCCTGGCCGAGGAAATGGTGCTACGATTGGCGCAGCTCGTTTCCGATTTCGACTGCATCCAGGAGATGGACATCAACCCGTTCATCCTGGTGCCGCGCCGCGCCGACTGCATGGCGGTGGACGTGCGCATCCAGCTGAGCGCGCCGGCGAACGCAACGTAGTCCACCCGCACCGGCTCTTCCTCGCCGGAAGGAACGAACATGCACGGCCGTACCGTCTTCAGCGGCATCCTGGCGATCCTCCTCGTCCTGGCGCTGCTCGGGGGCCTGGCTTACTTGCAGGGCCCGCCGCCCTCGGCGCCGCGCCGCGAGAAGCTCGAGCAGCCTCTGGGTGCAACGCCGACCGCCGAGAGCGGAGCAGCAGGCGGCGCCGGCAAGACCGCCGCGAGCGGCCACGGAACGGAAGCGGGGCGGCGGACCGAGAGCGCCGCCGTCGGCGCCGCACCGGGCAGCGGCACGAATCCCCTCGAGGTGTTCGTGGATCTCGAAGCCGGGGAGTTCGAGATCGTCCCCGCCGGAGTCGGCAAGTCGATCCTGGTCGAGGCGGACTACGACGAGACCATGCATCGACTGGAGCACGAGTTCCTCGCCGATGCCGCGCACGGCGACCGCTTCCGGCTCAGCTTCACCACCCGCGGCCCCTGGAGACACCTGCGCCGCGCCGTGGGCGAGGCCACCGGGCGCGGCAGGAGCAGAGATGGCAGGGGTCGCGCCACCCGCGTGCGGGTCGAGTTGCCCGTGGGTGTGCCCATGGCACTGCATCTCCACCTGGCCAAGGGCAGCGCTCGCATCGATCTCACCGGCCTCTCTCTCCGCCGGCTCGTTCTGGATCAGGCCATGGGTGACGCGGATCTCGTCCTCAAGGAGCCCAACCCGGTGGAGATGGAAGCGCTCGACGTGCACGCCAAGATGGGCGACGTGACGCTCTCGGGCCTCGGCCATGCCCACACCCGCCGTCTCGACTTCGGGGGCAGCATGGGTTCGTACGAGCTGGACTTCGACGGCCCCTGGGCGGCGGATCTCGAGGGCTCCATCAACATCACCATGGGGAATGCCGTCGTCGACGTGCCTTCCGAGGTGATCCTGGAGCTCGCCAACCGGCGCGTGGTCCTGGGGAGTCTCGAAACCTCCGCCGCCCGCTCGGAACCAGGACCAGAAAAGAAGGGGCGGCGGCTCGTACTGCAGACCGCCGTGCACTTCGGCAATCTCAGCATCCGTTGAGGTTCACGCCTCGTGAGGGTTCGAGTGTGACCTCCAGCTGGAGTTTCATCGGTACAGGGACTTGAGTCGGCTCCAGGTGGTTGCCTCCACCGAAACGGCTACTTCCTTCCATTTGCGCTGCCCGCCGTCGCTGCTTAGATTACCGCTGCCCCGGAGCGGGTAGTCCAGACAGGCTTCGTGCGCGATAGGTCGCGGTGGTTCGTGTCGCGTCCCGGTGCGCTGCTGCAGGCTCCCCTCTCCGCTTCGACCAGCCGGTGCGGGCGGTGACGCCCCTTGAGTCGAGGCCTCGAGCGAAACGCCGCCTCTCGCCCTTCGCAGAGGCGTCACTTCCTCTCCCAGAGGCGTCACTTCCTCTGCCAGCGGAGATCCCGCGCCCCAGGCCTCGCCGTGGTGGCGCTCTTCGCACTCTTCGCACCGTCTATCGACGTCGGCCCGGCTTGGAGTTGGATCGAGGCGACGCCGCCCTTCCAGCATCCCGAGCGCTTCCCGGGCCTGCAGCCGATCCTCGAGAACACCGGCAAGAACGTGCACAACTGCGGCAACATCCTGTTCCTCGTCAGCAACTTCGGTCTCTTCGGCTCGACTCCCGACCTGCCCCCCTTTCCCTGGAGGGAAGCCCCTTCTCTGCAGTGGCCGGCGGCGAGCGGCATCGAGTACCTGTTCGCCGCCGGACTCTGGGTCGGAGCGGTGAAGTCCGGCGAGAAGTTGGTGACGACCGGCGCCTTCCCCTTCGAGTTCTTCCCCGGGCTCTTGCCACAGCAGCGGATGTACACGACGCACGAGGGGGCGCGCGGTGGTGCCCGCGCTCCGGCGCCGAACGCCGACGACGACCGCGACGGGCGCACCGACGAGGATTGGCTGAACGGGTTCGACGACGACGGCGACGGCCTGGTGGACGAGGACTTCGCCGCCATCTCCAATCAGATGTTCTCCTGCGAGTACAACGACTTCGATCCGATCATCCGGCTCAACCTCCCCGAGCACAAGCCGCTCGGCGTCCTGGTGCAGCAAGCGACCTACTGCTGGGAGGAGCCGGACCGTGACGATTTCATCGCCTTTGACTTCAAGATCATCAACAAGGGCACCGAACCCCTCTTCGACCTCTACATCGGCTTCTGGGCCGATGCCGATATCGGCCTGCGCGCCAACAACCGCAGGGCCGAGGACGATGAGGCGGGCTTCTGGGAAGGGATCCTCCCCGCGCGTACGGGCACGGAGGTGAAGAACGTCAAGCTCTCCATGGGCTACATGTTCGACGACGATGGGGACGACGGCCGAGCGCCCGGTACCATCGGCCTGGCTTTCCTCGGTGCGCAGGATCCGGGTTCCGACACGGGACCGCGGTTCATGTCGCTCCGTAACTTCCGCTTCTTCTCCGCCCGCGCCCCGTTCTCTCTCGGCGGCGATCCGAACAACGACGAGGAAGCCTACGCCATCCTCGACGGCACGGCGCCGCAGTCGTTGCCGCCTCCCGGAGGGCCGAACGAACTGCGCCCGGCCACGGTCGCCCGCAGGGCGGACGACTATCGTCTCTTGGTCTCGACCGGGCCGTTCCCGGTGGTGAATCCTGGCGACACGCTGGGCTTCCAGGCGGCGCTCGTGCTCGGCGATGGCTTCGACGGCATGATCGAGAACGCCAAGGCGGCGCAGCTCACCTACGATGGTGTTTGGCTCGACTGCGACCAGAACCCGACCACCGGGGTGAGCGGGCGGGAAACACCGGTCTGCGGCCCGGAGCTCACGGGACGGGTGTTCCGCCTCGATCCCTGCGACAGCATTTGCGACTTCGCGCCGCCCTCCGACCCGCGCTGTTTCGCCACCGTCCCCACCGACGCCTGCGTGTGGATCAACGCCGACTGCGAGTTCGAGAGGCTGACCGAATTCCCCACCGGCGTGGAGGGCAAGGAGTGCCTCATCCACTGGCTGGTGAGCACGGCGCCGCCGCCGCCTTCCATGCGCCTGCAGGCCAGCGAAAACCGCGTCGACATCCTCTGGGACAATGCGAGCGAGACGGCACCGGACCTGCGCACCAACATTCTCGACTTCGAGTCCTACCGCATCTGGCGGGCCGAACACTGGACCCGTCCCCTGGGCACGGACGTGCGCACCGGCCCTGCCTCCAACCTGTGGATGCTGCTCGCCGAATACGATCTGCAGCACAACGGCATCGGTGCCGACACCGGCCTCCAGTCGCTGCTCTACACCCCGCAGATTCCCGCGGCGGCGGTGGAGTACTACCGGGAATGGTTCGCGGCGCACCCGTACCTGGAACCCCCGGACCTGCCGGGGTTCACGCCCGACCAGAACGACACCGCCAAGGCTCTGAGCAAGGGAACCCGCTACTACCGCTACACCGATCCGCCGCTCAAGAGCTCCGGTTGTGTGCACGATGCCGGAGCGCCGGGCCACTGCGAGACCGTGCCTTGCCCCGCGGATGGCCGTTGCCCGGCGGTGACCACCGCGAAGGGTGTGGTGGCGACGCGTTGCAACGACCGCGGCTGGTGCCAGGAGACCGCACCGGGACCCCATAGCGGCGTCCACTATTTCTACAGCGTCACCGCCACCGACCATCGGACCGAGCTCGAGAACGGTGTCTACGTCGCCGTCGGTCCAGGCCTGGCCGGGGATCCGAGCTCGAACTTCGTCTACCTCACACCCCCGACGGACGCGCTGCCCCCGGAGCGCTGGGCCGACGCCAGCAGCGAGATCTACGTGGTGCCGAATCCGGCGACGCGGCAGTCGCTCAGCGACTGGCAGCTGCAGCCCAACAACGATGACCCCACGGGCGTGAAGGTCGAATTCCACAACCTGCCGCGCTCCCGGGGCAGGGTCAGCGTGTTCACCTTGGCCTCGGACCTGGTGGTGGAACTGCCCTTCGATGGCAGCACGGGGAACGGCACCCTCGCCTGGGATCTGCTCTCGCGCAACGGTCAGGAAGTCACGAGCGGCGTCTACCTCTACGTCGTCGAGGCGGAGCAGTTCGACCGCGTCGTGGGCAAGTTCGTCGTCATCCGCTGACCTGCCTGCGGCGTCAACCCGCTGGCAGAGGCTTTGCCGCACGAGGGAGCTCAAATGGTTCCGGTGACGTTTAGGAGTGTATACTGGTTACACAAACGGTCCACAGGGGATGGGTGTCATGATTGCGCCTCCATTCATCGCCGTCCTCGCACGATCTCATGGATTGCCACGCGCCTTCGTTGTCGCTTCGGTGGTCGTTGCCGGGTGTGGCACCGAAATAATCACGACGTCGCCGGCGGACCATTGCATCGACTACACGGATTACCTGCACTGGGTTGGGTCCGTGGGCACCCCCGGCCTCGCCCGCGGCGTGGCCGTCGCGGGCGATCACGCCTACGTGGCCGATTGGCAGTCCGGTCTCCAGGTGATCGACGTGAGCAATCCCGCCTCACCGCGTCTCGTGGGCGCCACGGACACACCCGACCGTGCCGGGAGCGTGGCGGTTTCCGGTGGGTACGCCTACGTCGCGAACGCCGCCGGACTTACGGCGATCGACGTCAGCAACCCGGTGTCACCGCGAATCGTCGGCGGGGTGAACACCCCCGATTGGGCCTTGAGCGTGGCTGTCTCCGGCGACAACGCCTACGTCGCGGGTGGCGACTTCGGTTTGTATGTGATGGATATCAGCAACCCCGAGTCACCGCGACTCCTCACATCGGCGGACACTCCTGGCTATGCTGAAGATGTTTTCTTGGCCGGCGGCTATGCCTATGTTGCGGATGGGTACTCCGGTGTTCAAGTGCTCGACGTGAGCGATGCGCTATCGCCGCAGATCATCGGTTCGGTGAACATCGAGGGCTTCGCCCGGCGAGTCGCGGTGGCTGGCACACATGCCTACGTGGCGTTCGGAACATGGGGTGTACGAGTGATCGACGTGAGCCGGCCCGCGACGCCGCGGGTGGTCTCCACGGTGCTCACCAGGAGCATTGTTCTCGGGCTGACGGTGGACGGCAACGAGGCACATCTGGCGGAGGACCGGGGCCTCGAGGTCATCGATATCAGCGATCCCTCATCCGCGAGCGTCATCGGATGGATCGTCACGCCCGAAGTCGCCCGTGACGCCGCAATTGCCGGAGACTTCACCTATGTCGCGAACGGGGCGTCCGGGCTCCAGGTCATCGACAGGAGCAACCCGGCATCACCGCAGCTCCTGGGCACCGTCGACACCCCGGGCGCCGCTTGGGCCGTCACGGTGGAAGGCGACTTCGCCTACGTGGCAGCCGAGGCGTCGGGCCTCTACGTCGTCGACGCGAGCGATCCCGCTTCCCCGCATATCCTCGGATCCATCGACACCCCGGGCGCCGCTTGGGCCGTAGCCGTCGACGGGATTCTCGCCTATGTCGCCGACGGACTCGACGGAGTTCAAGTGATCGATGTCAGTGACCCTGTGGCGCCGCGGATCGTCGGCTCCGTCGATACCCCGAGCCATGCTCAGGGCGTGGCCTTGACAGGGAACCACCTTTACGTCGCCGACTGGCTCGCTGGCCTCCAGGTGATCGACGTGAGCAATCCCGCTTCGCCGCGGATCGTCGGCAGCGTCGACACGCCGGGCGCTGCCCTGGGTGTGGCCGTTGTGGTCAACCTGGCCTTTGTTGCGGATGCGACCTCGGGCCTCCAGGTGATCGACGTGACCAACCCGGCCTCGCCGCAGATCATCGGCTCGGTCGACACGCCGGGCACGGCAGTGGCCGTGGCGGTCTCAGGCGGCTTCGCCTATGTCGCCGACGGCACGTCCGGTCTGCAGATGATCGACGTGAACACTCCCTCCGAACCCCAGATCGCTGGCACCGTCGATACGCCCCAGCTTGCGCGAGGCGTCACCGTTCTCGGCGCGATCGCTTACGTAGCGGACGAGGTGTCCGGCCTGCAGGTGATCGACGTGACCGCCCCGCAGGCGGCGCGGATCCTAGGAGGGTTGGGCGTTCCCGGCCGAGCTCGGGGCGTCGCGTTGTCCGGGCAGAGCGTTTGCGTGGCGGATGAGTCCGGTCTCCAGCTCATCCGCCCTCAGTGCGGCCCCGCCTACGGTCTGATCCCATGAAGACTTCCTTGATCGGTGGTCACGGCGGCTTCGGAGTCTCGAGGCGGTGCCGCGTACGCGTGCCCGGGCAACGGTCCATCCCTCGGTCTCGATCATGACATGATCACCAAGGTGATCAAGAGTAGGCGGGCGCGTCTGGAGGCGGCCTCGCCGCTGGGCCTCGGCGTCGACGGAGCCTCCGTCCCTCGCCGGTCCGAAACTTGCGTTTTCTTTCCACCGCGACTCCGCCGACTGCACCTGGAGCGCTGCTCATCCCCGCGCGGACACGAAAGAGGAGCCCAGCCGTATGCATTCCGGGAAGTCTCTCGCTCGCACACTCCTCGGCGCGGTCTTGCTTCTGGCTCTCGGTTGCGCCAGCGCCACGAAGCGGCTGGAACAGGGCGCCGAGCTCGAGCAGCAAGGCCGCTACGCCGAGGCGGCGGCGCGCTACATCCAGGCTCTCCGCAAGG
>Ga0075428_100007397_pt1 | contig 12176 bp, 12 predicted proteins | sample RhiMetdeltSRZDD2_FD_75291 | JGI IMG/M metagenome (GOLD analysis project Ga0075428, IMG submission 75291) | Populus rhizosphere microbial communities from Tennessee, USA - Rhizosphere MetaG P. deltoides SRZDD2 | ecosystem: Host-associated > Plants > Roots > Rhizosphere > Soil | place: USA...
ATACGGTAGTTGCTGGTGTGCACCTTGAGGAGCAGCCCGGTGTTGCGGTCGATGGCGTTCTCGTAGTCCGCCGGGTGCGTGCGATTGGTGGTGCCAACCTCTTTGAGCGCGGCGCCGCTCTTCGCCATGATCTCCGGAATACGGAATGCGCCACCAATTTCAATCAACTCACCTCTGGAGACGATCACATCCTTGCCGCTCGCCAGCGTGTTGAGCGCCAGCAGCACTGCGGCGGCATTGTTGTTCACGACCGTCGCCGCTTCCGCGCCCGTGAGATCGCGCAGGAGCTCTTCGATGATGTCCTCACGCCGTCCGCGCGCGCCCTGGGCGACGTCGTACTCGAGGGTGACGGCATCGCCGGCCACCGCGTTGAGCGCGTCGATGGCCGCGCGAGGCAGCGGCGCTCGACCCAAATTCGTGTGCAGCACCGTTCCGGTGGCGTTGATGACGCGCACGAGTCGATGCTCGCGCGCCGCCAGGATGCGCCGTCCCAGCTGCTCGAGCAGCGCTTCGTCCGTCAGGTCCCGTTCGTCGATCGCGCGCCCCTCTCGAATAGCACCTCTCAACTCGTCGAGCAGCTGCCGGCACTGCCGCGCCACGTACTCGCGGCGGAAGCTCGCCAGCAGGCGTTCGCCTGCGCGGTGAGCGAGCAGCCGATCGATCGACGGAAGCTGTCGGAGCGACGGAGACATAGTACGGAGGATACTGGATCGGGGAGAAGGAGGGTGCCCGGTGGCGCCGCTGATCTTCAAAATCAGTCTGGAGGCCGTAAGGTCTTCGGAGGGTTCGACTCCCTCCCTTCTCCGCCACTAACTGCTGACGGAGTTGGAGTTCGCCGCTGACCTGCTGACCGTCTCCACAATGTCTCCACGCTGTTCGAGTAGCTCGATTGCACCGTCGAGCGCGGATGGACTTAGATGCATGTACCGCTGCGTCGTCGTGAAGTGCGCGTGTCCGGCCAATTCCTGAATCGCCCGCTGCGCCGCCCCGCGCATGGCGAGGTGCGAACAAGAAGGTATGCCGAAGACGATGCGGACCGTTCCCCTGAAGCCCCGCATGACGGTCCGCACGCACGATAGCCCATGTGACCGCGCCTTCGGTGAACGGTTCACTGCGGCGTTTATCATGGGTTCACGCATTGCCGCTCACCTGCGGCACGGGCGAGTTAACGATAGCACCGGGCGCGAGAAACGCGCGAGAGCGCGGCCGGTGCGTCAGGTGCAGCGGCCGGTTAGGTGGCATTACTTCCAAGTCAAAGGCCGCGTAGCTGCGACGGAAGCGACAGAACCGCGCGCGAGACGACAATGGTAACGCGCCGCAACGCACTCAAAAGTCGTGTCGTGGAACGCGAAAATGAAGTGTCGAAGCTCCTCGAACTGGCTGGGACTGTGATTCGCATGCACCGAGTTCATCCGCACAAGCGAGCGGATCCACGAAGAGTCGCAGACTTCCCAGGCCGCGTACGGCGAGAGCCCTCGCGATGCTAACGGGTGACCAGAAAAAGCCTCATCGTTCGGCGGGCCAAACGTGTGCGCATAGGGGCTGTCGAATGAGATGTGGGCGACAAGTAGACGTTGTGAAGTCGGCCCGACGACAGTCACCGCGGTTCCGTGCCAATTGGGATCAGATTCCGAGACGAGATAGATCAGGTCGAGTTGTTGCTCCTCGGCGACCACGGCCGGCAGGGGCGCACCGACATCCGGTCTCGGCACGTCGAAAAGCTCAATCACTGAGTCGCGTTCGTCTATTTGATACATCGCTCGATCGAGTCAGCCGGTAGCGGGCCGGCCAAGTCATGAGATGTCCGTCCAGTCGCTCACCGCGCGTACCTTCGCCGGAAGTTCCGAGATGGCCTCCCCGGGCCCGTCCACGTTCCAGATATCCGCACAACTGCCGCAACCCTCGTTCGCCGACACGAAGCTCAGCCGGTCGCGCCAGCGGTCGAACGAAGCCTCAATGACGGCGCATTCATCCTCCTCATACACGTCAGCGCAGATCGTTGCCCGCATGATGACCGCCCTCGCGCCTTCGCTGCCGAACCTAGTGGTAGGCCGACCGGTACGTCCCGGGCGTCCCGCAAGGCTCGCAGCATATCGCCAAGACGGCTTCGCAGGACATGTCGGCCACGGTCCACGTCGCAAGGCGACGTCCTCCGACGATGGCGGATTAGACCGATCTGCCGAACACCTCGCCAGCGCGACGCGTATTGCGGCTAGGTGGATAGGTCCTGTCTTGTCGCCCAAGGCTATTCGACTGGCTCAGCCTCGACGAACGCCAGATCGGCGTTTACGGTGAGCTGACGCATGGGTGTTGAGCGGCCGGTGCCAGGTAGAATGCTTGGCACGGCTGAGGCCCAAGACCCACCATGCGTCATGGCGCGCGCTGCGTCGCTCTCTTCGCGCTGGCCCTATGTGGTCCCTATGCCGCAGCGCAGGTCAAAGACGACGGTGTCGTGGAGCACGTCGTTTCGATAGCCGGCGCGGAACAACTGCTACCAACCGTTCAAGGTGGGATTCTCACCTTTCCCCAGCCGGGCACATATCGCGCCTACATCGAACCGCGGGCGCTACACGTGCAGATCGGGCTCCATCACGACTCATCGGACGTCCTCCTGTTTGACCAGGACCGCGTCCGCAAGACTACGGTCCACATTACTTCCGGCGATGGGACGGATGTCCCTGTGAGCCGGTGGCTAACTGGTGTCCTCCTGCCCGCGGAGTGGGGCCTAGTGTCCGTATGCAAGGAGGGACCAGTCGAAACCGAAAGCGCCGCAATTGCCACGTGGACTATGGCGCTCGAACATGACGACGGGATGGCGTTTGCAAACGGCGAGTACCGAATCCGCGTCACGATTCCTCGGGCAGAATCGTTCGTTTTCAAGCCCCGTGGCGGTCCATGGAAAGGCCGGTCTCCCCAGCCTTCCAGCGGCGCCTGGGAGTTGCGGCTGAGCGTCCGGCCTCCCACGTCGCGCGCCGACTGGATCTCGATGTATCGGTGGAAGGCCCGCGACGGGTTCTCGCGCTATGCGTGGCTGGAGGTTCTGGACACCTATTCCGAGTGGCTCAAATTCGATCCCACTGACAGCGAGGCCGCACTGGGTCGGGCGGGTATCCTCATGATGCTTCGCAGGTTCCGCGAAGCCATCCCTCTGTACCAGAAGGCGATCCCAGTGGTCGAGTCGACGATGACTTCGCATCGACAGATGCTTGCGCGCGCATACGTAGGCGTGGGTGACGAAGCAGGCGCGGTACGGGTGCTGAGACTCGGTGGCGTTTCCGAAGCGAAGCTCGCGGCTGCCCTTCAGGACTCGCGGGATTTCGCCAGCCGCCGAAACGGCTGGGCGGCAAGGAAACCTCTGGTGCTCGGGGGCTGTGACGCCTGACGAACCCGCCCGCCGCGAGCGACCGAAGACATTCACCTTTGCGAGCGACATCGGGCCCGACAACGCTGCCCTCCCGCCCTGTGCTACAGCTTAAACAACAGCACGCGTGCTCGCCGAGTAATTCCGACTCGCCCTGCTCGCTCAGGAAGGGCGGAGCGCTTCCCGAGGACGCCAAAATCCCAGTGGGGCCAGGTCGGACACAACCAGCGCAAAAGATCTCACCATCTCTGTGGAGTCGCCATGTGGGGACGCTCAATCGACGTAGAGCTGATAGCAAGTTGCCAGACGCGCGTGCTCAGAAACCGAGGACGATTCCCACGCGAAACGTGCGCGAGGTCAGCATCGATGCCGGCGCCGTCGGTCCCGAGTCGTTGGTCAGGTTCAGCAAATTGATCGCCTCGCCCACGACCGCCACGTCCACGGGCCCCTTCGACGTGAGCGTCTTGCGGATTCGCAGTTCCGTGTCCCAGTGCGTAGGCGCCGAATTGAACTCGAGAGACGCGTTGCCCAGTTCTGGCAACTGAACGTCGCTGCCGAGCGGCTGCACCATGGCGACAGGACGCGCATAACCGTGGCGCACGATGGCGCTGGCCGAGAGTTGCACGCCGCCTGCTGCTTCGTAACGGATCCCGGTCTTCAGTCGCCACGTCGTTCCGAAGCTCGCCGTCGTTCTGGCGATGTCCGTCTGCGACAGCGCAAGGCCCTTGAAGTTGCCGAACAACGTGAACTTGCCAGATGCGTCGCCGCTCCGCCGATCACGAGGCAATTCCAGGTTTCGCTCGGTGCTGAGCGTCACGCACGGAGGCTTACCGGACTCCGTTGCGCAGCCGTTGGCAACCTGCCCCGCCGATCCCGGCGCATCTTGGGCGTGGGCGCTGGCCACCAGCAGAGCCGTGCCGGCAAGCGCCATGGTGAAAGCCCTGTGCGCGACCATCAGCCTCGCCCCCGGCGGTTAAGACGGAATCGCGATGCAGCCGGCCGTGACTCAACCGGTGCGCTCCGGCCAAGCTACAAAGTCGACGTCTGCCCAAGATCGCCCCTGCGGCGTCACCCAGGACCGATCCTGGCGCGGCGATCCGCTCAGGAAGCGAACCGCACAGGCGATCGCGCGGTGCCCCTGCGCGAATTGCGTAGACTGCCGCATGTCACCGACGCAATGACGACATCTCCATCGTCCGAGACGGCGAAATCACACGATTTGAAATGTCGCGCTCTAATGCAATCCGCGGGAGCCGCGACGGGCCTTGACAGAGGCGACGCGGCGCGCCCATACTCCCATCGATAAGCGATGGGAAAAGATGTCATGCACGGCGCGTCCGGGCTGCTGCCTGGCACGCTCGAGATGCTGATCCTGCGGATTCTGCTGCGCGATGCGCTACACGGCTACGCTATCGCCCAGCGCCTGAAGGACATCTCAAGGGATGTGCTCCAAGTCGGCGAGAGTTCGCTGTACCCCGCCCTGCAGCGACTGCTGCTGAACGGCTACGTTGAGGCCGAATGGCGGCCCTCCGAGAACAACCGGCGGGCCCGCTATTACTCGCTCACGCCCGCCGGGCGGAAGCAGCTCGTGGCGGAGCGCGAGGAGTTCGACCGGCTTGTCGCGGCTATCCGTCGCATCCTCCAGACTGCCTGAGGAGGCCCACTTTGAGAAGTCTCCTGCGCCGGCTTCGTGCCCGAATTCGCTACCGTCGGTTCGACTCGGATCTGGCCGAGGAGATGGAGTTTCACCGCGCCATGAAACAACGCGAGCTGGAACGGGCGGGGCTCACCGAGAACGAAGCCACGGTTCAGAGCCGCCGGGAAATGGGCAGCGTCACGCTTGCGCGCGAGCGCTCGCGGGAGATCTGGATTGCCGTCTGGCTCGACAGCCTGCAACAGGACGTTCGCTACGCCTTGCGCAGCCTGGGCGGCCAGCCAGGCTCCACGATCGCCGCCGGCACGGTTCTGGTGCTGGGTATCGGCCTCAACACCAGCCTCTTCACGTTCTTCAACGCCGTCGCCCTGCGTCCCTGGTCCGTGGCCGATCCCGGTAGCGTCGTCACGGCGCATTATGTCCACTCCTCCGCCTCTGGACGAGGGACAAGCGGATTCGGCATTGCCGAGTACCGCTATCTGAACGACCACGCGCGAACATTCTCGGGGCTGATCGCTTGGCGGCAGAGCGGTGCCCGCTTGGGGCACGAGGAGATAGAGGGTCAGACGCCTTTCTCGTTCGTCAGCGGCAATTATTTCGATGTGCTCGGCGTTCATATGCTGTACGGCCGGGGGTTTCTGCCGGACGAGGATCGTGTCGGGAATCCACAAGGAGTCGCAGTTATCAGCCACGGACTCTGGGAGCGTCATTTTGCAGCCGACACCGCGATCGTTGGCCGCGTGTTCCGCGTTGACAATGTGCCCTTTACCATTGTGGGCGTCGCGCCTCAGATGTTCGACGGAACGGAGCGCCCAAACGCACAGAGCTTCTGGCTGCCTCTGGCCTCGCTCCCGCTCCTGAGCGCGGATCCCGCTCAGGCCGTGAGCCTGCTGACGAACCCTAGCCACTGCTGTTCGCGCATGGCCGGCCGCCTCGCGGAGGGCGTCACGCGCGAGCAGGCCCGTGCCGAGCTCGAAGTGCTCAGCCGGCAGTTTCGAACGCAGTGGAACGAACAGGCCCTGAAGAATGCTCCGTTAGTCCTCAGCGGCACTGCTTTTCTGGCGCAACCAGGCGTGAAGGCATCTCTCATACCGATCCTCGCGCTGATGTTCGCCGCCGTCATGCTCGTTCTGCTGCTGGCCTGCGCCAACGTCGGCAACCTGCTGTTGGCGCGGGCGCTTGCACGTCAGCGGGAGTTCGCCATTCGTCTGTCGCTCGGCGCCAGCCGACGCCGTGTGGTCCGACAGCTCTTGACGGAAGGATTGATGCTGTCGTGCAGCGCCGGAACCATAGGCCTGCTCGTAGCGTACGCGCTACCAGCGCTACTGCTCCGCGCCGTCATCGATGACGAGGTCCCCAGCGGAATCGCGCCAGATGCACGGGTGGTCGTCTTCACGCTGGGGATCGCGGCTCTGGCATGCCTGCTCTTCGGCCTTGCCCCAGCGCTCAAGGCCACACAAGCGGCCATGGAGACGCTCGTCGCACGGCGTGAGGTGACGCGCACGGGCCGGCGATTGCGAAGCGCACTTCTCGCGGCGCAACTCGCTTTGAGCGTGATCTTGCTGGCCAGCGCCAGTCTCCTGGTTCGCGGAGTCCAGCAGGCGCAGACACAGGATCCCGGCTTCCAAGTTGATGACGTCTTCGTGGTGTCGCTCGCATTTCCCGGCCAAGCCTATGACCAAGCGCGCGGCCGCGCGTTCGTGTCGGAGCTGCACACTGCATTGAAAGCGGATGACAGCTTCGGCTCGGTCGCGGTGACGAACACAGTCCCGTTGGGCAACACGAGGAACATGACCAGCTTCCGCTTACCGGGAGAGGACGAGAAGCAGTCACGCATGATCCAGATGGAGAGCGTCTCACCTGAGTACTTCACGGTCCTGAGGATCCCCGTTGTTGCCGGCCGACACCTAGATGCGACGGACCGTCCTGGCGGGGCCATTACGATCAACGAAGCGATGGCGCGCCGGTATTGGCCTGACGGCAGTCCCATCGGCCAAACGATCGTCTTTCGAGATCGGCGGCGGGAAATTGTGGGAATCGTGCGAAATGCCCACACGACGGGACTGGATACGGTCGAGCCGGTGTACTACGAACTGACGGCGGGAGAACCGTCGACACGCCTCCTCCTTCGATCGCGAACGTCGGATCCGACGCCGCGCGTGCAAGCCCTCGTAAGTGGGCTCGATAATCGCGTGACTGTCCAGGCGCGGCCGTTGGCTACCTATCGCGATCGCTCGCTGGAGCCCTCGCGGGTGATGGCGCTGACGGCGGGAGCCGTAGGCCTGCTTGCGTTGCTGCTGGCGTCAGTGGGCGTGTTCGGCGTCTTCAGCTACGTGGTGAACGAGCGGACTCGTGAAATCGGGATCCGCATGGCGATCGGCGCACGAGCATCACAGGTGATCTGGCTCGTGCTTGATTCGACGGCCTGGGCCACGTTGGGGGGACTGGCGGGCGGCTTTCTTGCCTCGTTCGTTGTGTCACGGTTCCTGACCGGACAGCTTTACGGCGTCAGCCGGTTGGACCCGACCGCATATGCCATGGTTGCTACCGTACTCACGTTAGCGGCGACACTCGCAACATGGCTTCCCGCCAGACGCGCAACGCGGGTCGATCCGGCGACGGCCCTGCGCGTGGAGTGATGAATAGCGTCGTGTGCCAATGTCCTACTCAAATCGGTTGAATCGAGCCGCCTCAACCGTTCCGGGTTTTCAAGTACCCGACCGTTGGCGAAAGTGCTGAAGACACTTTGGTGAGCCGCGTAGGAACCGAACCGATCCAGCCCTAAACACCTTCGGTCTTGTGGCGTTGAACTCCCCCCTGATCAGTCGCGAAGGGTATTTCCACCGGCTCAGCCGCCTCGAAGGACGCCAGATCCTCTATAGGTAGTGACTTTGACTTCTGCTGCGGCACCGGTTCGAGCTGCGGCCGGAGGCGCCTTCACCGGCAATTATGAGTCAGGCGCCATTCTGTTGACGTCTGAAACTAAGCAGTGATGATCCAAGAAGTAGCCAGGCGAACTTGAGGATCGACGCATCTTGGATTGTTTGACGCGCCGTGAGAAGGCTCTCCCCTACATCTCGCCCGTCCAGAAGTGACTGAAAGAATTTCTCATACCAGAAAGTCTGAGCCGTGTCGGAGCCAGCAAGTGCGAGACTCGCAAATGTGACGCACGGGCCCCACACAGAAGTGGCACCTCGTTCGAGAACCGTCGAGCCGATACTGGTGGCACCGTACGTAAGGTCACATCCCACGAGAATGACCAGCGGAACGGGGATATCCGGCGGAAGATCGGTAGCCTGCCCCATCTTCCCGCAGTCGCGACTTGGTCCCAGCATGATTGAATGTGCATTGCCGTGCGTGTCGACGTGTAGCCAGCTGACGTCCTTTCTTCCAAAACAAGCAATGGCCCGCTCGAACGGCGGCTGAAGAGAAATTTCGACTGGGCAGCGAGATTCCAGTCCTGTGGCCACAATTATGATGTCCTGCTGATGCCTTGCGAGTGTGCGGTCCATCGCCATTGGGCAGACGAGGAGGTAAGTCTCAAGTGGACTTCGGTGAGGCCGCAAAACCTTGGAGAGCATTGTTGTCGTCGGTGTCGTGTTGCTGTGCAAATGCGAAACAATTGCACGTTCGCCCCAGTTGCCGATTTCGTCATGAACCAAGTCGAGTGGACATGCCGTCGGTGATACGACAAGAAAGCGATCATTGGGAGATGGAACCGGGATTAGGCGAAGCGCCGCCGCGCTGAAAATACTGCGATCGGCCGAACGCGGGTCTAGCTCGATCGCACGAAGCAGCGAAGTCCCAGCATGAAGAAACTCGAGCGCAGAGGGACCTGAAATCGGGAGATGAGTCCAGGTGTCCTGAAACGGCATAAGCGCAGTGGACAGTTGCTCGGACTGGATCGGTTCAGCAAAAACCGAAACCACGTAATTCTGCTGAGGTGTGGTCATTCCAGTTGTCTCCTGCGACGCACTCTCGTTGTATAGGTGGAGGACGGAGTCGCTGACTGCTGCGGCGAAGGCGCTCCTCTGGCGCCGACAAGCTCGCCGCCACCAAAAAAGATCCCAGAAAAAATCACACAGAAAAAATTCGGATGAAAACTTTCTGGGACCGGAACCCGCTCAGATCACCCCACCGGCCTACCCCTCGGACAATGCCTGCGATCATCGAAGCACGGATCGAGAACAACGGACATCAACACTGCCTGTGATCCAGTCGTAAATCATCATCGGTCGTCTGTGATCGATCACGTGTCGATCACGATCGATGTCTCTGTTGTGTACGTCTGCGTCGACAATTGTCTGCTTACTGACGATCGACAGACGGAGTGATCGCGGATCCGCTGCGCCAATTCGCACAGTGTCCGTGGTCTTGATTCTGCTTCAGTGATCACGACGACGGTCGCGTACTTCGAGTGATCGTCAGAGCGGGACGCCCGGGTGCTGGTAACACCCGAACGCCCCTAACCGGCAACCAAGTCTCAGTTGGCTGACGGCTCCTGCCAGTCTAGCAGCAGCCCTCGGCCCTCCCATCAGGAGGGACCATGGCTCCATCGACATCGTTCGCTGATCTGCTTCAATCAGCCGTGACTGAACCCGGCATCATTTCCAGCGCCTATCGACAGTTTCACACCTACTCCATCGGCAATCAGCTGCTGGCGTGGGCTCAGTGTCTGGAACGCGGGATCCCGTCTCGCATGTGAGCCAGTCGAAGTCTGTCTTCTGCTGCTGCTCAACACGAAGCACCGGGTGATCGCCGTCCATGAATTGGGACGAGGCACGCTCGACAGCTGCACGGTCCATCCGCGGGACGTCTTCAAGGCCGCCCTACTCGCCAATGCAGCTGGCGTCATCGTCGCCCACAACCATCCGTCCGGCGATCCGACTCCCTCACCAGCGGACATCGCCTTGTGTAGTCGCCTGCGGGCTGCCGGGACAGTTGTCGGGATTGAGCTGCTCGACTTCGTCATTCTGGGGGACGGGCGGTACTACTCGTTCACGGAGGCCGGACGATGAGGGCCGCCATCTATGCACGGGTGAGTACGCTGGATCAGGAGCCGGAGAACCAGCTGCAGGAGATCCGGCGGTACGCGCAGGCGCGGGGCTGGTCAGCCGTCGAGTACGTCGATCGGGGCGTCAGCGGCGCCAAGGATCGACGGCCAGCCCTCGACCAGCTTGTGGCTGATGCCAAGCGGAGGCGGTTCGATGTCGTCGTCTGCTGGCGGCTCGATCGGCTCGGGCGCAGTCTGAAACATCTGATCGGGCTACTCGAGGATCTGCGGGCGCTCGGGGTGGCGTTCGTCAGCTTGGCCGAAGGCATCGACGCCACGACACCGGCCGGGAAGCTGCAGATGCACATCTTGGGTGCGATCGCCGAGTTCGAACGGGATCGCATTCGGGAACGCGTGGTGGCGGGCCTCCACCGGGCGAGGAGCCAAGGCAAGCAGCTCGGGCGACCGAGGGCCTGTATCCCGATCGACCGCGTGCTGACGGTCACAGGGCTGCCTGTCGACGCGGCGGCCGCGCAACTCGGGGTCTCTCGGTCGACGCTCAAAAGGTGGCGCCGGCAGGTCCAACAATCCCCCTCCATCTAGGCGCCACTTTCGCCCCGGATCGGCCGGTATTTCTGACGGCTGGTCCGGGGTTCAACAAACACCTGTCTTCTGGACCCCCGAACCGGCCTCAAACCATCGACCCGATCCGAGCCGAAGACAGGCTTTCGAGGATAGCAATCCTGACGTCGATCCGTCCCTCAAACTGTGGGCCCGTAGGCTGGTTGTCGAGGGCACCCGTTCGGATTACCATTCGCGATCGTGAAACGCTGCTAGAGGGCGCCAGTGACGTTCAAACCTGCATTTGGGAGCGTACTCGCCGCGTGGTTGATCCTTGGCGGCGGTGTCGCCATCTGGCTGGTGTGGAATGGCTGGAACACGAAGCCAGAGGATCGGGAACTGGAACTCTTGAAATTCGGCCTCGAATTGTTCCAAGCCGTCGTCGTTGGGTCGATCGCGGCTTTGCTTCTCGAATGGTTCAAGCGGATACAGGACAGCAGGGCCGCCACCACGGAACGCCGTGAGGAGTGGTCGAGGAGCGCGCGCAAGGCCTACGATGACATCAAGAAGCGACGGCGTCTGCTGCAGGATAGGCTCGGGAAGGGAACGCCATCCGCGGGCGCCTGCGGTCAAGCTCACAACCAACTCGTCGAGCATGGAGAACAGATGATCGCCTCGCAGCTGCTGTTAGAGGACCTCCTCGAACAAGTTGAAGATTCAACGAATGCGGAGGAGCAGGCGACGGCGCCCCATCTGAGTCAGATGGAGTCAAATCTGAACAAGCTTTCGGATTCGTTGAGAAGCCAGAATCGTAGCAACGGCGACATCCAACGAATTGGCGAGTTCCTGGATAGAGATACCTTTAAGCGTGATTTCGGCCATCCGTACCATCAAGCGCGGTCGATTTTCCTGCAGAGACGGTAGGCAGATCGACCGTGACCGTCTGGTCGCCGTATTTGTGTACGGCCCCACACCCACTTGAGGGGGTCTTGCTTTCGGAGGTCAGATGCCCCGAACTTCGCGCCCTTTGACACCTGGCCACCTACGCGTACTGGCCCGCGCGGGCGCTCAACTCACACTCAAGCGGCTCCGTGCCGAGATTATCGCGATCGAACGGGCATTCCCGGAACTCGCCCAAGGCCGGCGTGCGCTTCGACGAACGATCAAGACCGCCCGCAAGCGGACCCGTACGATGTCGGCGGCTGCCCGGAAAGAGGTCTCGGCTCGGATGAAGCGCTACTGGGCAGAACGGCGGAAGGCGCGGGCGAAGGTGAAGTAGCCTTCACCCACCGGGCGGCGAGCCGAAGATGGCAAGAGCCATGAACTGAAACCACGAAGTCGCGCCTTGCTCAGGATGCGCAGAGGGCACCCGAAGGAGCTGAATGACGACTATGCGTCCGCCGACTCTGATCGGCCGTCTGCTGCACGAGATCTCATGGGAGGGAAATGCGCGCCCCTATCGCGAGGGCGGGCGTGGCCGCGAGAACGTGCTCACCGCGGAAGTGTTCCTGGTCCTCGACTTCCTGCCCGCACAGCTTTTCTCGGTCGGATTCTTCAAGCAGCCGTGGGAGCGTCGGAGACGGTTCGGACCTGTCACTGGAAGTCGA
>Ga0075428_100007405_pt1 | contig 12167 bp, 10 predicted proteins | sample RhiMetdeltSRZDD2_FD_75291 | JGI IMG/M metagenome (GOLD analysis project Ga0075428, IMG submission 75291) | Populus rhizosphere microbial communities from Tennessee, USA - Rhizosphere MetaG P. deltoides SRZDD2 | ecosystem: Host-associated > Plants > Roots > Rhizosphere > Soil | place: USA...
CTCCGTCTTGACCTCGGGGACCACGCCGGTGCCGAAGTCGAACACGTTGCCGGTCGAGATGAACCGGTCGGTCGCGATAACGTAGGCGCCGAGAATCCAGCGGAAACGCTGGTCGGCAGGCGACGTGTAGCGGATCTCCTGGCTCAGCGCCTCGACATCCAGCCACTGGTGCTGCGCCTGGTCGACTCCGCAGAAGAAGAACGGGCAGTTGAACAGCGCCGATTCCGGAATCGGCAGGAAGTCGAACTGGTCGCCCGTCAGGATCTCCTCGAGCTCATCGTAGGCCGTGATCGAGGTGAGCACGCCGCCGCCGATATCGAAGTCGAGCTTGAGCGAGGCGCCGGCCATGTCGCGCTCGTTGTTGCCGCGGTTGTTGACGCGCACCGGGAGGTGGGTGTCGTTGACGTCCTCGACGATGTTGAAGTAGAGCGCCTGCGTGTCGACCTGCGACATGTAGACGCGCAGGTCGGCGGTCATCGAGTCGTTCGGCTCCCAGATGAGCTTCGCGCGGCCGGAGAGGTCCTCGAAGGGGTCGGCCTCCTCGTCCAGGAACGGGTTGTTGATGTAGCCATCGGTGTCGAAATACGACCCCGACAGCTGGAATTTCCAGGTGTCGGAGCCGCCGAGCGGTCCGCCGATGCCGGCGCGTACCTTGTAACCCGGACCCGAGTCGTAGCCTGCCATGACGCTGCCCTCGATCTCGTCACCTGGCTCGCGGGTCTCGATGATCACCGCGCCGCCGATGGCGTTGCGTCCGTAGAGAGCGCCCTGGGGGCCTTTCAGCACCTGGATCCTCGAGATGTCGTAGAGCTCCTGGTTGAACTGCGAAGGATTCGCCATCAGTACGCCGTCGATCAGCACCGCCACCGAGGGCTCGCTGTTGCGCGCCTGGGAGATGCCGCGCACCACGATGAACGACGTGCCCTGGTTCTGCGTCTGAATCATCGTCATGTTCGGCGTCAGCGCGATGAAATCCTGCGGCCGCGTGATGCCCGCCGAAGCGATTTCCTCCGCGCTGAAGGCGTTCACGGCGACCGGCACGTCGAGCAGCGCCTCGTCGCGCTTGCGCGCGGTCACCAGGATCTCCTCCAATCCCTCGGCTGTCACCGTGGGCGCCTGCGCCAGGGCGGCAGGCGGCGCGACCGGCAGCAGTGCCGCGACAGCCGCACGGATCAGCCAGGACGATTGCACGTTACGCATGGACGTTCCCCCTCAGGCTTCCAACTGTTCCCGCGCGATGCGGGCACCCTCGACCATCGCCAGCATCTTTCCGAACGCGACATCGCGTGGCAGGTACTTCATGCCGCAGTCAGGTGCGACGATGATGTTCTCCGGCGCGACATGCGGCAGCGCGCGCTTGATGCGCGCGGCCACGGTTTCGGGCGTCTCGACCTGCATGTCGGACAGGTCGATGACGCCGAGAATGATTTTCTTGCCCTTGAGCCGGGCCAGCACGGCGCAGTCGAGCTTCGACTGCGCGGTCTCGATCGAGACCTGGGCGCAGCTGCACCCGGCGAGCTCGGGCAGGAAGGAATAGCCGGCCGGCCGCTCGTGGATGATCGCTGCGTAGCCGAAGCAAATGTGCACCGCGGTCGTGCCCTGCACGCCCTCGAGCGCGCGATTCAGCGCCTTGAGCCCGTAGGCGCGCGCATCGTCGGGACGCGCCTGCATATATGGCTCGTCGATCTGCACGATGTCCGCGCCCGCGGCGAAGAGATCCCTGATCTCCTCGTTGACCGCCGCCGCGTAGTCCATCGCGGCCAGCTCGCGGCTGCCGCCGTAGTGCTCGACCTGCGCCTGCTGCGACATCGTGAAGGGGCCGGGCACGGTCATCTTCACCTTGCGGTCGGTGTGCCGCTTGAGGAAGCGCAGGTCCTCGACCTCGACGGCGTGGCGGCGCCGGATCGGGCCCACGACGCGGGGCACGGGGTTCGGGTGACCGCTGCGGTCGAGGGCCGTACCGGGGTTGTCGATGTCGACGCCGTCGAGGGCGGTCGCGAACCGGTTCGAGTAGCTTTCGCGGCGTATTTCGCCGTCGGTGATGATGTCGAGTCCGGCCGCCTCCTGGGCGCGGATGGCGAGCACCGTCGCGTCGTCCTGCGCCTCGGCGAGCAGCGGCTCCGGTATGCGCCAGAGCTCCCGCGCGCGTACCCGCGGCGGGAAGCGACCTGCGAGGCGCTTGCGGTCGATCAGCCACTCGGGCTGCGGGTAGCTCCCGACCAGCATGGTGGGGAAGAGCATCTAGGCCTCCTCCGGCCAGTCCTGCCCGCGCGCAAGCGCAGCGCGGATCGCCGCGCCGTGCTCATCGAGCAGGGGAGCCGTACGCACCGAGTCGGCGCGCTCGCCGTCGAACTGGATGGCCGGCCGCACCGCCGCACCGCCGCCGTGCGCGCCTCGGACGGGCACGACGATCCCGAGATGACGTACCTGCGGATCCTCAACGACTTTGTCGACCGCGTTGATCGGCGCGAACGGCACGTCGTGCTCACCCAGGTGCTCGGCCCAGTAGGAGAGCGGGCGCTCGGCGAAGGAGCCGGCGAGTTCCCTGCCGAGCTCCTCGTAGTTATCGATCCGCGCCTGGCGGGTCTCGAAGCGTCGGTCGCGCGCGAGCCGCTCGGAGCCGATCGCGGTCGTCAGCCCGCGCCAGAACTTCTCGAGCGAGGACAGGTGGATGGCGAGCAGCCGGTCGTCAGAGGTCCGCAGGATATAGGCCTGGGCGAGACGCGGACGATCCGTCGAGGTCGGCGTCTCGCCGAGAGCGAAGAACGCGGCAAAAGGCTCCACGGCGAAGTGGGTCATCGCCTCGAGCATCGACACCTCGACCAGCCGCCCGACGCCCGTCCGGCTGCGCTCGAGCAGCGCACCAAGCACGCCGTAGGCGGCGTAGATCCCCGTGATCGCATCGGCGAGGGCGGGCCCGAGAAATCTCGGCCGCTCGCTGTCGACCACGACGCTCAGGAAGCCGCTCAGCGCCTGCGCCACCGAGTCGTAGCTCGGGCGATCGGCGTAGGGGCCGGTGCTGCCAAACCCGCTGATCGAGCAGTAGACGAGCGCGGGGTTGAGCAATCGCAGGCGCTCGACGCCGGCGCCCAGCCGGTCCGCGGTACCCGGGCGGAAGTTCTGTATGTAGACGTCCGCCTTGGCGATCAGCCGATCGAAGGTCTCCCGGTCGCCCGCAGCATTGAGATCGAGCGCGAGGCTGCGCTTGTTGCGGTTGTACGCCTGGAAATGCGGCGAGAAGTGGCCCGCCTGGTAGCTGCGGTAGGGATCGCCTTCTGGCCGCTCGATCTTGACGACGTCGGCGCCGAGGTCCGCGAGCATCATCCCCGTGCAGGGGCCCGTGATGAACGTGCCCTGCTCGACGATGCGGATGCCACGAAGGACCGGTGCCATGTGTAGCCCCCGCTACTGGTCGCTCCGGACGAAACCCTCGGGCGCCTTTCCGTCGTAGTCGATCGCGGCCGCACCCGCGTGCGACAGGACGAATCCGATCGGGCGCTCCTGCTCCTCGAGCAGGTGCGCGATCAGGCTGGCCGTGCGCGCCAGCAGTGGCGCGCCCTTCAGCGCGAGCAGCGGATAGCCCGCGTCCAGCAGCACGGCGGGGATCGCGCCCGACACGTTCATGGCGAGCGGCTTGCCGGTCACCTCCGGGAGCAGGCGCTCGACGACCTTCGACACCTCCGCGTGCCGTCCGGCGAGACCCGCCTCGGCGGCGATCTCGAATAGACGGCGCGAGCGCGGGTCGTAGCCCTTGTGCAGCGGATGACCGTAGCCCGGGATAGCACGCCGCGCCGCCACGAGGTCGCGAAGGGCGGCGCGGGCCGCGGTCTCGAGGTCGCCACCCGCCGAGCGCGCGAGCACGTCGGCGAACAGCCGGCCTGCCGCCTCGGCGGAGCCGAGGATGACCGAGCCGCAGCCCAGGATTCCCGCTGCTACCGCGCCCTGCAGCGCCTCCGGCGCCGCGGCCAGCGTCATCCGGCTCGCCTGTACGCTCGGCACGAGACCGTGCTCCGCGATCGCGACCAGCGCCGAGTCGAGCACCCGCCGCTGGCCGGGCGACGGCAGCTCGCCGGTCACCAGCAGCCAGACGTGATCGGTAAAGCTCACCTTGCCGATCAGCTCTGCGCAGAGGTCGTGCCCGCGCACGAGGATGGTCTCGGCGTTCGAGGTGCTGATCGCCGAGCTGCGGCGGTCCTGCGCTCCGATCTTCATTTTTCGTATATCGAAACAAAATTCGACATGCGAATATCCTGCGGCGATAGGAGCCGCGCGTCAAGAACGCGCGCGTTCCAGTTTTTCGGATACCGAAATACACTTCCACAGATGCCGGCGAAGAGATCCGCAGCGGCCCGTCGCGAGGTGATGGGCGGGCTCGCAAAGGGCCTGGAGGTGATCCGGGCTTTCACGCGGGAGCACGCGACGCTCACGCTGTCCGAGGTCGCCGAGGTCGCGGGGCTGCCGGCTGCGACCGCGCGCCGCTGCCTGCACACGCTCGAGGACCTGGGCTACGTCAAGCGCTCCGGGCGCGCCTTCGTGCTGCGCCCGAAGGTGCTCGAGCTCGGCGCCGCTTACCTCGAATCGATGAACATCGAGGCGCTGACCAAGAACTATCTCGAGGATCTCGCGAGCCAGACCGGCGACTCGGCGGCGCTCACGGTGCTCGACGACACGGAGATCGTGTACGTGGCGCGCGCGTCGGTGCGCACGCTGCTGCGGCTCGAGGCGCATGTGGGCAGCCGGCTGCCGGCATATCCGACCTCGATGGGGCGCGTGCTGCTCGCCGGCCTGTCTCCCGAGCACCTCACCCGCTACTTCTCGCGCGCAAAGATCGTGCCGCTCACCGACCGCACGGTGACCGATCCCGCGAAGCTCAGGCGACTGGTGGACGAGTGCCGTGCGGAAGGCTATTCGGCGGTGGAGGACGAGCTCGCCTACGGCGTGGTCGCGGTGGCCGTGCCCGTGTTCGACCAGGCGGGCACGGTGGTGGCGGCGCTCAACAGCTCGGGGCACTCGAAGCGCATCAGCCGGGCCAAGCTGGTGCGCGAACGCCTGAAGATGCTGCAGGACGTGAGCAGGCGTATCTCAGCGGAGCTGCGCGGCGTGTCCGGTCTTTCCCTGAGCGCGCAGCGCTGAGCCAGGAGGGGACGCTCCCCTTTTCCTGACGAGTGGACGAGGCGTTCACTCCTGCGAAGGAAAGGGGAGCGTCCCCTCTTGGCGGTTCTTGACGCAGCGATGCATGCTCCGTAGCCTCTATCCGAAAATCATTTCGCTATGCGAAACAGCAGTCACATGCGCGAGCCACGCGCGGAGGCGCCGGAGGGCTTCGTCGAGATCGACGGTGCGAAGCTGCGTCTCGAGGACGAGGGCCGGGGTTTTTCGCTGCTGCTCGTCCACGGCTGGGCACTCGATCTCGACATGTGGCAACCACAGGTCGTGGCGTGGGTTAGCCGGTGGCGCGTGATCCGCTACGACAGGCGCGGGTTCGGTCGTTCCTCGGGAGCACCGTCGCTCGGTGCCGACGCGCGCGACATCGAGGCGGTGGTGAAGCGCCTCAACCTCGAGCGTGTGGCGCTGATCGCCATGTCGCAGGGCGCGCGCGCAGCGATGCACGCCGCGGCGGGACCACTGCGCGCGCGGATCGCCTGCCTGGTGCTGGACGGCGCGCCGTTCGACGTGAACGATGCCGGCGAGCCCGAGGTGCCGCTTGTCCGCTACCGCGAGCTGGCGCGCACCCGGGGCATCGACGCCGTTCGCGACGAGTGGCAGCGGCATCCCTTCGCGACGCTCACGACCCGCGACCCGGCCGCGCATCGGCTGCTTGCGCTCATGACCGCGCGTTATCCCGGGCACGACCTCGTAACCCGGCCGCACGCGGTCGAGATCGCCGGGCCTTCTGTCGAACGCGTCGACGTGCCAGCGCTGGTGCTGAACGGGGTCGACGACACGCCGCGGCGCCGGGCGATGGGCGACGAACTCGCCCGCGTGCTGCCGCGCGCAGAGCGCGCGTTGGTCGAGAACGCGGGCCACCTGCCCAATCTCGACAACCCGGCCGGGTACAACCAGCTCGTAGAATCGTTCATCGAGCGGCACGCCGCTCCCCGCACGCGGGAATCCACCGATGCGTAAGGTACTGATCCTCTACTACAGCAGTTACGGGCACATCGAGGCGATGGCGTATGCCCAGGCCGAGGGGGTCGCGAGCGTGCCCGAGATGCAGGTCGTGGTGAAACGCGTCCCGGAGCTAGTGCCGCTCGATATCGCGCGCTCGTCCGGCTTCAAGGTCGACCAGGACGCACCAATCGCCACCGTGGACGAGCTCCCCGGCTACGACGCGATCATCTTCGGCACGCCGACGCGGTTCGGGAACATGGCCGCGCAGATGCGCAACTTTCTCGACCAGACAGGCCCGATCTGGGTGCAGGGTGCGCTGGTCGGAAAGGTCGGCAGCGTGTACTGCAGCACCGCGAGCCAGCACGGCGGGCAGGAAACCACCATTACGTCGTTCCATACGACGCTGCTGCACCACGGAATGATCGTGGTGGGGCTTCCTTACACCTACCGTGAGCTCTCGACCATGGGCGAGGTCACCGGCGGCACGCCCTACGGCGCAAGCTGCGTCACGGGTGTCGGGGATACGCTCCGTATGCCGACGCCGCTCGAGCTCAAGATCTGCCGCTACCAGGGCGAGCACGTGGCGAAGATCACGGCGCGCCTCGCGCCCCCGGCCTGAGGACGACACCGTGCCCACCCTGACCGTCGCGCAGTTCGACGAATGGCTCAAGGCCTACAAGGCCGCGTGGGAGACACGCGACCCGGCCGCGGCCGCGGCTCTCTTCAGCGCCGACGCGGCCTACCACTGGACGCCGTACGACCCGCCTCAGCTGGGCCGCGCGGCGATCACGGCGGCCTGGGAAGGCGCGGTGCACGGCCAGAAGGACGTGCGCTTCCGCTACGAGGTGCTCGCAGTCGAAGGCATGCGCGGCATCGCACACTGGAACACTCGCCTGACTTCTGTACCCGCCGGCGAGTCCGTCGAGCTCGATGGCATCTTTGTCGTGGAGTTCGAAGGTCCCGGGCTGTGCCAGCTGTTCCGCGAATGGTGGCACGTACGGTCAAAGGCGGCCTGACCGTCATGGGCGCCGCACCGCTGCCCTCGGGCGACCACGCTGCGCAGTCGCAGCCGACTTGCTCGAGCTGAGTCGCCGCGACGCTGTGTTCCGCGGGCCGGTCACGTCGAATCGCCACGATCATGACGCAGGCTGGGTTGACGACCGAGCGGTCAGCAAGCGAGTTTGTCGACACCTCACGCGGCGCCAAAGGTTCCTTCCATGACTACTCGATCGCTGCGGGCGGCACTCGCGGACGGACGGTTTTCGATCACGGCAGAGGTGACACCGCCGTTGTCCTGCGATCCCGCCGATCTGCTTGCGAAGGCAGCGCCGCTGGCCGGTTTCGCCGATGCGGTCAACGTGACGGACGGGGCGAGCGCACGCGCGCATCTCGATGCGCTCGTCGCAGCTACCATACTGAAACGCAACGGTATCGATCCCGTGCTGCAAATGACCTGTCGAGACCGCAACCGCATCGCGCTGCAGAGCGAGCTCGTTGGCGCTGCGGCGATGGGCATCCAGAACGTGCTGATGCTCACCGGCGACGACCCGACGGCGGGCGATCAGCCGGACGCGAAGCCCGTGTTCGATCTCGATTCCACCGCGCTGATGCGAACCGCGGCCTCGATCCGCGACAAGGGCAAGTTGCCGCACGGAAGAGCGGTCGGCGGTCAGGCCTCGTTCCTGATCGGATGCTCGGACGTGCCTGTCGATCCCAGACCGGGCTGGGTGCCAGAGGCGTTGCAACGCAAGATCGCCGCGGGTGCGCAGTTCGTGCAGACACAGTTCTGCATGGATGTGAGCTTGCTGCGCCGGTACATCGCGCGCCTCAAGGAGCACGGCATCGCGCTTGGTCGAGATCTGCATCTCCTGGTCGGTGTCGCGCCACTGAAATCGGCAAAATCGGCGCGGTGGATTCGTGAGCACCTGTTTGGTTCGATCATTCCCGATTCGATCCTGCGGCGGCTAGAATCCGCCCGGGATCCCAGGCGTGAAGGCAGCCTCATCTGCGTAGAGGTCCTGTGCGAGCTGGCGACGATTCCGGGCGTGTCCGGGGCGCACATCATGGCGCCCCTCAATGAAAGTGCGATTCCGGAAGTGATACGCGCGTTCCGGGATCGCAATACGCCGCCGAGGCGAGTGCTGTGAGCGTAGCAACCGTGCCTCCCGCCGCGGCGCAGGAGCGGTCGACGCCGTTCCGGTTCTACGACAACCGGCAGAAGTACCTCGCCTTCGTCAACACCTGCAACGAGAAGTCCGCGATTGCGCGCCGCGCCGCAGACGAGCTGCGGACCATCAAGCCGACCCCCCCCGCGCTGCGCATCTTCGACGCGGGCATGGGTGACGGAACGGTGCTCGCGGGCCTGATGCGCGCGGCGCATCGCATGCATCCGACCGTGCCGGTGCTGGTTGTCGCCAAGGAGATCAGTCTCGAGGACGTGCGGCTGGGGCTGGAGAAAGTGCCCGACCGGCTGATCGAGCACCCGGCCACCGTCGTCGTGATCACCAACCTCAACTACTCGGAGGCGCCGCGGCTCATGCCGCGCAGCGTGCACGACGCGGCGGCGCTCAACTGGCAGGAAGTCGGCCTGGCGGGCCGCACCGCGCACGAGTACGCGGAGCAGATCGAGGATCTCGCACCCGCGCTCGCGCACGGCTGGCAGACAAAAACCAGCGAGAAGACCGGCAATCCGATTTACGAACGCCCGTCCGTACTGGTGCTCTATCGCGAAGATCACCGTTTCCTGCTCGACGACGTGATCCCCCGCCCCGGCCGAAGCTTCGAGTGCTACGACCTGGTGATCGCCTCGCAGCCGTGGCGCGCGCGGATGTCGGCGAAGTTCAAGGCGCAGAAGGTGCTCGCGCCGCTGGCGCACAACCTGGCACCCGGCGGGCGGCTGCTGGCGATCCAGTCCTACGGACGCGACGCCGGTCTCGAGATCGTGCAGCGACTGTGGCCCGACGAAAACCCGTTCCAGGTCGACCGGCATCAGTTGCTCGCCGCGCTCCGGGACGAGCTCGGGCGCGAGGCGCGCAACTACACACTCACGGCGCGGCCCGATGACAAGGCCGTCTTCCGCTACCACATGCACACGCTGCCGTCGGAGATCGGCGATCGCATCGGCACTTCGACGCTCTTTGCTGCGTGGAACGCCGCGATCTACGTCAACCAGATCGAGGACGAGCGCCTCGACGCGGTGATCGCGAACAACGCTTACCTCGAGGCCACGCAGAGCGTGCTTCAGAAACACGGTGGTCTCTGGTTCAACGACGAGACATTCGTCGTCGTGAACCGGCGGCCGTGATCAGGTCCGGCGCGAGTCCGCGCCCCGCAGCGATGACCCACAGTGAACTTGCGCGGTGGCTCGCGAAGCTGGCGTGCGACGCCTCGGTGGAAATGACGCCCGGCGACGAGGCATTGGTGCCCGAGCTTGCAGACGAGCTCCCGGCCGGCGCGGTGGTGTGCATCGCGCACCCGCCGACGGCGACGCTCGATGACGTGGTTCGCGCGTCGCTCCGGGTGCAGGCCAGCGGCCTCTGCGCATGCCCGCACATCGTCGCGCGGCGCATCGACGGACCGGGCGCCCTAGAATCGGCCTGCGCGCGCCTGGGCGCCGCCGGCGTGATGCGCGCGCTGGTCGTCGCGGGTGACGATGCCGCGTCGGCAGGGCCCTATGCGAGCTCCCTCGACGTGCTCCGGGCGGAGCTTCTGCAGCGGCACGGCCTCACGCGGATCGGGGTGGCCGGTCATCCGGAGGGGCATCGCGCCATCGGCCAGACGGTCCTCTGGCGGGCGTTGCACGACAAGCAGGTCTTTGCGCGGCGCAACGGCATCGAGCTCTTCGTCGTGACGCAGTTCGGATTCGATCCGGCCGCCCTCGTCGCCTGGGAGCAATGTCTGCCCGAGCACGGCATCCGGCTTCCCGTCCGGGTCGGCATGTCGGGCCCGGCGTCGCTTTCGCAGCTGATCGCCTACGCGATGCAATGCGGCGTCGGCGCCTCGCTCCGCGGTGCGCTGCAGAGCATGGCCGCGATGCGCAACATCGCCGGGCTCGCCACCTCGCCGGACCAGATGCTCGTGCGTGTCGCGGAGCACGCGGCAGGCGGGACGTCGCAGATCGCCGGCGTGCACTTCTACTCGTTCGGCGGCGCACTTGCGACGGCGCGCTGGCTGCGCGCCGTCGCGGAGGGGCGCTTCGAAATCGGACCGGCGGGCGACGTGTTCAGCATCCGGTCCTGAGGCGGGCCGCGCTGGCCCATCTATACTTCCCTCGAGGCAGCGGAGATACGGTTTCCGCGTTGCCGTCCTCTCGCCGTCGAAGCTGCCGGATCCGGTGAATGAAGGGACTTCTCAGGGAGCTGCGCGCACGCAACGTTGACCGCGCCGCGCTCGCCTACGCAGGCGCCGGCTGGCTGCTCGCGCAGGGAGCACAGCTGCTGGCCGACGCCTACCACTGGCCGGGCTGGGTGATCCGCGCGCTGCTTGCAGCACTGATGCTGGGCTTCCCGCTTGTCCTCGTGCTCGCCTGGTTCTTCGAGTGGACACGCGCCGGACTCGTCGCGGACGGCGGCGACGGCCCTGGCTCGGCCATCCGGCTGCGCACCCGTCGCAAGCTCGACCTTGCAATCGCGGTGCTGGTGGTCGCCGCACTTGCCTATCTCGCGACCACCTGGGACTGGCGGGCGTCGGACGCGCAACCGGCGCGGCTCGTCCCGCCACCCGCCGCGACGCTCGCGGTGCTGCCGTTCAAGCCGCTCCTCGCTGCCACGCGTGACGAGGCCCTCGAGCTCGGCATGACTGACACGCTGATCGCTCGCCTGAGTGGCATCGAAGAGGTGACGGTCCGGCCTTTGAGCTCGGTGCGCCGTTATGGCGAGCTCGAGCAGGATGCGCTCGCAGCGGGGCGCGAGCTTCAGGTCGCTTCGGTGCTCGACGGCAGCATCCAGCGAATGGGCAATCGGCTGCGAGTCACCGTGCGGTTGATCAACGTGGCGGACGGCCGTCAGCTCTGGTCCGAGCGGTTCGACGAGCCGCAGGACGACGTGTTCGCGGTGCAGGACTCGATCGCTGACCGCGTGATCGGCGCGTTGGCCCTGCGTCTGACGGATTCAGATCGACGGCGGATGGATCGCTACCGCACCCGCGATGCGCAGGCTGATCATCTTTACGTGCTGGGCCGCGGACTTTGCATCTCCCGTCGCGCGGAGGACCTGGATCGGGGCATCGAGTATCTCGAGCGGGCGGTCGCCCGCGATCCCGACTACGCGTTGCTGCACGCCGCGCTCGCGGAATGCTACGCGATCAAGACCGTGTGGGCCGGCGAGCCGCCTTTGCCGCTCTTTGCCCGTGCGCGAGAGGCGGCCACGCGGGCGCTGGCGCTCGACCCCGATCTTGGGGACGCGCATGCCACGCTTGGTCACCTCAAGTGGCGATTCGAGTTCGATTGGTCCGGCGCGGAAGAGGCGTATCTGCGCGCGATCGCGCTCGAGCCGAGGAGTGCTACGGCTCACTATCGGCTCGCGCTGCTGCGTGGCTTCGCCGGCCGATTCGACCAGGGACTGGCCGAGATGGAGATCGCACGCCAGCTCGAGCCACTCTGGGCGCCGGCGGCGGCCAACCACGCCTGGTTGCTCGTGCTCGCAGGGCGCTACGTGGAAGGCGAGGCCGAGGCGAGACGCGCGATCGAGATCGACCCGGACTTCGCGCATTCGCGCAGTGTGCTGGGGCGCGCACTGCTGGGCCAGCAACGCTACGACGAGGCGCTCGAAGCCTTTCGAAGCCGTAAGGCTCCTGGTCCGGGGAGCTACGCGGATGTGGCGGTGACGCTCGCCGCCGCGGGACGTCTGGCCGAGGCGCGGCAGGAACTCGACGGATTGCTGGTGCTTTCGCGACAGCACTATGTGCCAGCCTACGACATCGCAATTGGATACGCGGCCATCGGTGACCAGGAGGCGGCGTTGGACTTGCTCGATAAGGCGGTAGAGGAGCGTGCAAACATGCAGGCGATCCGAGTGGACCCTGCGCTTGCATCTCTTCACGCGAACCCGCGCTTCAAG
>Ga0075428_100007407_pt1 | contig 12166 bp, 11 predicted proteins | sample RhiMetdeltSRZDD2_FD_75291 | JGI IMG/M metagenome (GOLD analysis project Ga0075428, IMG submission 75291) | Populus rhizosphere microbial communities from Tennessee, USA - Rhizosphere MetaG P. deltoides SRZDD2 | ecosystem: Host-associated > Plants > Roots > Rhizosphere > Soil | place: USA...
GGTTCCGACCTCGTTCGAGGTGGTATCCACGACCGGAGCTTCGCCCGAGACCTCGACGCTCTCCTGGAGCTGGCTGACCTCGAGGTTCGCGTCCTCCTCGAGGGTCGTGCCCACGCCGACACGTACTCCCCGCTTCGTCACGGACTTGAAGCCGCTGATGTTGAAGACGATTTCGTAGTCGCCAGGCGGCAGGTTCAGGATCCGGTAGAACCCTTGTTCATTCGTGGTCGTGGTCTGGGAGCCCACGATGTTCGGTCCGGACACGGAGATGGCGACGCCGGCCAGCACGGCGCCGGTGGCGTCCTTCACGGTTCCGGATATGGCTCCTGTCGTCCGCTGTGCGATAGCGGGAAAGGCAAGAACGACCACGAGACTCGTGGCGGCGATGAGCCTGCGCATGGCATCAACTCCTTCGGAAGCGGGGTTTTTTGAATGCTACCCGCGTCCGCGACGGGTGTCGAGCCCTTTCAGGGCCAGGTCAGGAACTTGAACTTGAACCCTTCCGGTCCCGGAAGTAGGCTCGCGGTGAGAACCCAAACAAAGGTGGTCCATATGCCCCCGGTTACCCGGCGTGACGCACTGATCCGCGGAGGCAGTGCGCTGACGGCGCTGGCCTTCTTCGACTCGCCGCTCTTCGCCTGGGGTCGCCCCGGCGAGACGACCGTGCCTTTCCTCGACCAGCCGCCCGCGCCTCCGATGCAGGGGCTCAACCTCCTGGATTGGCAAGGTCTCGACTCCTGGATCACGCCGAACGAGCGCTTCCTCCACCTCCACCATTACGGTGTGCCGGAGGTCGACCTCGCGGGCTATCGGCTCGAGGTCGCTGGCCTGCTGGAACGGCCACGCAGCTTCAGCATCGACGAGCTCCGGGCCATGCCCAGGAAGGAAGTCGCCTTCACCCTGGAGTGCTCGGGCAACAGCGGGTTCGAATGGTTCCAGGGCGGCATCGGGAACGCCCGCTGGGCGGGCGCATCCCTGGCCGAAATACTGCGAACGGCCGGCGTCAAGCGCGACGGGAAGGAGGTTGTCTTCTACGGAGCCGACGGCGGCCAGGAGACGATCCCCTACGTCAGCGGTCTCGGCCAGGATCTGGGTCCGATCAAGGCCACCGTGAACTTCGCTCGCAGCATGTCCGTCGAGGACGCCGTCGACCCCGCCAACGTCCTCTGCTACGAGATGAACGGACAGCCGCTCCCCCGCGACAATGGTCACCCGCTCCGCCTCGTTGCGCCCCGCTGGTACGGGATCGCGAACGTGAAGTGGCTTCAGCGCATCGAGGTGATCGACCGCCGTTTCGAGGGCCCTTACATGGCCGAGCGTTACGTGACGGTGCGCGAGGAGCCCCGCGAGGGCGGGCGAACCGCGCTCGTGCGCACCTCGGTGGGCAAGTCGCTCCTGAAGTCGATCGCCGCGAAGGTGACGACGAAGGATGGAGCGCACCGGGTGTACGGCGCGGCCTGGGGCGCACCGGTCGCCCGGATCGAGGTCAGGGTGGACGACCAGCCCTGGGCGCCGGCGGCCATCGACCAAGGAGCCGAGCACGAATTCGCTTGGAAGTTCTGGCACTTCGACTGGAAGCGGGCGGTCTCGGGCGAGCACCGCCTGACGTCGCGCGCGATCGACACGTCTGGCAACGTCCAGCCCGCCACGGACGACTGGCGGATCGCCAACAAGAAGACCTATTGGGAGGCCAACGGCCAGATCACGCGTCGCATCCGCATCTGAGCTTGACATGGTGCGGTATGGCCCCTACCATCGAGTATGGCCACACCCACGCTGAAGGCGACCTTCTCCTTGGACCTGCAGAGCGCGCGAACGCTCGAAGCGTTGGCGAAGCGCTGGAGGGTGTCGAAATCGGAGGCGCTTCGGCGCGCGATTCGAGGTGCGGCATCGGCTCCCACGGCTGGCTCGCATGAGGCGATCCGTGCCCTGGAAGCGCTCCAGCGCGCCATGGCTCTGACACCCGCCGCTGCGCGCGCGTGGGAGCGCCGTGTCCGGGTCGAACGCCGGGCATCCGCCCGCCGCGCTGAGGTCCGCCGCTGATCCACCTGGATACGAGCTTCCTGATTCGCGCCACTGGGCGGGGCTCGGCCGAGGATCAGCGACTCCGCGAATGGCTCCGAGCCGGTCATGAGCTGGGGATGAGCGCCATCGCGTGGGCCGAATTCCTCTGCGGCCCGCTGGAGATGGGGATCGTGGATCTCGCCGAGGCCGTGGTCCCGGTGCGAGCGCCATTCGGCGACGAGGAGGCCGCGCTGGCGGCGCGCTTGTTCAACGAATCCGGTCGCCGTCGAGGGTCGATGCTCGACTGTATGATCGGGGCGACCGCGCTGCGCGCGGGCGCCGCACTCGCAACCGCGAACCCGGCTGATTTCAAACGCTACCTGACAGCAGGGCTGACGCTCGCTGGCTGACGATCAGCGGACCAGATCGACCAGCTTGTACCAGGCGCCGACGAAGGGCAGGAACCAGGGCCGGCCGTCGTAGAACGGGATCGGATCGAACGGCAGGTCGCGGAACGGGTTGCGGTCGTCGCGACCGAGGATCAGGTCGGCGACGACGTCGCCGAGGTAGGTGGCCATCGCCACCCCGTGGCCCGCGTAGCCCAACGCGTAATGGAGGCCGTTCAGCCGTCCCGCGCGCGGCAGCAGGTCGCGCGTGAAGCAGACGTTGCCGCTCCAGACGAAATCGATCGCGACGCCACGAAGCTGCGGAAACACCTCGACCAGGCCGCGGCTCAGGATCTCGGCCGCGCGGCGCGTGCTCGTGGCGGTGGCTGGCGTGAACTGGGCCCGGCCGCCGAAGAGTAGGCGGTCGTCCGCGGAGAGCCGGAAGTAGTAGAGGAAGTGCTTGGAATCGAAGACGACGCGGCGTTGCGGAAGCAGCTCTCGCGCTACCTCGGGAGCGAGCGGCCGCGTCGCGACGATGTAGGAACCGACCGGTACCACGCGGCGTCGCAGCTCTGGCGTGGCCGCGCCGGTGTAGCCGTTCGTGGCGATGACCACGTCCCGTGCCCGCAGGCTTCCCCGGGACGTCGTGAGATCGAAGCCGCCGTCGCGAGGCCTGAGCCCCAGCACCGCGCAGCGCTCGCCAAGCGCCGCACCTGCGCGCGCGGCAGCCTGGGCGAGGCCGCGCACGTAGCGCGCCGGGTGGAGCGACGCGCTCTTCGGGTCGAGCAGGAGCCCGTGATAGAAGTCGCTGGCCAGCTCCGTCCGCTGCTCCGCCCTGGCGATGAGCCGGACCTTGTGGCCGAAGTCGCGGGCGAGCCGCTCCTGCTCGCGCCGGAAGCCCTCGAAATGGGCGGGCTTGTACGCGGCATCGAGGTGGCCGCAGCGCGCGAAGCCGCAGTCGATGCCCTCCTCGGCGACGAGCGTCTCGACGAAGTCGATGGCCGCGAGCGACGCGTCGAAGAGCCGTCGCGTACGCTCCTGGCCGAGCCGCGCAACGAGCGCTTGGTTCCCCGGCTTCAGGCCGGTGAGGACCTGGCCGCCGTTGCGCGAGCTGGCGCCCCAGCCGATCGTCTCGCTCTCGAGCACCACCACGGACGCGCCCGCGCGCGCCAACCCCCGCGCGGCCGCGAGGCCCGTGTAGCCGGCCCCGACGATCGCCACGTCCACTCGCTCGGGCAGCGGCCCCGAGGCCTCGGGCGCCGCGGGAGCTGTCGTCCACCAGTACGGCGTTTCGACGAGCGAGCTCACAGCGAAGCTAGACCTTCACCCCGCGCCATTGGGGACCGTACAGCGGGTGCGCGAGCACCTCGTCGAGGGCGCGGCGCCGGTTGCGGATCGCCCACTGACGGTAGTAGAGCTTCGCGCCCCACAAGCAGACGCGGAAGATCGGCGTGTTGAAGAACAGCCTCTTCATGAAGCTCCTGCGCAGCAGCGTCTCCACCAGCGAGACGGGGTTGTGCCTCGCGGTGCGGAACGCCTGGCGCACCTCGGCCAGGGGCGTTCCTGAGATGTCGATGCGCCCGGGGTCTGCTGTGCCGATCCCGCGTGCGGCGCAGGTGGCCAGGTGTCCGACGCTTGCGGGGTCGATGCCCATGAGCATCGCCTGCACGGCGTCGATCGCGACGGGATCGCGGGAGCACAGAACGACGTTCGCGACCCGCGGCCAGCCCGACTTCGGCCCGTCGCCCTCGAGCCCCACGGTGCCGTCCGTGACCGCCAGGGCCGGCCGCAGCACCTGGTTCAAGTCGGCGAGGGCATCGTCGAGCACCAGGTGGTACTCGTGACGCATCGTGCCGATGCAGCCCCACTGGTTCTTCAGCGCGCCCGAGATCCGTGTTTTCGCGTGGGTCTTGAGCACTGGCAGCGTGATCAGGACAGCTTCCTTCAGGATCCGCGGCACCTCGACGCGCTTGAGGACCACGTTTCGCGGCTCTTCGTGGGGGACGCTCGTGCCGCGCGTCATGTTGACCCAGGCGACGCCGGTTCGCCGGCAGACGTCGACCATGCCGCTCTCGTGGAAGGCGCGCTCGACGTCCTCCAGGACCTGGTCGGACTCGACCATCGAGATCCTGCCGACGTGGTCGCGGATCGCCCCGATCAGCGCCTCGGCGAACAGCGGTGACGTGATCGAGCCGGGGATGAAGAGATCCCAGCCGAGGTTCACCTTGAGCGCCACGTCGGCGCCGCGAGGCACGGCCCGCGTCCAGTCGGCGCCCTCGAGGGCACGGCGCACGGCGGCCCCGACGTCGCCCTGCACGCGCTCCACCGCAACCGTCGAGGCGGCCACGCGCTCCGTCGCCATGGGAACCGGCGGATTATAATCATCGACTTCGGATCGGAGGTCCCGAATGGCCGAAGCCCGCAGCGTCGCCCTCAATCTCACGAGCCGGGAGCTGGTGTTCCTGCAGAAGGTGACGCGTCAGGACTATCACTTCATCACCGACGGCGAGCAGGACGCGCGCCTCAAGCTGCGTGACAAGCTCCTCGAGGGCGCCTACGACCAGAAGGAGAGCCGCATCGTCCTGACCCTGAATCGGGACGAGCTGCTCTTCCTCATCAAGGTCGCTCGCGAGAACTACTCGTTCATCGCCCGGGCCGAGAAGGAGGCCCGCCTCGCGCTCGCAGCGAAGCTGCACAAGACGGCGGAGTCCGTCTTCGGCGTCTCGCCCAAGGAGGAGTAGCACTTGCCGCGGCCGGCGCTGGTGCAGCTCGACTATACGGGCTGCCTCGCGCAGAGGGCCGGCCGCGCGGGCTTCTCGCGGACGGACGCTCGCCGCCGCGCCAGGGCGTAGACACCTCGTGCGCTTCGCCGCCGCGGTGTTCGCCGCGCTGATTGTGGGGTGCCAGAGCCAGGGTCCGAGCCCCACGCCCCCCTCGGAGCTCCGCATCCTGCTCCAGGCGGATCTGCTCAGCACGGACCCGAACCGAGACGTCGAGACGGCGACCGAGTCGGTGCTCTTCAACGTGTACGAGCCACTGGTGGGCTTCGACGCGCGCTTGGGCATTCGGCCGATGCTGGCGGAGTCCTGGGAGCACCCTGCGCCCGAGCGCTGGCGCTTTCATCTGCGGCGCGGGGTGCGCTTTCACGACGGCACTCCCCTCACCGCCGGCATCGTGCGGGAGACCCTCCTCCAGCTGCGCGATTCCCGCGACCGTGAGGCGGCATCGATGCTCGCGACCGTCCAGGATATCAGCGTCGTCGACGCGTCGACGCTCGACCTCGTGACGTCGTCGCCGCGCGCCATCCTCGCTAACCTGCCCCCCGTGTACATCGCCCGGCCTGCGGAGGCCGGGCGCTTCCCGCCCTGGGTGGGCACCGGTCCCTTCCGGCTCGAGGAGTGGAGCAAGGGCCAGCGGATCGTGCTGCGTCGAGCCCGCGGTTACTGGGGAGCCCCGGCCCATCACGAGCGCGTGGTGTTCGAGCCGTTGCCGTACGCGCAAACGCGCCTCGAGCGACTGCGCGCCGGAACGGCCGACATCGTCTACGAGGTCCCGCCAGAGGCCGTCTCGGGGCCCTGCCCCGGCTGTCGCTTCGTGCGACATGACGGCGCGACGCTGTACTACCTCGCGCTGAACGTGCGACAGCGACCCTGGAGCGATCTCCGGGTGCGCCGCGCCGCCGACCTCGCCATCGATCGCGAGGGCCTCGTGCGGCGGCTCAATGGGACGGGGCGCGCTGCTTACCAGGCCGCGCCACCCACCGTCTTCGGTTTCGATCCCGCCCTGCCGCCTCGGCAGCGCGATCTCGACGCGGCCCGACGCCTGATCGAGCAGGCAGGCTACCGCCGCGGCATCCAGACCACGCTGGACGTCTACGCCGAGCGGGCTCCCATCGGGCAAGCGATTCGCGACGACCTCGCCGAGGTCGGCGTCGCCGTCGTCGTCAACGCCGTACCCTCCGGCAGCGTCTACGACCTGGCCAAGACCGGGAAGCGCGGCGCGTCACTGGTCGGCTGGGTGTTCTCGAGCGGCGAGTCCAGCGAGTTCCTGGAGTGCTGTCTGCACACCCGCTCGGGGAGCCTCGGCTTCAACAACATGGGCGGCTGGTCGAACCCGCGCGTCGACGTGCTGGCGGAGACGAACGCGACGCTCCTCGAGCCCGCAGTCCGGCTGGCCGCGCTCAAGGAGGCGGGCGGCATCGTGGCGGCGGAGCTTCCCGTGATCCCGCTCTACGTGGCCCAGGACATCTACGGCGTCCGCGAGGGAGTGAGCTTCATCCCGCGCGCTGACGGCGAGATCTGGCTGCCGGACGTGAGGCCCGCGAAGGACGCGGGCCTTCCGTGACGCGGTCCCTCATCGTCGGGACGGCGGGGCACGTCGATCACGGCAAGAGCGCGCTGGTCCGCGCGCTCACCGGCACCGACCCCGACCGCCTGAAGGAGGAACAGGCGCGAGGGATCACGATCGACCTCGGCTTCGCCCACATGGCGCTGGGCGAGGGACTCGAGGCCTCTTTCGTCGACGTCCCGGGGCACGAGCGCTTCGTCCGGAACATGCTCGCCGGCGCCCACGGCCTCGACGCGGTGCTGTTCGTGGTGGCTGCCGACGAGTCCGTGATGCCGCAGACCCGCGAGCACTTTCACATCTGCCGCCTGCTGGGAACGCGTCGCGGCCTCATCGCGCTGACGAAGTGCGACGTCGCCGACGCGGAGAGCCAGGCCCTCGCCGAGCTCGAGGTCCGCGAGCTCGTGGCCGGATCGTTCCTCGAGGCCGCGCCGATCTTGCGCACCTCGGCGCGGACCGGCGCGGGACTCGACGCTCTCGTGGCGGCGCTCGCGGCGATGGGGGCCGAGGCGGGATCGCGGCCGGCGGAGGGGCTGCTGCGGCTGCCCATCGACCGCGTGTTCACCCAGCGCGGCTTCGGCACGGTGGTCACAGGAACGCTGGTTTCGGGCACGCTCGCGGAGGGCGACGAGGTCGAGGTCCTGCCGGCCGGGCGCCGCGGCCGCGTGCGCGGCCTTCAGGTCCACGGCGCCGCGGCCGCGACGGTCGAGGCGGGCCATCGCACCGCGGCCAACCTCGCCGGGGTCGAGGTCGGCGAGCTGGCTCGGGGTGACGTCGTCGCACGGCCGGGCGAGCTCCGCGCGACGTCGCTCCTCGACGTGCGGCTCTCCCTGCTTCCAGGCGAGCGCCCGCTGCGTGAGCAGCAACGCGTGCGCGTCCATGTCGCGAGCGCCGAGGCGCTGGCCCGCGTGCGGCTGCTCGGGCCTCGTGAAGCGGCCGCGGGTCGCGAGACGGTGGCGCAGCTGCGCCTCGAAAGCCCGGTCGTCGCGGTGAGGGGGGACCGACTGATCGTCCGTTCCTACTCGCCGGCCACGACGATCGGCGGGATCGTCGTCCTCGACGCGCCGCCGAACAAGCGGCGTGCCGCCGACCGTCCATTCCTCGAGCGCCTGGTCGCCGCGCCGAACGAGGTTGCGGCTGCCGAGATGCTGCTGGCCGAGGCAGGCCCTCGCGGACTGAGCGTGGAGGCGCTCGGCGCACGTCTCGGTCTGCCGCGCGACGCGCTGCTGGGCCGCCTCTCTTCGGCAGCGAGCGTCGTCGCGTTGGGAGGAGAGCCCGAGACCTGGATCGGCGCCGAAGCGCTTCAAGCGCTGACGCGGGACGCGCTGGCCGCCGTCCGCGCGTTTCATGATGCGAACCCGCTTCGCGAGGCGATGCCGCGGGAGGAGCTGCGGCGGTTGGTGTTCGCGCGAGCGGCGGAACCCGCGCTGGACCGCGTGGTGACCGAACTCGTGGCGAAGAACGAGCTGCGGGCGGCCGCCGACGGCGTCGCCCTGGCGCGCCACGCGGTGCGCCTCGAGCCTGCCGAGCAGGCCGCCCGCGAGGCGCTGCGCGCCGCCGCGGCGCGGGCCGGCCTCGAGGGTGTGGTGGCGGTCGAGGCTGCGCGCGCAGATGGGCGCGATGCGAAGCTGTACGAGCGCGTCTCTCGCGTGCTGCTGGCCACCGACGAGCTGCGGCGCGTGGGCGAGGGGCGACTCGTGGAGGCGACCCGGCTCGCGGAGCTGGCCAAGGAGGTGAGGGTGCGTTGGCCGCCCGGCTCGCGCCTCGACGTGGGCGGCTTCAAGGAGCTGACCGGACTCACGCGCAAGTTCGTGATCCCGCTGCTCGAGTACCTCGACCGCCAGCGCGTGACGCGGCGCGCCGGGGCCGAGCGCTTCGTGCTGCCATGACGAAGCCCCGCGTCGGGCGGCCGTTCCGTGTGCCTTTCGTGCGCGCTTGCCTGGTCATCCGGGGCGGGGGAGAGCCCTTCCGCGCCCTGATCGTGAACATGAGCGTGCTGGGGGGCTACGTCGCCTCGGACGAACCCTCCAAGATCGGCCAGACCCTGCGCCTGCGCTTCACCGTGCCGGGGAACGTGCTCGAGTCCGAGGCGATCGGAGCGGTGGTCTGGGTCAATCCGAAACAGGAGCACGCGGTGCACAGCCTGCCGGCGGGGTTCGGCTTCCGCTTCCTCGGGCTCGACGCGCTGACGCGCCGCCGGATCGAGGGCGTCGTGCGGGAGTACCTCTCCCGCTTCCCGGAATCGGACGAACCGTAGCGGAGGCCGGCCATGAGCAAGGGGCGGATGGAGGCGTTCAGCGACGGCGTGATCGCGATCATCATCACGATCATGGTGCTGGAGCTCAAGCCTCCCCATGGCGCCGAGGCGGAAGCGCTGCGCCCGCTGCTCCCCGTGTTCCTGAGCTACGTCCTGAGCTTCATCTACCTCGGCATCTATTGGAACAACCACCATCATCTATTGCAGGCGGTGCGCCGCGTCGGCGGCGGGGTCCTGTGGGCGAACCTGCACCTGCTGTTCTGGCTCTCGTTGATCCCGTTCGTCACCGCCTGGATGGGGGAGAACCACTTCGCGCCTATTCCGGTCGCGGCGTACGGTGTCGCCCTGCTCTGCCCGGCCCTCGCCTACTACATCCTCGTGCGCGTCCTGCTTCGGCACCACGAGAAGGACTCGGCGCTCGCACGGGCCATCGGCGAGGACTTCAAGGGGAAGATATCGGTCGTGATCTATGTCGTCGCGATCCCGCTGGCGTTCGCCCGATGGTGGATCGCCTGCGCGCTGTACGTCGCGGTGGCGATCATCTGGCTCGTCCCCGACCGGCGCATCGAGCGGGCGCTCGCTGAGCGCACCGAGCAGGCGTGAAGGCCGCGCAACCGTTTCGCATGGCCCTACTGGGCCATGCTACACGAACAGGCTGACCGGGTTCTCCAGCAGGCGTCGCACGTCGCCGAGGAACTGGGCGGCGAGAGCGCCGTCGATGACGCGGTGGTCGGAGCTCATCGTGACCTTCATGCGGTGACCCACCTCGACGCGTCCATCCACCACAACAGGCACCTGCTTCACCGCGCCGACGGCGAGGATCGCACTCTCGGGAGGGTTGATGATCGCGGTGAACTCGCTCACGTCCATCATCCCGAGGTTCGAGACGCTGAAGGTCGAGCCCATGAACTCCTCGGGCTTGAGCTTGCGATCGCGCGCTCGACCCGCCAGGTCCTTCACCTCGTGGGCGATGTCGAGGACGGATTTGCGGTCGGCGTTGCGGACCACAGGCACGATCAGGCCGTCCGGGATGGCGACCGCAACACCCACGTGCACCTCGCCGTGGGTGACGATCTTGTCGCCGCCCCACGACGCGTTGACGCTCGGGTGGCGCGTGAGAGCCTTGGCGCAGGCCTTCACGATCAGGTCGTTGAAGGACACCTTCTGGTTGTCGCCCTTGAGCAGCTGCTCGCGCAGCGCCACCGCCGCGTCCATCGCGATCTCCATCGTCACGTAGAAGTGCGGGGCGGTGAATTTGCTCTCGGAGAGCCGCTTCGCGATCGTCCGGCGCATGTTGGAGAGCGGGATCTGCTGTCCGGCCACGACCGCGGGAGCGGGCGGCGCCGAAGGGGCGGCCGCGGGAGCGCCCGCGGCGGCAGGACGCGTGCCGGCCCCGGTCCACGACTCGACGTCGCGCTTGATGACGCGGCCGCCCGGCCCGCTGCCGGAGACCTGCTCGATCGGGATGTTGCGCTGCGCGGCGATGCTGCGCGCGAGAGGACTGGACTTCACGCGCCCGCCCGTGGCGACCGGCGCAGCCGGGGGAGGCGCCGCCGCGACGGAAGGCGGCGGTGGTGGGGCAGGCGGGGGAGCGACCGGAGGGGCCGGGTCAGCCGCCGGGGCGGGGCTCGGAGCCGGCGCTGCGGCCGGTGCCGGACCCGCGGTCTGTGCTGGCGCCGCAGACGCGGCCGGCGGGGCCGCCAGGAGGCCGGCGATATCCTCGTTCGGCTCGGCGATCACGCCGATCAGGGAGCCCACGGGCGCCTTGCCGCCGGCGGGCAAGAGGACCTTGCGCAGCACGCCCGCGCCGAGCGCCTCCATCTCCATGTTGGCTTTGTCGGTCTCGATTTCGGCGAGCACGTCGCCCACCTTGATCGCGTCGCCCTCCTTCTTGATCCATTTGACGATGGTGCCCTCCTCCATCGTCGGGGAGAGCTTCGCGAGGACGACCTTGGTGATGGCCATGTCGCTATCGGTAGAGGACTCTGTGGACCGCGTCCGCGATCTCCTGGGGCTGGGGCAGGAACGTCTTCTCGAGCACCTTGGAATACGGCATCGGCACGTCCTCGGCGGTGACGCGCAGCACCGGCGCGTCGAGCGAGTCGAAGCACTCGCGCTGCACGCGGTCGGCGATCTCGGCGCCGAAGCCCGCGTAGCGCCAGCCCTCCTCCACCACGACGCAGCGGTTGGTCTTGCGGACCGACTCGAAGATGACGTCCTCGTCGAGGGGCCGGAGCGTCCGCGGGTCGACGATCTCAGCCTCGATGCCGTCCTTGGCGAGCAGCTCGGCCGCCTGCGTCGCGTACACGACCGAACGGCTCCACGCCACGAGCGTGACGTCCTTGCCTGCGCGCTTGACGTCCGCGAGGCCGAGGGGGATGTGGTACTCCTCGTCCGGAACCTCGCCCTTGTAGTTGTAGAGGACTTCGTTCTCCATGAAGATGACCGGGTTGTCGTCGCGGATGGCGCTCTTCAGGAGACCCTTGGCGTCCTTCGGGGTCGAAGGCATCACCACCACGAGCCCAGGAATGTGGGCGTACCAGCTCTCGAACGCCTGCGAGTGCTGCGCCGCCACCTGGGCCGCGGCGCCGGAAGGGCCCCGCAGCACCATCGGGCAGCGGATCTGTCCGCCGGACATGTAGCGGTACTTCGCCGCGTGGTTCACGATCATGTCCAGGGCCAGGATCGAGAAGTTGAAGGTCATCATCTCGGCGATCGGGCGGAAGCCGACGAACGCGGCGCCGACGGCGAGCCCGGCGATCGCCTCCTCGGCGATCGGCGTATCGCGCACACGCCACGGTCCGAACTTGGCGAGCAGTCCCTGGGTGATCTTGTAGGCGCCCTGGTACTCGCCCACCTCCTCGCCGAGCAGGAACACGCTCTGGTCCCGGGCCATCTCTTCGGCCATGGCCTGGTTCAAGGCCTCGCGCATCGTGAGGGTGGCCATCTCAGCTCACCTTCGCCGGCTGGGGCAGATTGACGTAGTCGGCCGGCACGCGGTCCTCGCGCGTCGCTGCCTTCCACGCCGGGTCCCGCTCGGCTGCGCGCATGTTGATGTAGGGCGATCGCACGTACACGTCCTCGTAGAGCGACTCGACGCTCGGCCACGGGCTCTCGTCGGCGAACTTCACGGCCTCGTCCACGAGGGCCAGCACCTCCTTGTCGAAGGCATCGA
>Ga0075428_100007408_pt1 | contig 12165 bp, 12 predicted proteins | sample RhiMetdeltSRZDD2_FD_75291 | JGI IMG/M metagenome (GOLD analysis project Ga0075428, IMG submission 75291) | Populus rhizosphere microbial communities from Tennessee, USA - Rhizosphere MetaG P. deltoides SRZDD2 | ecosystem: Host-associated > Plants > Roots > Rhizosphere > Soil | place: USA...
ATCGCCGTCGCCGGGTTGAACTGCTCGTACGTGACCGCCCCGAACTCCGCCGCCGAAATCCCAACCGCGGCGACGGTGGTCGGCGCCTGGGCCGCATCGGAGGTCCACCGCTGCGTCCTGGTGACGTCGACCATCGTGGTGAACTTGGTTCCGTCGCGCTCCACCACGAACTGCGTCGGCCCGGTCAGAGCGCGCACCGCGGCGACCATCTCATCGGGGTTCGCCACGTCCTTGTCGCCGACCTTGACGATGATGTCGCCGGACTTGATGCCCGCGGCGGCCGCCGGTCCGACGCCCTCGCACTTGCCCATCTGGCCCTTGCTGAGTTCTGGTGCGACGCAAGAGGTTTCGCTGACATAGGCGGCAGGCTGCGGATGCAGGTTCGGCAGTCCCCAGATCAGCGCCATCCCGTAGATCAGCACCAGACCGATGACGAAGTTCATGCCCGGCCCGGCGAACAGCACCAGCACCCGCTTCCAGGTCTTCTGCCGGTACATCGCGTACTTCTCGTCCTCGGGCGCGATCTCGTCGATCGCGGTCATGCCCGCGATATCGCAGAACCCACCGAGCGGGACCGCCTTGACGCCGTATTCGGTGTAGCCGAGCTTGTTGGGCCGGCGCGTCGACCACAGGGTCGGGCCGAAGCCGACGAAGTAGCGGCGCACCTTCATCCCGGTCGCGCGCGCCGCCCACATGTGTCCGCATTCGTGCAGCGCCACCGACACCAAGATGAAGAGCGCGAACAGCGCGACGCCGATGATCCACATCATCATTTGGTGGTGACGACCTCCCGGGAAACTGCGCCCTTTGCCCGGTCGCGGGCCCAGTGTTGCGCATCAAGTACGTCTTCCACGGTAGCGGGTTCGGCGGCCCACTGGTCGGCAGCGCGCAGGACCTCGGCAATCGTTCGCACGATGGCCGGGAACCGGATGCGCCCAGCCAGGAAGGCGGCGGCGGCCTCTTCGTTGGCGGCGTTGTAGACCGCGGTCAGGCAGCCGCCCTTGCGGCCCGCCTCGCGGGCCAGGTCCACCGCAGGGAACACCTCGGCGTCGAGTGGCTCGAATTCCCACGTCGAGGCGGTGGAGAAGTCGCAGGCCAGGGCGGCCGCGGGGACGCGCGACGGCCAGCCCAGCGCCAGCGCGATGGGCAGCTTCATGTCCGGCGGGCTGGCCTGCGCCAGCGTCGAGCCGTCGGTGAAGGTGACCATCGAGTGCACGATCGACTGCGGGTGGACGACGACCTCGATGAGGTCGTAGGGAACGCCGAACAGCAGATGGGTTTCGATCAGCTCCAGACCCTTGTTGACCAGCGACGCGGAGTTCAGCGTGTTCATCGGACCCATGGACCATGTGGGATGCGCGCCGGCCTGCTCCGGGGTGACGTCCTCGAGGCGTTCGGCAGGCCAGCCGCGGAACGGTCCGCCCGAGGCGGTCAGCACGATCTTGGCCACCTCGTCGGGGGTGCCACCGCGTAGGCATTGCGCCATCGCGGAGTGCTCGGAGTCGACCGGCACGATCTGGCCCGGCTTGGCGGTCTTGAGCACCAGCGGGCCGCCAGCGACCAGCGACTCCTTGTTCGCCAGGGCCAGCCGGGCGCCCGTGGCCAGCGCCGCCAGCGTGGGCTTGAGGCCCAGTGCGCCGACAAGCGCGTTGAGCACGACGTCGGCCTCGGTGTTCTCCACGAGCTGGGTGACGGCGTCGGGCCCCGCATAGGTGACGTCGCCGACCTGGGCGGCCGCGGCGTCGTCGGCGACGGCGATGTTGGTCACGCCCGTCGCGGCACCCTGCTGGGCCAGCAGGTCGGGGTTACCGCCGCCTGCCGCCAGCCCCACCACCTCGAAGCGGTCGGGGTTGGCGGCGATGACGTCCAGCGCCTGGGTGCCGATCGAGCCGGTGCTGCCGAGTATCAGCACACGGGTTCTGCTCACCGACCTATTGTGCCGCGCCGGAGTGCTCGCGGAAGGCTCGGGCGCCGAACGTGGGTTACCCGCACACTTCAAACGCGAATTGCGTGCCGGTAACCCACGTTCGCCGGAGTGCTCGCGGAAAAAGTGACGCAAATATGACGTCACCCATCCGTGACGCGCCTCACGCCGAATCCCCGGTGTCAGTGCAGAGGGCGGGTACCAAGCCCGTCGCGACAAGGGAGCAAGAGCGTCATGAAAGTTATTCATCGTCAAGCAATCTCGGTGGCCGGCCTGGCCGCGATCGCCGTGCTGGGTCTGTCGGCGTGTTCAAACGACGCCTCCACCTCGGCCGCGCCGCCCGCGAGCACGAGTGCGAGCGTCGCGGCCCCTAGCGCCGCGCCCAAGCCGATGGACCAGCCGGTTGACCCCGGCGCCGGTCTGGTCGGGCCTGGCTGCGCCGACTACGCGGCCCAGAACCCCACCGGGCCGGGCTCCGTCACCGGTATGGCGCAGGATCCGGTGGCCGTGGCGGCCTCGAACAACCCGCTGCTGACCACGCTGACCGCGGCGGTGTCGGGCAAGCTGAACCCGAACGTGAACCTCGTCGACACCCTCAATGGCAGCGAATTCACGGTGTTCGCCCCCACCGACGCGGCGTTCGCGAAGATCGATCCGGCCACCATCGAGAAGTTGAAGACGGACTCGGACCTGCTGAGCAGCATCCTGACGTATCACGTGGTGCCCGGGCAGGCCAGCCCCGCTCAGGTCGCCGGCATGCACAAGACGGTGCAGGGCGGTGAGGTCAACGTGACCGGTATGGGCAACAACCTGAAGGTCAACAACGCCGGTGTGGTGTGCGGCGGCGTCCGTACCGCCAACGCCACCGTGTACCTGATCGACACGGTCCTGATGCCCCCGGCCAACTAGGTCACCCTCCACCGCGAGCAGACGCAGAAGCGCTCGATCCAGCCCCCATTTTCGCGCTTCTGCGTCTGCTCGCTCGCGCCATGAAAGAGCGGACATGTTCACACTCATCCTGATCGGTTTTCTCGGTGGCTTGATCACCGGCATCTCGCCGTGCATCCTTCCCGTGCTGCCGGTGATCTTCTTCTCCGGCGCACAGAGCGCCCGCGACGACGAATCCGGCGGCGGCGTTGCGACCGCGGTCAAGACCAAGTCGCTATCGGAGACGCTGCGGCCGTACCGCGTCATCGCCGGTCTCGTGCTGAGCTTCTCCGTTGTCACGCTGGTCGGTTCGGCGCTGCTGACGCTGCTCCACCTGCCGCAGGATGCGATCCGCTGGGTCGCGCTGGTGGCACTGGTGGCGATCGGTGTCGGGCTGATCTTCCCGAAGTTCGAGGCGCTGCTGGAGAAACCGTTCTCGCGGCTGCCTCAGAAGCAGTTCGGCTCCGGCAGTAGCGGTTTCGGGCTCGGCCTCGCGCTGGGCGTGTTGTACGTGCCGTGCGCCGGACCGGTCCTTGCGGCCATCGTCATCGCGGGCGCGACGGGCACGATCGGACTGCCCACTGTGGCGTTGACGCTGTCATTCGCGGTCGGCGCCGCGCTGCCACTGCTGTTCTTCGCGCTCGCCGGTCGCCGTGTCGCCGAACGTGTGGCGTCGTTCCGCCGCCGCCAGCGTGAAATCCGCATCGCCGCAGGCGTTGTCACGATCCTGCTCGCCGTGGCGCTGGTGCTCAATCTGCCCGCCGCGCTGCAGCGTGCCATCCCCGACTACACGAGCAAGCTGCAGGAAACCGTCGGTGGCGACGAGCAACTGCGCGAGAAGCTCAACCTCGGCGGCCTCGTCAACGACCAGAACAGAGAACTGTCCAACTGCACGAACGGCGCGCCCGAGTTGGAAAGCTGTGGCACGGCGCCGGACATCACCGGCATCACCGGCTGGCTGAACACCCCCAATGGCTCCGCCATAGACCTCAAATCCTTAAGGGGCAAGGTCGTTCTGGTGGACTTCTGGGCGTACTCGTGCATCAACTGCCAGCGTGCGGTCCCGCATATCGTCGACTGGTACGCCGCGTACAAGGACGCCGGCTTCGAGGTTATCGGCGTGCACACACCGGAGTACGCGTTCGAACGCGTGCCTGCGAACGTCGCCAGCGGCGCCCGAGATCTCGGCATCACCTATCCGATCGCGCTCGACCCCAGCTACTCGACGTGGACCAACTACCGCAACAGGTACTGGCCCGCCAAGTACCTGATCGACGCGAACGGTACCGTCCGGCACATCAAGTTCGGCGAGGGTGACTACGCACAGACGGAAACCCTGATTCGCCAACTGCTTTCGGACGCCAAGCCCGGCGTCACGCTGCCGAAGCCAACCGAAGCCGCAGACACGACTCCACCACCGGACCTGACGCCCGAGACGTATCTGGGTGTCGGCAAGGTTGTCAACTACGGCGGTAACGGCAGGTATGACGAGGGCAGCGCCACGTTCAGCTATCCGGGCCGTCTGCCCGACGACACCTTTGCCCTCCAAGGCGATTGGGCGCTGGATTATCAGGGCGCGACGGCCAATGCCCCGAACTCGAGCATCAAGCTGAACTACCGTGCCCGCAACGTCTATCTGGTGGTCGGCGGAACCGGCACCGTCACGGTCATCCGCAACGGTGAGTCCAAGGACATCCCGGTCAGCGGGCCGCCGACGCTGCGCCAGATCGTCGGCGACGACGAGATTGAGCGCATGCTGGTAGAGGTGCGGTTAAGCCAAGGGCTGCAGGCGTTCTCGTTCACCTACGGCTGAATCATGCTGGGCGGAAGGTCATCGCAACACCGTTCATGCAGTAGCGCAGGCCGGTGGGTGGTGGACCGTCGTCGAAAACATGGCCGAGGTGACCACCGCAGCGTCGACAGAGCACCTCTGTTCGTGTCATGCCGATGCTGTCGTCAGGGCGCTCGAGTACGGCACCGTCCAGCGGCTGCCAGAAGCTCGGCCACCCGGTGCCGCTGTCGAATTTGGTGTCCGCCGAGAACAACTCCAGTGCGCAACCGGCGCAGCTGAAAGTGCCACGCCGGTGTTCCTCGTTGAGCGGACTGCTGTATGGCCGCTCGGTGCCGGCTCGGCGCAGAACGTCGTACTGATCGCCGTTCAGCAGTTGCTTCCACTCGGCATCGGTATGGGTGACCTCGAGGTCGCCGGCCGGGCTGGCCGTCGCCGAACGCGTGCACGCGGCAGCCGTGAGGATCGTGGCCGACGCCGCGCCCACACCGACCAGGAATCGCCGTCTCGTCACGCCCATCCCACCCGGCCTCCGTCAACGTGTTGTCCTCGGGCGAATCTAAACCGCAATGGCGTCCTTACCCGTTGCAGTAGAAAGCAGTGTCACAGTTTAGTAAGGAATGATCCGACCGCGTGCGCAACGAACGTCGCTAACCTTGCCGGATGAGGTTGACCGCCAAGATGGGCGGACTCGCCGCCCTGGCCGTGCTGGTGGCACTGGGTTTCGTGCTGTTCCCCGCAAGCGCCTCGACCACCATTCCGGCTCCCGTGCTCGACGAACCCGCAGGCAGCCCGGGCGCCAGCGAGACGGCGGTGCTGGCGGGCGGCTGCTTCTGGGGTGTCCAGGGCGTGTTTCAACACGTGAAGGGTGTGTCCCAGGCGGTGTCCGGCTACGCCGGTGGCGAAGCAGCGACCGCCCAGTATGAGACGGTCGGCACGGGTACCACCGGGCACGCCGAGTCCGTGCAAATCACCTACGACCCCAGCCAGGTGAGCTTTGGACAGCTGCTCCACGTTTTCTTCGGCGTCGTCCACGACCCGACCGAGCTGAACCGGCAGGGCCCCGACGTCGGTGAGCAGTATCGCTCGGCGATCTTTCCGCAGAATGACGTTCAGAAGAAGGTCGCCGACGCCTACATCGCGCAGCTCAACCAGGCGAGGGTCTTCGATGGGCCCGTCGTCACGCGCACCGACAAGGACTCCGGCTTCTTCCCTGCCGAGGACTACCACCAGGACTACGTCAACTCTCATCCGACGGCGGCGTACATCGCGATCAACGACATGCCCAAGCTAGCCGACCTGAGGCAACAGTTTCCGGAGCTGTACCGCGACCAACCTGTCCTGGTGCACGTGGTCACCCACGAGTAGCCGCAAAAGGATCGACCGTCGCTTCGATCTTGATGACTCGATCACCGCGCACCGTCAGCACCAGCACCACGGAAAGCGCATGGCCCGCGAAGCCGAGCACCTCGCCCGCAGGCCCGGTGACCAGAGTCATACCGTGACCGAGGAACCGAAGGAGGTTGGGCGCCACCGTATCCCGTCCGTGGTTGACCTGCGGCGGCCCGCCACCGACAAACGTCGCCACCCCCCACACCGTGGGATCCAGCACCGCGGCCAGGGACTGCAGGTCGCCGTTCGCGCACGCGGTGATGAACTTCTCGGCGACGATCCGGTGCTCGACCTCCGTGACATCAGCCGGCCTCGGCGATGCGCCCGCGAACTTCGCCCTAGCCCGTCGCGCAAGCTGACGACATGTGCCGACCGGCCTGCCAACCGTCTCGGCGATCTCCTCGAACGGCATCTGGAACACGTCGTGCAGGACGAACGCCACGCGCTCACCGGGACTCAGCCGCCGCAACACCTCCAGCAGCGCAGTGCGGACCTCGTCGTCGAGCGTGACGCGATCGGCGGGGTCGGCCTCCAGCGACGGGGTGACATCGAGAGCCCCTGACACGTCGGGCTGTTCGTGGCGGGCGCGCGCGGACCGCAGTTGGTCAAGGCAGAGCCGGCCCGCGACGACGGTCAGCCAGGCGCGGACGTCGTCGATCTGTGACGGGTCGGCGCGTGAAAGCCGCAGGAATGCCTCCTGCGCGACGTCCTCGGCCGCGCCGACATCGCCGAGCATCTGGTACGCGAGGTTCACCAGGTATGCCCGATGGCTGCGCCACGCCGCTTCGACCGACAACGAGTCGCTCATGCAGTAATGACGAAACGGCGAAGCGAAAAGTTACCCGGGCCGCTGTGTAACTTTTGCCGTCGCGGCGTCGTCCTTGTCTCCATGAATGCAATTCTCGTCACGGGCGCAACCGGCAACGTCGGCCGCCCACTGGTCAACCAACTCGCAGCAGCCGGAGTCGAGGTGCGCGCCGTCAGCCGGCATCCCGACACCGCGCGGTTCCCCGACGGCGTCACGGTGGTGCGCACCGCGGCGGAGGGTCTGCCCGGCGCCTCGGCGGTGTTCCTCAACTCCCGCGCACTCGGCGACGACCTTGAACCTGTGGTGCGCCGAGCGCGCCGTGAAGGCGTCACGCGCCTGGTTGCGCTGTCGGCCATCAACGCCGACGACGACTTCTCACGGCAGCCGTCACGTTTCCGCGGCGACCGCAACAAGGAGGTCGAGCAGCTTGCAGTCGACTCCGGGTTGGAGTGGGTGAGCCTGCGCCCAACGGTGTTCATCACCAACTTCTTTGGCATGTGGGCGCCGCAGATCCAGGCGGGCGACGCGGTCAACGGACCGTACGCGACCGCATCGACCGCACCGATCGTCGACCGCGACATCTCCGCCGTCGCCGCCAAGGCGCTGCTCACCGACGAACTCGTCGGCCGCAAGATTCCGATGACCGGACCGCAGGCATTCACCAACACCGAGATGGTCGAGATCATCGGATCGGTGCTCGGTCGCCCGCTGCACTACCAGGAGGTCCCGGCTGACCTTGTGCGTCAGCGCTTCATCGGGCTCGGATTCTCCGCCGAGTTCGCCGACGCCTACATCGCGTTTCTGGAGGCGACGGTCGAGAAGCCGGCGTTGGTCACGCACGAGGTGGAGAAGATCCTCGGCCGCCCCGCGGAGACGTTCGCCGACGCGGTGTCCGCGCACCGAGACCTGTTCATCAATCAGTAAGGGAGACAAGCCATGTCGGAGTTCCGCCCCCCACGATATCTCAAGCCGATGAACAAATTCATGATGGCCGTGCAGAAGCTCGGCATCCCGACCGGTCCGGCAATGGTGCTGACGGTTCCGGGTCGAAAGACCGGAAAACCCCGCAGCACCCCGATGACGCCGTTCGAGCACGACGGCGGCCTCTACGTCGTGGCCGGCTATCCAGGAGCGGACTGGGCGTCCAACGCACGCGCGGCCGGCGCCGGGACACTCGCTCGCGGACGCAAGTCCCGACGGGTCAAGATCGTCGAACTGAAGCCGGCGGAATCACGCCCAGTGTTGCGGGCATTCGCGGTCAAGGTGCCGGTCGGTGTCGGGTTCGCCAAACGCGCGGGCCTCGTGCGCGACGGCGCCCCTGATGAATTCGCGGACCTGGCCGGCACGCTCACCGTATTCCGGTTCGACCCCGCCTGACGTCAGGACATCGCGTCGGCGGTTGCGCGCTGCACGACAACGTCACCGGACGCGGTCCGCGCATGCACGACGAGTGTCTCGTCGCCCGCGGTGGGACCGTCCGACGGTGTCAGCGAGTTGCGGACCTCGCCCGACCTCGTCCGCAAATCCAGTTGAGCCGCGGTGCCTTCGGCGATGCCGACCACCGCATCGCCACTGCTGGTTTGCACGGACACGCCACCGTTGACGGCGGTCGCGACGGTGACGTCGCCAGAAGCGGTCTGCGCGTTGAGGTTGCCATGAAGCCGGTTGACCGTCAGCGAGCCGCTGGCGGCACGGAACTTCACATCGCCGTCGAGGTCACCGATCGTCGCGTCACCGGAGGCTGTGGACACCGTTGCCGTGCCGTTGATGGCATGCACGATGATGCCACCGGATGCGGTATCCGCCTTGAGATTTCCGACCACTGAGCCGACATCCAGGTCACCACTTGCCGAGGCGAATTTGCAGTCGGCGTACTGGCCTTCGGCGGTGATGTTCGCCGATGCAGCAGCCGCCGACAGCCGCGAGCCCGACGGCAGGGTGATGTCGACGACGACCGCTCCCCTGCGCGGGAAGGAGAAGCCACGTTGGCTTGTCACCGCGAGTGTGCCGTTGCTGAAGTCGACGCGCACCTGCTCGGCGGCCTTCACGTCATGGCTGCGGGCTTCGTCGCGGGGTCGCACCTCGACGATCGTGTCGTCGCGGTCGCTGGCGACCAGCCGAACGGAGCCGGCCGAGATCTCCACCGTCGCGGTGATGGGTTGGGGCGTATCGAAAGTGGGCATGTTTCCTTCCTCCTTGTCGGTGTTGCGGATTAGCGGACCCAGCCGCTGAAGTGCTTGCCGGTATCGCCGCGTGGTCGTCGGGGACCGCCGAGCGCGGCGGTGACCGCACGAACGAGCCACCCGTTGACCGACAACCCGTCGCCGCGCGCGGCCGCGTCGACTCGGGCCCGTAGGTGTTCCGGCAGACGCAGCGTCACGCGCCAGGTGCCGCCGTCGTCCTCGGACTCGGGTGCGACGACGGGACCTGTATAGGACTCGTCTGCTCCCTCTTCTAGGCCGGACGACACCGTGAACTCCGGATCGCGGCCACGCAGTCGCACGTCGACGGAGCCCGGCGCGAGATCGCGCGTGATCTGCTCGGCTGCCTCGGACAGCGCCTCGAGCAGCGCCAGCCGGATCGCCGATTCCAGCGGCGCGGTCAACCGCTCGGCGAGCGCCTCGGCGTCCTGTCCCGCCGCGGCGGCCGCCACACCAAGCTCGTGGCGTACCGCGTCGACGTACGGCTGCAAGTCCATGATGTCATGGTGACATCACTATGGTGTCACTGCAAGTGTCAGTTTGACGTCGCGCTGTTAACCGCCCTTGAGCTGCTCCAATAGCCCGTGCAAGTCCAGCTGACCGCGATGGGCGACGAGCATGTCGCCCTGAAAGCGGTCGATATGGATCCCGGCGATCGAGACTTTGGTGCCGGTCGGCGCCAGGCCGCGGAACTCCCCGGTGTGGGTGCCGGTGAATCGGCATCGCGATATGCCGTGGGAACCGTCGACGAGGACTTCCTCGATGACATGGTGGCCATCCGGAAATCCTCGAGTGAACTCCTCCAGGTCCGCCCGCCACTCATCCCAGCCGAGCGGTCGCGAGCTGCCGACCTCGACGACTAGCCGGGGTGACACCAGCGCCTCGACCGTCGACCAGTCCCGCCTGTCGATCGCCGAGTAGAAGCACTCGACCAGTTCCCTTACCGCGTCATCGTTCGAATCAGCCACGAAGCCAACGATATTTATCCGCGCACCTTGGCGATGATCGTTTCAGCGAACCGCTCGATCGGTTCGCGATAGCGCTCGACGCCGCCCGGCGGCAGGTCCATGGCCATCCACGGCGCGGACATGACCGCAGTGATGCCGATGTCCTCGGCGCGCTTGTACAGATCCGGCGTCGGCGGTTCGAACAGCGCCAGCAGGATGTCGAACGGTTCGTTCTCGCGCCCGTACTCGCGCCGCAGCTTCTTGAGCTTCTGCACGTAGGCCGCCGCGTCGTCCCAGGCGTAGGCGTAGCCGATCCAGCCGTCGCACAGCCGTGCCGCGCGCCGCAGCGCCGCGTCGGATTCACCGCCGCACAGGATGGGCACCGGCGTCTCGGGATGGGGCTCGATCATCAACTCGGGCACCTGGTAATACTGGCCGCTCCAGGACACCCAGCCGCCGCGCCACAGTTCGCGCAACGCCGGGATCATCTCGTTGAGCCGCTTCCCGCGAGTGTCGAAGTCCTGGCCCAGAAGTTCGTATTCCTCGCGCATCCAGCCGACCCCGACGCCAAGCGACACCCGGCCGTCGGAGAGCACCGACGCCGTCGCAACCTGCTTGGCCACTTCGATCAAGGGGCGCGCGGGTGCGACGTAGACCGCGTTCGAGAACCGCAGCCGCTGTGTCACCGCGGCCATCGCACCGATGAGCACCCAGGAATCCGGCCACGCGGTTTCGGGTGGCCACCCGGGTCTGCCGGTCGGCGAATCGGGATAGGGCGAGGACAGCTCACGCGGGTAGATGAGGTGGTCGGAACAGATCACCCCGTCATAGCCGGCGTCGTCGAGCATCCGCGCCACCGCGACGATCTCCGTGGTTTTCATGAACGGCGTGCCGCTCCAAAATTCCATCCTGTTTCTCTATCGCGAAATTCGGGCAGCATCAATGGATGCCCACGCTGTTGTGGTTCCGGCGCGATCTTCGGTTGCACGACCTGCCGCCGTTACTCGACGCGGCCGTGGCCGACGGTGACGTGCTCGCCTGCTTCGTGCTGGACCCCCGGCTCACCGCGTCCTCGGGGCCGCGCAGGCTGCAGTACCTGCACGACTCGCTGCGCGACTTGCGTGAGCGTCTCGACGGTCGGCTGTTGGTCACCCGCGGCCGGCCAGAAAAGCGAATCCCGAAGCTGGCCAAGGAGATTGGTGCGGCGTCTGTTCACGTGTCGGCGGATTTCTCACCGTTCGGCCGGCGACGCGACGACGCCGTGCGGGACACGCTGGGCGATGTCCGGCTGGAGGAAGCGGGTTCGCCGTATCTGGTGTCGCCGGGCCGGGTTACCAAGGCTGACGGCACGCCGTACAAGGTGTTCACACCCTTCTATGACGCGTGGCGGCAGCACGGCTGGCGGCCGCCGGCGGACTCGGACGCCACGTCGGTGTCATGGATCGATCCGGCCGACGTGCCGGGCGGAGTCGACATCCCAGACGCCGGGGTTGAGTTGGAACTGCCGGCAGGTGAGACGGCGGCCCGCACGCAATGGGCGAACTTCGTCGACAGCGGGCTCGACAGCTACGCAGACGATCGCGACCGCCCCGATCTCGACGCCACCAGCCGGATGTCGGCACACCTGAAGTTCGGCACGATCCACCCGCGGACGATGGCCGCCGATCTGGGCCGCGGCAAGGGAGCCCAGGCATACCTGCGGGAGTTGGCCTTTCGCGACTTCTACGCCGCCGTGCTCTATGAGTGGCCCGACAGCGCATGGTGGAACTGGAATCGCGAATTCGACGCGATCACAATGGACGACGATCGAACGCTCTTCGAGGCGTGGAAAGCCGGGCGCACGGGCTTTCCTATCGTCGATGCCGGCATGCGTCAGCTCGCGCAGACCGGCTTCATGCACAACCGGCTGCGAATGATCGTGGCATCGTTTCTGGTCAAGGATCTGCACCTGCCGTGGCAGTGGGGCGCGCGGTGGTTTCTGGAGCAGTTGGTCGACGGCGACATCGCCAACAACCAACACGGCTGGCAGTGGGCCGCCGGCAGCGGCACCGATGCCGCGCCGTACTTCCGGGTGTTCAACCCCACGACGCAAGGCAAGAAGTTCGACCCGGACGGCGGCTACGTTCGACGGTGGGTGCCCGAATCGGACGACGACGACTATCCCGACCCGATCGTCG
>Ga0075428_100007409_pt1 | contig 12164 bp, 11 predicted proteins | sample RhiMetdeltSRZDD2_FD_75291 | JGI IMG/M metagenome (GOLD analysis project Ga0075428, IMG submission 75291) | Populus rhizosphere microbial communities from Tennessee, USA - Rhizosphere MetaG P. deltoides SRZDD2 | ecosystem: Host-associated > Plants > Roots > Rhizosphere > Soil | place: USA...
CCCCAGCACGCGGCGTAGCTCGCGGATACACATGCGCGGCACCGCTTCACTGACGATAACGTCGGGCCACACTGCCTGCAGTAATGCTGCAATGGTGACCGATTGCTCGCGCTGCTCCAACAAGTAACGCAGCACCGCAAACGTTTTCGGCCGCAGAGCGATCTCACGCTCCCCTCGCCAGAGCCGTTCGGTGCTCAGGTCAACACGAAAGGGAGGAAAGAGCAGTTGCTGGAAGCCCTGCATACAACCTCTCTGCTGTCCAGGCACGATCTTACGCAAATGTTACGCCGCTTTTATGGTCCCTGAGGGTCTCGACAGCGCACAATTATAAATGTGTTTGGCGTGGAGAGCCACGCGGCGCCGCAGACATGCGCACCACAGTGTGATCCGCAGCGCACCTACGTATGGACTGTGCTGACACGGGCAGCTCGTTACCGTCTACGTTCACAGACACGGAGGAGACAATATGTCCAGATATGTTATCGAACGTGATATTCCTGCCATTGGGACGGCGGAGCGCGAGGCGTTGCGCGACGCAGCCCAGCACTCCAATGCCGTGCTCGCCGCCATGCAGGCGGAGCAGAAGCACATCCAGTGGGAACACAGCTATGTGGCAGCGGACAAGACGTTCTGCATCTACATTGCCGACAACGAAGCGCTGGTGCATGAGCATGCCCGGCGCAGTAGCTTCCCAGCTACCAAGGTCACAGAGATCACGAAGATGATCGATCCCACCACCGCAGTCTCATGACCAGAGCGGCAATGCCGAAGGCTTTTTGCGGCGGCACTCGCAGGCGCGGACGGTGCCGGGGTGGGCATCAACGTGCCCCCCGCCCTCGCCTACGCCTTCTGGATCGCGCTGGTCACCCTCTGCTCGCGCGACTACGCCAACCCACCCTTGCGTTTCAACAACCGCTGAAACTCTTCCAGGCGCTTCGTCAGATCGCCGCCACTGCCCAGCCCCTCGTTCAGCAGATTCGTAATCACCGTGTGTGTCGTCTCATAAAACGACGCATGCACGTTGCGCTGCTCAATATCCGCCAGCGCATGATCCGCCGGTGAGCCCAGCAGAAAGCTGACCAGAGCCAGATCGGCCAAAGCCCAACTGTCATTCCGTCCAGCATTCACCTGCCGCTCCAACTCTTTCTGAACTCCTTGCAACTTCGTCTCAAACTCGTGGTCGTTGATCAGCGCCGCATTCCCAAGTAGCTCCACCACCAGCAACTGCAGCATGTTATACGTATCAAGCGCACCGCAATGTTTCCGGCGCTCGTCCTCATACGTGTTACCTTGCTCGTACTGTGATCGCGCTTCTGCCAGCATCTTCTGGCGTTCCTGATCCGCCTTGGTCAGCGCGAAGTCCCGCAATGTTCCGCCCAACGACCCGTAGGTTTGCGATAACCTCTCCAGCACCGCACAAGCATCCGATGAATGTTCCTTCTGGTCTCGACGCACGTTCCGCAGCCCCCGCTCTAGGCGCCGTATCGCACTTTCGAATTTCTCTCTGGCGCTCGCAAAAAGCTGTTCTCTTTTCGCGGGGTCGGCCAATTGTCGCGCCGCCTTCCGCGCCGCTTGTGCTTCATCGCGAAGCTGATCAACGCTCTCCGTCAGTTCCTGGATCATTTCGCGCTCCCTTTCAGGCGCTCCACCGTGCCTTCTATTCGCTTTCGGTCGGACCGCACGCCCTGCAACACCAACTGGCATGCCTGATTGTTCAACTCCTCCAAGCGTGCTTCCAGTATCTTCAATTTATCCGCATCATCCTGCCAGTCGGCGCAATCTGCCTGTTTTACTTTGGAGGACTCCACCAGCCACGGCGGTGTAGCTCGGACTTTCGCCCACACTTCCAGCAGCTCCGCCATGGCCTTCGCCCCCGATCCCGCCGCATCTTTCTCCGCCTCCGCTATACGCTCGCGCATGTGATCATCCCGAGCGCCCCGCGCTAAGTCCAGCTTCAATCGCGAACTTAATCGGAGGAACCGCCGGAAGGAATCGGCACACCGCTCATCCAGCAGGTCGATCGGCCGGAGTTTGTGTGGCCGCTCCCTCTCAACCAAGTAGCACCACGCCGCACACCGCTTCTCCAAAGCACTACTGAGAATCACATTGCTGAACGCCGTGTTCTTGCTCCCATACAACGGCGCGATATCCACCTGCTCCTGTGCATTCTTGCGCTGCATCGCTTCCGCCTCCGCCACCAACTCGGCATCCACAAGATGATCATAGCCGTCTTGCTCAGTTCGAAAATGCTGCGCGGCAGTGTCATGAATCCCGCCGCCTCGGTCTTGAACTTATGCTCAAAGCCGAATGCCTTAAGGCTGTACCCTTTCAGCGCGAGAAACTCCTGCAATTTCACCGATCCGACCGGCTCCGCTGCCACCACCGTCTCGTCCAACAAACAAAACGTCCCCTGCGGATGCGTTGCCAGCCGCACACCCAGTTCGAACATCACGTTGGCGCGCCACCAGGTCACGTCCACGACGCAACGCTGCCAGTGCCGTATCGCCTCGTATAAACGCTGACCCGCAAGTCGCGGCGACTGCTGATCGATCACCGATTCCACCCGCGCGTCCCCACCCAGGTCGAACGCCTTTCGAATCCCCGTTACCATCGTATTCAAGCGTCCGCTGCCCTCGTAGTTCTGGAACGCCCGCAGCAGGAGAATCGGCTGCGCCTCGCCTGCGGTCTCTTCGAACGTGTCCTGCCGGACATAATCGTAGACCGGCAGGTCGAGATATCGCGGCAGCGCTCTGCTCTGCGCCAGCGCGGCCGCAACTGTCTTCTTCAGAATTTCTCCTCTGTCCTTCTTCGTTCCGAAAACCACATTCAGTTCGCGCAGATTGAACGGCAGTCCCTTCCAGATCTCGTCGATCGATTCAGCCAGCGTGCAGGGAATCGTGATGCTGCGCCGCACCGCCGCCCGAATCCCGAGCAGCATTAACATCGTCGGATCGTATACCGTCAGATCCGCCAGCACGATATCCGCCGCGCACAGCGCCCGCACCAGCGCGTGCATCGGCAGGTGATCCGAAAAGATATCGCTGGTCTTCACTTCAATCGGCTCGATGTTCAGCGGCGTGGTCGTCTCGCACTGTTCCATCGCAAGCCGCATATGAACTTCCCACTCGTCGCTCGCTTTATCGTCCGGCCGCAAAATCAGGCACCACTTCCGCGACGAACTCTCACTCGCCAGCATCTTCGACACCAGTTCGCTCGACGCACCCTCCGGACCGGAACCGTCCGCCAAAACTCGCGTATCGTCCATCGATTGCGGCATCTCCCTCCAGTGCCGCCGCCAGGTGCCTGCCGTCTTCCAATCGCTCATGGAGCCAATGCGATCGAACGCCGCCTTCGGCCCCCAGCGATAAACAACGTGGTCGAACTCCTCCGTCTCGGCGTCCTGGAATTTGATGCTCGTCTTGCCGTTTTCCTCCTTCACCTCTGCTATGGGAGCGCGGACATCGAACTCCTCCGTGCTGCGCACATGCCTCAAATGCGCCACCAGAAACCGGTTTAAGATCGCGCTTCCGGTTCCGTACACATACTGCGTCTTCCCCGTCAACCTTACCCGCGCCAGCGGTGCGGCTGCACTCTTCAGCCGCTTTACGATGTTGTCCACCGGCTCCAGATCCCGATAGAACTCGTGCAACGCCACCGGATCTTTCTGCAGCGCATTCTCCTGGTCCAGTAATTTCTGACAAACAGGGTCCGGAACGTTCCGCACCAGTTCCACCAGATTCGCCTGCCGGATACCCGGCAGGCACAGCCGCAGTACGTCCGCCAGCCCGCCGTCGCCGAATCCCGAAATCAGCACCTTCGCGCCATCTGCGATTCCATCCAATCCATCCGCGTCGTTCCAATACCCGACGTGATTCGGTCCGCCCTCCTCCAACCCGAACCCGACCGCCAGCACAACAATGTCGAACGACTCCTTGGCGTCACCTCCAATCACCAGCACCAACTTGGCTCCGTCTTGCTCGACGCCGGTGATCTTCGACTCCAGTCTAACCGTCAGTGCCGCCTTCGTCGCTGCGATCCGATCCCACTCCGACCGCACCTGTAGCGCCACATCCCGCGCCGTCCCCGACCGCCAGTTCAGCACCGGCAAATTCGTCCGTGGCTCCAACGATCCTGGCCGCGGCCAATCGTAAATTCCCGGATGCAGCCACCGGTTCGAGCACGCATCCTGCAGCCATAATGGACGCGGCGCCGCATCGAATAACGTCACCTGTGCCGTCGTTTTCTCCAGGGCAAACGCCGCCGCGGTCAATCCCGCAAACCCCGCCCCAACGATCGCGACACTCTTGCCCTCGATCCCCCCTTCTTTCATCAGCGCCTGAATCAGATTGACCGCCCGGCACTGTTGCGAGTGAACCGTGATGTGCCGGTTGAACGACCCGAGTATGTACAACCCCGGCCAGTCATGCGCCATCCACTTAAGAAACTCCGGCGCCTCCAGCGGCTGCAACCCTTTTATTGCCATAGACTTCGTCCCCTATCACACCTCTGCGCTGGCCCACGATTCTGCCTTCTATCTTCTGCCTCCTGCCTTCCTCCCAAAACCCGTTCACAGCACTTTGAAATATTTCTTACTCCCTCCCTACCAATTACTTACCCATTTCTAAACCCTCCCAACCCCCCAGAAAATTTGATATCGTCTGTCATGATCGAAGCAGAGGGGGGTTGGGACTCACGTCTCCATACTTGGAAGGGTTGGGACTCACGTCTCCATACTTGGATATGGGCGCGTCGATGTGCGCCTACAGATTGAACCGGTATCCGTTCAATTTGTCCCCCCAAGTACTTTGCATCCGGGCCAACGCCCCCGGAAACTGAACCGATACCCGTTCAAAACGGAGCACCCACATGACACCCGACTTCGAACTCGGCTCCTGGCTCGGCCGCCGACAGGCCATGGCCACCTGCGCCGCCCGCGCCACCGCCAGCGACGTCGCCTGCCTCCGCTACATCCGCGACCACAAGCTCTACAAAGCCCACACCTCCACCTGGGCCGATTTCTGCTCCAACTACATCGGCGCCAGTAAGACCCAAATCGATCTCGATATCCGCAATGCCGAGGAGTTCGGCGACCAGTTCTTCATCCTCAACCAGCTCACGCGCGTCTCGCCCGCCGCCTACCGCGCCATCTCCCCCAACATCACCCGCGAAGGCATCGTCTTCCGCGGCGAGATTATCCCCTTCACCGAATCTCGCATCACCGAAATCAGCCAGGCCGTCGACACTCTCCACCGCGAGCTCCCTACAGCCCCCAAGCCCCGCCTCAACGTCTCTCGCGCCCTCCAGATCCTCCAATCCGCCGTCTCCCAACTCGAAATCCACTACGCCACCCTGACCCCTGCCCAGCGCTTCGTCGTCTCCGCCGTCGCGCGCCGCCTCAGTCCCGTCGGGCATGCACCCGCTGGGTTGGGGAGGCCACCGGACGCCTCCCCATACACATCAAGCTAAGCCTCTCGTCATGGCCCTGTTGCCTGCAGTAAGAGTTGATAGGTGTTGGGATGCTTTTTCCGCCGATTCATCCGACACCCCGCCGCGAGGCAGCGCTTGACCGTCGAAAGCGCCCTCCCCAAGCGCTGGACGCGCGTAAACGCGCTCGCCAGGTGCAGCGCGTGTTTCTGCACCGTCTGCGCCGCTTTGGTCAGACTGCGGTCGGGATAGGCCCAAAAGCTGACGAGGAAGCCCCAATGTTGGACGAGCATCGCCAAGAGTTTGGCATACACCTCACACAGAATGCGCCAGGGTTTGGTGCTGCGCGACTCGTCCACACGGCCATGGCTCTTCCACAACTTGAAGAGCAGCTCAATCTGCCACCGCATGCGCCCGAGGACCAAGGCCTCCCGCAACGTCAAGCGCTCGACAGGCACATTGGTTACGAAGATCGTCCAGGCGGCCAGCGCCAGCCGGGTGGCACTGACCTGGCGGCCTTTGGCGCGGGCGGCAGCCCGCAAGCACCGACGGCGCGTATCGGCGACGTCCTGCGGGACCCGCACGGCCAACAAACGCGAGGCCAGGCGCTGGCGCTCACCCAGCGCGACAGCCAGGTCGACGGTCTCCGTAGGCTGGCTCTCCAATAGCGTCAGGAGTTCCTGGCGTGCCCCGGAGGCGTCGCACACGGCGGTCTGCATTTGAAGCCGGGAGAGCCAGAACACCTGGTGCTGCGCCAGCGCGGCAAACGCTTCCAGACTCCAGTAGCCCAAGTCAGCCAGCCGCAAGGCCCCAGCGGGCAGTGGACCGGGGAGGCTCGCCGCACGATCCGAGGTGCGTCCCTTCCTGGAGCTGGACATCGAGGCGTCCGGTCCGCACCTCCACACGGGCTTGGAGCTTCAGGGCCGCGCTGGCGCTGGACGACGTGCTCCCACCACAGCCGTGCCACTGGGCCGCGAAGACTTCCGGCAGGATGCTCGTGGAGCTATCTTGCCCATAGACCGCGGTAAACCGTTCCAACAGGGGAATGGCAACCGGCTCAGCCGTGATCACCTGGGCGATGGCGGTCAAGAGGACCTGGTGCAGACAGGCTGCAGCCGACGCCGTAAAGCGTTGATCCAGTGCTTGGGGGCTAATCTCGATACCCAAAGCGGCGGCTGTTTGGGTGAGTTCTTCCAAGGTGGCCTGGGGATTCCCGAGAAACCCAAACACCAAGGTCTGGCTGAACGTGGCACCACTCAGCGGTGAGGCACGCTGGACAAAACGCGTCGCCCGCCCGGCTTCCGCCGCTGTTGTGGTCAAAATCTCACGCATAGCACGGGCCACCTGTGGTATGGTCGTCATCGGGAAGCTCCTTGCTCGCAGGCATTATGGTGGGGATAGCAACCCTATAATGCCATAGGAGCTTCCTGGATGTGCTTCGCTTGATGTGCATGGGTGGGCATCGACGCGCCCCCAGCCTTCCCACGTCACCCGTCCCGAGGCCGTCGCCCCGGAGCACCTCAGCGGCCCTACCCTACCCCCATGCTGTGTCGCATGTCTAGGCCGTGCTCCGCCTTGCTCCGGGGCGCTGGGGAGGGCGCTGCTGGAGGGGCAGTGCACAAAGTGCTGTACACCTCCTATCCGCTAACCCTCCCGAGAGCGCCAGCGCACCCCGCTCTGTGTCACAGTACAGCATCTAGCGCACCCCCACAGGCCGTGGCGCGCTACGGAACACGGGTGTAGGCTGGGCCTGCGTCCGCAGGTACTCAGTCATCTCCTGGAGGGACATGACAATGCCATACTTGGCGTGCATGTCCAGGAGGCTCACCTTATGGCTGATCTCGAAGCGGTCAAAGCAGCACTCCTCGACAACGCCCACATAGAGGCTGTAGCAGGCCGCATCCACTACTGTGGCCCGTACACAGCCACTGGTGGTGGTCCCCGTCACCAGTACGGTGTCGATGTCCATCTCGTTCAGGTCCCGGATGAGAGAGGTCCCGAAAAAGCCACTGGCCCCACGCTTCGCAATGACGAGATCCTCGGGCTGTGGCCCAATCTCCTCGACGATAGTGTTGCCAATATGCTGGTGTTCGAGTTCCGCGGGGGTCAGCACGCTCTGGCTCGCCTGGTCTCGGGCTCGGCTGGCCCAGGAGGCTCCCCGGCGTGAGCGGGTAGTGCCCGTTGTGTAGATGATGGGCACGCTCACCTCACGCCCGACAGCTAAAAGCTTCTGGATGTTGGCCACGCCCTCCCAGCCGCGCTCGCCGCAGGAAGTACGATAGTCCTGTACGGACTCCACAATGTGCTCAGGTTTACGGCCTACAAAAGCATAATTGACATCTATCACCAGAATGGCCGGCCGGGTGCCCAGGGTCTTGGGCTGCCGGAAGACCTCATACACCTTGCGCTCATCATCGGTCAACAGGTCGTCCCACACAGGCATGGCTCTCCTCCTTGCCGTCATAAGCCACTGATCTTCTACCCCGTCCTTTGCAGGGTTATTATACAGTTCAGGATATTGCGTAGCCACTATGAGGTTCTTGATGGTTTCTGCGCTAGGTGTCGGGAAGCTACTTGTAGTACACTGCCTGTGAGCATGAGGAGTGGATCCAGGTCGAACAACACGAGGGCATAGAGATGGGATGGCTCGATGGCCAAGTAGCGTTAGTCACGGGTGGCGGCTCGGGTATTGGGCATGGGATTGCGGCCCGCTTTCTTGCAGAAGGCGCGCGTGTAGGAGTTTTGGAGCGCTTCCCCGACCGGGTAGAGCAGCTCAGGGCAGATTTTGGCACGGCGGTATCCCCGGTCCAGGGTGACGTCACACGCCTGGAGGACAATCAACGGGCGGTAGCAGAAACGCTGCGAGCTTTTGGTCAACTGGACATCTTCGTGGGCAACGCTGGGATTTTTGACAGCTTTCTGCGGTTCGAGGAGTTGCCGGAGGACACGCTCAGCGCCGCTTTTGACGAGCAGTTCGGCGTCAACGTCAAGGGTTGCCTCCTGGGAGCCAAAGCGGCGTTGCCTGAACTCATGAAGACCGAGGGCTGTATGGTATTTACTGCGTCTGTCGCCGGCTTTAACTCCGGCGGGGGCGGCGTGCTATATACTGCCTCAAAGCACGCCGTGGTAGGGATGATTCGGCAACTGGCAGCAGAGCTGGGACCGCGGGTGCGGGTGAACGGTGTCGCTCCAGGCGGTACCAGAACGGACTTACGAGGTCTGGCAGCAGTAGGCCGAGAAGCACAGTCCCATTTTGCTGACCCTGGTATCGCAGAGCGCATGCGCGTGAACAATCCCCTGCAGATAGCCCTGCAGCCGGCTGACCTCGCGAGCGCCTACGTATTTTTGGCCTCCAGGGCCAATGCGCATGGCCTTACGGGGACCATTATCACCGTTGACGCCGGCTCCAGCCTGCGCTGGTCACGGCCCAGTTGAGCGGCGTCATAGGCAGGGCGGCATTAAGGCTGGGTCGGCCCTTCTGCCTTAGGCCTGCTGCAGGATGGCCGCGGCGGCATCGGCCAGCACCTGGCACCCCAGGACAATATCCGCGGCATGCGAATCCTCAGCGAAGTCGTGGCTGATGCCCCCGATACTCGGGATGAATAACATGGCACAAGGCAAGTGATCGCTGAGAATCATGGGATCATGACCAGCGGCGCTTGGCATGTACACCCACGCGCCGGGAGCGTGGTGCTCGGCGGCTGCAGCTATCTGCCGTTGCAACGCAGTATCCATCACGGTTGGCTTGATAGGAGCGCGGTTCGGCGTGACCGTCACTGTAACAGGTCCTGCACGGTTAGCAGTGGCGGCAAGGTCATGGACCATCTGCTCAAAGTGCTCCAGGCGTTCCACCTCTGGGTCGCGATATTGCAGGATCATTTCCGCTTCGCCAGGGATAATGCTGGGTGCCCCGGGGTGAAAGGTGACACGGCCAATCGTCCACACGGTTTTTGGCCCGGCGATGGCCTGAAAGGCGTGACGCAGCTTAGAGGCGAAATCGATCAGGGCAACCCCGGCATCTTTGCGATTGGGCATGGGCGTAGTGCCGGCGTGGTTCTGTTGTCCGCGAAAGAGAATCTTGCAACCGCGGATGCCTACAATGGAGGTGACTACACCAAGTTTATTCCCTTCCGCCTCCAGGTATGGTCCTTGCTCGATATGCCCTTCGAGATAGCCAATATAGCGCTCTCGCTCCAGCCGTACAGGGGGAATCCCGACAAGCCCTGCAGCGGCCAGGGCATCGGTCAGGCGTTGGCCCTCGGCGTTGGTTGCGGCGGCCACGGCCTCGTGGGTGAGTGCACCGCAAAATGATCGGCTGCCGAGACACCCGAGATAGGTACTTTCTTCATCGACCCAGGCCACGGCGTCCACTGCGAAATGCCGGATGACCGCGTCCTCGGCAAAGGCGCGCACAATTTCGATGCCATAGGCAACGCCCAGCGCACCGTCCAGCCACCCCCCGCGCGGTTGCGTATCCGAATGCGAGCCCACCAGCAACGCCTTGCCGCGCTGGAGCGAGCGTCCAATGACGTTGCCCACGCCATCAATACTGGCTTCGAGTCCTGCGGCAGTCATCTGCTCACGCAACCAGTGGCGGGCAGCCATATCTACCGCTGAAAACGACGGCCGCACCACACCGGATTCCGTAGCACCAAAGGTTCTGAGGGTTTGGAGTGTCTCCAGCAAGCGTTCCGGGTTGATAGTAGGCATGGTCGTGCTCCTGCAAGGGCTGCCTGTAACGGCCTCACCGTGACTGCTACCGCCTCGGCAGCATAGGCTGTGTGTCACTACTTATACTGTACCGTGCGTCGGCATGCAAATACCGGGGTATGGATACACAGCCTAAGTTGTCGTGTCTGGTGCATTGCCAGCGCCTTGCATCTCTGGGCGACATAGGCGAGTATCACCGCAGAGATTCTGGCGATGATACTACCCAGGAAGCTTACCTGGGGCTGGAGCGCATAAGCACCAGGAGAAGGGATCGCTTGCAAATATCCCTGCTCTATGGCACCCCCTTTCACGTGCAACAGTGTGCAGAGAAGTACCTTAGGGACGACAGAGGAGATCCATACCATGGCGCAAGTACGTTTGAATAAAGTAATTGACCTGCTCGAACGCGGCCAGACGGTGTTTAGTTGCGGCACCATACCGAACGGTAACTACGATGACATTCTGGCCGTGTCCCGGGCTGCCTATGACATGATCATCCTGGAGACAGAGCACGTGGGGTTTGATTTTCCCACCTTGCGCCATTCCCTGCAGTATTTGCTCAACCGCAAACGCATCGCGGAGAAAGGCGATCTGCAACCAGATGTCGTGCCCCTGGTGCGCGTTCCTCCCTATACGCGCGAGCGCAACGAGTGGGTGATCAAGCAGACATTGGACGCGGGACCTTTTGGACTCGTCCTGCCACACTTTGACAGCGTGGAGGGGGCGCGGGCAGCGGTGCAGGCAGCGCGCTATCCCCAGGTGCCAGGCGTGCCTGATTTTGAGCCGACCGGCGAGCGGGGCTGGTCGCCCACCCTGGCGTCGCACTATTGGGGGTTGACACCCCAGGAGTACTGTGACGCGGCTGATGTATGGCCCCTGGATCCGGACGGGGAACTGCTGCTGATGGGGATTGTGGAAAACGTCCGTGGGATCGCCAACTTGCCGGATATTCTCCGCCAGGTCAAGGGCATCGGTGCCATCTGGGCGGGTCCGGGAGACTTGTCCGTATCGATGGGGCTACGTGGCAACTCGACCCACCCCGACGTTGAAGCTGCCCTGCTCAGGATCCTGGCCATCTGTAAAGAATATGGCGTGCCCTGCGCCACCGGTGTAAGTCCGACGGTCGACGTGGCGACCCGCCTTGAACAGGGCTTTCGGATCATCATGGTGCCCCCGAGCAGGTCTATGGAGACCTTAACACGCGGTCGGAATGCTGCTGGACGCACCGACTGACAGGTAGGGAGGGGAGCTACAAACATGCGGACGGCGAGAGCATTAGAGGTTTAGAGCCGAAAGCCGCTCACTGGGGGTAGTGAGGGGAGTGCATTCAGTGAGCGGCCGGTGGGGATAGAGCGGGGATAGCAGGAGGGTATGCACGAAGGCAATCGCTGACTGCCTACAGTTTTCTGCCTACGCCTGAAGAGAAGAGCAAGCTTTGTGCCAGCTCTTACGCTTGTGAGACGACCCTCTTCGCCCAGTACGTTGGCTTGCGTTCAAGCGCTTATTATCAAGGTCTCTGCCTGCTCTCCTACAGCTCCCACCCGGCATCGTGCTAGCGGCAGCCCCATCTGCAGGGGATGCTTGAGTCGGGCGCAGGCGACACTTGTCTTCCCCTCCAGGCCCTCCACAGTCCTCACAGGCTCTGTTGACGTATGTCTGTAGGCATCACAGCCAGAGAGGCCGCTGTCGGGCTTCAGCGACAGTTGTCGTAGGATAGGAGGCTGCTGCCCACCTGCGCACGCCACGAGACGAGGCAGAGCCAACAGACGAGAGCTGTCGCTAGCGGACGACACCGACATGCCTAGCTGCGAGCATCTCAGATTTCGGCGGCGCGAAACTGCACGGGGTCGAGGTGGTGACGTTCGAGAAGACGATAAAATTCGGTGCGGTTCCGCCCGGCTAGACGCGCGGCCTGACTGACGTTGCCGTGGGTGATTTTTAAGAGCCGCACCAGATACTCTTGCTCAAAATGGTGCTTGGCATCATCTAAAGGAGGCAGCGTGCCCGGGGTGTTACTGAGGGCTTGCTGC
>Ga0075428_100007410_pt1 | contig 12162 bp, 7 predicted proteins | sample RhiMetdeltSRZDD2_FD_75291 | JGI IMG/M metagenome (GOLD analysis project Ga0075428, IMG submission 75291) | Populus rhizosphere microbial communities from Tennessee, USA - Rhizosphere MetaG P. deltoides SRZDD2 | ecosystem: Host-associated > Plants > Roots > Rhizosphere > Soil | place: USA...
ATCTCGTAGAGGACCGCGCCAAACGCGAAGATGTCGGCTCGGGCGTCCACCTCGCTTCCTTCGAGCTGTTCGGGCGCCATGTACGGCAGAGTCCCTGCGATGAGGCCCGGGGCTGTCTGGCTGATGGTGCGTGCACCGCTCGCCGGCGAGAGGGCGGACCCGGTGGGGGCACGGAGCCGCGCGAGGCCGAAGTCGAGCAGCTTCGTGCCGCCCGCGGTGAGCATGACGTTGCCCGGCTTCAAGTCGCGATGAACGATACCCTGCGCATGCGCAACGGCGAGCGCCTCGGCGATCTCGACGGCCGTACGTAAGGCCTGCGTGAGCGGCATCGGCCCTTTGCGCAACCGCGCCGCCAGCGTTTCACCTTCGAGATACTCCATGACGAGGAAGTCGACCCCGTCCTGGTGGCCCATCTCGTGCAGCGCACAGATGCGCGGATGCGAGAGGCGCGCGATGGCGCGGGCTTCGTGCGTGAAGCGCGCCCGTCCTCCCGGATCGGTTGCCGCGTCAGGCGAGAGCACCTTGATGGCGACGTGGCGATCGAGTCTCGTGTCGCGGGCCTTGTAGACCTCGCCCATTCCCCCTGCGCCGACGAAATTTTCGATGTCGAAAACCCCGAGCCGCATCCCACGGGTCAAAGACGGCGCAGCGGGTGCCGATTGGTCCGCGTTCGTCGCGGCTAATCGAGACGGACGGCCAGAAAGGAAGCCCTCGGAGCCGCCGTGTGCCGCCAGCAGCGACTCCACCTCCTGGCGCAGGTGCGCATCCTCGTCACACTGGTCCGAGAGAAACGCCGCACGCTCGGCCTCAGGCCGTGCAAGGGTCGCGTCGAAGAGGGTGAAGATGCGTTCCCAGCGGTCGGAGGTCATTGGCAATCGCTCGTGCAGTGAGTGTTACGCGGGAGCGGCGGTTTCGTCAGTCTGCGCCCACCGGCCCGCGCGATCCGACCGCATCGCGCTCATTGACCACTCGCTGCAGGTCCCGGAACAGCCATGCCCGGGCACGCGACCAGTCACGCTTGACCGTTGCGGGAGATAGACCCAGGCTCTCTGCGGCTTCCTCGACGGTCATCCCGCCAAAGAACCTCAGCACGACCAGGTCGCCCAGCCTGGAGTCGATTGTCGCGAGCTTGTCGAGCGCAACGTCCAGATCGAGCAGATCAACGTCCCGCGGCAGCGTCGCGCCGAGATCCTCTGCCAGCGGCAGCTTCCAGCCGGGGCCACCCCGTTTGGCGGCGACATGTGCGCGTGCATGATCGACGAGAATCTGCCGCATCAATCGCGCCGCAATCGCGAAGAACTGCGCGCGGTTCTGCCATTGCACGCGTCGCAGGTCGACGAGGCGCAAGTACGCCTCGTGGACGAGCGCGGTCGGAGCCAGCGAGTGGTCGGCCCGCTCCGCGCGCAGTCGCCGGCGCGCGACCCGACGTAGATCCTGGTACACAACGGCGATCAGCCGGCTGTCCGCGGCTCGATCGCCCTGGCCCCACGCCACGAGCAACCCCGTCACATCATCTTCGTGAGGCACGCTATTCGTTCCTGATGACGTGATTCTACGCGACGCTTCAACGCCGAACGGTGAACTGTGTGCCCCACTGGCGCGGCTCACCGGGGCGGCCGCTGGACGCTGGGAAGCGGAAGTTCGGAGCCAGTGCGCCGGTGATGTACTCCTCGCTGCCGACGTTGCGCGCGTAGACGGCGACCTCCCACCGGTGGCTTCGCGGCTCGAAGCCCGCGCGCAGGTGGGCAAGCCCGTACGCAGCCTGTGTCTCGATGGGAGTGTTGAAAGGCGTGAAGAACACGCGGCCCTGCCACGACACGTCACCCCGCAGGGAGGCCGTCCCGGCCCTGCCAGTGGCGAATTCGTAAGCGGCGGAGACGCTGCCGGACCACCCAGGCGCGCCATTCAGGCGGTGGCCCGCCGCGTCGCCAGTTACACCGCCAGGCCCTGTGGCGAGGAAGTGGTCGTAGGTCGCGTCGAGCCACGAGACCTGGCCCGCGAGGTGCAGGCCACGCTTCACCGCCGCGGTCGCCTCGAGCTCGAGGCCGGTAATGGTCGCCGATTCGGCGTTGCTGATGTAAACCACACCTTGATCGAGGAACGTCTGCACCTGCAGATCCCTGTAGTCGTTGTGGAACACGGCCGTGTTCACAGAGACCCGCCCGTCGGCCATCGTGCGCTTCAGGCCCCCTTCATAACTCCACGCGAACTCGGGCCGAAAGGGCCCGCCGACTGCCGTGACGTTGAGTCCGCCGCTCTTGAAGCCCCGCGTGGCCGAAACGTAGACGAACGTCTCTCGCGACGCCTGGAACTGGACGCTCGCCTTCGGTGTCCAGGCGTCGTAGATGGTCCGGTCCACCAAGTCGTAAAACGACGTCTGATCGAAGAGGACCGCCGTGCCCAACACGTATCTCCCGCCGACGTTGTGGATATCCTTCTGCTCGTCCGAATATCGAACGCCACCGGTCAGCGACACGCGACTGGACAGGCTGTAAGTCGCCTGGCTGAACAGCGCCCAGGCGCTGGCGTCGACCGTCGAGAAGGGGCGAATCTGAGTCTGAGGCACGTGCTGCGTGATCTCGATCCGAGCGTCCTCGCTCTCGTCGAACAAGAACACGCCGGCGATCCAGGTGAGCCTGGGTGCGCGCTGCGCGAGCGTCAGTTCCTGCGAGACCTGCCGCTGGACTCCGGGCGCGTCGGTCGTCGCGACCAGCAGTTCGGTCGCGTCGGGGTCAAAGAAGAAATGCGTGTCGGATTTTCGATACGCGGTCAGGCTCGTCACCGTTGTCGTGTCGTTCAATCGGACAGCCAGCCTTGCCGCCGCACCCTGCTGGATGTTCTTCCCGGAGGCCAAATCGCTCGTGCGTACCTCCCACAGGCTGTCGGGGCTGTTGAAGGTGAATCCGGGCGCCGCCGCTATCGGCTTCGCATAAGGGAGAGGAACCCCGTCGAATCGACCGTAATCGCCCGACAGTAGCAACTCGCTGTGGGTCCCCAACACCACACGCAGCTGCCCCCGTCCGGCCCACGTGTCCTCGCTTCCGAGAGCGTGGTCAGGATGGTCGAGATCCTTGACCAGGCCATCGCGCGTGCCGCGGAGAAACGCGAACCCACCCATCACCTTGTTCTTGACGAGTGGTCCTCGTATGGCGCCTTCGGCGCGGAGCTTGTCGTAGTTACCAGCGGTCAGGCGGACGCTCGTCTCCAGCGCGTTGGTCGGCTGCCGGGTGACGACGTTGATCGTGCCGCCGACCGAGTTGCGACCGTAGAGCGTCCCCTGCGGACCCCGCAGGACCTCGATCCTCTCCACGTCCAGAAGATCTATGGCCGACATCGCGGAGCGTGCGAGATAGACGCCGTCGAGGTGAATCGTGGAGCTGGGATCGGCACCAGCGACCGCGGAGTTCGAGCCAATCCCGCGGATGGTCACCAGTGGGGTTCCTCCGGTACTTTGTAAGACCGTCACCGTCGGCACGAGGCCGGCGAGGCCTTCAACCCTCTCGACCCCGAGCTGCTCGATCGTCTGCGCGGGAAGCACGGTGATGGCGACAGGCGTCGATTGAATATCAGCGGCGCCGGTTTTCGTGGCCGTCACCGACGTCCGCTCGGCGTAGGACACGGCCAGCATGATGTCAATCGTCGCCCCACCATTACCTACTGGGACCTCGGTCGTCTGCGGCTCGAACCCGCGGAATGTTGCCGTGACCAGGTAGCGGCCTTCGGGGAGCGAATCGAGCGCATATTGGCCGTGCCCGTCAGCCACCACCGCTCGTGGCGCCGCCAGAGCAGGGCCGGCGACCGTCACCGTCACACCCGGTAATACGCTGCCGGTGGCATCCCGAACCACGCCAGCGAGCCGTCCGGCCGGCTGCGCCGACGCGGCGTCCACGCCAACCGCCAGCAGGCATGCAGCGCATGCGAGTGTCCGCAGGATCAGCAGCATACGAGCCAGGGTCTGCATTTTCCTCGGAATTCTACCCTGCTGAGCTCAAGGCCGATTAGAGCACCGTCCTGGCCGCCTCCAGCCGCCGGATATCGAGACCAAGGTCGCGATCTCTGCACGCCGTGCGCGTGCGCTGCGGTCGACGTCCCCGCTTTGTTCGACGTGATGAGCCCCCTTTCGTCCCGCCTCCGCTTCTGGTCAGCGCGCGGCACCGACGTCACACCGACGTGCGGCGGCCCGCGCTCGGAGGAGGCCGGCCGTGGGGTTCTGTCTTGGCATTCGCCGGGCTGTCGGGCGCGCGAGCACGTCGGGCGTCCAGAGTCTGCGGAGCGCATGGCCCAAGGTCCTCGCGGGCAGCGGTTCCGCCGCTCTGGCCAAGCACCGGACGACCGGTCTGTCGGCTGTCGCCGCAACGGTGCTCCTATCCTGGACGCCCCTGTTGTCTCTCGACATAGTCATTTCCGGGACGTCCCTGCGGGCCGATGCACCCATGGCCGTGGCGTCTCGAGAGCTGCCTCCGCAGCCGACGTGGCCGCTATCCAATTCGCAAGACCTGCTGGCAATGGACCCCAGCGCCTTCGTCCAATTTCTGAAGACCGCCCGGCCTGAGCCAGTGTCGGCCGAAGACAAGGCTCGCGCCTTGTTCTCCCTTCCAGAGGAAGGCGAGGTCACCAATCTGAACGCCGCTGCGCGGCTGAAGCTGGCAGCTCTCGTCGAAGTGCTTCGGGCCACCGATCGCGACTCGGTGTACGTCATCAAAGTGATGGCGGTGCCGCTGGCGGCCATTGCCATGCATGCGCGAGCCATCATCCTCATCTCGGAACCAGCGCTGACTCTGCTCGATGCGGACGAACTCCAGGCCTTGGTGGCGCACGAAGTCGGCCACGAGTACGTCTGGGCGGAGCGCGAGCGTTCGTTCAGGCTCGCTGACCGCAGCCGTCTCAAGGACTTGGAGCTCATGTGCGACGCCATCGCCATCGTGACGCTGCACGGGCTCGGGATGGATGTATCCCGGTTGATGACGGGTCTCGAGAAAATCAGCCACTTCAACCGGAAACGGTTCGGGACGGCAGACAATGAGAAGGATTACCCCACCGTCGCCGAACGTGGGGCGTTTACCAGGGCAGTTGCCACGTGGACATCAGCACGAACCGGCGCTCGCTAAAGGCAACGTCGGCAGACGCCGCACATCAGCGCGTGCAGTTTGACTTCGAGCGAAACGAGGTCGGTTGCCGCCTGTGAATCTGAGTTGCAAGAATCCGTTTGCCGAACAACGTCTCGCGACGACGGATCCCACCGAACAGAGCTTCGCTCGAAGCGAAGACCCCGCCAAGGAATCCGCGACAAGTCACTGACAGGTTGCGGGATGGAGAGTTCGTACCCCTTCGATCGCGAATCTCAAACCCCAACCCGCCTTGAGAGGAATTTGTCAGTGGCTTGAGGCGAGGTCGTTCCGGTGGGCAGCCACGTCCCGCCGGTCTTGATATCACTAGTCGAGGGGTCGAGCTCGAAGCGTTGAATGTTCGACGGCAGGTTGTAGACGCGAAAACGTCCAGGCGGCGAGGCGAGCCGCAACGCACGGCTGTGCCCCTTGGGTCAGACCAGCCTGCCTTTCACCAATCCCGCTCACCCGTGGAGGCCCAGCGAGATCAGCGCGCGTTCGACGGGGTGAGATGATCGCTGCGAGCCTCGGCCCGCCGTGGCCACTCCCGAATTTACCGTGGGCCGCGTGCAATATATCCAACGATTCTGCTTGGACGCGCACGGAGGGGATTTTGCATCTCCAACTCGACCAACTGCCAGTTTCTTCCACTTGGTAAGGAGAGCCGTCGTGGATCTATCGGGTGGTGCTCCGTCCCGGAAATCATCGATTAGCCGGCGCGATCTGTTCAGGCTGACCCTCGCTGGCGGATCCGGGTTGGCGCTTGGCGGGCTCCTCGACGTTCGCGCCATGCGCGCCGCGACCGCGGACATGACGCTGTCCAACGTCAGCGAGTTCACCACCTCCTGCAACTTCTGCTCGTGCGGGTGCGGCATGATCGCCGCCGTCCGCGACGGCAAGCTCCTGAAAATGGAGGGGGATTACGACCACATCGTGAACCGCGGATCGCTGTGCGTCAAAGGCATCTCGATGTTCGCGACGCACGCCTCACCGCAGCGGCTCACCAAACCGCTGTACCGCGCGCCGGGCGCCGACCACTGGCAAGAGATCTCCTGGGACGATGCGATCGCCAGGGTCGCGAAGAAGATTCGTGACACACGCGAGCAGACGTGGATTGCCACCGAGCAGGTGGATGCCCCTGACTTGTCCGTCGATCGCGCCTCGGGAGATCGGCTCCAGAACGCCCCGCACTTCATCCCCCACGAAGGGGGCAAGAGAGCGGTGCCGGTCAATCGCACCGACGCGATCGGCTTCATGGGCGGCGCCCAGAATACCAACGAGGAGTGCTACCTCTTTCAAAAGGCGGCCCGGCTGCTGGGCATGTCCTACGTCGAACATCAGGCCCGGCTTTGACATAGCCCCACGGTCCCCGGTCTGGGGGCCTCATTCGGGCGTGGCGCGATGACCAATCACTGGGTCGACCTCCAGAACTGCAAGGCCATCCTGGTCGAAGGCAGCAACGTCGCCGAAAACCACCCGATGGCGTTCAAGTGGATCCGGAAGGCCCAGGAGAACGGCGCCAAGCTGATTCACGTCGATCCGCGATTCACGCGGACGTCGGCGGGAGCCGACATCTACGCGCGCCTCCGTCCCGGCACCGACGCGGCGTTCCAGAACACGATGATCAACCACATCATCGTGAACAAGCTCTACGACGAGGACTACGTCCTCACGCACACGAACGCGCTCTACCTGAGCGACGCAGCGTTCGACTTCAAGGACGGCCTCTTCAGCGGCTACGACGAGGCGACCCACAGCTACGACACCAAGACCTGGGGATACCAGCTCGATGGGAAGGGGTACGCGCGGGTCGCCAGGAGCCTCGATGATCCGCATTGCGTGTTCTCACGGCTGCAGACCTTCGTCTCGCGCTACACGCTGGAAATGGGTGAACAGATCACCGGCGTCCCCGCCGCTCAGATCAAGTTGATCGCGGAGACGATGGCGGCGAATCGGCCGGGATCGATCCTTTACGCGCTCGGGATGACCCAGCACACCACCGGGGTGCAGGGCATTCGATCGTTCACCATCCTGCAGCTGCTGCTCGGCAACATCGGCAAACCCGGCGGCGGTGTCAACGCGCTGCGCGGCGAGCCCAACGTCCAGGGCGCCTGCGACATGGCCGTGCTCTACAACTACTATCCCGGCTATCTCAACTCGCCGACCAATGCCGAACCGACGATCTACCACTACGTGCGCAAGAACGGGGTGGCCGACAGTCGCTACCTGGTGAACACCCTCAAGGCGTTTTTCGGCGAGGATGCCACCTTCGAGAACGACTATCGCTACGAGTGGTTGCCCAAGCGCGACGCCGCCAAAGATTACGGCACGCTGCCGATGTTCGAGGACGCCCTTGCCGGAAAGCTGAAGGTGCTGTGGGTCGTCGGCCAGAATCCCGGTGTGACGCTGCCGAATCTCAAGCTGACATTCGATGCGATGGCGAAGCTCGAGACGCTGGTGGTCCAGGAGATCTGGGAAACCGAGACCGCGGCGTTCTGGAAGCGGCCCGGGGTGGACCCAAAGACCATCAACACCGAAGTCATCCTGCTGCCGGCTGCGTTCTTCATGGAAAAGAACGGCACGATCAGCAACTCAGGTGGCATGGTGCAATGGCGTCACGGGGCCGTGAAGCCTCCGGGAGAGGCCAAACCGGATGGCGAAATCGTCGACCTCGTCTTTCGCGCGGTGCGCGATCTGGTCAAGGATTCGACGAAGCCGCAGGACGAGATCATCAAAGGCGCATTCTGGACCTACACAACGGCCGAAGACGTCCTGCGCGAGATCAACGGCTACGCGCTGCGCGACAACCCGGAGACCGGCCTCAAGAAGGGCGATCTCATTCGCAAGGTCAGCGATCTTCGCAGCGACGGATCGACATCATCGGGCTGTTGGATCTACGCGGGCGTGTTCGCCGGCGGCGAGAACCTGTCGAAGCGTCGCGACTCGAAAACGGATCCGGGAGGTCTCGGCCTGTATCCAGGTTTCGGGTGGACCTGGCCGAACAACATGCGCATCCTCTATAACCGCGCGTCGTGCGACAAAGACGGTAAACCGTATCCGGACGCGAAACCGATTGTCTGGTGGGACGAGCAGGCGAAGCGCTGGACCGGGCACGATGTGCCGGATGTTCCGGTAGCGACCGACGGACCGGCGACGCCGAACGGGCAGCGGGCGTTCCACCTCAGTGCCGAGGGCGTCGGGCGCCTCTTCGCGGCCGTCTATAAGGACCCCGATCCCAGGTACACCGACTATTGGCGCGACGTCGCCTACGTACCGAAGGACGGGCCGTTTCCCGAGATGTATGAGCCGGTCGAGAGCCCGGTCGAGAACGTTCTGCATCCGCGTGTGAAGACCAATCCGACGCTCAAGTATCCGCGCGTCGCATCGCATCAGCCCATCGGCACGGCCGACAAGTTCCCCTACGTGCTGATGACGTCCACGGTCGCGGAACACTGGTGTGCGGGTTCGACGACGCGCAACGTCCCGTGGCTCAACGAGCTCGTTCCCGAGCCGATGCTGGAGCTGCCCGCCACGCTCGCCACGAAACTCGGGATCGAATCGGGCGACTGGGTGAAAGTGTCGTCGGCACGCGGCGAGCTCGAGGTCAAAGCGCTCGTCACGCCGCGCATGAAAGCCCTCAACATTGGAGGCCGCGAAGTCACCGTGGTGTGGATGCCGTACAACTGGGGGTTCCAGGGGTTGTCGACCGGCGCCAGCGTCAATCATCTCACCATCGATGCCGCAGACCCTGGAGCTGGAACCCAGGAAACCAAAGCGTGCCTCGTCAACGTCGTCAAGGCCGGACGGCCGGCCTCGCGGAGATCCACATCACCGAGGGGACGTACATGAGCGAGCCTGCGGCCACGGGTCCCATCAGGACCACGCTGATCGACATCGCCAATTGCATTGGCTGCCGCGCGTGCCAAGTAGCCTGTAAGCAGTGGAACGAAACGGAGGGCGAGGAGACCATTCTCGAAACGGACCTCGGCTTCCAGAATCCAGCGACTCTCAGCGCGAAGACCTATACGCTGATCGCGTTCCACGAGATGGAGAACGCCGCGTCGCCGGGCGGCGTGGAGTCGGCGTTCGTGATGCAGCGGTGCCTCCACTGCCTGGAGCCGGGTTGCGTGTCCGCGTGCCCGACCACTGCACTCCACCGGCAGCCCGACGGCCCGGTCTCGTACGACGAGGACAAGTGCATCGGCTGCCGCTATTGCCAGCTGGCGTGTCCGTGGGATGTGCCGACCTCGGAATGGAACTCGCACGCGCCAAAGATCTCGAAGTGTACGCACTGCGCTGACCGCATCGAACAGCCGGTGCCGATCGCGTTCAACGGCCAGGCGGTCTCAGCCGACGAAAACAAGCGATTCAGCGGAACGATCGCGACTCCCGCCTGCGTGAAGGCCTGCCCGGCCGATGCGCTGCTCTACGGAACACGAGAGGAAATGCTTGCGGTCGCGCGTAAGCGCATTGCCGCCAGGCCCGACAAGTACGTCAATCACATCTACGGCGAGAAGGAGCTGGGCGGAACGAGCGTGCTGTATCTCTCGAAGGTGCCGTTCGAAAAACTCGGCTTCCCGACCTACGGCGAAAAGCCATTTCCGGCGTTCACCAAGACGGCGCTCGGCGCGGTTCCTCCGGCCGTGATCGGCGTCGGCGCCTTGCTCGGCGCCTCTTACGCGTTCTTCCGGAAACGCGTGCAGAAAGTCGCGGACGAGGCGGCGGCATCAAGACATTCCCATGATCACGGCCATGCGAAACATGTCGAATTCGAGCCGTTGAAGACCGCGATCAGCACGCCTTTCAACTGGCTCCTCCTGGCGCTGATGGCGTTTGGCGCCGTTACCTTCCTCGCGCGCTTCGCGCTCGGCCTCGGCGGCAGCACGAACCTTTCCGATACCTATCCGTGGGGTTTGTGGATCCTGTTCGACCTGGTGTGGATTGCGGTTGCCGCAGGCGCGTTCGCGATGGCCGGCGTGATCTACGTCTTTCAGCGGAAGGATCTGTACGGGCTCGGCCGCACGGCCGTCCTGATGGGCCTCTTGAGCTACTCGTTTGTGATGGTGACGCTGCTCGCCGACCTCGGCCTGCCCTGGCAGTCGTACCAGCTCGCGCTGCAGGCGCCTCACCACTCGGCGATGTTCGAGGTGTCCTGGTGCGTCGGTCTGTATGTCACGATCCTCCTGCTCGAATTCCTGCCGGTGCCGTTCGCGCACTTTGGCTACACGCGCGCGGCTGCTGCTCTGCGGCGTTGGAACGGCGCCTATGTGGCCGCCGCAGTCACGTTGTTCGTCTACCTGCTGTCGCGGAACCCGCTCTACGCCCTCGCCACGGCCGTGGTGTTCGGCACGCTCGCGTGGGTCTTCCGCGCCCGTGACGACCACGCCGAGCCCATCATGCTGGCCATCGCCGCCGTCACGTTGTCGACGATGCACCAGAGTTCGCTTGGATCGCTGTACTTGCTGATGCCAAACATGCTGGCTCCGCAGTGGTGGTCGCCGCTGATGCCGGTCTCGTTCTTCCTGTCGTCGATCGCTGCGGGCACCGCGCTGGTGATTCTGATCGACATGTGGATCGCGAAGGGATGGCGCCGTCCGCTCGAGATCACGCGGCTCGCCTCCGTCGGGCAGATCGCGTTCTGGTCGCTGCTGGTCTATCTTCTGTTCCGGCTCGGCGACATGGCGGTTCGCGACCAGTTCACCGGCGCCTTCACGGGCGCGCTCGGCCTCGCGTTCGCGGCCGAGATCATCCTCGGCGGCGTGGTGCCGTTGATCCTGCTGGCGAGCAAGTCATTGCGGCAACGTCCCGGCGTGCTGTTCGCCGGCTCGCTGCTCGCGGTGCTCGGCGTCGCCTTCAACCGCATGAACGTCGTGATCTTCGCCATGACGTTCCGCGGCAGGATGCCCTGGGACGTGGCGGAGAGCTACATGCCGTCGATCGTCGAATGGGGCGTTTCGATCGGGCTCATCGCTGCGACGATCTTCCTATTTGGTCTGGCTGCCCGGTTGATGCCGATTCTCACCAGGGCGCAACCCGGCGAGGCGCACTGAGGCGATGACGCCGGAGTCCTGGCTGGAGGCCCATGCGTACCTTCGGCCCGTCGCCGAGCTTTCGGCAGAGGTCGAGCGCGCCGCCGCCGAAATTGCGGTCCCCGAGGTACCCCTTCCCGATTGGGATGACTACCGCGCCGATTTTCTCGCCGGCGTGACGCTGTTGCAGAGCACTGAGGCGGCGGTCGATCTCGACCCGGGCGGCCGAATGGCAGCGGCATTGATCGAGAGACTGGCCTTGGCTCGGTCGTCCGGATGGCTCGCGGCGGAGGCGCGCGCGCTCCATGCGGAGTTGCAGCCCGACCCTCACGCGGCGCGCCGCATTGTCGATCTTCTGCTGGGGGACCAGAGCGCTGCGCCACCATTTGCCGGGTTGATGCGTTATCTGGGTTGGACCGTCATGGCACGGTTCATTGGTCCAATCGTGGTCGCCTTCAACAGCTGGCGCGACGAGGAGAAGTGGCATCGCAGGTATTGCCCGACCTGCGGATCGTTGCCGGCGATGGCGCAGCTTGTCGCCGAAGAACACGGCCGCCTGCGTCTCCTCTGTTGCGGCTGCTGCGCCACGCGTTGGCGCTACGGTCGAACAATGTGTCCCTTCTGCCAAGCCGACACGCAACGGCTTTCCGCTGTTACCGTCGAAGGGGAGTCAGGCCTGCGCATCGACTACTGCGAGGCGTGCCGAGGGTATCTGAAGACGTATGTGGGAGAAGGGAGTGAGTCCGTCCTGCTGGCCGATTGGACGTCACTTCATCTTGATCTTGTCGCCGCCCAACGCGGATTGAAGCGTGAGGCTGCGTCGCTGTACGACCTCGACCCCGCCTTCGCGGGCGCGTTGTCACTCATCGAGCGCTCTGATCTGACGGCAGCCACGCCACAAGCCGATCGTCCAAGTACGTAAAGAACGGATTGCACGTCAAGCGCATCAGCGTGTCTGATGGGACCGTGAAGACCGCGCGTTCGCCGCGGGGGCTCAGACGCCCGATCCGAATGATCGATGTTGGAGT
>Ga0075428_100007415_pt1 | contig 12157 bp, 14 predicted proteins | sample RhiMetdeltSRZDD2_FD_75291 | JGI IMG/M metagenome (GOLD analysis project Ga0075428, IMG submission 75291) | Populus rhizosphere microbial communities from Tennessee, USA - Rhizosphere MetaG P. deltoides SRZDD2 | ecosystem: Host-associated > Plants > Roots > Rhizosphere > Soil | place: USA...
ATGATCGGCGGCAGACGATGCAGCTCGCCTTCCCGCGCGAGAAGCGCCCGGATCTGCTCACGGAGGGCGATCATCCGCGGGCTCCGTCCTCCCAGCTCCTCGACGACGTCCATGGGACGACGTTTATCATGTCCGGGACCCTTGACGCCCACCGGCCTAATGGTTATAAGCATAGGCCACCGTGAGGCGACGCTCCCGAGCCGCTGATCCCACCCCGCTCTACTTCACCCTCAGGAACGTTCTCATCAGCCGGATGCGCTCGCTGGAGTTCCCGCCGGGCAGCCGGCTGCCCGCGGAGCGACAGCTCGGGGAAGCGTACGGTGTGAGCCGCATCACCGTGCGCCAGGCGCTCGATTCGCTCACGCGCGACGGCCATCTCCGGCGCGAGCGGGGGCGCCACGGCGGCGCCTTTGTCTGCGAGCGGCCGGAGCCGGAGCCGCGGCCGTCCGGCTCTTTCGAGAGCCTCTTCTCCAGCCGCAAGGTGAAGGAGATCGAGCTGCGCGCGTTCGAGCGGCGGCGCGGGAGCGCAGAGATCTGCGAGGCGCTGCACCTGCCGCCCGACAGCAGCGTGTACTACCTCGAGACGCGTATCGTCGCCGAAGCCGGGCCGATCGCGCACGTGCGGGCGTTCATGCCGATCTCGATCGGCTCGCGGATCCGCCGGCGGGCCCTCAGATCTCGGCTCTTGCAGGAGATCCTGCTCCGCACGCCGGGGATCAAGTTCGCCGAGCGACGCGACGAGGTCGAGGCGTGCCTGGCCGACAGCGTGGCGGCACAGCTGCTGGAGCTCGGCGTCGGCCGGCCGCTGCTCAAGCTCACGCGCACCTTGCTGGCGCCGGGCGACGAGCCGATCTACGTCTCCACGCTGCTCATCGCCAGCGAGCGGTTCACCGTGGTCCTGCACGAGCGGTGTCGCTAGTGGGCGCTTGCTGCCGGAGCGCTTTGCCTTTCGCCAATCACTCCCGCCCTCGCCGGTTCGTCGAGCGATGGGTGACGGAGGTCACAAGGAGATAGCCATGCGGACACGGCTCGTGAGCGCGCTCGGCCTCATCGTCCTGGCGGCGTTCGTGGTGAACGCCACCGCCCAGCCGAAGTACGTGCTGAGGTTCTCGTCGCCCAACTCCAAGGAGCACGCGTGGGGGCGCGGGGCGGAGAAGCTCAAGGAGCTGGTGGCGCAGGAGACGAACGGCCAGGTGGAGGTGCAGGTCTACCACTCGAACGCGCTCGGCGCCACGCGCGAGAGCCTGGAGATGGTGCGACTCGGCAGCACCGACTTCGTCCTCTCCGGCGTCGCCCACGTGACGCGGTTCGTGCCGGAGCTGGGGACGTTCGTGCTGCCCTATCTGTGGAAGGACACCGACACGATGTTCAAGGCCCTCGACGGGAGGATGGGCGAGATGGTGGAGCCCATGCTCTACGAGAAGGGCTTCAAGCTCATCGGCTGGTGGGACAACGGCTTCCGTCACATCTCGAACAACAAGCGCCCCATCCAGAGCGCGGAGGACATCAAGGGACTGAAGCTGCGTTCGCTGCCGGCCAAGATCCACGTCACCTTCTGGCGCGCACTTGGCGCCTCGCCCACGCCGATGGACTGGGCGGAGGTGTACCCGGCGCTGCAGCAAGGCGTCGTCGACGGCCAGGAGAACCCGCCCGGGATCGTGTTCTTCGAGAAGCTGCCGGACGTGCAGAAGTACTACTCGCTGACCAAGCACGTGAACGAGCCGGGCAACGTGCTGATGAGTCGCGCCGTGTGGGACAAGCTGCCGGGCGACATCCAGAAGGCCGTCATGAGCGCGGCCAGGAAGGCCACGGCGTTCGAGCGCGCGGAGAGCCAGCGCGACAACGACGAGCTGCTGAAGAAGCTCGAGGCGGCAGGCATGAAGGTCAACCCGGTGGCCGAGGACAAGATCGCCGACCTGCGCAAGGTCGCCCACGGCCTCTACAGCCAGGCGCTGGCGGACCTGGGGCCGAAGGGCAAGGAGCTCGTCGACATCGGGGTCGCGCTGAACAAGTAGCATGCGGGCGGTGGTGCGGACCGCGACGCGCGTGCTGGAGACGCTCACGCTGATCGGCATCAGCGTGGTGTCGGCCACGGTCGTGGTCGAGGTGATTCTGCGCTACGGGTTCGGCTCCTCGCTGATCTTCACCGAGGAGCTGACCCGCTACACGATGGTGTGGGTGGCCTTCCTCGGCGGCGTGGTCGCCCTGCGCGACGGCGCTCACGTGGCCACGGGCGGGATCGGCGACCGGTTCGGTCCTATGGTCGGACGCGCGGCGTCGCTGCTGGCCGACGGTCTCGCGCTGCTCTTTCTCCTCACGCTGGCGTGGGCGAGCGTCCAGACGCTGCCGAACCAGCGCGATCAGTACACGACCACGCTCGAGATCTCCATCTTCTGGTTCTATCTCGCCATCCCCGTCGGCGCCGTGCTCATGGCCCTCGTCATCGTCGGCCGGCGTCTCGGAGTGGTGGAGGCGCAGCGCAGCGGCATCGAGGATCTCTAGCTCGTGCTGATCTGGGTGCTGGTGGCCGTGTTCGCCGTCACCATGGTGCTCGGGGTGCCGGTGGCGTTCTGCCTGGGCCTCGCCGGGCTCGCGTTCATCTGGCTCTCGGGCGTGGTGCCGATCGCGGTGCTGCCGACCCTGATGTTCTCCGGAATGGACTCGTTTCCGCTGCTCGCCATTCCGTTCTTCGTGATCGCGGGCGACGTGATGCAGCGGTGCGGCATCCTGCCCAAGCTGATCGCCTTCGCCAACAGCCTCGTCGGCCACTTCCGCGGCGGGCTCGCCTACGTCGTCATCGTCACCAGCATGATGTTCGCCGGCGTCACCGGGGTGGCGCTGGCGGAGTGCGCGGCCATCGGCTCCATGCTGGCGCCGAGCATGGTGCGCCAGGGCTACCCGGGCGGGTTCACGGCCGCCGTCGTGGCCGGCTCCGCCGTCATGGGGCCGATCATCCCGCCGAGCGTCGCGATGCTGGTCTTCGCGTACGTCTACGGCGGCGGCATCTCGGTCGGCAAGCTCTTTCTCATGGGCATCATCCCGGGCGTGCTGATCGGGCTCACGATGATGGGCTACGTTGCCGTCGAGGCCCGGCGCCAGCGCTTTCCGAAGAGCGGCGACCGCTTCAGCGTTCGTCGGGCGCTGCTGGCGTTACGAGGGGCCGGCCTCGGCCTGGTGGTGCCGGCCATCATCATCGGCGGCATCCTCGGCGGTGTTTTCACACCCACCGAAGCCGGCGCCATCGCCGCCTTCTACGGCGTGCTGGTCGGCATGTTCGTGCTGCGCACGCTGTCGCTGTCCGACCTGAGACAGTCGCTGCTGGTCGGCGCCAAGACGAGTGCGGTCATCTACCTGCTGCTGGGCACGTCCAACGTCGTGTCCTACATCCTGGTTCGCAACCAGGTGCCGAAGGTCCTCGCGCAGTGGTCGCTGGACTTCACGAGCTCGGCCCAGGTCTTCATGCTCGTCTCCATCGCCGTGCTGTTCCTGCTGGGACTGGCGCTGGAGGCGGTGCCCATCATGATCATGCTGATCCCGATCCTGGCGCCGGCGGCCGCGGCCTACAAGATCGACCCGCATCACCTCGGCCTCGTGGTGGTGATGACGGTGCAGACGGCGCTCATCAGCCCGCCCGTCGCGCTGAGTCTCTACATCGTCGCCTCCATCGTGAAGGCACCGATGAAGGACGCGAACCGCGCCATCTGGCCGTTCATGGCCGTCGTCATCGCGCTCACCGTCGCGATGGCGCTCTGGCCGGCGGTACCGCTCTGGATCCCGAAACGGTTTGGTTTTTAGGAGGAAGCACGTGCCCAAGCTGACCCTCAGTGCGCCCACCGTCCTGACTCCGAAGCGCCCCTTCTCCAACGTGGTGAGAGCGGGCAACACCATCTACGTCGCCGGCCAGCTCCCGGTGGATCGGGAAGGCAACACGGTCGGCGCCGGCGACGTCGCCGCGCAGACGCGCCAGGTGCTGACCAACGTGCAAGCGCTGGTGGAGGCGGCGGGCGCGACGATGCAGGATGTCGTGAAGACGACCGTCTATCTGACCGACATCGCGAACCACGGTCCCATGAACGAGATCTACCGCGAGTTCTTTCCCTCGCAGTTCCCGGCGCGGACCACCGTCGAGGTCTCGTCGCTGGCGCCGGCCATGAAGGGCGCGGGCCATCCGTTTCTCGTCGAGATCGACGCGGTGGCGGTGCTCACCGACCGCCGAGGAGGCTGATCCATGGAGAAGGTCGTCATCGTCACCGGAGCGGGGCGCGGCATCGCCAGGCGCGTCGCCCTCGACTTCGCGAAGCAGGGCTGGCGCGTGGCCGTGGTTGACCTGCTCGCGGAGCGCGCCAAGACCACCACGAGGGAGATCGAGGCGGCCGGCGGCACCGCGCTGGCGCTCGCGTGCGACGTCCGCCACGAGGATTCGGTGCGCGACGTGGTGGAGCAGACGGTGCGCAGCTGGGGCCGCGTGGACGCGCTCGTCAACGCGGCGGGTGGGTACACGCTCTCAAAGGTGACGCACGAGCTCTCGGTGGCCGACTGGGACATGGTGATGGACTCGAACCTCAAGGGCTCGTTCCTCTGCGCCAAGTTCGTGCTGCCGCACATGATCCGCGCGCGCGGTGGCCGCATCATCAACTTCGCGTCCAACGCCGCGCGGACGTCCAGCCCCGCGCTCGGCGTGCACTACACGGCGACGAAAGCGGGCGTGCTCGGGCTCACGCGCCATCTGGCCAAGGAGTACGCGCCGCACCAGATCCTGGTCAACACCGTGGCCCCGGGTCCGGCGGACGTGGAGCGCAACGCGGAGATCCTGAGCCCGGAGGCGAAGGAGCAGCTGCGGCGCGACATCCCGCTGGGCCGGTTCGCCGAGCCGGAAGACATCTCGGGCGTCGTGCTGTTCCTGGCCAGCGATGCCGCGCGCCACATCACCGGCGCCACCATCGACGTCAACGGCGGCTACGTGATGGTGTGAGCGATGAACACCTACCTGATCCTCTTCAACTACACGGAGCAGGGGATCCGCAGCGTGCGCGAGGCGGGGCCGCGGCTCGACGGTCTGAAGCGCACGCTGCGGGACCTCGGCGGCGAGGTGCAGGCCTTCTACCTGACCATGGGCCCGTACGACACGGTGGCCGTGGTCACCCTGCCCGACGACGCGACGATGGCGAAGCTGGCCCTGTCGCTCGGCGCGGTGGGCAACGTCCGCACGCTGACGATGCGCGCGTTTCCCGAGCCAGAGTATCGCGCCATCCTGGCTTCCCTCTGACCGGGAGTCGCGAGCCGGTCAGTCTCTGACCGGGCCGGCGGGCGCGCCGGTGGCCAGAAACGAGCCGCGGGGCCGGGCCCCTGGCGCGGACCCACGCGCCGGCGCATAGTTACACCGCATCCCCAGGCCGGGCATGCCGATTGCGATGGCAGACGGCCATGAACGACCAGGCGTCCATCCTCGTGATCGATGATGAGCCGCATGTCAGCGACATGCTGCAGGAGTACCTCGCCGAGCTCGGCTATGCCGTCGACGTGGCGAAGACGGGCGAGGAGGCGGTGCGCAGCGTCGCCGCCAAGCGGCCCGACGCGCTGTTGCTCGACATGCACCTTCCCGACACCACCGGCGAGCAGCTCCTCGGCAGATTGCTGGCCATGGACGCCTCGCTGCCGATCGTGATGCTCAGCGGCGACATCGACCGGGACGTCGCGCGTCGCATGCTGGCGGCCGGCGCCTTCCAGTATCTGCAGAAGCCCTTCGAGTTCGAGGAGCTCGAGCAGACCATCGCGCGCGCGCTGGACGCCTCCCGCGAGGAATGCGTGGTGCGATGACGGAAGGGGCCAGGTGCGCGCTCTGCGCCAAGCCCCTCGACCCCGCGGAAGCGAACGTCACCGTCCCCGATCTGCTGCTCGAGATGCACGAGGCCTGTTACCGCCAGTTTCTGGAGACCGGTCCGCGGCCTCCCACGTCCTCCGAAACGTAGCGCCCGAGACCACCCAAAGTGCTCGATTCTTTGCCAGGCTACGTCTGCCCATCGCCTATAGTCGAGTAAATGGCGAACGCGGACGTGCCGCTCAGTCGCCGGCTGCGCGGGCGCCTCCGGCTGTCGGCCCTTCTCGTGGCCATCGTCGTCGGATTCGGCGCGCTCGGCGCCTTCTACGTCCTCGGCGTTCATCCCACCGCGCTCTTCCTCATCTTCGCCGCGCTGGCGGCGGCCGTGCTGGCCGTCCTCGCGTACCTGGTGCCGCTGTCCGCCATCTCCCAGATGGAAGCGCGCAACCGGCGACTGGTGGCCGAGCGAGAGACGCTGGCCATGATCGAGCGGGAGCTGACGGCCGAGCTCGACCTCGACCGCCTGCTGCGCTTGATCGTCGACTACGCGAGCAAGCTGTTCAGCGGCAACGGCGCCATCTATCTCCTCACGCCCGCCAACAAGCTGGCGCCGCGCGCGTGGACGGAGGGCGGCGCTTTCAGCGACGTTCATATCCCGCTGGGGCAGGGCCTGGTGGGAAAGTCGGCCGCGCGCCGGGAGGCGCTGCGCATCGACGACTACCCGACCTCCGCCTACGCACTGCCCGAGTTCGTCGCCATCGGGCTTCGCTGCGCCATCACGCAGCCGCTCGTCATCCGCGACGAGCTGCTCGGCGTGATCGCCATGAACCGGCTGGGTGAACGCGCGGAGGCGTTCTCCGGCGACGACGTGGTGCGGCTGAAGAGCTTCGCGGCCCAGGCGGCCATCGCGCTCGAGAACGCGCGTCTCTTCACCGACAACCGCCGCCAGGTGGAGAGCCTCTCCGTGCTTCACGAGCTCTCGCGCGAGGTGACCGGCCAGGTCGAGCGGCCGGCGCTCGTCGAGGCCATCGGACGCGAGGTGGGGCGCGTCTCCAGCGTCAGCGAGATCTTCGTCGTGCTGAAGACCGGCGCCGACGACGCGGGCACGATGGCCTGGCACAGCCCGGCCGGCCTCCAGTCGCTCGACGTCGACAAGGTGCAGAAGCTGACGCTGATGGTGCTGCAGGCGGCGCGCCCGCTGCGGATCGACCCGGCCCTCGCCGGCGCCTACATCGGTGACGATCGCGGGGTCGACGGCCGCGTGTGGTTCGGCGTTCCCATGAGCGGCGGCAACGCCGACTACGGCGCGTTGCTGGTGGCCAGCGACGAGGCGTTCACGGAAGCCGACGAGCGGCTGCTGACCGACATCGGCCAGCTGGCCGGGCTGGCCCTGAGCAGCGCGCGGCTCTTCGAGGAGCGCGCGCAGGCGTACGCCGAGCTGGCGGCCGCCCAGGACAGCCTGCTGCGCGCGGAGAAGCTCCGCGCGCTGGGGGAGATGGCGTCCGGCGTCGCCCACGACTTCAACAACTTGCTGGCGGCCATCCGGGGACGCACCCAGCTCCTGCTCGGCCGCGTCGAGGACCCGACGCAGAAGCGCTGGGTGGAGGCCATCAAGCGCGCCGCCGACGACGGCGCCCAGACCGTGCGCCGGCTGCAGGAGTTCACCCGGATCCGCCGGGATCAGTCGTTCGGGCCGGTGGACCTGAACGAGATCATTCGCGGCGCGCTGGAGGTGACCGAGACGCGCTGGCGTGAGGACGCCCAGAGCAAGGGCCTCGTCATCGACGTCGAAACGTCGCTGGCGCCGCTGCCGTCGATCGCGGGCGATGCCGTCGAGCTTCGCGAGGTGCTGACCAACCTCATCCTGAACGCCGTCGACGCAATGCCGCACGGCGGCCACATCCGCATCACGTCGGCGGAGGACGACACGGAGGTGGAGGCGCGGATCGACGACACCGGCGTAGGGATGACCGAGGAAGTGCGCCAGAAGCTGTTCGACCCGTTCTTCACGACCAAGGGGCCCAAGGGTAACGGCCTGGGCCTGTCGATCACCTACGGCATCGTGTCACGCCACGGCGGCCGCGTGCTCGTCGAAAGCGAGCTGGGCCGGGGCTCCACGTTCCGTCTGCGTTTTCCCAAGCGGCCCGACCTGGCCGTGGCCGCCGAGCCCGCGCCGGCGGCGGCGCCGGCGCGCGTGCGACGCCTGCGGTGCCTCGTGGTGGACGACGACGAGGAGGTGGGCGGCACTCTCGCCGACCTCCTGACCACCCACGGACACGAGGTAGTGATGGTGTCCAAGAGCTCGGATGCGCTGACCCACGTGAGCCAGCGGCCGTTCGACATCGTGTTCACCGACCTCGCCATGCCCGACATGTCGGGCTGGCAGCTCGCCAAGGCCGTGAAGACGGCGGCGCCGGATCTGCCCGTGGTGCTCATCACGGGCTTCGGCGTGGAGCTATCGCCCGAGCAGTGCCGGGCCAATCACGTGGACGCCGTCATGGCCAAGCCGGTGGAGTTCGCGGAGCTGCTGACCGTGGCCGCGCGCCTGGCGCGCTGATCAGGCCGCGCGGAAGCCGTCCCGCGGCAGCGGCGGCCGCACCGTGTCGCCGGAGAAGAGCACGGTGACCACGATCTCGAGCGGAAAATCGCCGAAGATCCCGTGGCAGCCGATGGCCGTGCGCGTGGGCAGGCCGCGCTCGCCGAAGAGCTCGACGAAGAGATCGATGGCCCCGTTGATCACGCGCGGCTGCTCGGCGAATCCGGGCTCGGAGTTGACGAAGCCGAGGACCTGGATGATGCGCTCCACGCGATCGAGATCCCCGAGCGCGTACTTCATGGCCCCGAGGGCGACGAGGGCGGCGTAGCGCGCGGCTTCCTGACCCTCGGCCACCGTCAGGTGCTTGCCGAGAAAGCCCTGCTTGAAGGGCTTGCCGTCCTTGAGGGGAACGGTGCCGGACAGGTAGAGCACGTTCTGGACGGCCACGTGGGAGACGAACTTGGCGCCGGACGGATTCGTGCGATAGAGCTGCTCGAGGTCGGGCACCACGAGGCCGAGGCGGTCCAGCGTCTTCTCGATGAGCATGGCGTCCTTTCTGGCTACGAGGCGAGCGCGCGCGGCGGCGCGAGCGCTTCCATCTGGCGAAAGAGGTCGGTCACGGTGCGCGCGGGATGCTGGAAGGTCGGATCGAGGAACAGCTCGGTGACGCCGGTGTCCTCGTATCGTCGCATGTCGTCGCGAATCTCCTGGAGCGAGCCGCAGAACACCTTTCGGTTTCGGCCCTGGGACGTGGAGGCCACCTTGAACGAGCCGCGCGAGGCGAAGATGAGGCCGGCCGGATCGCGTCCGGCACGCTCGGCGTGCTCGCGCACGCGGGCCACGATGTCGGCCAGCTTCTCCGGGGCCATGTTGCCGCCGGTGTAGCCGTCACCGAGCCGCCCCGCGCGCCGGAAGGCCGCCTCCTGGTAGCCGCCCACCAGCAGCGGCGGCCGCGGCTTCTGCACGGGCTTGGGCTCCACGCGGGAGGCGGGGACATGGTAGAAGGCGCCCCTGAATTTCACCTCGTCCTGCGTCCACACGGCGTCGAGGCACTCGATGAACTCGTCCAGGCGGTGGCCGCGGCGATCCCACGGCGTGCCGGCCGCGTCGTATTCGTCGCGTGACCAGCCGAGGCCGAGGCCGACCGTGAGCCGGCCGTGCGAGATCACGTCGAGGGTGGCCAGCTGCTTGCCGAGCACGACGGGGGAATAGAACGGCGCCACCAGCACGCTCGTCCCCAGCCGGATGCGCTTGGTCTGGGCGGCCACCGCGGCCAGGATGACGATGGGATCGAGCGTCGAGCGGAACGGCTCGGGCCACGCCTCGTTCGGAGTGCCGTAGTAGCTGTTCTGCGGAGTGACGGGACAGAGCAGCCGCTGGAAGACCCACACCGATTGATAGCCGAGCGCCTCGGCGTGCTGCGCCAGCCCGATCACATCATCCGGGGTGGCGCGATCGCCCCCCGTGGGTAGACCAAAGCCCAGCCTCATTTCACCGCCCCTACTCTTAAAGGTTCGGTTTCGATTCCGCTGGCGCAGGTGCGGTCGGATGGTAAGTGAAGAACCAAAGTTCAGTCAACTTATTTTCTCGATTTCTCCTATGGGATCGAGTAAAACGTCGAGAGTCTTGGCGTATCGCGGTTCCCGATCGATAGTATTGAACCTCCGTTCACACGCGAGCCAGTCGCTCGTGGCCACGTTCGTGACGCTCGGGCTCGCGTATGGCGTGTGGTATTCGTATTCCGTCTTCCTCGTGGCCTTGGCCGGCGAGTTGCACTGGAGCCGCTCGCTGCTCGCCGGCGCCTTCGGCGTCTTCGCCCTCGTTCACGGACTCTCGAGCCTACCGCTCGGCTGGCTCGCCGATCTGGTTGGACCACGCCGCGTCTTCATGGCCGGCGGCGCGTTGCTCGCGCTGGCCTTGCTCGTCGACGGCGCCATCACGAGCCCGCTCCATCTCTATCTCGCCTTCGGCGTCCTCACGTCGGTCGGCGTCACCGCCACCGCGCTGGTGCCGTCGGTCGTTCTGATCCGCGGCTGGTTCCCGCGACGCTTCGGCACCGCGCTCGGGATCGCGTCGGCGGGAATCGGCGTGGGAATCTTTGCCGTGGTGCCGGCCTGCCAGCTGCTGATCGACGCCGTGGGCTGGCGCTGGGCGTTTCGATCTCTCGGGATCGTCATCGCCGTTTGGACGGTGCCGGCCGCGTTCCTGCTCGTTCGCGACCCGCCGGCCTCCGCCGGTGACGAGGCCAACGACGCCTGCGACCACGCCGCCGAGCCCACGCTGGGCACGGCGGTGGCCCGCGCGTCGTTCTGGCTGCTCGCCGTTGCGCAGTTCTGCGGCAACTTCGTGTGCCAGATGCTGCTCGTTCACCAAGTGGTGTTCCTCGTCGACCAAGGGGTGCCGGCCATCATCGGAGCGAGCGTGGGTGGGCTGGTGGGGCTGTCGAGCGTGTTCGCCAAGGTGGGGAGCGGCTGGGCCGCCGATGTGATGGGCCGACGGCCGACCTTCACCGCCGGCATGGTCATCGTGTTGCTGAGCGTCGGGCTGCTCGGTGTCATCGCCCTCAGCCCGCACCGCGCCATCGTCTATCTGTACGCGGCCGTGATGGGCATCGGCTACGCGGCCACCGTCCCCATCATGCCGACCGTGATCAGCGACGTGTTCGGCGGCGCGCGCTTCGGCTCCATCTTCGGCGCCCTCCATCTCGCCAACGCGACCGGCGGCGCCGTCGGCGCCTGGCTGGCCGGCGCCGTCTTCGACATGACCGGAAGCTATACCGTCGCCTTCGTAACCGCCGCGGTGGCGGCGCTCCTGGCCATCGGCGCCGTGTGGCTGGCCTTGCCCGCCCGCCTCCTCACGCAGCGCGCCTCGTCGTAGCTTCTCCCGCCAGACGCTGGACAAGGGCCGGTCGATGTGCGATCACCGACGAGCCGGAGGAGACCGCCCATGACCTCATCGCTCGTCACCTACGCCGCCGACGGTCGCGTCGGCGTCGTGACCCTGAATCGTCCCGACAAGCTCAACGCCATCAGCCCCGAGCTCAAGCGGGAGCTGGTGGACCGCCTGCACGAGGCCGATCGCGATCCCGCCACCAGCGTGGTGGTGCTGCGCGCGGAAGGACGCGCGTTCTCCGCGGGCTACGACATCTCGCCGAGCCCCGGCCGGGCCGCCCGCAAGGGAAACGCGCTGGCCTGGCACGCCTCGCTCTCGGACGACGTGGCGCTGGAGCTGACGCCGTGGAGCATGAAGAAGCCGGTGATCGCTTCCGTGCAGGGACACTGCCTCGGCGGCGGCTGCGAGCTGGCCATGCTGTGCGACCTCACCATCGCCGCCGACGACGCGATGTTCGGCGAGCCGGAGATCCGCTTCTCCAACGTCGGGCCCGCCCTCGTCATGCCGTTCGTGATCGGGCTCAAGCGCGCCCGCGAGCTCCTCTACCTGGGCGATCCCATCGACGCGCCGACCGCGCTCGCCTACGGGATGGTGAACCGCGTGGTGCCGCGCGCGGAGCTGCAGACGGCCACCATGAAGCTGGCGCGGCGCATGGCCCTGATGGCGCCGGAGGCGCTCGCCGCCACCAAGCTGGCCGTCAATCGCGGCGCGGAGTGCGCCGGTTTCCGGAACGCCATCCAGGCCGGGCTCGACGTGCTGGCCGCGCTCTACGCGGCGCGGACGGAAGTCGGCGTGAAGTTCGACGAGATCCGCGAGAAGGACGGACTCGGCGCCGCCCTGCGCTGGCGGGCCGCGCAGTTCGCCGAGTAGACGATGCAGTGTCCGCGATGCCGGTCGCAGAACGACGCCGC
>Ga0075428_100007416_pt1 | contig 12156 bp, 12 predicted proteins | sample RhiMetdeltSRZDD2_FD_75291 | JGI IMG/M metagenome (GOLD analysis project Ga0075428, IMG submission 75291) | Populus rhizosphere microbial communities from Tennessee, USA - Rhizosphere MetaG P. deltoides SRZDD2 | ecosystem: Host-associated > Plants > Roots > Rhizosphere > Soil | place: USA...
GCGCCCACCGATGAGGACATCGTGTACGTGGGCACGGACGACGGGCGGCTGTGGGTGACTGAGGACGGCGGAGCGAACTGGACCCGGCTAACCGATCCGGACCTGCCCGACCGGTGGGTGACCCGAGTGACCGTCGACCAGCAGGATCCGTCGATCGCCTGGGTGACGTACTCCGGTTTCCGGTCGGAGAGCGAGACCCAGCCGCACGTGCTGATGACCACCGATCGCGGCGCGAACTGGACGGACATTTCCGGCAACCTGCCGCAGGCGCCGGTCAACGACGTCATCCGGCATCCCAAGCACAACAAGTGGCTGTACATCGGCACCGACATGGGCGTGTTCTTCACGCCGAACCTAGGGCGCAACTGGCTCAAGGTCGGGGAGACGTTCCCGCTCGTCCCGGTCACCGACGTGCACTTCCAAGCGGCAACCAAGACCCTGTTCGCGGCCACGTTCGGGCGCAGCATCTTCAGCACCCGGATCGGGGCCGACTAGGCGCTACTAATTCGGGCCTCGGTAGCCCGAACTAGCTCCGACTCAAGCGTCCAGGCGATCTGCTCGCGGATCGCCTGGACGCGGGTCGACCGGCACCCGGTACACGTGCGCGTCTCCGTCCAGGACGATGACCCCGTCGCCGTTGGTGATCGTGGTCCGGATCCGGGCGATCGGCTTGTGGGCGTGCAGCTCGAGCACCTCCACTTCGGCGGTGATCTCGTCGCCGGGCCGCACCGGCGCCAGGAAGTTCCACGCCACCCGCAGGAACACGCTGCCCGGGCCCGGGAGATCCTCGGCAACGACGGCGTTGAGCAGGCCAGAGGTCACCCCGCCCTGCACGATCAGCCCGCCGAAGCGGGTGCCGGCGGCCAGCTCCTCGTCGTAGTGCAGCGGATTGCGGTCGCCGGTCAGCTCGCTGAACAGCTCGATGTCGCGGCGTGACACGACGCGGCTGCGCCTGGCAGTGCTTCCCACCGGCGGCATCATCCGGCACCTCCTGGGTTCTGCCTCGTCCCTCGCAGAGATCAGCAACGTAGCGCGCCCGACACCGTCAGTTGGTGTCGACCTCGATGGTGACGGGGACTCGGTTGGTGATGACGTCGTAGACGGCGGACCGGGCGCGGGACTGTTCGACCAGCTCGCGTAGTTTCTCGGCCGGCGCGTCACCGTGGATCGCGAACCGGACGGTGATCCGCTCGTAGCCGTTGCGCACCTCGGGGTTGAGCCCGAGGATGCCGTTGAGGTCGATGTCGCCGGTGACCGTGGAACGCACCTGGGTGAGTTTGATCCCGCGGGCGGCGGCGATGTTGGCCAACCCCGCGGTCAAGCACGCGGCCAACGCGTGCAGCACGAACTCCACCGGGGTCGGCCCGTTGTCCCGGCCCACCAGCACCGCCGGGTGATCGGCGTCGAAGGTGAACGTGCGCTCGTGGACACGTTCCTCGCCGACGCCGTAGAAGTCCGCGATGGTGCTGCGGTTGTGGGTGCCGCTGAGCCACTCGTTGGTCGCCCGGAACTGGAACTTGGCCGCCTCGGGTGCGGCCTTGACCGCGTCTAGAGTGGCGAACAGGGTGGCGGTGTCAACCCCGTTGCGCATCGAGCCGGTGAGCTCGGCCGCGGTTGTGTCGGTAGCGGTCATGGTGGTGGTTCTCCTTCGATGGGACGGCGGCGAGTGGCGTACTCGCCGGGTCAGGTGGCGGCGAGCAAGCGCTCGCCCGGGACGGGGCGGTCGGCCAGCGCCGCCGCCGCACAGTCGATCTCGACGCTCAGCCGCTTCTGCAGCTCGATGAACGCCGGCATCGCCGGGTATGCCGCGAGCTGGCAGGTGATCTCGAAAATCCCGCGCAGCGCGTGGTCGCGTTCGCGCTGGTACTGGGCCATGGCGAACGCCTCGGCGGCGGCCCCGATACCGGGGTGGCCGGTGAGTGCCCGGTCCAGAGCGACGGCGAGAAGCTCGGCGTCGCGGAAGGCGTCGCTGATGCCGTAGCCGGTGACCGCATCCCGGTGGTACCCGGCGTCACCGACCAGCGCCCAGCCCGGGCCGTATGCCTGGCGCAGCTGGTTCGGCTGGCGGAGCACGCCAAGCACCGGCGAGGTGCGGCGGGCGTCGCGTAACCGCGCGGCGAGCCCGGGGGCGGATACGGAGAGCAGTGTGTCGAACGCCTCGACGCGCGTTCCGCTCCGGCGGCGTACCGCCTTGGCGTCCGCGGTCGGGGTACAGATCCAGATGCAGGCCTGCCCGTCGTGGGTGGGGAAGATGCCGGCCAGCGCCCGCTCCGCGGGGTAGAACTCGATGCCCGGCCACGGGATGCCGGCGTAGTACGCGTACTGGGTGGCGCCGTTCGCATGCCGGAGCTCGGTGAGACTCGCGCCGACCGCGCGCGCTACCCGCGACCGCAGGCCGTCCGCGCCGATGACAAACCGAGCGCCGATCTCAACCCCCGCGCCGCCCCGGTCGTGCCCGTGTACACCAACGACCCGGCCGCGGTCATCGCGCTGTACGCCGGATACTGTCACGCCGGTACGCACGGTGGCGCCGGCGAGCTCGGCCGCGCTGACCAGGATGGTGTCCAGGACATTGCGGCGCGGTGCGACGACTAGGTCGACGCCGGCCCTGTGCTTGACCTGCCGAGTGACCGACTCTCCGTCGGCGTGGAACGTGATCTGCCTGATCGCTGGTACGCCGCTGTCAAGCACCGCATCGAGCAATCCCCAGCGGTTGAGCTGGACGACGCCGCTGCGTGCGATCGAGTGGGTGGACAGCGTGTCGCTCGGGAACGATGCCCGGTCCACGACCACGACGTCGTGACCGAGCCGGGCTAGCAGCAGGGCGGTTGCCGATCCGGCCACGCGACCACCGACAATGACGACCTCGTGGCGGCTGCGGTTCGCGTGGTACATGGGCGGGTTCGCTCCGGTTTCTCGATGGGAACGGGTCAGCTTGGTAGCAGGGCGGTCGCGATCCACAGGGTCGGCATCCCGGCGAGGATCGCGGCGTAGCCGGAGCCGGTGCGGAGCACCGCGATGACCGCCACCGCCACCGCGGCAAGCGGGGCCGCGGCCTGGCTGGCGCCGAGCCCCAGGCAGGCGGTCGCGACACCAGCGGCGGCCAGTGCGGCGAACGCCGCCGGGGCAACGAAACCGGTTGCGCGCTCCAGGGTGGGCGGCAGCGTGTACCGATCGGCCAGAACGATCATGCTGAGCCGGAACAGGTAGCTGCCGGCAGCGGCGGCGAGGACGACGATCCACACGGTCATCGCGCGACCTCCGCGAGCTGGCCGGGCTGCTGACGCGATGGCCGAGGCCGCGGTTGGACGGTGAGCCCGGCGGCGATGCCCGCGACGATGGCCAGCACGATGCCCAGGTGCAGCGGCGCAGCGAGGGACAGTACGGCGACGGTGGCGGCGGCGAAGATCGCACGGCGGAGCGCGGGATCCCCAAGCTTGGTAACCGCCTCGCCCAAGAGGAATAGCGGGATCACGAACTCCAGGTGCAGCCAGGCCGGCAGTCCGGTGCCGAGTGTGGCCCCGACGGTGATCGCACCGACCCAGGCAACCCACATCAGGGCCGCACCACCGAGGTAGTACGCGTGTCCCCGGCGCCGGTCCACCGGCCGGCCGTAGCCATCCATCCCGACCGCGAATGACGGGTCGATGATCAAGTAGGCGGCCACCAGCCGCCACCACCAGGGCGTGCCGCGCCAGTAGCGCGCCATGGTGGCCGAGTAGAAGATGAGCCGGAGGTTGATGACCAGGGCGGCGAGCACCACAACAACTGGGGTAGCGCCGGCGTCGAGCATCTGGATCATCGCGATCTGCGCGCTTCCGGCCAGGATCAGCGGACCGGTCAGCCAGCCGGCCAGCGTAGGAATGTCCGCCTGTGCCGCGCTCAGCCCGATCACCAGGCCGAATGGCACGATGCCGACCAGCCACGGCGCCATCGCTCGAGCGCCCGCGGCCAGGTCGCGGCGGTCGGCTACCAGCGTGAGCACGGTTCTCCTGCGGGTCGTACGGTCCTTGTGCACTCACTGTGCGCAGCAAGGCGGCCCGCAGCCTTGGAGGAAACATGGAGAACACGTGGAGATCGGGCGCGGGCGCGCCGGATGGGAGACTGGTGACCGCCAGAGGCACTGGGGGTTTGCGTTGATCTACGCGTTCGACGACTGCGAGCTCGATCTCGACCGGTTCGAGCTGCGCCGAGCCGGCCGGACCAGACCGGTCGAGCCGCAGGTCTTCGACCTACTGGCCGTACTGATCAGGGACCGCCACCGTGTGGTGCCGAAGGAGGAGCTGCTCGACACCATCTGGGGGGACCGGTGGGTGAGCGAGTCCGCGCTCACCAGTCGAGTAAAGGCCGCGCGCCAGGCGATCGGCGACGACGGGCGCAGTCAGCGCATCATCCGCACCGTTCATGGGCGCGGGTACCAGTTCATTGCCCCAGTCACCGAGACTGCACAGGGTCCCGCGGTGCCGCTGCTAGCGGATCCGCCGCCGCAGGAGATCCGGTTCTGTACCGCCGCCGACGGCACCCGGCTCGCGTACGCCACCACCGGCAGCGGCCCGCCCCTGGTGAAGGCCGCGAACTGGCTAAGCCACCTCGACTACGACTGGCAAAGCCCGGTATGGCGGCACTGGCTGATCGAGCTGTCGCGCCGGTTCCGGTTCGTCCGGTACGACGAGCGCGGATGCGGCCTGTCGGACTGGGACGTTGCGCAATTTTCGTTCGACTCCTGGGTCGACGACTTGGAAGCTGTGGTCGATGCCGTCGGGATCGACCGGTTCCCGTTGCTCGGCATCTCCCAGGGCGGACCGGTCGCGATCGCGTACGCGGTGCGCCATCCCGAACGGGTAAGCCACTTGGTGCTGCTCGGCGCATACGCCCAGGGCCGGCGCAAGCGCGCCCGTACTCCCGACGAGCTGGCGTTAGAGGAGGCCCGGATCGAAGTGGTCCGGGTGGGATGGGGTCGTCCGGACCCGATCTACCGGCAGATCGTCGTGGCCCGCTTCCTGCCCGAAGGTACCCAGGATCAATGGCGCAGTTTCGACGAGCTGCAGCGGCGCTCGACCTCGGCGGAGAACGCGTGGCGGTTCCTCGACGAGTTCGGCAACATCGACGTCAGCGACCTTGCGCCGAAGGTGACTGTTCCGACGCTCATCCTGAGCGCGCGCCGCGAGCCGGACAATGTCTTCGAGCAGTCGCGGCGGCTGGCGGCGCTGATCCCGGGCAGCCGCCTGGTCCCGCTGGACACCAGCAACCACTTGCTGCCCGAGCACGACCCGGCCTGGGCACACTTCCTGACCGAGATCGACGGCTTCCTCCCTACCAAGAGCAGGTAGCTTGGCCGGCGTGATCGAGCCTGAACGCAACCAGCTGGTCGAGCTGCAAGCGTTCATCATGCAACTAGGCTCGGCCGACCCGCCGGAGGTGGACGATGCGCCGAGCCGCGGCTGACCAGTGGTGGACCAGTCGCCTCAGCTTTGCCCGACTGATGGTTGTGGCCGTCTGCTCGGCCTTGCTCGTGGCGGCGTGCAGCAACGACGAGCCGGTGGATCCCGTCCAGGCTGCGCAGGCCCGCGTGTCCGCCGCTCAGGAGGCGGTGAACGAGGCACAGAACGCGTTCGACGATGCCAGCGCCGCGTTCTGCGAGGACAGCAAACGAGGCGCTGGCGAAGGCGAAACAGGAGCTTGCCGACGCCGAGGCGGCGCTGAAGGCAGCCGAGTCCGGTAAGTCGACGACCGCATCGTCCGAGCCCGCGACCGCCAAGCCGCTCGCGCCGACGGCAACCGTCGATCGGGTCAAGCAGGCCGAGTCCGACCTGACCGATGCCGCCGAGGGGATCACCGACCAGACCCCGCTGAGCCAGGCGACCGCGCAGTTCAACGCCGCCGCGTTCGCGCTCGAGGTGGCCTGGTTGCGGCTGTTCGCCGACGCCGGCTGCCTGACCGACGAGCAGGAGGAGCAGGCCGTCGCGGCAGTCGCGGACTACACCACGGCACTGCAGAAGGACCTGCGCACCGCGGGCTACTACGACGGTGAGCTCGACGGCATCTACGGCCCGGAGACGGTCGCGGCGGTCGAGCAGCTGCAGAAGGACAGCAACCTGACCGTCACCGGGTTCGTCGACCGGGCGACCGCTGCCGCGCTGGATGCGGCGGTGCTTGCAGAGGGCGGCGAGGCGGCGGCGGCAGACCTCGCGCACACCGCGGCGGTGCAGTCGACGCTCAAGCTCGCCGGCTACTGGCCCGGCGCCGTGGACGGCAAGTGGACGCCGGAGCTGACCGAGGCATTGCAGACCTTCCAGGAGGACCTCGGTGTCAAGCCGACCGGTGCGGTGGACGCGGCCACGTTGAGTGCGCTCGAGGAGGCGATCGCCGAAGCCACATCGCCGCCACCGACAACCCCGTCGAGCACGCCGCCCACGCCGACCTCGAGCTCGACCTGACGTCTGACGCGGCCCGCGATGAGTTTTGCGCCGCGGGACGGTCTCATGATGCGCTGGAGCTTGGCCGAACCGGCGAGCAGATCGAAAGGACCCAAGCGATGCGAAAGCTGATCGTGAGCACGTTCCTGACTCTTGACGGGGTCATGCAGGCCCCGGGCGGACCTGGCGAGGACGACAGCGACGGTTTCAAGCACGGTGGCTGGTCGGTCAGCTACTGGGACGACCGGATGGGCCAGATCATGGGCGAGGCGACCAGCAAGCCGTTCGCGATGGTTCTCGGGCGTAAGACCTACGACATCATGGCGGCGTTCTGGCCGACCGCGCCCGAGGAGGCCGGCGGCAAGGTATTCAACGACGCCACGAAGTACGTCGCATCCCGCGGCCGGCCCACCTTGGACTGGAGCAACTCGGTCCTGATCGAGGGCGACGCGGCCGACGGCCTTGCGGCGCTCAAGCAGGAGGATGGGCCGGAGTTGCAGGTGCACGGCAGCGCGAACCTGATCCAGACGCTGCTGCGGCACAACCTGGTCGACGAGTACCGCCTGTGGGTCTTTCCCCTGGTGATCGGGTCGGGCAAGCGCCTGTTCTCCGACGGCACCGTCCCCGCCGGGCTGAGGCTGGTTGACAGCAAGACCTCGACCACTGGAGTCGCGATCAACACCTACGAGCCGGCCGGCGAGATCGTCACCGGATCCTTCTGACCGGCTGCCCGGTCAGCGCCGCCTTGACCGCGATGGCAGGGTGGTCGGATGTTCTTCGGTCGCGCACGGCGAACACCCGCCTGGCTTTGGGTGATAGGCGGAGCCCTGGTCACGGTCGCGCTCGCCGGTGCGTTGTTCTGGTTCGTCTTCGTGCCGAACTGGCGCCCACCGCTTCGTGCGGGCGAGCGCTACGGCGTGGATGTCTCCGCTCATCAGGGCGAGATCGATTGGCCGCGGGTTGCCGGTGACGAGATCCGGTTCGCCTACATCAAGGCCAGCGAAGGTGGCAGCTGGACCGACTCCCGGTTCCGGGCGAATTGGGCGGCTGCCGGTGCAGCCGGCCTTGATCGAGGTGCCTACCACTTCTTCACGCTGTGCCGATCGGGTGACGAGCAGGCTCGGCACTTCCTCGCGGTGGCGCCTCCCGATCCGCGCGCGCTACGGCCGGCGGTCGACCTGGAGCTGTCCGGTAACTGCGGCCGCCGACCGCCCGCGTCGACGGTCGATGCCGAGCTGGAGACGTTCCTGAACCGCGTTGAGGCGGCGTGGGGCCGGCCGGCGATGCTGTATGTCGGAGACGACTGGGAGGGCCGCTACCCGGTCCGGACCAGACTCGACCGGCCGCTGTGGCAGCTCAAGTTCCTGCGCCGGCCGGACCAGGACAACGTCCGGGTCTGGCAGATTCACGGATTTGCGCACGTCGAGGGCATCTCGGGCCGGGTGGACCTTAACATCATGCAACCCGCCGACGACAGCCAAGCCGGACAGTCCTAACCCTTGGTAGCGAGCCGCGCATCGAGCGCGAGTACCGCGGCCTGAAAGCACTCCAGCGGGGCCCTGGCGATGCCGGCGCCGACCTGGCCCGTCCCGTCCGACACATGCAGGATGCCGGTGTTGATGGCCGGGGTGGTCTCGGTCTCGACCACAGCGCGGGCGTCGACTCCGAGCGGCGAACCGCGGTGCTCGAGCAGCGGCAGCGTGAACCTGGAGCTGGATCCGACACAGATCATCTCCATTTCGGCCGAGGTCGCGATCGCGTCCTGGACCGATCCGCCCAGGAACGCCGCCACCGCCGGAGACGCGGCCGCGGCCGCCCCGCCGAGCCCGACCAACTCGAGCAGTGCGCTGTCGCCGATGTCCGGTGCGGCGTCCTGCTCGCCGAAGCCCGAGTGGTAGAGCGCGCTGCCAACCTGTGGCGCCGGAGCGAGGAACTCCGCGTCGCCGGTGCCGGCCAGCCGGATCCCGAAGCTGGTGCCGTTGCGGGACATCCCGACCACCACGCTCGAATCGGGGATGTCGTACGCCGCCATCAGCGTTGCCTTCGCCGCGGCCATCGCCAGGTTGAGGAAGAACAGGTGGTTGGCGGAGAGGACCCGGACCGCCTCCACCAAGTCCGGCGAGTCCACGGTCACCAGGTGTGGCAGCAGCGTTCGCCACAGCAGGTTCGCCGTTGCCTGGGACCGCATGTGGACCTCGTCGCCCATCTGCAGGCCCTGGGCCACCAGGCCGAACAGGTCGATCGGCCCGGCGGAGACCAGCGCGGCCTGCAGTACAGGCGCGACGACGTCCCGGATCGTGGTCAGCCGCGCCACCGCATCGGATGTGTCCACTCCGAGCCATGGTGCCTGGCCGGGACCCTGGTTGATCGAGGTGAACGCCCTGGTGCCGGCCGCTTCGTTGTCGACGGCGAGCACCGGCGCGCTCGGCCCGATCGCGGTTGCCATCGGTAGCACCGTGTCGTGCGCGTTCGCCGACGCCAACCGGACCGCGCCGGTCTCCACCAGCCGCGGCACCTCGACAACGTCGCCGGTCCAGCCCTCGGCCACTACCGTGGCGGCGATCGAGCGGCGCAGCGGATCGCCGGCGGTCGCCCAGTCCAGCGCGGGACCGCAGTGCAGCACCGTCCGGGAACCGACTCCAGGTACGGCGTCACCGCAGCGAGCGAGCCCGGTGAGCACCGGGGTCGCGACGTTGAGCCGGCGGACTACCTCGTCGTTGGCCGCGTGCACCCGGTCGTTGAACCGGCCGGACAACCGGGTAAGTGCGGCGACGAGCTCGGGCCGGCCGCCCGCGGGGATCCGCCACTCGACGTCGACCACCGTCCCGGCCTGGTCGCGGATCGCCTCGGCGAACAGCGGCAGGCCGACATTGACGACGTTCGCCTCGGCCGGCAGCGATGCAGTCGCCGGCGTCGACGGGGTAGCCGGCGCCGAGTCGGGCGCGGACACGCTACCGTCCATCGCTATGCGGCTTACCGCGCATTGGAACGGGGGCTACCACATCACGATCCCGGTCCGCGACTTCGAACTGGCGATCGACGAGCCGCCGCGGTACGGCGGGCAGGATCGCGGCCCGATGCCGACCGAGATGCTGCTCGCATCGCTCGCCGGCTGCTTCGCCGCGGCGGTGTACCACGCGGCCCGCAAGCGCGACGTCACCCTGCCCGACCTCAGCGTCGACGTCGAGGGGGAGTACGCCGGGCTGCGCTTCGCCACGCTGCGGCTCAGTGTTCATTCGAGCCTGCCGCGTGCCGAGCTCGAACCACTGGTCGAGCGGGCGCGCGGCTACTGCTACGTGTCCAACACGCTGCTGACCCCTCCGGAGCTCGACGTCGTCATCGCGGACTGACCCGCGGTCAGCGTGCGGCTGAGCCATTGGCCACCTCCTCGGCCCGATCAAGCAACGCGGATTCGGCCCGCTCGATCCGCTGCGCGGCATCGGTGGCCCGGTCCACGGTGGCCCGGGCCTCGGTCCGGCACCGGGCGGCCATATCCCGGACCACCGCCGGTGCCGCCCCACCGGGAGCCACCCTGGTCTGTACGATCGCACGCGGATCCAGCACCGCGGACAGGTCCCGACCGGCCAGGCCGAGCGGACGGCCGAGCTGCTCGGTCGCAGCGGCGTCGAGTAGCTCACCGGTGAGGTCGACGCCGCGGAGGCCCTGCCGGCCCGCGCTGCGGACCGCTCGGCCGACTACGAGGTATGCGGTCCGGTAGTCGACGTCGCAGCTCTCCATCACGAACTCGGCCAGGTCGGTGGCCTGCGAGAAGCCGCCGAGCAGGACCTCCCACATCCGCTCCGGATGCACCTCCAGGGTGGCCACCACCCCCGACATCAGCCTGGTCACCCGGCCGGCCAGGTCGAGCGCCCGCGGCACCTCGCCGTACGCGAAGATCAGGTTGTCGCTGCGCGCGGATGGCGTCTTGGCCACCGCCAGGAAGCCGGACAGCCGGCCGATCAGGACCCCACCGGCGCCGCGGACGATGGCCACCGCGTACGGGTTGCGCTTCTGCGGCATGAGCACGCTAGCCCGGGTGTACGGGCCGGCCAGGTCCACGAAGTCGAACTCCTCACTGGCCCAGATCTCCAGGTCCTCGGCCAGCTTGCTCTGGCTCGCGACCAGGCTGGTCGCCGACGCGAGCAGGCTGACCAGCCCGTCCAGCTGCCACATCGCGTCCCTGGTGTGTTCGATCACGCCGCCGAAGCCGAGCAGCGCGGCGACGTGGTCCCGGTCGACCAGCAGCCGGCTGCCGTTCACACAGCCCGCACCGCCGGGCGACAGGTTCACCCAGTCCAGCCCGGCCAGTAGCCGGTCGGCGTCCCGAAGCGCGGGGTAGGCGAATGAGAGCACGTAGTGCCCGAACGTGGACGGCTGGGCCTGCTGCAGGTAGGTCTGGTCCGGCATCCAGGTCTCTATTTGCCGGCCGGCGGCATCGGCGATGGCGGTAGCGAACTCCGCCGCATCCCTGGCGAGCTCGGCGACCTGCCGGCGCAGGACCAGCCGCAGCGCGATCCGGGTCGCCTCGCGGCGCGGCCGGCCGGCGTGCAGCCAGCCGGCATCGTCGCCGAGGCGTTCGGCGAACCAGCGCTCCCGGCAGTTGTAGACCTCGCCGTACTCCGGGTCGTACGGGAACTCCTCGGCCGGGATCTCCAGCGCGTCCAGCACCGCGCGGAGTAGCCCGCGTACCGCCTGTTCCTTGACCACCTTGCGAGCCCGCAGGTCGAGTAGGTGGGCCAGGTCGGCCAGGCCGAGCCCGCGGTGCAGCAGCGGTGCGTCGGCGACCTCCAGCGCGAACCCGGCGGCGACTAGCTCAGGCGCCGGGCGCTCCTCGGCCGGCCCTCGCACCCGGGTCACGCCGCCGCTCCCGGTCACGTCAGCACCCGGTGCGGTGTCATCGCGGCGAGATGACCAAGTGCGGCCGCCTGACCGCCGGTGTGCCAGAACACGATGGGACCCGGTAGCGCCGGCCGGTCGAGCAACACCGCGAGGGCCTTGGCCGAGAACACGGGGTCGAGCAGCAAGCCCTCGGTCGAGCCCGCGAGTTCGGCGGCCCGCTCGCCCGCTGCCGATGGGACGCCGTAGCCGGGGCCGCGCGCATCGGTGACGTCGATGTCCGCCGCGGTCGCGGGGCGCAGGCCGAGCCGTTCGGCGGCCTGCTCGGCCAGCCGCAGCATCCGATCCGCCGTCTCCTCGGGCGGGCGGCTGACCGCGGCGGCCAGCACCTGCCACGAGTTGCCGTCCGCCGCCGCGCCGGCGACCAGGCCGGCCGCGGTTCCCCCGGAACCGGCCGCGACCAGCACGGTCGCCGGGCGCACGCCAACCGAATCCAGCTGCGCGGCGAGCTCGCGGGCCGCATCCAGGTACGCCAGGGTTCCGACCACGCTCGCCCCACCGCGGGGCGCCAGGTACGGCCGGCCGGCGCCGGCGAGGACCTCGGCTGCCACCTGATCGAGCGCCGGATCCACCGAGGCCCGGTCGGCGACACCGGTGAACCGGATCTCGGCGCCATGCCAGCGGGCCAGCGCAAGGTTGGGATGCTGATGTCGGTCCGGCTCCGACGCGACGGCCGGTTTGCCGTACAGCACCAGCACGCAGCGCAACCCGGCCACCCGTGCCGCCGCCGCCGCGCCAGCGCAGTAGTTGGACCCGGCTCCGCCGCCGGTGACCAACGTGTCGGCACCGACCGCAAGCGCGTCGGCGACCAACCGCTCCAGCTGCCGGGCCTTGTTACCGGCCA
>Ga0075428_100007420_pt1 | contig 12150 bp, 13 predicted proteins | sample RhiMetdeltSRZDD2_FD_75291 | JGI IMG/M metagenome (GOLD analysis project Ga0075428, IMG submission 75291) | Populus rhizosphere microbial communities from Tennessee, USA - Rhizosphere MetaG P. deltoides SRZDD2 | ecosystem: Host-associated > Plants > Roots > Rhizosphere > Soil | place: USA...
CGGCGGCACCTGCGTTGGAACGGCTCCGCCGAGAGCAAAGAGTTGAGCGTCGAAGCCGAGCGGGGTAGAGTGGCTGTGGCATGCGTACCGTCAAGATAGATCTGCCAGACGAAACAGCGGCACGTATCGACGAGGCGGCCCGTCACCACGGCGTCTCGATCGAAGAGCTGGTCCGTAGAAGTGTGGAAGAGAAACTTACGCGGGACGCCGAGTTCGAAGCCGGTGCGGAACGCGTTCTCTCGAAGAACGCGGAACTTTACGAGCGACTCTCGTAGTGCGGCATCTGACTGTCGCGGAAGTTCTCGAGCTGCACCGACGCATCATCGGGCAATCGGGCGGCACTCACGGCGTACGCGACTTGCCAGCACTCGAGAGCGCGGTCGCTCAGTCACACCAGACGTTCGGAGGCGAGGATCTGTATCCCTCTCTTGCTCAGAAGGCAGCGGCAATCGGATTCTGGCTCATCCAGAACCACCCTTTCGTTGACGGCAATAAACGAATCGGACATGCTGCGCTCGAAGTGACGCTGCTCCTTAACGGATTCGAGATCATTGCTGACGTCGATGAACAGGAGCGGATCATCCTCGGAGTCGCGAGCAGTATCGTAAAGCGGGACCAGCTCACGTTGTGGGTTGAAACACACATGCAGCGGGTCGCCTAACTACACGCTGGCTGTTGCGGCCCGGCTTCGGGCCGCCGCCCACTCCGCCGCCGCGCAGCGCAAGCGTCGCGGCGTCACGGCAGTTGCAAATCGCGCAACGCTGCCGAGCGGTCGGCGCGGCAACTGCCGCGCCGCAACGACTTCGGCGCGTGGGACCGGCCGCACAGCTTAGCGTGAAGTTAGGCGCACGCAAATAACCCTTTTCGCACGAAGGCACGAGTCCAAACCAGCGGCTCATCTCTCACAGTCGGGGTAGGGATTTCTCGCGACCAGACACACCTAGACAATACCTGACATCTCGTTGGTGCTCGATGTCAAACCTCTTAAAACGTTATTTGCACGCGATCACGCGTACATGGCGGCGAATCCGTCTCGCGCCTTATTTTAGCGAGGTATCTATGGAAACCCCTCTCAACCGAACACTAACTCATGCACTCCGGCTGATTGCTGAAAACACAGCAGACACAACAGAGCGCCGCGTAACCGCAGTCAGGTGGTTTAACAGGTTGTACTATGACCTTGGAAGCTGGCAGAAGAAATTTCTCGCGCTGCTCAACACTTACCCGGACCTTCGCGGGACGGCCGCTGAGTCGGACTACCGCGCGTTTCAAGAAGCGCTAGAACGTTTCGGTGAGGAGGTGAAAGGCTTCAGACGAGGATTTGGCCGTGGTGGGTCCTCGGAGTTTTGTGCACGCCTAGAGTTTCTGTCAGCACGCATTCCTGTAGACTTCAGGTGGCTTGCGGAAACAGACCGTCAGGCTTACTTCGAACTCGAGGAGTCTCTGGGCGCAGCTCGATCGTTCCCTGGAAGTTTCGAGTCCGCGGCGAGAGCAGCCTACGAGGAGTTTGCCCGAATCGTCGGTCAAGTCCTTGGAGAGTACGAGCGGGATGGCGAGGAATACAAACGCAAGGCGCCACCAGTTGCCAAGGTGCGTGAGATCATTTCGCGATATACAGCGGAGTCACAGGTTGCCTTGGATGGAATTGCTGCGAGCGCAAGGCGTATTGGTATTTCACTCCTGACAGTTGAGCAATACGAAGACGCGCTTCGCACTGAGGGTTCTTCAAATCCTAACCTTCTGGTTATCGGGGAGGTCACTGTGTCAAGAGATACATATAACGTTGGACAGGCTGGTGCCGTTGGCCCTCATGCTCACGCAGAACATGTCACGTTCAATCAACCGACCGCGGTCCTCAACGAGATTGACTTGGATCGTCTGGCAGATGAACTTGCTGAAATACGTAAGGCGATGAGGCGCGACGGCACGACTCTCGAACACGATGTGGCTCTAAGCGAAGTCGCGAAAGCAGAACAGGCAGCACGCGACAAGCAACCGCGCAGCGCAGTGCAATATCTTAAGGCCGCGGGAGAGTGGGCTCTAGACGTCGCGACAAAGCTCGGAACGTCCGTGGCAGCAGAAGCTTTGAAACAAGCGATGCGGAGCTGACATTTCCTCACTGCCGTGGGCGGCGCCTAACTTTGGTGTGAAGCTGGCACGGCCCGGCTTCGGCCCGGCAGCCGAGCTGCCTGCGTTGTCGCAAGCGTGACGGCGTCACGGCGGTTGCAGTTCGCCAGTCGCGGCTTCGCAACTCCTCGGCGGCAACCGCCGCGCCGCTTCGGCTTCGGCACGCGGGACCGGCCGTGCAGCTTACACCAAGCACGTTAGGCCGCGGGCGATCGACGCTGACGCACGATTTGAAGCATGGTTAACGCGCCCCACGTGGCGAGAATAGCTACCGCTGGTGTGAGCTTGTGGAGAGGTCCTGGGTGCACAAAGATGACAGCGGTTGGATCGTTCTCCGAAGCCGGAGGCTCGTTCAACTGCAGGTAGGCGACGCCGATGAGCAGCGTTGCGGCGAGATAGTAGACCGCTCCAAGGAAAGGAGTCGCAAGCAAACCTCCGAGTAGACGGAAACGGGTGTGTCGCGTGAACCATGTCCAAGCAAAGTAAACCAACACCGCGCCACAAACAGCGGCTGTTGCAGCCGCTGCGGTTCCGACTGCGAGTGCGCGCTCAACCGCAATTCCGTCTGGCAAATACACTCTATTCATGGGTGAGTGTACGCCGATGGTCCCAACCGCCGCCTGACTACGGCAGTTCCCGGCCCAGAAGGATCAGCGCATTCTGCGGACCGGCGAGGGCCACGACGCGCGTCGCGCCGGCGCCGATATCCGGATCGCGCTGCAATGCGGACCAGATCGCGTGCACCTCGTCGTTGTGCGAGCCCGCTCCGCCGCCGGCGCCGGCGAGTCCGCGCTGCACCGCGAAGGCGACCATCTGCCGTATCAGGCGGCGAGCCTCGTCGATCTGTGTGAGGTCGGCGCGCAGCGTGTTGCTCACGGTTTCTTCCGCGCGTCGCAGCGCTTCCGCAGCGGTGGCGTCTCGCACTTTGCGCGCGGTCGGCGCGCCGACGAACGAGATCCCGGGCGGAATCATCCCGCGCTCCGCGCTGATCGCGAGTCCGCGCAGTCCCGCGATCGCACCCGCCACCGGAACCTTGTTGTTCTCGAGCTCATGCTCGAGCCGGTTGAGCCACTCGCGCGCGAGATCGGCGAACATCGCGTCCCGCTCTTCGTACGCGCGGAACAGCGCAGGAAGCTCGAGCAGCCGTTCCTGAATCGATTCCAGATTGGGCAGCGGCAGCATCGCGCGTTACTCCGGCAGGAGCTTCTTGCCGTCGCCTTTCCACTCCACGCCTTGTTCGGTAATCGTCAGTTGCAGACGCGTGACCGCCTGCGGAGGCAGCTCGCGCAGCTCGGCGGTGTTCGTCACGACCTGCACGCGCGAGGGTGCAGGCACGAGCGAGAGCAGCGCGGCGCGCGCGCGGTCGCGGATGGCATCGATGAAGCGGCTCCGCTCGTCGCCGCCGACGGTTTCGACCGACAGGAACTTCTCGACCGTATTCGTCACCGCGTCCGCGACGGAGACGCTGCTCGTCGAAACGAGGTCGGAGATCCGCAGCGTCTCGAAGCGCTTATCGACGGCGTCGTGAAGGTTTCGCTTTTCGGCCGCCGTGAGCTTCACGCCGCTCTCTCCGATCTGTTCGGAGAGAGCGGTCTTGAAGACACTCAGCGCCTTCGCCACGTCGATCCCGACCGAGTCGCGCGGCGGATGCACGGCCGCGATCGCGATCGGGAAATCGAGCGTGACGTCGGGAAGACGGAAGCGCGGCACCGGAAACGTTTTCAACAACGGATGTTTGGCATAGTGCTCGGCCAGCCGCACGGCTTCAAGATCCGCCTGCACGCGTGCGAGCGTGATCTCCGCCATGAGCTGGCCGATGTAGTCGCCAAGATTGGGCATCACGTCCTCACGCGGCGATCTTCTGCGGAGCCTTGCCATCGGGATACGAAACCATCGCGGTCTGCAGAATGCCCAGGAGCTTCTCCATGCCGCCCGGCATCTCGGCCTGGACCGCGTGCACCTGGATGTTCATGGTGAACGTGCGATTGACCTCGGAGCCCGTGCTCAGCGACTGCTGCAGCGAGAAGCTCGACTTCATGTTCGTCGAGAAGCTGAAGATGTCGAAGGCGTTCACGCCGATCGTCGTGTCGTTGCTCTGCTCGATGTCGAGCGACTCGTCGAGCGAGAACGTCTCGGTCGATTCGATCTTCGCGTTGAAGTCGAGCTTCACGTCTTCGATACGCAGATACGGGATCGGCAGCATCGTCAGGATCGGCGTCTGCAGGGCCATCATCTGGAATTGCGCGGGCTGCGCGGCCTGGTCCTGGACCATCGTCGCGCTCGCGGAGGCGGGCGCGGTGTTCGCGCCGGTCGGGGGCGGATCGATGACGACCGTCGGTGTCGAGGTGTAGCCCGATCCCTGCGAGTTCACGGTGATGGCGGTGACTGCGCCGTTACTGACGGTCGCCGTCGCAGCCGCGCCTGTGCCTCCGCCGCCGGTGAACGTGACGTTCGGCGGCGTCGTGTAGCCGCTGCCGCCGGCGGTGACGGTGATGGTGCCGACCTTCTTCGTCGCCGGCTGGAAGGGCACGACTTCCTTCGGGTACTTGAACGTGACGTAGATCGGGTCGAGCGTCTCCTGCTGTTTGAACTTCTTCTTGATCGGCAGCTTGTTGAAGCCGACCGACTTCACGAAATTGACGGTCGCGATCGCCGCCTGCGATTGGGCGTTCACGACCGCGACGAGCGGACCTCCGATGAGATTGTGGAAGTCCAGACTGGCGAGTTCCTGTCCTGGTGTAGCCACGATTTCCTCCCTCTGCTGCGATTTGGACGGACCCTCCGTCCTGCTCGAGTAGTGACGGCGGCGGGAGAAACGTTTCACGTCGTGAGAAAGTGCCTTCAGCGGACGAGCGAGAAAGTGGTCCACCGCGAATGCGGTAAATGGACCTTTTCGGCTGGATCACTCCCGCCTACAGTGCGGCGCATGAGCTCGATCACGACCGATACTTCGATCGCCGCCGAAGCAACGCGCGCCGCGGTGAAGCAACATCGCCTGGCCATCGCAGTCATGGAGAGCTCTCACTCATGAACGACCAGAAACCTTCCACCACCGACTGGCTCTTGCTCGCAGTCCCCGGCGTCATCTGGGGCACGTCCTTCCTCTTCATCGCCGAAGGTCTGCGTGCGATCGGGCCGAACGGCGTGACCTTCGTGCGCATCCTCATCGGATTCGCGACGCTCGCATGTTTCCCCGCGTCGTGGAAATCGATCGCGCGGCGCGATTGGATCCAAGTGGCGCTCCTGGGCTTGGTCTGGTTCGCGTTTCCACTGAGCATGTTTCCGCACGCGGAGCAGCGCGTTTCGTCGGCGCTGACCGGGATGCTCAACGGCGCGGTTCCGCTGTTCACGGCCATCGTCGCGTCCGCGCTGGAGCGGCGCCTTCCGTCGCGCGGCGTGATGACCGGACTCGGTGTGGGCCTGTTGGGCGCGATCGTGATCGCGCTGCCGACCATCGGCGAAGGCCACAGCAGCGCGATCGGCGTCGCCCTGATTCTCGCGGCGCTGACCTCGTACGGCTTCGCGCTCAGCATCGCCCAGCCGCTGCAGCATCGCTACGGAGCGCTGCCGGTCATCTGGCGCGCGCAGATCGTCGCGCTGGTCCTCACGGCGCCGTTCGGCGCACGCGACGTTCTCACCGCACATTGGTCTCTCGTGCCGGTGCTCTCGCTCGTCGCGTTAGGCACGCTCGGAACGGGCGTCGCATTCGTCGTCGCGACGACCATCACCGGCCGCATCGGCCCGACGCGCACCTCCGCGACCACGTTCCTCATTCCCGGCGTCGCTCTCATCCTGGGCGTCCTCGTGCGCGACGAGCGCGTCGCACTCGTGTCCGTGATCGGCGCGGCGATGTGCATCGCTGGCGCCTGGCTCATGCGTCGCGCACAATCAGCGCAGCGCACCGCGGCGAAGGAGCTCGCGCGCGCCGCATGAGGAGGCCACGTGACGCTCGAGTGGAGCGATGCATCGAACGACGTCGATTGGGATGAGCTCTCGCGCCTCTACCTCGCGGCGCCGCTCGGAAACAAAAAGCCGGAAGATCTGAAGACCGTCTTCACGAACAGCATCTTCAAATTTTTCGTGTACGACGACGGCGTGCTGATCGGAGCCGGACGCGCACTCGCCGATGGACGCGACTGCTCGTACCTCTGCGACATCGCCGTCCATCCCAGCCATCAGGGCCGCGGCATCGGCAAGGAGATCGTGTCGCGACTCGTGGAGCGCTCGCGCGGCCACAAGAAGATCATCCTCTACGCTGCCGTCGGCAAAGAGCCGTTCTATCGGAAGCTCGGCTTCAAGCGGATGGCCACGGCGATGGCGATCTTCCAGGATCAGGAGCAGGCGGTGCGAAACGGACTGCTCGTGGACGAGCCCGGATAACGCGCGCTCGTCAGTTTGTTCACGTTTCCGTAACTGCCATCCTTGCGGCTTCTTCGTTCAATACGCAGAACACTCACTGCAGGAGGATTTGCGTATGGCCGAAGACTCGGGCCTCACCCGCCGTACTGTGATCGGCGCGGGCGCCGCTGCATTGGCGTCCGTCGCGGTCGCGGATCTCTTCAACGTCTCCACGGTCTTCGCGAAAACAGGACCGACGGAGGGAGTGGGCTACTTCGGGCGCTTCGGCGTGACCGAGAAGCTCATCAAGGACACGCTCTCGCACGCGCTCTCGAAGGGCGGCGATTACGCGGACGTCTTCTTCCAGCATCGCGTGACGAACAATCTCGCCCTCGAAGACGGCGCCGTGAACCGCGCCTTCGCGAACGTCGGCCTCGGCGTCGGCGTGCGCGTCGTCAGAGGCGATCAGACCGGATACGGATTCACCGAAGACATCACCGAAGACGGACTTCGCCGCGCCGCGCTCACCGCGGCGGCGATCGCCGAAGGTCCGGCGAAAACCGGTCCGACGCGATTCAAAGTGATGGACGCGAAGCCGAACCGCTATCCGATCAAAGTGCGCTGGGAAGAAATCCGTCCGCAGCAGAAGCTCACCGTGCTCACCGGCCTCAATGACAAGACCTTCAAAGCGGACTCCCGCGTGAAGAAGGTCAACCTCGGCTTCATGGATCAGGGCAGCGTGATTCTCGTCGCCGACTCGAACGGCCGCATCGTCGAAGACGCGCAGCCGATGACGACGATGTATCTCTCCATCGTCGCCGAGCAGGACGGACGCCGCGAGAACAACAGCGTCAACCGCGCCGCGCGCGCCGACATGGCGTACTACACACCGGATCGTCTCGACATGATGGTCCGCGAAGTCGTCGACAGCACGATGATCCTCTTCGACGCCGTGCAGCCGCCCGCAGGCGAGATGCCGGTGGTGATGGCCGCAGGCGGATCGGGCATTCTTCTGCACGAAGCGATCGGCCACGGCATGGAAGCCGACTTCAATCGCAAGAACGTCTCCATCTACTCCGACAAGATCGGCAAACCGGTGGCCAAGCCGTTCGTCAGCATCATCGACGAAGGCACGCAGGAAGCCGCGCGCGGCGCGCTCAACGTCGACGACGAAGGCAACGTCGTCGGCCGCACGATGCTCGTCGAGAAAGGTACGCTCACGAGCTACCTGCACGACTCGATCTCCGCGAAGCACTACGGCGTGAAGCCGACCGGCAACGGACGCCGCCAGGGCTACGAGTTCGCACCGATGCCGCGCATGCGCTCGACGTACATGCTCCCCGGCCCGCACAAGCGCGACGAGATCATCGCCTCGGTGAAGAAGGGCATCTACTGCGAGCGCTTCACGAACGGCCAGGTCAACATCGGCGCGGGCGACTTCACGTTCTATGTGAAGAACGGCTTCATGATCGAAGACGGCAAGCTCACCAAGCCGATCAAGGACGTGAACATCATCGGCAACGGCCCGAAGGTCCTCGAGCTCATCGACATGGTCGCCGACGATCTGAAGATCGACGAAGGCGGCTGGACGTGCGGCAAGGACGGGCAGGGTGTGCCCGTGTCGCAGGGCATTCCCACCGTGCGCGTTTCCTCGATCACCGTCGGCGGTCGCGCGGAGAAGAAGGGATAGAACATGGCCAAAACGAATGATCACGACATGATGGCGATCGCACAGTCGTGCATCGCCATGGCGAAGAGCGCTGGCGCGGGCGATGCGTCGGCGCGCGCGTATCGCGTTCGCGACGTTTCGCTCGACTATCGCGACGGCAAGGTCGAGAAGATCAGCGAATCGACGACGCGCGGCGTGAGCCTGCAGCTCTACGTCGACGGACGCTACTCGAACGCTTCGACGAGCGATCTCCGCCCCGATGCGCTGAAGACGTTCATCAATGACTCGGTCGCGCTGGCGAAGGCGATTCAGGCGGATCCGTTCCGCGCGCTTCCCGATCCGGCGCTGTACAAAGGACAGTCCTCGAACGATCTGCAGCTCGAAGATCCGAAGTACTCCGCAGTCACCGCCGATGAAGGCCGCAAGGTCGCGAAAGAGATGCACGACGCGGCGCGCGGGATCAAAGGCAACGAGGCGATTCTCTCCGTGACCTCGTCGTTCTCGTCGAATCTCGTCGAGAACTGGATGGTGACGTCGAACGGATTCAGCGGATCGAATCGCGGCACGTCGTTCTTCGTGTCGGCGCAGGTCAGCGCGAAAGACGCCGACGGCCGTCGCCCCGAAGAGTTCGACTATGCAGGATCCCGCGTCTGGAGTGGGCTCGCCGATCCGAGCGCGGTCGGCGTTCGCGCCGCACAGCGCACGCTTTCGCGCCTCGGCGCGAAGAAATCCGAGACCAACGCGATGACGGTCCTGGTCGACAATCGCGCCGGCGGACGTCTCATCGGCATGTTAGGCACGGCGCTCATGGGCTTCTCGCTCCAGCAGAAGCGCTCGTTCCTCGAAGGAAAGCTCGGACAGCAAGTCGTCAGCCCGATCGTGTCGATCACCGACGACCCGCTCGTGCCGAAGGCATTCGGCTCGCGCAAATTCGACAGCGAAGGCATCGCCTCGAAACCGCGCGTCATCTTCGAGGACGGCGTGCTGAAGGCGTACTACATCGACACGTACTACGGCCGGAAGTTGAAGATGGACCCGACCAGCGGCTCGACGTCGAATCTCACCTGGAAGCTCGGCGCGAAGAGCCAGAAGGAATTGTTGGCGGACGCGAAAGACGCGCTGCTCATCACCAGCTTCATCGGCGGCAACTCGAACAGCGGCACCGGCGACTTCTCCGTCGGCGTGGTCGGCTTCCGCGTGCGCGACGGCGTCATCGCCGAGCCGGTGTCGGAGATGAACCTCTCCGGCAATCACCTCGAGTTCTGGAAGAAACTCATCGCCGTCGGCAACGACCCCTTCCCCTACTCCTCGATGCGCACCCCGACGCTCGTCTTCGAAAACGTGTCGGTCGCCGGGACCTAAATCGCGCCTAACATGTCATCCCGAGCGTAGCGAGGGACCTGGGTGGACGGGCGGCACGAGGCACGGGCTTCCTGCCACCCTATCCACCCAGGTCCCTCGCATACGCTCGGGATGACAAAGGAGATAATCCCTCCCCATGTTCGGTGCCTCCTCCGAAGTCGGCCGCCTGCGCACGGTCCTTCTCCATCAGCCGGGCATCGAGCATCGACGCACGCTTCCGTGGAACAAAGAAGCGCTTCTGTTCGACGATGTCATCGACATCGAAGAAGCGCGTCCGCAGCACAAGCAGTTCTCGCAGACGCTTGCCGGGCACGGCGTCGAGGTGCTCTTCCTCGCCGATCTGCTGAAAGAGATCTGTCGGGACCGGAATGTTAGGCGGGAAATTTTCACAGAGGTTCTGCAGGTGTCTGCCGATGATTCCTATCAGGCTTACGATCTGATCAGCGGCGCGCCGAATCTGCATGCGAATCCATATTGGGATCCGCTTCCGAATCTCTACTTCATGCGCGATCCCGCCTTCGCCGTGCCCGGCGCGATCGTGATCTCGCATCCGCACTGGCCCGCGCGGCAGCGCGAATCGCGTCTGGTCGCGGCGATCCTGAAGCGTCATCCGCGCTTCGAAGGAGCACGCATCTACGACGGCATTCTCGAGGACCCTGAGGCGCGCATCGAAGGCGGCGACGTGCTCATCGCGGACGAGCGCAACGTGATCGTGGGCATCGGCGAGCGCACGAATGCCGCGGGCGCCGCGCACCTCGCGCAGTTTCTCTTCGCCAATACCTCCGTCGAGCGCATGTTTCGTCTGCACATCCCGGCCAAGCGCGAGTTCATGCATCTCGACACGGTGATGACCTTCGTCGATCGCGGGCAGATCCTGACGATGCCATACCTCTGGGAGAAGCCCGAGGTCTACGCGAAAATCGCCATCCGCTCGCGGGAGCAGTGCACGAAGCTCGGGTTCGAATATCGCGGACCGGATCCCGCGCTGTTCGAGCATGCGACCTGGCTCGAGGTCTGGACGCGCGACGGACTGGAGCGACGCTTCGACAACGAGATGGAGGGCCTCGCCGCGTACGGCATCGTCGATCCCTCGCGCACGATCACCGTCGCCGGTTCCACGGAACGCTTTCCCAGCCCCGAGGAGCACGTGATCGAAGCGCTGCGCGAACAGTGGAACGACGGCGCGAACATGCTCGCCGTCAAACCCGGCCAGGTGATGTCGTACAGCTGCAACGACCGCACGATCCGCGCGCTCGAGGACGACGGGATCGAAGTGCTGTCGTTCGTCGGCAGCGAATTGGTGCGCGGCCGCGGCGGCGCGCGCTGCATGTCGATGCCGCTGGTGCGGGAGGAATGATGAAGTTCCGAGTCACGTGTCTCATCGTTGCCGTCGTTCTCTGCATCTCCTGCAACGGGGAGAAGTTCGCGGAAGGACGGCAGATGTTTCGCGAGCTGCTCGCGCTGCGCGACGAAGTGGCGAAGGAGTTTCACGAAAAGGTCGTCGATGTGAATCTGATGAACGGCGATCGCATGACCATCAAGTTCATCAACTCGCCGCTCAACGCCGCGACGCGCGACGACAAACAGCGGCGCGCCGATGAAGTTGCGGCGTTCGTCGCGACGCATTACAAGCGCCCGATCAAGTCGGTCTCCGTTCAGTTCGTGTCGAAAGCCGGCGTGGGCGTGTCGGTCGCCAGGAGCGAGACGTTCGTCGGGCGACTCGCACCGAGCCGCTAATGAACGTTCAACTCATCGAATACCAGCCCTCACTGCGTGAAGACTTTCTTCGCTTGAACCTCCCGTGGCTCGAAGAGCACGCGCTGCTGGAGCCGATCGATCTCGAATATCTGCGCGATCCGGAGGGCAAGATTCTCGCCGGAGGCGGTCAGGTATTCTTCGCGATTCGCGACGCGGCGGTGATCGGCACGTGTGCGGCGATTCGCATCTCCGCAGATCGCTTCGAGCTCGCCAAACTCACCGTCGACACGTCCGCGCGCGGCGCCGGCATTGGCCGCCGGCTCTGCGAGGCCGTGATCGACTACGCACGTCAGAACGGCGCGACGGAGCTCGTACTCACCTCGAACTCGGCACTCGCCGCCGCCATCCGCTTGTACGAGTCCCTCGGATTCCGGCACGAACCGCTGCCTCCGGAGAACCCGTATGAAACGGCGAACGTTTTCATGAGGATGAGTCTGGGAGTGGCACCTCCCGAGAATGGCGCGGGTTAATGCCACCGTGCATTGAGACGCGCCAGGAGGCGTTCCGCCTCGCGTGCAACAGCGCTCGTATCCGGCGCGCTACCGGCGGGCATCGTACCGTCCGCCGGCGTCGCAGATCCGTCGTTGCTGCCGCTAAAGAAACCGAGCGGATGCACGATGTGATCGGACACGTCGACTAGATACACGATGTGCAGCGCCGGGGCCGCAGCGGTCGCAGGCACGCGCATCGTATAAAGCGTGTGGCCTTGCACCGTCAGAGGCTGGCCGGCGAGAGGGTCGCGGCGCACGCGTTCCAACAAATGAAATGCGAGATCCGCGACGACCTGCGCGTCGGCAATGCGCAGGAGGCTCTCATCGGCCGCATCACTTTCCACAAGCATCCAGGGAGTACTTGGCGAGTGATCGACCGCACGCTCGGCACGAGTTCCATCAGCA